>AUXO017089011.1_pt1 | contig 32417 bp, 31 predicted proteins | sample 768731 | NCBI WGS metagenome assembly AUXO01 (sample SAMN02715735, study PRJNA202380) | gut metagenome | biome: sheep rumen | host: Ovis aries | place: New Zealand: Palmerston North
TCACTTATTTTTTCTGCTTCTTTAATATAAATCATAAATCCTTTATCACGATTAAGTATTTTTGCATTTAAGTCAAATATATTAAGTAGTTTTTGAACAAATACTGCTTCTTCTGGAGAAACAATTAGTAGTTCCATATGATATCTTGATGTTTTTGGATCATTAATACTTCCACAACTTAGAAATACTCCGCGTAAGTAGGCTCTTATTTCTTCATTTGCCCCTACTATATAAGTTGGAGGTGAAGATAGTAGTCTACCTTCGTCATCTAAATATCCAATATCTTTTAAAATTAGATCTAATTTATCATTTACATTAATAACGAATAAGTCTTTTTTACTAAAGTTTAGGCTATCTTTTATTTCTACTATGCTTTCTACTTCGTATGCTTCTCTTAAGAAGTGTTCCATACGATTCTTAGTAGGTTCACTTTCAGTAGTTAGAATAATTGTATTGTCTGATAAAGTTCCATTATTACGAATAAATCCAGATAGTTCCGCAATCATTTCTGATTTTGTGCTTGAAATTGTTGATATTTCTTCTTTTATTCTTGTTGTGTATGACATTATCTCATTAAGTAAGAGAAAATATGAGCACTTAGTTTTAAACTATTATGTCTAATTGTATTATCTTCAACAGTGATAAGATCGTCCTCTATTAACTCTACTCCTATATTATCTAATTCTTCATAATCAATTTCTACTGGATCTTTTTGTTCTTCTGTTTCATATTTTTTTGCTATTTCTTTATCAATCTTTGTATTACTTGCAATTACAACGTCAACTTTTCTATTTTTTAAATATCTATTGAATAGTTTTACGTGATCACTTACTTTAAAGTTATCAGTCTCACCTGGTTGAGTTACTGCATTACATACGTACATAATAGGTACTTTCGCATCTTCTAGTGCTAATTGTACTTCTTTACAAATTATATTTGGTAATATTGATGTGTATAAACTACCCATACTTAAAATAATTAAATCTGCTTCATTAATTGCTTTAATTACTTCAGGTAATACTTTTGGTTCTTTTTTATAGAAAATTTTTTCAATATGATTTGGAGATTTTGTAATTTCTTCTTCTCCTTCAATAATATTACCTTCACTATCTTCTCCCATTAGAGTAAGATCTGAATCTTCTGAAATAGGTAAAATAGTATGTCTTACATCTAGTAATTTACTTAAACATTTAATTGATTCTTGTAGAGAACCAGTAATTTCTAACATAGAAGTTAGTATTAAGTTTCCTACTGCATGTCCATTTAAATCGCTAGATGTTTTAAAACGATAACTCATCATCTTTTTGATTGGATCATCTATAGATGATAGATTTGTAATTACTTGTCTTATATCTCCAACTGCTGGAGTATGAAATTCTTTTCTTAGTTTTCCTGTTGATCTACCATTATCGGATACTGTAATTACTGCGGTAATATCAATTGGGAAATCTTTTAATCCTCTAAGCAAATAGGAGATACCTGTACCTCCACCAAATACTACTACTTTTTTACTACGCATAATATTCACCTCTATTTAAAATATACAACAGCTACCTGTTCTTTAGGGGGTACATATCGATAATAAACTTCTTTATTATTTTTCTTTTGATTTTTTGTAAATAAGTATAGTCCCAAGATAATAAATAATACTGAAACTACTTGTGCAATTTTAATTGGTCCTAACATTAATGAATCTGTTCTTAATCCTTCAATTAAGAATCTTGCTATTCCATACCATATTAAATAGAATCCTGTTAGTTGTCCTGTTTTTAGATATTTTGTTAATTTTCTTACTATTAACATAGCTAGAAATCCAAATAAACACCATACTGATTCATAGAAGAATGTTGGTTGACGGTAATCTCCCATTATATACATTCCTTTTGCTACAAATTCTGGTATTCCAGCTTCTAATAATTTTTCATATGTAGTGATTTGTCCATATGCTTCGCTATTAAAGAAGTTCCCCCATCTTCCAATAGCTTGTCCTATTATTAACCCTACTACGGCAATATCTGCTATTTTTAAAAATTCAACATTATTTTTCTTACAATAATACATCATGAATGCTGTTGCAGATAGTATTCCTCCGTGGATTGCTAAACCACCATTCCATATTTCTAATATCTCTACTGGGTTTGTTAAATAATAACCTATATTAAATATTACATAGTAAGCTCTGGCACCTACAATACTAATAATAATTGTATTAAAAATTAAATTAGTGATAAATTCTTCATCTATTTCTCTTCTCTTTGCTTCTTGAAATATAAGACAGCATGCTACTAGCATAGCAACGAATATAAATAATGAATACCAATATATTTGTATGAAGCCTAAGTCTACTGCCACTCTATCCATGAGACTTCACCTTCTTTATCATGTTATCAATAATACGATCAGCAATAAAATTCATTACTGATAATAATATTGCGAATAAGAAGGATGCATAGATATGAGTAAGATCAAAATGTGGTCCCATTACCCAATCTACTAATTTTAGAATAAATAAATTTATACATGGATAAAATAATCCTAGAGTCATTCCTGTTATAGGAATTGTTAATGTTACTAATATTGGTTTAATTGTTTTGTTTAAACAATATAGTAATAAAACTACTGCAAAATAGATAATTGGATCATTATCTACATGAACACTTTTAAATAGTGCTTGTACTGCAAAGAAGGCTAATGTATAACCTACCATATGTAATAACCAATCAAATAAGCTATTAATTGTTGCTTTGTTTTTTTCTATAACTACTAGTTTCATAAGTCACTTCTCCCCTATAGCAATTTATTCAAGAACTGTCCGGTATATGATTCTTTAACCTTGGCAACTTGTTCTGGTGTTCCTGTGGCAACGATTGTTCCTCCACCATCTCCACCTTCTGGTCCTAAATCGATTATGTAGTCAGCAACTTTTATTACATCTAGGTTGTGTTCTATGACTACTACAGTATCTTTATTATCTACTATTTTCTCTAAAATTGCAAGGAGACGCTTGATATCATCAGTGTGTAGACCGGTTGTTGGTTCATCTAGTACAAATAGAGTTTTTCCAGTAGCTTTTCTTTGTAATTCTTTAGCAAGTTTAACTCTTTCAGCTTCTCCTCCTGACAATGTAGGTGCTGATTGTCCTAGTTTGATATAACCTAATCCTACATCACTTAAGACTTGTAATTTATGTTTAACTTTTGGTACATTTTCAAAGAATTCTAATGCTTCTGTTACGCGCATATCTAATACTTCAGCAATATTCTTTCCTTTGTATTTAATATTTAGTGTTTCTCTATTGTATCTTGTTCCATGACATTCTTCACATGGTACATATACATCTGGTAAGAAATGCATCTCTATTTTACGTACTCCATCTCCACGACAAGCTTCACATCTTCCGCCTTTTACGTTAAATGAGAAACGATTCTTCTCATAGCCATACATCTTAGCTTCCTTTGTTGTTGTGAAAAGTGTACGAATATCATCAAATACTCCTGTATAAGTTGCAGGATTACTTCTTGGAGTTCTACCAATTGGATTTTGTGAGATAGCAATAATCTTATCAAGATTATCAATACCAGTAATCTTTTTAAATTTTCCTGGTTTTTCTTTTGTATTATATAGTTCTTTTGAAACGGCTTTACATAATATTTCATTTATTAAAGTAGATTTTCCTGACCCTGATACTCCAGTAATACAAGTGAATGTTCCTAACGGAATATCTACATCAATATTCTTTAAGTTATGTTCACTAGCTCCTTTGATAGATAGTTTTTTTCCATTACCTTTTCTTCTAGTTTTTGGAACTTCTATTCTTTTTTTACCACTTAAGTATTGTCCTGTAATACTATTTTCATTCTTTTTTACTTCTTCTGGTGTTCCTGCTGCTATTACTTCTCCACCTTGGTCCCCAGCTCCAGGTCCAATATCTACTAAATAGTCGGCAGCTTCCATTGTATCGGTATCATGTTCAACAACTATTAATGTGTTTCCCAAATCACGCATTTCTTTCATAGATTCTATTAACTTAGCATTATCTCTTTGATGCAATCCAATACTAGGTTCATCTAATACATAAAGAACTCCTGTTAAGTGTGATCCTATTTGAGATGCTAATCTAATACGTTGTGCTTCTCCACCTGATAAAGTACCCGCACTTCTATCTAGAGTTAAATACTCAAGTCCCACATTAGATAGGAATTCTAATCTAGACTTTATTTCTTTTATTATCATCTCTGAGATTTTTTCTTGTTCTTTTGTTAATTTTAAATTATTAATAAATGTTAATAAGTTTTTAATACTCATTTGTGTTGTTTGATAAATATTTTTATTTCCTACCTTAACATTTAATACAGAATCTATTAATCTCGCACCATGACAAGTTTCACAAGTATATTCAATCATGTAGTTTTCTAACCATTCACGAATCCATGTAGAAGATGTTTCCATATAACGTCTTTGTAAATTATCAAGAATACCTTCATAACGATCTAGTTTATCATATGTTGTTCCACCTTTTGTCTTATAGTTAAAACGTATAGCATCAGGTGAACCATGAAGTACAATATCTTTTTCTTTTCTAGTTAGTTTCTTGAATGGTTTATCCATATCAATCTTATAGTGCTTACAGCATATTTCTAATTGTTTGTAATAAATACCTTCTTGATCATCACTAAGTGTTTTAATACATCCTTCATTGATACTTAAGCTATCATCTGGTATTACTAAATCTTCATCTATTTGTAGTTTTACTCCTAATCCTTTACAATCAGGACAAGCTCCATATGGTGCGTTGAATGAGAATAATCTTGGTTCTAGTTCTGGTAAGCTAAATTCACAATATGGACATGCGAATTGTTCTGAGAATACTATTTCTCTTGCTTCATCTCCTAATATTTGAATTACTACTTTTCCACCACTAAGTTTTGTTGCTTGTTCTACAGCTTCATATATACGTGAACGTGATTCTTCTTTTATTACAATTCTATCAATTACTACTTCGATTTTATCTTTTGTATTCTTATCTAGTTCTATTTTTTCACCTAAATCATGCATTTCACCATTTATACGAACTCTTACATAGCCCTCTTTTTGTAAGTTTTCAAGTATATCTTTGTGTGTACCTTTTTCTCCATATACAACTGGTGACATAATAATTATTTTAGTTCCTAGTGGATAATCTAAAATCTTATTAGTCATTTCTTCTACAGATTGAGAAGAGATAGGAATATTATGATTTGGACAATATGGTACTCCTATACGTGCAAATAAAAGTCTTAAATAATCATATATTTCAGTTACTGTTGCAACTGTTGATCTTGGGTTATTTGATGTAGTCTTTTGATCAATGGATATCGCTGGTGATAATCCTTCAATACTATCTACTGCTGGTTTATCAGAATTTCCTAAGAATTGTCTAGCATATGCTGATAAACTTTCAACATATCTTCTTTGTCCCTCTGCATAAATTGTATCGAACGCTAAAGAAGATTTACCACTTCCTGATAAACCTGTCATTACAATTAACTTATTCTTTGGTAATTCTATATCTACATTCTTTAAATTATTCTCTCTTGCACCTTTAACGATTATTTTATCCATTGAATTCACCTCTCGCATATTATACCACAGTTCTTTAAAAATAATACTGATTTAAATAAAAAAAGTGATAGAAATCTATCACTTAAAATCCTTTTTCGCAGATATATTGACTCATTGACTTTGGATTATAAATATATGCTGCATTTTTATTATTATCAGATCTATAAATAGCAAATACATATTCTGTTTGGAATGGTTCTGTATATTCTTTTCCTGCTACTCTTCTTTTTGTAGCATCCATTTTAAGATTATAGTAATCAGTTTGATACATTTCTGAAGTTTTTTCTCCTATTATTTTGAATGTACCTTCAATTAAAGTATCATTTGCTTTTACTTCCATTGAGAATGTATCATCATAATTAATCTTAAAGGTATAGGGTTTTTCTGTTAGCTCAAAGTTTTTGATGTCTTCTTCAGAATATAGGTCATGGTATTCCATACAATGATATGTGCCATACATTTTATAGCCACCAGTAAATACTAAGTAAAATGCTGCTAATGCTATGACAACAGCTAAAATAATATCAATTATATTAATAATAATTCCAGCAATTCCTTTTTTACCTGCTGCAATACCAAATATTAACCCTATTATACAAATAGGTAAAACTAAAAAACTAATTATAAAGAATAATGGAATACATACTAAACTTAGAATAAGACTTATCATTCCATTTCTTTTTTTATCTTTTAATTTTTTCTCATCGACATTATTTTGGTTATTTTGATTATTAAACTTCATCTGCATTCCATTATTTGGTTGATTATTATTCATATTCATCGGCATACTATTGTTCATTGATTGGTTATTATCCATATTCATCTGTATACCATTATTCATTTGTTGATTCATGTTTTGATTATTATTTTGGTTATACATTTGATTTAAACTACTTTGGTTATTATTCTGGTTATACATCTGGTTTAAACTACTTTGGTTATTGTTTTGATTATTATTTAATGGAGAACCACATTTTGTACAAAAAGCATTTCCCATAGCATTTTCATTACCACAGCTTTCACATATCATATACTCACCTCTATTATCTTTATTTTACATTATTTATCTAAACAAAAAAAGAAAGATTATTGAAATCTCTCTTTATAAGTGCAGTTTTTACACAATTGTTCACAAGGTTTACGGTCTTGAAATGATTTTTTAAGATTTTGAAATCTTTCACTATTTATAATTTCTTCTAATGTGTTTTTATAAATATTTCCTAAAGGAATAGATCCATTACTATCTAAGCAACATGGTACTACTGTCCCATCTACTAAAATAGCTATTTGTGTTTTTAAGGCCATGCAAAATCCATTTATATTTTTATTATCATTTAAATTAGGCCAGGCAAATTCATTATCTTTATCCACATAGATATTGTCTGCTATTTTAATATTTTGTTCATTTTTTATCTTATCAACAACTTCTGTGGATAAAAAATAATGACTTTTTAATTTATCCACAATATTTGTGGATACTTTATCAAACTCTCCATTATCTAAAGTCCAAATTCTATAAATTATAGTTTTATCCACAAGGGTATCACATGTATTAAATACCTCTTCAAAGTAATTATCTTTTTTATTTTCACAATGAAGAGAAACATTTATTTTATTAATCACTGAATCTTTTAACATATCTTGTTTTTCTTTTATTAAAGTACCATTAGTAGTTAGATTTACTTTTAATCCATAGGCATTTGCTTTATAAAGTAATTCTTTTAACTGTGGATGTAATAATGGTTCTCCTTTAACATGTAAATAAATATAGTCTGTATAGTCTTTTATTTTTTTTAAGATATGTTCAAAATTTTCCACAGTAATAAATTCTTTTTTTCTTTTATCCACACTGCAGAAACTACAGTTTAAGTTACAATTATTTGTAATTTCTACATATATTTTTTTAAACTTTTTCATAAATATAAATTAACAATACCAATAAGTATATATATTGCCTTATTTTACTCCTCTTCTGTGAAAACTATACATGATACATGTTTTCCTTCTTTTTTACCTAATTTAGAAAAATATTTATCGCTTGTTACTGTATCAGTGGAATCAAAATATATATTATTAGGATCTACTATTTCTAAATATAATTCATTAAATATTGCATAACGTATATCTAGGTACGTATTATTTTTCTTTGTTTCAATTGCTTTTTCAAATATTTTATGATTTACTTCTTCTTTATTAACAATATAGTTTTCTTTATTTGGGCAAGGACCAATGTAGAAAGTCATTTCAAAAGTAGCTTTATCTGTTTCTTTCATTAAACTTTCTGTCATTTCATGAATAAGTCCATTCTTTAAGTTCTCAATTGTAGCTAGTCCTATTACTGCTACTTTTTTATTATTTTCATCTTCTGCAGAAGCAACTATTACAGGGTCATCATCTGTTTCTACTAAGATTGGTAGATTATTAGTTGTTTCTTTTAACATTAATACTGCTTCTTTATAATCTTTTTGATTTCTTGTTACTACTCTGGTTGCTATTTTTTTATTTTTACTATTCATTACAATCATATCATCATTAGATAAATTGTATTTTTGTAAGAATCTTTTTGTTTTTAAATAATACATTGCTTCTATGTCATCTTTAGATATATCTTTAAAATATTTTTTATCTTTAGACATAATTCCATCAGTAATAACAGAATGAAATATATTTAACTTCATATACTCCTCCTATAGATTTGCTTTCATTTCTAATAAGATATCACGTAATTCCATTGCTCTTTCAAAGTTAAGAGATTTGGCTGCTTCACGCATTTCTTGTTCAATAGTTTCCATGATTTGTTCTTTTTCTTTTCTTGTTGGTTCTTTAGTTTTCTTTTTCTTTTTACTTTCTTTATCAGTATTTGTAATAACTTCTCTTATTTCTTTTTGAATTGTTTGTGGTGTAATTCCATGCTCTTCATTATATTTTTCTTGAATGCTTCTTCTACGTCTTGTTTCTGTAATTGCTTCATTCATAGAATCAGTAATATTATCAGCATACATAATAACATGGCCATTAGCATTTCTAGCACAACGTCCTATTGTTTGGATAAGTGATCTTGAACTACGCAAGAATCCTTCTTTATCTGCATCTAATATAGCAATTAATGATACTTCTGGGATATCTAGTCCTTCTCTTAATAAGTTTATACCTACTAATACATCGTATTTACCAGCACGTACATCATGAATTATTTCCATACGTTCTAGTGTTTTTACTTCACTATGTAAGTATGCTACTTTTATATCTAATTCTTTTAAGTAGTTAGTTAATTCTTCTGCCATACGTATTGTTAGTGTTGTTACTAATACTCTTTCATTCTTTTCAATACGTGCATTTATTTCTCCTACTAAATCATCAATTTGACCTTCACTTTTACGTACCTCAATTGTAGGGTCTAATAATCCAGTTGGACGAATAATTTGCTCTACATACTTATTATTAGTATGTTCCAATTCCATATCTCCTGGTGTTGCAGATACATATATAACTTGGTTAATCTTTTTTTCAAATTCTTCATATTTTAATGGACGGTTATCTAATGCACTAGGTAGACGGAAACCATATTCTACTAAGTTCATTTTTCTTGCTCTATCACCATTGTACATACCACGAACTTGTGGAAGTGTTACGTGGGACTCATCTACTACTAGAAGATAATCATCTGGGAAGAAATCCATTAATGTAGTTGGTGTCTCGCCTGGTGCACGTCCAGCAAGTGGTGCAGAATAGTTTTCAACACCTGAGCAGAATCCTGTTTCTTCTAGCATTTCCAAATCATAATTTGTTCTTTGTTCTAGACGTTCTGCAGCAAGTAATTTATTTTGACTTTTTAATTCTTCTAATCTATTTTTTAATTCTTCTTTAATACGAATAATTGCGGCTTTTAGTTTATCTTCACTTACTACGAAGTGAGATGCTGGAAATATTGAGACATTTTTAACACTGTTAGTTACTACTCCTGTTAGTGCATCGATTTCACTGATACGATCTATTTCATTATCAAAGAATTCTATGCGATAACCATTTGTACTTTGGTTAGCAGGAATTATTTCTACTACATCTCCTCTAACTCTAAACGTACCACGTTTAAAATCAAAATCATTGCGTTCATATAACATTTCTACTAACTTAACTAACATTTCATTTCTATCTATTGTCTCTCCTACTGATAAAGTTAGCATTTTACTTTTATAATCTTCAACTTCTCCAATACCATAGATACATGATACTGAAGCTACTACAATTACATCTCTTCTAGATAGAAGTGCTGATGTTGCAGCATGACGTAATTCATCTATTTCATCATTAATGGAAGAGTCTTTTTCAATATAAGTATCGGTTGAAGGAACATATGCTTCTGGTTGATAGTAATCATAGTAAGAAACAAAATATTCTACTCTATTTTCTGGAAATATTTCTTTTAACTCACTATATAATTGACCTGCTAATGTCTTATTATGAGCTAGTACTAAAGTGGGTTTTTGAACTCTTTCAATAACATTGGCAATAGTAAATGTCTTACCTGTTCCTGTTGCTCCTAGTAGAACTTGTTCATGCTTTCCTTCATTTATTCCTTCTACTAATTGATTTATTGCTTCTGGCTGATCTCCTGATGGTTTATATTTTGATACTATCTTGAACATAATACTCCTCCTTTCAACTGGACTTATTTTAACATTTTTGACAAATAAAAACAAGGATACTAAATGTCGTATCCTTGCATTTTTTTATTTTTCTTTTACAACTTCGTAAATATCTTTTAATTTAGTAATCAAATCATTTTTGATTTCTTTAGTTACAGTTACTTTTCCAGTTGTTACTTTACCAGATAACTCATAATATACGTCTTTTGCACCATCACTATCTTGATATTTTGTAAAAGTCATTACAATTTTATTATCTGTAATTTTATAAGTACCATTATACTTAGACTCATCATATTCATCATATAATTCTACTTTTTCTCCATCAAAAGTTAAAGTCTTATCAAAACCTTGATATACTGTACTCTTTCTTGATGGTTCAGTAAATAAATATTTTCCTTCTAATGAAGTAATATATTCTTTTTCTTTAGTTTTTGTATCTTTCTTTGTTTCCTTATTTAAAGTACATCCTGTTAAAAGTACAACTGCAAGTATTGCCATAATAATTATTCTTTTCTTCATATCCACTACCTCTTAGTATAATTTTAACAAATTTTTTTGGAATAAAAAAGAGTAAATAAAAAAAGAATTCACATTTTTGTGAACTCTTATTGTTTAACTAAAACTTTATCCCCAACTTCTAGGTTTTTATAGAATGTTTTAGCTGCTTCTGTTGGCATATTAACACATCCATGAGAACCACCATTTTTATAGATTTCTCCTCCAAATGCACTTCTCCATGAAGCATCGTGAATACCTTCTCCATTATGGAAGAATGCAACTACATCAACATGTACTTTAAAATCTGCTCCTGTTAAGTATCTGTTACTTTCCATTAGCCATACTTCATGTAATCCTTTTGTTGTTGGTGTTGAATTCTTACCAGTAACTACTGGTGATGATAAAACTAATTCATTATCTTTATATAAATATGCAGTTTGATCTGAAATATCAACTATGGCAAAAGTTCCTGTTAACTCTTTTACTGAATCTTTTTTTATGTAACCTATTTGATTATCTATAGAAGTTACATAATGTGTCTCTGTTTCTCCATATATTGGTGCTGCTTCTAATTTAGGTATTTCTTTAATTGATTCAGTTTCTACATTATCAGAAAATAAATTAGAACTTTCTTTAAAATATACAATTTTTTGTATAGGACTCTTAATTTGTTTTTGTTCTAATACAGTAGAGTAATGAGTTGATACATAAGCTTCTTGTCCTTGATAATCTACTTTATACCAATCTTCATCTTCTTGATATATTAAATTTAGACTATTACCTGTTGATAGTGTTGTATAAATATCACTATCCATAGATGCTTTATTACGAATATTAATAGTTGTATTTGCTTTTACTACTTTTCTTTGTTCTATTTCTAATCCATCAATTGTTGTAACAGTTGGTTTTTCTATTTCTTTTTCAACTACCGGTTCTTCTACTTTTTCTTCTTTTTTAGGTTCATGTTTTTCTTCTTTATTCTCTTCTTGGTGTTCTTCTTTCGAATCTATTATTTCAACTTTATTTGTTGGTAGTTCATCTGCAACAGTTTCATTTACTATTTCATTTCTACCATCATATTCTTTGTATTTTTCTCCTGATTTTGTTCCTACATAAATAATTGTTCCTGCAATAATAATTGGAACTAATATTCTTCCAATATGTACTTTTTTTGCGTGTTTACCGCTCATTATTATACCCCCATTTGTGTTTGTTAATTATACCATAAAAAGGCGTGATAGTCAATTTGGTCATAGTAAAAGACCAATTCTTTTACTTCTTACGAATGTATCTTTTTGGTCTTTTTTCTTCTTTTAATTTCTTGTTTTCTTCTTCTAATTCAGCAATTCTCTTATCTTTTGATTTTAGTAGTAGAAAGTCATTAAATCTATCTGCACCCATTTCATCAATTGCATCATCTACTATTTTATCCATGACACTTCTTTCTAGATGCTCAATATATTTTTCTTCTCCTAGTTCTCTTAATAAAACTTTTGCTTTAGCATTTTTTAAGTATTCTTCTCTTTCTTCATCTGATAGTGATGCCATAAACTTCTTATGTTTGTCTAATTTGTCTTCACCTGATGCGCACTTAATCATACCTAATGATGCGTTATCACTACCACCGTTTCTTGATTTTGATAGTGCATCTGCAATAAACATATAACCTAATAAACTCATATTAATACCCTTCACTTGTGCCAATATTATATCATATTAGTTTTCAATTTCAATACCTATTGGGCAGTGATCTGAGCCTAAGACATCTGTATATATTTTAGTTTCTTTTACTTTATTAATAAAATCTTTGTTCACAATAAAATAATCAATTCTCCAACCAATATCTTTTGCTCTTGCATTCGCCATATAACTCCACCAAGTAAATTTTTGAGTTTCTGGATTGAAGTGACGGAATGTATCAATGAATCCGGCATTTAATAATTCTGTCATTTTAGCTCGTTCTTCATCTGTAAACCCAGCATTACCGCGATTACCTTTTGGATTTTTAATATCTATCTCTTCATGGGCTACATTTAAGTCTCCACAATATACTACGTTTTTCTTTTTTGTTAATTCTAATAAATAGTTTCGAAATAAATCTTCAAAGCGCATTCTAGAATCTAATCTAGATAAGTCTCTTTTTACATTAGGTACATAACAATTTACTAAATAAAAATTTTCAAACTCTAGTGTTATAGTTCTTCCTTCGTTGTCGTATTCTTCATCTCCTATTCCATAGGTAACACTTATTGGGTCAACCTTAGAATAGATTAGTGTTCCAGAATATCCTTTCTTTTCTGCTGGATATAAATACTCATTATATAAAGCAGGATGGAATGGATTTTGTTCTTCTGTAACTTTAGATTCTTGGAAGCAATATACATCAGCTTTCTCTTCTTCAAAAAACCTATCTAATCCTTTATTTAAACAGGCTCTTAGTCCTGCAACATTCCACGAAATAATCTTCATAATTAAACCTCCACTAAAATTATAACAAAAAAAAGAGTATTTCTACTCTGTTATTTTGCATAAATATCTAATATCTGATGTTGTACTTTCAAGATAAATATCATCACCCATGAATGTTAGATTGTATTGTTCATCATAATCATCATTTTTTTCTACTCCACCAAGCATTCTTTTTGAAGCTTTCAAATTCACTGTGTATCTATCATTCTTTCCATCAGTTGTTTCTTCTACTAATTCATAATTACCATCAACGTAATTGCTATCATCTACTCGTAAAGAAAACGTATTATCTTTTCTTAATTCGAAATTCTTATCAAACTTTAATTCTTTTGGAGGCATATTCTCATAATATGTTGAGCAAACATATGCGTGAATATACTCTTTTCTTCCTAAGAATATTAGTAATAATAAAAAGATTATAGTTATAGTTGCAACTAAAGATGAAGCAAATATTATTATTGAACTTAATGGAGTTCTCTTATTCTTTTTCTTCTTTTGTACCTCTTTAATGTCTTCTTCATCATCAAAGCCTAATCCTAATTCAGGATCATCAGGTACTTGTGCTCCTCCGCTATTATCTACTTCACTTTTATTTATACCTGTACTATTAAAATTTGTTTGATTATTATAAATAAATTCATTATTAAAACTATTTATAGGTTCATCTATATTATTCTTTTCTTCTTGTGATGTTGATATCTCCTTACCACATCTTTTGCATTCTTTAGCATCTTCTGCATTATTACTACCACATGCTGGACATATCATATGAATCACCTCTATTCTCTTTTAGTATATCTTATTTTTGATTACTTTGATATAGGTTATTCAAACATTTTGTCAATTGCCTTTGAGTATATATTTCTAACTATTTCTTTTCCATTATCAATTATTTCAATAATATTTTCTGTCATTACTCCACTATTTATTTCTAGAACTCGTAATTCATTATCTGTTTCTATAATATCAATACTGGCAAATCCAATATTTAGACTTGAGCAAATTTGATTCTTTATATTTAATAATTCTTCTTTTATTTCATTACTTATATCAAGAGATGCGCTAGCACCCCTAGATAGATTAAATCTCCAATCATATTCATATACTTCATCTTTATCTAGTACTCTATCATATTCCTTATCATTTAATTTATCCATAAAGAAATGATTATTAAAATCTATTAGTAAAGTACGAATAGTATCTTTTCCATTACCTATTACTACTGGTTTTACCTTCTTATATATTAATTCAACTTCTCCATCAATAACAATCATTCTATATTCATTCTTAATATCATAATAAGGGCAATAACTAATAGAATGATTATGTTCAAATAATTGATTTACAATAGGCTCTATTTCTTCTTCTTTATTTACTTTAAATACATTTATTCCACATGAACCAGTATTTGCTTTTATAACTATAGGCTTATGCTTATGAAAAAAATCTTTTACTTTAATTGTATTATTATATCCTTCTGCATAATCATTAATATTTGTATTTTTAAATAAAATATGATGTTCTGCTACACTTATATTCTTTTTACGCAATACTTCATATAAAGCATATTTATCATCCATTATATTACCTAGTGCATGATCATTTAGTGAAAATTGAAATCCCGAAATAAATCCAGTTTTTCCTTTATATTCTAACATTGTTATCCAATCTCTAGATAGTAAACTGTAATTGATGCCTTTATCAAGACATATTTCTTTTATTATTTTATTAAACTTAGCATTTGTACTCATCGTATCATCCCTTTTTCTTCACGTATTATACTATAATTATTAGACAATTTAAAGTGTATACTTTTTTCTAATTCATTGACTTTATATTTTTAAATCCTTATCATTAAATTAGGATAGGTGATTTATATGGAATTAAATATTTTTACTAAGGAACAACAACAATTTATTAAAGATAATTACGCTGAATATGATAGGGTTGATCGTTTAGCTCGTAAGATTAGTAAAAGTGAGAATACTGGAGACTTAAGTAAAGCTGAACTTATGGACGTAATTAAAGGTAATATTGATCGTATATTAAAAGACCGTGAGCCATTTGAAGAGTATAATGCAGTATATAATGGTAAAAAGAATGAAGTACTTCGTAAACATGGATATGAACCAGATGATTTTTATGATGCTGAAGTAATTACTGAATTAGGACAAGTTCAAAAAGAAATGAGCAAAGAAGCTGAAGCTTTTGGTCCTGATATGGCTACTCCTAAGAAGGAAAAATCTCAATTAAATGAAATGTTTCATGATTATAAAGAGGAAAAAGAAGAGAACATCTCTTTAGAATATAAGTAGAAAGATATTATCTTTCTATTTTTTTTGATATAATTGTTTCTGGAGTGATTTAAATGGATGTAGAAAAACTAGTAAAGATATTAAAAGAAGGTGGCATTGCGGTTATTCCTACTGATACTGTATATGGAATTGTTTGTGATGCTTTAGATGAAGAAGCTGTAGATAAAGTTTATCAATTAAAGAAACGTAGTTATTCTAAGCCTATGCTTGTTTTAATGTCTGATATGGAAATGGTTATAAAGAAATGATTATTAAAATCTATTAGTAAAGTACGAATAGTGTCTTTTCCATTACCTATTACTACTGGTTTTACCTTCTTATATATTAATTCAACTTCTCCATCAATAACAATCATTCTATATTCATTCTTAATATCATAATAAGGGCAATAACTAATAGAATGATTATGTTCAAATAATTGATTTACAATAGGCTCTATTTCTTCTTCTTTATTTACTTTAAATACATTTATTCCACATGAACCAGTATTTGCTTTTATAACTATAGGCTTATGCTTATGAAAAAAATCTTTTACTTTAATTGTATTATTATATCCTTCTGCATAATCATTAATATTTGTATTTTTAAATAAAATATGATGTTCTGCTACACTTATATTCTTTTTACGCAATACTTCATATAAAGCATATTTATCATCCATTATATTACCTAGTGCATGATCATTTAGTGAAAATTGAAATCCCGAAATAAATCCAGTTTTTCCTTTATATTCTAACATTGTTATCCAATCTCTAGATAGTAAACTGTAATTGATGCCTTTATCAAGACATATTTCTTTTATTATTTTATTAAACTTAGCATTTGTACTCATCGTATCATCCCTTTTTCTTCACGTATTATACTATAATTATTAGACAATTTAAAGTGTATACTTTTTTCTAATTCATTGACTTTATATTTTTAAATCCTTATCATTAAATTAGGATAGGTGATTTATATGGAATTAAATATTTTTACTAAGGAACAACAACAATTTATTAAAGATAATTACGCTGAATATGATAGGGTTGATCGTTTAGCTCGTAAGATTAGTAAAAGTGAGAATACTGGAGACTTAAGTAAAGCTGAACTTATGGACGTAATTAAAGGTAATATTGATCGTATATTAAAAGACCGTGAGCCATTTGAAGAGTATAATGCAGTATATAATGGTAAAAAGAATGAAGTACTTCGTAAACATGGATATGAACCAGATGATTTTTATGATGCTGAAGTAATTACTGAATTAGGACAAGTTCAAAAAGAAATGAGCAAAGAAGCTGAAGCTTTTGGTCCTGATATGGCTACTCCTAAGAAGGAAAAATCTCAATTAAATGAAATGTTTGATGATTATAAAGAGGAAAAAGAAGAGAACATCTCTTTAGAATATAAGTAGAAAGATATTATCTTTCTATTTTTTTTGATATAATTGTTTCTGGAGTGATTTAAATGGATGTAGAAAAACTAGTAAAGATATTAAAAGAAGGTGGAATTGCGGTTATTCCTACTGATACTGTATATGGAATTGTTTGTGATGCTTTAGATGAAGAAGCTGTAGATAAAGTTTATCAATTAAAGAAACGTAGTTATTCTAAGCCTATGCTTGTTTTAATGTCTGATATGGAAATGGTCAAGAAGTATACTAAAAGTCTTTCTAAATTAGAGAAGAAGTTATTTGATACTTTTGCTCCAGGGCCACTTACTGTTCTTGTTAAAAAAGCTGATTCTATTCCTGATATTGTTAATTCTGGATTAGAAGATTTAGGAGTACGTATTCCAGATGATAAAGAGTTACAAATGTTGATATCTAAATTAGGTCATCCAATTGTTGCGACTAGTGCTAATATTTCTTCTACTGAAACTATTACACGTATTAATATGTTAGAAGATTCAATTGTTAAAAATGTTGATTATATATATGATGGTGGTCCTATCTATAGAGGAGCTTCTACTATAGTTAGAGAGAGAGATCATATGGTAGAAATACTTCGTAATGGTGATTTAACTGAAAATATTTTAGAAGAGTTTAAAGTCATATAATAGTTTTTAAGATACAAAAAAGAGAGTTTAATAACTCTCTTTTTTTATCCTGGTATATATTTATAAGGATCAACTATATGTCTTATATAACTGTAATAGTTACCTGGGTCTGGATAATCCCAACCTAGATCTTCAGACATTTCTAAGTGTAAGTGACATCCAAATGAGTATCCTGAGTTACCCATATAACCTATTGTTTGTCCAGCATAGACATCTTGTCCTTCTCTAACTGCATAACCATTTAAATGTGCGTATTGTGAATAAACAAGTCTTCCACCATAGTTATGAACTATCATAACCATCTTAGCACCATAATTATCTTTTGTATTACCTACATAGTATACTCTACCAGCTGCAACTGCTTGAATTGGTGCTCCACAGTATTTACCAATATCAATACCTTTATGACCACCTTCATCCCAATAATAACCAGTTGTAATTCTGAATGCTGGGGATACTGGGAATACAAATCCATTAGCACCGACAATATTTCCACCTGTTGGAGTTGGTCTATCACAATCGATACCTATTTGATCATCAGGTTCACATCCAACATTCTTGTAGTATTTAACTCTTTGTTGGTAATAATTTAATTGACCACTAAGGTTTGGAATCATTCCTTCCATAGAAGAAATAGATCCTTTTACTTTAGAAGCTTCTTCAGCTAATTTTTTATTTAATTCTTTCATTTCTTCTTGTTTCTTACGTAGTTGTTCTTGTTTTGCTTTATTCGCATCAATTAAAGCTTGTAGTTCTTTCATTACTCTATCATTATATTCAGTTAATTGTTCTACAATAGACATACGATAAACCATATCAGTAATAGAAGTAGCACCAAAGGCATATTCAAGATAAGCATTTTCTCCATTGCTTACTTGATAATATTCTATTATTTTTTTACTTTCAGCATTTTTTCTTTTAATTTCTTCGTTGTTTTTTTCAATTTCTTCTTGTAATCTTTTTGTCTCTTCTTCAGCAGCTTTAATTTGTGCTTCATAATCAGCTATTTTCTTTTGTATTTCATCAAGTTTCTTTTTACTAACAGCTATATCATTATTTTTAGAATTAATTTCATTTTGATATTGTTGGACCTTTTGTTCATATTCTCTTAGTGTTGTTGCACTAGCATTCATTGGTAGTAAAATGTTTGCTAATAGTACAATTGTAAGTATTCCAACTATATATTTCTTCATTATACTTTTAAATACTTCTTTACGGCTCCGGCACTACCAACCATACCGACAAGTATTCCAATTGCGATAACTATAACAGAAGCATTATAAATAAATGGTTCTGGTTCAATTAATTTTATTAAATCTGAGAATAGGTGTCCATCAAAATGTTGATAGAAAGCTATATATCCATAAGTAGTAAAGATAACTGGTACGATTGAACCTAATAGTCCAAGAATCATACCTTCTACAACAAATGGTGTTTTAATTGTAATATTACTTGCTCCTACTAAACGCATGATTGAAATTTCTTTCTTTCTTGCATCAATAGTTAACTTAATAGTATTAACAATTAAGAATACTGTTACTAGAACTAGTGCTAGTACTACAGCATATGTAATCTTTTCAATAGATGAGAATGCACTGATTAATTTATCAACCATTCCTTCACCATATCTAACTACTGATACTTCATTAAAAGCTTTAATTTTATCTGCAGTTTCTTTTATTTCTTCTACATCTTTTACTTTTACTTGGAAAGTATCTTTTAATGGGCTTTCATCTGTTTCCCATGTATCAAGTACTGCATTAAATACATCTGATTCTGCTTGCATTTGTTCTTTTACTTGAACTTTACTTTGGAATGTGTAAGTATCTACATTTTTAATACTTTTTATTTCGTTTGTAACATTTTCAATATCCTCTTCTGTAACATTGTTATTCAAGAAGACTACTATTGTTAAATCTTTTTCTATTTCTCTTGTGAAATTTTGTACATTGAAGGAAGCAATTACTGCCGTAGCAATAATAATTAATGTAATAGTTATACATGATACAGAAGCTAGTGATAAGCTAAAGTTTCTTTTAACACTTTTAAAAGCATCACGAATACTTCTGCCTAACATTCTAAACATTTTCATTATAGTAAGTTCCTTTCTGTCTAAAGTTTACTAGATGTCCATCTTTCAAGGTAATTACTTGCTTCTTCATTTGATTAACAATATCTTTATCATGTGTTGCCATGATTATTGTTGTTCCACGAGATTTATTAATATTATCTAATACTTGCATGATTTCCATACTCTTTTCCGGATCTAGGTTTCCTGTAGGCTCATCACAAAGTAATAGTTTTGGATCATTTACTATTGCTCTTGCAATTGCAACTCTTTGTTGTTCTCCACCAGATAATTGATCTGGGTAGTTATGAATCTTGTTTTTCAATCCAACATCTTCTAAAGCCTTTAATACTTTTTCTCTTATCTCATCCTTAGGTGCACCTAACACCTCAAGTGCAAAGGCAACATTTTCAAAAACTGTTTGCTTTTCTAATAATCTATAATCTTGGAAAACGATTCCTAGTTTTCGTCTTAGTTTATATACTTTTTTATTTCTAAGTTTTGCTACATCAAGCCCACCAACAATTATTTGTCCTTTTGTTGGTTTTTCTTCACGATAAAGCATCTTGATTAGTGTACTTTTTCCACTACCAGATCCTCCAATAACAAAGACAAAGGCACCCTTTTCAATGGCTAAACTTAAATCATAAATTGCTTGAACGCCATTTTTATATTTTTTCTCGACGTTTTTTATTCTGATTAAATCCATTTTAAACCTCCTATCCTGTGTATAATATTATATCATATATTTCAAGCCTAAAAAACCTTTTTCCTTGAAATTAAATAAAAAAGACAGATTATTTTACTAATCTGCTCCTTTAACTTCATATGAATCTGTTGCAACGAAGAATGCTTTAGGATCTATCAGACGAATACCTTCTGTAACTTTATAGTATTCTCTTGTTGGTATTACTGTTAGAATAGCATCTTTTCTTTTTTCTAAAAAACCACCTTTTACTCCAAATATTGTTGTACCATGTCCTAATGTATTCATTATATAATCTGATACTTTTGTCTCTTCTGATGTCACTATGTAGAAGGCTTTATTATTTGATATTCCTAATAGAACTTTGTTCATTACTATACTATCAATATATAAGTATATAATTGCATATAATGATGCTGTTGCTCCTAAGAAGAAACCACCTGCTGCTATTATTAGACAGTTACCAATTAATGATGCTTTAGCAATTGATACATTCTTCTTTTCATTTAGAATTTGATATAGAGTACTAAATCCTCCTGAATTATAACCAGTTTTATATATAAGTCCATTTGCTACACCATTTAATATTCCAGCAAATATTATTATTACGAACATGTCATTCATACTAAAATCCACAATATCAATTAATGGTTCTGTTAGTTTTACAAATACTGGATATATTAAACTTGCGTACAATGAAGTTAATGTCTTTTCTTTTCCTAAATAAATCCAACTTAGAATTAAGAAAAATATTGATAATACTAGTAGTGATAATGATTGATCAATATTAATTGTTCTTTTAAGAATAGTTGCAATACCACTAGTTCCACCTGATACAACATTTCCTTTTAATAGAAACATGTTATAGCAAGCTGCTGATAATATTAAAGCAAAAGATATTATTATAAAATCTTGAATATTATTCTTTAGTCTTATTTTTTTGATTTTACTTGCCATACTATTCGCCTCCAAATACTTCATAAGCATCTGTTACTACGAAGAAGGCATCTTTATCAATCTCATTAATTCCAGATTTTAAGCGATAATAATCTTTAGTAGGTAATACGCATAATAATACGTTTCTACTTTCTTTCTTAAATCCTCCTTTTGCTTTAAATATAGTTACTCCATGTCCTAAATGTTTTAGAACAAAAGCTTTTACTTCATCATCTTTTTCTGTGATTATATAGAATGCTTTACTATCTGATACTCCAAGTATTACTCTATCTGACATAAAGCTAATTAAGTATAAGACTATTATTGAATACATTAAATGGGTAAAACCAAATGTAAATACTGAGCATAGAACTATTAATCCATCACTTAATAGCATACTTTTTCCTACACCAATTTTTAGATATTTAGATAGTATTTGATTGATTATATCTGTTCCACCTGTTGTGAATCCTGCTTTAAAAATTAATCCAGAACCAAAACCAAATAATACTCCACCAAATACTGCTGGTAATAATAATTGACTACTATCTATTGTAATAATATTACTAATATTTGATGTTAAACTTACTAGTATTGGGAATAGAATTGCTCCTAAAATTGTTGCTCTTGTTTTTTCTTTTCCTAATGTAGCTAAACTTAATCCTAATAAAATAATATTAAATACTAATATTACTAGTGATTTATCAATTTTTGCTAAACTACTTAAGATAATGGCAATACCACCTACTCCTCCAGGTACTAATTCATTAGGCGCTAAAAATAAGTTGTAAGATATTGCTATACAACATAAACCAGCAAGAAATTGAAAAAATCTTTTTATATAAGATTTCTTATTTATTTCTTTTAATATAGTTCCATTATCAACATGAAATAGTTTCATAATTATAACCCCTTCTTTAAATTACTCTCTATAAATAAATCAATATCTCCATCTAGTACTCTATTTACGTCACTAGTTTCTTCATTTGTTCTATGATCTTTAACCATAGAATATGGATGCATAACATAGCTTCGTATTTGAGAACCGAATTCAATATTTCTTTGTTCTCCTTTCACTTCTTGTAATTCTTTTTCTTGTTCTTCTAATTTTAGCATTAATAACTTACTTTTTAATACTCTAATTGCTTCTTCTTTATTTTGTATTTGACTTCTTTCATTTTGGCAAGTTACAACAATTTTTGTAGGTAGGTGTGTTACTCGTACTGCTGAGTCTGTTGTATTTACACCTTGTCCACCAGCTCCTGTTGAGCGATAAACATCTATTTTTAAATCTTTTTCATCTATTTCAATAGTATTATCTACTTCAATTTCAGGGATTACTTCTACTGAAGCAAATGAAGTATGACGTCTATTATTTGAATCAAATGGAGATAATCTAACTAATCGATGTACTCCTTTTTCATTTTTTAGATAACCATAAGCATTTGTACCTTTTACTTTTACTGAAACACTCTTAATTCCTGCTTCTTCACCAGGTTGGTAATCTAATAGTTCCATCTTGTATCCTTTTTTCTCACACCATCTTTGATACATTCTGTATAACATATTAGCCCAGTCACAAGCTTCTGTTCCACCAGCACCGGAATGAATTTCTAAGATACAGTCTTTCTTATCATATGGACCATTTAATAATAGTAATAAATTTAATTTTTCTATCTCTTTATGCTGATTTATTATTGAATACTCTACATCTTCATATATCTCGTCATCTTTTAAGATAGATAAGAATTCTTTATTAGACTCTATTTCTGATTTAGCTTCTGTTACAGAGGCAATTAAACTTTTTAATTCATTTACTTGTTTAATAGTCTCTTCTGCTTTATTACGATCATTCCAGAAATCTGACTCATATGTTTTTTGTTCTAATTCTTTTAATTCTGTCTCTTTAGATGGAATGTCAAAGTGACCTCCATAAATCATTTATAGTGATTAAATCTTCTTGTACGATTTTGTCTAAATCTCTTTTTTCCATCGTATCACTCCTTATTATGTGCATATTCTTTTAATACTTGCATATATTATTATTGAGGAAGGTTCACTATGTAGTGTGAAGATCCTCTGTATATAGATGGAACTCCAATTGGAGTTCTTTTTTAGTCTCTATATTATTATAACAAAAAAGATAGGTTTTTCCTATCTTTTCAATATTTATTCTTTAGTTATTTTGTGGTTTATTGCATAATTAGATACTTTTTTAAAATTATCATCATAATTATATCTACTTTGACTAAATTTAAGCCACATTTGTCCGAATGAGTTTCCTTCTTCTAATAGTTTTTTTACTGTCGGATCATTTGCAGTTTTATTATTTTCTTGATGATTTAAATCAACATATCCTTCTTCATCATAGATTTTACTTTGTAAGTCCGCTTCTAATTTATCACAGAAAAAGGAAAATTTAGCTTCTTTTGTTTCTCTTGCATCAAATTCTAGTACTAAATCTAATAGTTTATCTTTTTCCATTAAACCACTTAGTGTTTTAATAACAGCCTCATGGCCAATGCGTTCTTTTTCTTTTTTATCTATATCAAATAATGTTAGATCACCTATTGTTATTTCTTCTAACTCATGAATTGCTAACATAAATAAGACTTTCTCTAAATCAATGTCATATTTATATTCAGAGTACATTGCGATTGCTAACATCTGTACTCCATAAATATGTTCTGCAACACTTTCTAGACGTTCTTTTTCTACGTTCCAATCTTTCCATCCTTTTCTTAGAACATTTTTAAGTTTGTTACAGGAAACATAATAGTTTATTACATTTTTTTCTTTCATTTCTCTACTATGATTAATGGAACATAGATTTCATCATCTGTATATCCTGCATGCATTGAAATTAAATCTTCATCTCCCGGCATCAATAATGCTCTTTTACCATAAGCTATTGCAATATAATCTCCTATGGCATCTCGATAAATTGGATTTTCTTCTCCATCACCAAATAGTTTACTATCAATTACTTCTTGTTTACTATATAGTTTGAAGTCTTCACCAAATTCCTTATTGAATTTTTCAACAAATTCTTGTTCTTTTCCTGGAATTACTTTAAATGATGTTGCACGTGGTTCTAGAGATGTGTTTCTTTCTAATAAAGAGGTAATCTCTGGATAATCAGTTAATTGTATTCTATCAACTAAAAGATGGCCATGATCTGCAACAACAATTACTACAGTATCTTCTAACTTATTGCATAATTCTTGAGTTTTTCTATTTCTCTCTTCAATAAGTTCTTTTACTATTTCACTATCTGCACCATTTTCATGCATTGTATGATCAGGCTCTGGATCATATCCATAAATAAACTTCTTGCCATCTTCTGTACATTCTTTTTCTATTAAACTTAACATTTCATCTAAATCTTTATAAGGATTATTTCCAAATGGGAAATGATCATATGCTTTATAATTACCTGCATCATTAATATCTGAAACTATAGTATTTGTAACTAAATAATCTTTTCCATGTTCAACATACTCTTGATATATTTCTTCAGAATTTTTTTCGTTATTTCTAAATAAAGTAATAATCTTATCAAAAGGCTTTAAATATACATTCCAGCCCATCCATCCATGTTCTACTGGATTTAGACCTGTACGGATTGATGTTGTAGCAGCAGTTGTAGTTGCTGGGAACACTGTAGTTATTTCTTTATAACGGTTAACATTAAAGAATGACTCTTTTGGTAAAACTCTATCTAGAATCCTTGAACCCATTCCATCATATAGTATTATTACTACGTTTTTAGGTTGTTTTTCCTCTAATATTTTATCAACATACTCTAACGTATTATGCTTATATTCTAATCCAAAATATTTACGGATTGAACAAGCTAAATTAGTTAGACATTCTTTATAATTGTTTCTTACTTCCATAATATACCTCCTATGTTTTTTATTATAACAAAAAAAAGAGTAATTTCTTACTCTTTTGGTTCATATTTAGTATTATATCCAGGATTAGTCTCAGGTCTTAATGCATTTGGATATTCTACATCAGCTTGAATATCTAATACTATTTTCTGTAATTTAACGTATACCTCTTGTGCTTCTTCAATATCAAAGAAAGCTGTACTACCATAGTCATTAAGCTTTAGATATACATCTCCAACTCCTAACATCTTATCAATAAGACCTACTTTTAAATCTACTCCTTGAATCTCTTTATAGTAGATTGTTTGAAAATTAGATGCGAATAGTCCATCTTTTATTATTAATCTCTTATCAGTAACATAATATTCTGTATTTAGCCATTTTTTATTAGCTGTTAGAACATTAGCTAACCATATCCATACTGGCATCATATGAATTGCGAAGAAAGGAATAATAAATAATAGAATCATTGGTTGCTCTTTAAATAATCCTCCTGCCAACATTGCAATAATAAATGCTGAATCAAATGTTAACCAAAGTAATGCAAATGGTGCCATTGGTAATGCTTGATTTATAATAAAAGCATTTTTCTTTGGTTTTACTTTGTATAGAACGGTTTCTCCCTCTACTAATGGATTTTCATCATTTGTTCCATAATTATTAATACTATTATATTTCATAAACTTCTCCTTATTATCATCATTATACTATAGTTTTCCACAGGGGTTGTGGAAAACTTTTTATTTTTTTAAAACATTTTACATTTTTTCACAAAAAAAGTGGATTATTCGTCCACTTTTTCAACAGTTATTGTGAATTTATCTGTATAGTCTATTAATAAATGGTCTTTTTCGTGTACTTGTTCTTGTAATAGAGCTTCTGCTATTAATGTTTCAATATTCTTAGTAATGTATCTTTTTATTGGTCTAGCACCAAATTCTTCACTATAAGAATCTTCTATTACTTTTTCCTTTGCTCTATCACTTAAACGAATAACTATTTTATTATTCTTTAAATGTTCATTTACCATTTCTATTATTCTATCTAATACTTCATAGATTACTTCTTTAGATAGAGAATTAAATATTACTATTTCATCTATACGGTTAATTAACTCTGGTCTAAATTTAGATTTTAATATATTCATTACTAAATTATCTCTATCTTCATCTTTATTATGTTCAAGAATTATTTCTGAACCTAAGTTAGATGTCATAATAATGATTGTATTTTTAAAATCTATTAGACGTCCTTGAGAGTCTGTTATTCTACCATCATCAAGAATCTGTAATAAGATATTGAATACGTCTGGATGTGCTTTTTCAATTTCATCAAATAGTACAATAGAGTAAGGATTTCTTCTTACTGCCTCAGTTAGTTCTCCACCTTCATCGTATCCGACATATCCTGGAGGAGCTCCTATAAGTCTGGAAACATTAAACGCTTCCATATATTCGGAACAGTCAATACGAATCATATGACGTTCATCATCAAATAATTCATAAGCTAAAGATTTAGCAATCTCTGTTTTACCTACACCAGTTGGTCCCATAAATATAAATGAACCAATTGGTCTATTAGGATCTTTAATACCACTTCTTGCACGAATAATGGCATCACTAACTAATTCAATTGCAGAATCTTGACCTTTTACTCTTTTCTTTAAGTTTTCTTTTAATGATAATAGCTTATCTTTTTCTCCACTTACTAATTTTGTAACTGGTACATTAGTCCAACGAGATACAATTTCAGCTATATTATTTTCATCAACTACATCTGATAATACTTCATTTTGCATTGTTAATTGTAATTGTGATAATTCTGCTTCTACTTTTGGAATTTCACCATGTTTTATTTTAGCTGCTTCTGTTAAATCATATTCATCTTCAGCTCTTTCTAATCGGAATCTTAAGTCTTCTAGTTTTTGTTTCTTATCATTAATTAAGTCTTTTAATTTTTTCTCATCTTCCCATTTCATTCTCATTTCGTCTTGTTCAGATTTTAATGTATTCATTATTTCTTCTATTTCTTTAACTCTTGATTTACTTGCTTCATCTTTTTCTTTCTTTAAAGCTTGATGTTCTATTTCTAAAGTCATTATTTCTCGATTTATTTTATCTAATGAGGCAGGAACGGAATTCATTTGCATCTTTATTGTTGCACATGCTTCATCAACTAAATCTATTGCTTTATCTGGTAAGAAACGATCAGTAATATATCTATCTGATAAGTTAACTGCTGCTACTAGTGCATTATCACGTATTGTAACACCATGATAAACTTCAAAACGCTCTTTTAGTCCACGTAAAATTGTTAGTGTATCAACTACTGTTGGTTCTTGAACTAATATTTTTTGAAGACGTCTTTCTAGAGCACCATCTTTTTCAATAAATTCACGATACTCTTTTAAAGTTGTCGCACCTATTAGACGGATTTCTCCACGAGCTAACATTGGCTTTAACATATTACCAACGTTCATAGCATTATTAGAACCTGCACCTACAATCATGTGAATTTCATCAATAAACATGATTATATCACCATTTGACTCTGATATTTCTTTTAGAACCGCTTTAAAACGTTCCTCGAACTCTCCTTGGTATTTAGCTCCTGCTACTAAGGCAGCTAAATCTAATTCCCAAACTTTTTTGTTTTTTAAATCATCTGGCACATCGCCTTTAACCATTCTTTGGGCAAGTCCTTCTACTATAGCAGTTTTACCTACTCCTGGCTCACCAATTAGAACTGGGTTATTTTTACTCTTTCTAGATAATATACGGATCAAGTTACGTATTTCTTCATCACGTCCAATAACTGGATCTATTTTATTTTCACGTACAGATTTTGTAATATCTCTACCATATTTTTCTAATGGATTTTTTGTAGATTCTTCCATATTTGGATACATAATACCAACCTCCTTAGCACTCCTTTTCTTTAAGTGCTAATTATATTTTATCTCTAAAAATAGCACTTGTCAATATAGAGTGCTAATTATTTATTAAAATAAAAAGAGGCTTATCCTTCCTCTTTTGTTAATGATTCTAATAAATAGTCTCCATGCTCTCTATAACTTAATCTTCCATCTTTATTACTATCTTCTTTTTGATATAATTTAGCCCAGTTATCTTTTCCATCTTTTTCTAGAGATGCCATAATATCATCATCTTTTGTAATAGATGCTAACGCTTGAGATAAAACTTCTTTACTATAATCATTATTTGTTACTTCATTTATTATTTTATATTCTTCATCAGAAATGCTTATTGTGCGTTTTTCTGTTTTATCCTTACACTTTTCGTAATTACAATGCTTTGTTTCATTTACTGCTAATTTCTTATTTTCATATAATTTTACTTCATATTTTGTGCCTGGTACATTATTATCTTCATATTTATATTCTAATACTGCTTTACCATTTCCGCATCCTGTTAAAAGAAATGCTGTTGCAAATGCTGTTGTGAATAATAATTTTTTTCTCATATTATCACTCCTATTCTTATTTAATTCTAACATAAAAAAAGATGTTTTGAAACATCCTTTATTGCATTCCTGTTTGATTAGGTTGTTGATATACCTGTTGATTATATTGCTGATTACCCATAACATTCTGATTTTGTACTTGTGGTTGTGGATACTGTTGATATGTTTGTTGATTATACCCAGCCATTGCATTAGGATCTTGATATTGAGTTTGTTGTGGTTGTTGCATATATGCTTGCTGTTGTATTTGTTGTTGTTGTGCTTGTTGTTGGGCAAACATAGCTTCTTGTTGTTCTAATGCTGGATTTCTAAATCTTGGAGTTGTTGACATACCACCATTTGTGTTTTGTTGGAAAGCATTTGGTGCTGTAATACCATTTGTTACTGTACCTGTTGCAAGTTGAGGTTTTGCTGCTACTTCTTCTAATGTTGGAGTATCATCAACTAATTGTAATATTGCAAAACTTACAATACTATATATCATAATAGAATCTAATAATGATGGTAGTTTATACATAAATGAATCCATATCAAATGAACCCCATACTCTTATCAATTTTGATCCACAATAAGCAAGAATTGCGATAGTTGAGATTACTTGAACTTTTTGAATTAAAGAGTCATTTGACTTCTTAGATAGTAATCTAGTTATACAATAATAATTTAGACCATTTATTAATACTAATAATGTTGATTGTATTTTAGATAATATAGAATATAAATCTATTGAACCTCCATCTGTTAGAGCTTTTTTAAATACTAGATTAAGGACAAAAGATAATATAGCATAAACAATTATCATCACTAATCCTAATTTACCTAAATCAGAATTATTTCTTATAATATCCCAGATAAATACAAGTAGCGATGTTGCGAATAAGCCACCTACTGTACTAAATATAGCTAGATAACTCATAAATTTAGGTGTATCTGGAACAAATAAATTAATAGCATCTATAATTAAACATATTACTAATATTAATGGAATAATTTTAATTGCTTTTTTTGTCATTTTTTTCACCCTTTTTTTCTTTTTTGGTAGTTTTTGTCTTAGACTTTTCTTCTATCTTGTTTACCATATGATAGCGTTCATCTTTTTCATATTCAATTTGGAATCCTAAACTTTCATATAAAGCATATGCTCTTCTATTTTTCTTATAAACACATAATTTAACATAAGGATGTTCTTTTAATATTCCTTTAATAATGTCTGTTCCAATGCCTTGATTACGATATTGGCTTTCAATATATATCTCATCTAAAACATAATAGTCATTTTCTTCAAAGACTAGTAGGCATCCAATAATACGACTACCCATTGTGATATTTCGATAGTTATCTAGCTGTTTCGGTACCATTTTCTTTACATAATCAATTATTCTAGACATTTCATCTTCTGTTAGGTGGTTAGCATAATCAAATATATTTCTTAATTTATAATCTACTAGAATACTTATATCTTTAGGATAACTTTTTTCTAATTTATACTCCATATCATCACCTAATCTTTCTTATTTATAAATTCATTATAGCATAAAAAAACTCATTGTTTTTTTACAATGAGTTATTTATCTGATTTTTTTGAATACTTTACTTGTTTTTTCTAAATAGTCCATTTTCTCGTCATAGTTACCTTCTACTAAACCACTTAGATATAAACTCTTCAAATCTTTTTCTGATATTTCATCAATTGGATTTCTTGATAATTTAAAGACGTCTTTAACATCATCTAAATTTCTTTCTTGTAAATAAGTGGCAGTAAAGTCTTCATTGTCTAATAAATAAGCATAATATGCTTCATCGGTTAATTGAATACGCTTATTTGTCATATCATTTTTAGGACTTAACGTAATTAATCCATTCTCATATACTCTTACTGGATCACTACGATAGAATCCTTCAATGTAGTCTCTTAACATTCTAGTTGCTTCTCTTTGTTCTTCTTGTTTTGCATCTTTCATTAACCTCAATATATAGTTATCACATTCATATACTACTCCTTTTTTAGGGGTAAACCACGAACGTGTATTTTCTCTTTTTAATACCCTTTCTGACGGTAGAAAGCATCTTAACTCTTGGATACGATATAGTTTTAACTTATGTTCCAATGGTCTGAAACTATATACCTCAATCTTTCCTTTTTCTAAATTATAAATCATTCCTTTTCTTGTCATCTCAAACCTCCATTTCATGCTGCTTATTATATCATATTTTGCTCCAAAATAAAAGACTATGTAGTCTTTAGTTTACATAGTCTTTGTAAATACTATATAGATGCTTCGTATATTTCATCGATAGCGTTAGCTAATGCTTTTTCAAATTCTTCATCTGATTGATATGCGAATAAGTTTTGTAATAAAGCTCTTGAGAATGAAGCAATCATACGATTATTTTGTTTTAATAAACGGCATGCTTCATCTGTTTCATATCCTCCAGATAGAGCAACTATTCTTACTAAACATGGATAGTCATATAAGTCTTCATATAAATTAGCTTCTGTTGGAATAGTAAATTTAAACATAATTAAATCTTCTTGATTCCATTCGTCTAATACTTTTTTAATTTCTTCTTTTAAAATAGCTTCTGCTTCTTTTTTATCAGGAATATTGATATCAACTTCTGGTTCAATAATTGGAACTAATCCATTATCACAAATAACCTTAGCAAATTCAAATTGTTGTTTAACAATAGCTTTAATTCCCTCTCTATTAGCACCTAAGATTACACTTCTCATCTTAGTACCAAATACGTGACGTTCACGTGCTACTGCTAATTGATCCTCTAAATCTGGGATTGGTTTCATTAATTTAACTTGATTTTCTTCATCAGCTAATCCTTTGTCTACTTTTAAGAAAGATACAATATTCTTATCATCCCATAGATAATCTGCAGTGTATTTTCCATCTACTTGTGACTCCATAGTTTTATAGAATAAGATACTTCCTAATATCTTTTCATTAGTAAATACTTTTGAAGTAAATACACGTTTACGCATTTCGTGAATTAATTCAAACATTTCATCTTCTGTTGAATAACTATCTTTAGGTATTCCATATTTCTCTAGTGTTTTAGCTGTAGATCCTCCTGATTGATCTAAGGCAGCTATAAATCCTTTTCTTGTTTTTACAACCTCTAGTTTCTTTTGATCCATATATTCTTTCATATAAATCCTCCTACTATATTTTTATTATACATTTATTAATTTAAATGTAACACGTTTTTTTACTATACTTGCCATTATTTAACAGTTTTTTTATTTAAAAAAAGAAAAAGTAGTTAATTCTACTTTTTCTTTGCATCTACTATAAAGAAAATGCCTAAACCTAGAATCATTATTATAAATAAAGATTTACCTTTAATAGTTCCTTTTACATTTGATTTTAACTCTTTTTCTAGTTTAGCTTTTGTATCTACTTTCTTAGTAAATACTTGGTATACTTCTCTTTTCTTATCAACTTTATATGGTACAAAACTATTTCCTTTTTGTACTGCTAGAATAGTCATATTAGGATGTTTTTCTAAATCATAGTAATTATATGTTAATTTCATATCCCCTACTTTTAGATCTTCTTCATGTGGGTCTCTACTATAATCTATTCCTGTTGTGATTAAATCACCAATGCTCTCTTGTTTTGCATAATATCTATCTGCTTTTATTAAAGATAGTCCTTTTTCATCTAATTCAAAGTCTCCAATCGATACTTTTGATTGTTTTTCTGCACTTACAAGTGTTTTTAAATAGTCATCTCCTGGGTC
>AUXO010597904.1_pt1 | contig 32399 bp, 22 predicted proteins | sample 768731 | NCBI WGS metagenome assembly AUXO01 (sample SAMN02715735, study PRJNA202380) | gut metagenome | biome: sheep rumen | host: Ovis aries | place: New Zealand: Palmerston North
TTGTCATTAGAAGACTATATAAAAGCTTCTAAACAAGATAGAAAAGTTTTCTTATGGAATCTTGAACAACTAGCTAAGTTATCAGATCAATTTGATGCAGAAGAAATAAGTGCAATAAAGAAATTGATAACTGATTTAGAAACCAAAGATGATTTAATTACACAATTGAATGCAGATAGAGAACTAACTGTTGAAGACCAAACATTAAAGAATGTTATTAAAGGTGAAACCACATCACCTAATGAACCAAGTATTCAAATAAATCCAGAAGAATACTTTGTTTCTAGCGGGAAAGCTTTTAATAAAACTCTAGTTGCTGAACTCGTGGCCAACAATCAATTCTTAAGAAAAGGTCAAGATAAGTTCATCACACTTTCTTCTACAACAGAATCTGGTCATCTTGTAAATGACACTCTTTCTATGTTCATGAAAGATGTATTAGGAAGAACTCTTGACTTAACAACAGATAAGCTTGGCTCAGCATTAATTTACAATATGCAATCAGATGAAGCTGTTGCAGAATTCTTCTTGTCTTCTTATACATGGGCACAGTATATTAAGCAATCTTTGTTTGTTAACGAAAATGGAGAATTTGTTAACAAGTTCAAAGGTATGAACGAAAAGCAAGTTAACAAAATGCTTTATGACCTAGCTATGAAAGCAAATTTATATTCAACTGGAACTACATTTGCTGCCGAATATGCTGGAGCATTAATGCTTGAATATGATCCATCAACTAAAACATATGAAATAAAACCAATGATTACATCTGTTTCTAATCCTGATGATGATATTTTGACTGAGTTAATGCTAGGCAAAAATAATATCAATCAAAAAACAAACAAAGTCCAATTAATGATTAAAGTAAACCAAAATACATTCATAGATAATATCAGTGGATACAATAGTGGCTTTGAAACTTTTGATTTGTCAGACGATAGAGTTAGACAATCTGTTTATTCCTCTGCTTATTTTAATGCCAAACAACACAAAGGTGCTTGGTATATAAACAACGAAAGACGTGTAAATTATCAAGACATAATTAAAGAATACTATATCGATAACTATAAATTAAAAGCTTACGATATGAGAAAGAACTTCTATGATACTTGTATCGAATACGGTTTATCTGATGAAGTTATCAAAGCAACATTACAGTCTGTTGAAAATCTTTCTACAAGCCAACCAACATCATGGACCGAACAAGCCATTGAAACTTTGAAGAGACAAGTTGGAATCACAAACGAACCATTCGTAGAAAACTATCAGTTCAAAGCTTTGCATGATGCTTTGCTATATGCTATCAACAAAGATTCTTTATCAGACGAAACAATAGTTGGATTCACTAACTATGTTTCAAAATTAGAATCAGATAATTCTGAATCAGGATTTAAGTATACTAGCGACGTTGACACTGTAATCGAAAATTTGAGAAGTGGAGATTCTTCAAGAGCTGAACAAGGATATAAATTATTCTCATCATTGTCTGTTGAAGAACAAAAATCTGTATTACTCCATACTCTTCTTGATGAGTCGGAAATAGATGGTCTTACATTAACGCTTGTGTCAAATGCAAGAAACGGAAAAACATTATATGATGTTTGCCAAAAACTTTTATATGACTATGACCAAAAGAATATCGGTAATGATGTTTCGTCAGAAATATATATAAAGCCATTGAAACAAATGCTTGATGGATTCAAACAGTTCTTCCCATTTGAAGAAGACTTCGATAATCTTCTAAAGTCAATATCGTTTGATGGTATAGATATTTCTAAAGACCAAAAATTATTTGATGATATTAATTTATATAGTGAAGGAAGTTTAAGATTCGCGAGAAACAACAAGTTCCTTGATAAAGTAATATCTGCTTTCCAACTTATGGAAACCGCCAAATCTTTAAGAGCTGATTCAAAAGAATTAGAAAATAGAATTAAAGATGTTCTTATGGGTAATTCATATACTGGATTGTCAAGACAACACTATATATCTTCAGTCAAAAAACAATCTGTTAGAAACGATGTAAGAAATATATTCTTAAATCTTTTAAGTGCAAACGGAATTGATTTAGCTAATATAAAAATAAATTTAGATCCAAGAAATCCAGAAGACACTTTGAAAGACAAAGCGCTTTCAGATGCGTTATCTAAAACATTTAATGCGTTCTCGAAAGCTGCATATAAATATGTCGAAGATTTAAAACAAGCTCATAAATACAATCAAGAAATTCAATCAATGAGTATGGCTGACAAGATAGAAGAATTTGCTTCTAGCGGAAAAGACAACATGATTAAGTATTTATCAGAAAGCTTTAATGGTGTTGAAGCAAAACAATTCTCTCTCGCAGAGCTTCAAATGTTTGATAGTGATGCTGGAAGAAAATATGTTGACGCTTTCCTAGAGAACTTTGATTTTAGAATGGCTGAAGAAAATTCAAATATTAAAAAATTCGTAGATTCAGTTATGAGTCCTTTGTATGAACACATGACAGAATCTGATGAAAAATATTTCAAAGATATAAATCCTCAATTCTTATTATCAAACTTAGTAAGAGTTTCTGGCTACACAACAGAAGGAGCAGAACTTTACGCTAAGAAATTGCAACAAATAAGAAACTATGGAAACATAATAGAAATAACTTCTAAATCAAACAAAGAGTTACATGACTTTATTATTAACGATTTGTTACAAAGCGAACTCTTCCAAAAGAGAGCGTTATGGACAATGACACATGAAAACTCTGAATTCGATGGAAGCATTGGGTATGGATGCGTAAAAGTAAATCCAAAGATTTTAAGAGATGCATTTGGATATACAGACAGCAAAGAATTCTATACTTTAATGTGGAGACAACCTGGTCAACAAAGAACAGTAATGCACAATGTCAAAGTTATACCAGATGAAAATGTTTCTGGTATTGCTTTCTCAAGAAGAACGGCTAGAGATTATTTCAACGGTGACTTTGATGGTGACTCATACTTCTTTGCACAGCCAGGAAAAGATTCACAATACTTTGGTGAACAAACTTTTGATTACTTAAATTACGGTGGATCTTTGTACGACAAGTTATTTGACGGAGTTAATATAAACTATGACTCTGCTGATAAGTATAAAGATATTGAAACTAAGGTAAGACCATTCTTTGAAACTGAAGAAGCACAAAATCTAATCAAAGGATTATATAGCGGAACAACAACAGTTGATGAATTCAACGGTTATTTCTCTGACTGGATTCAAGAAAAAACAGATCTTGATCCAGATGATATGATTAAAGCTTTTGGCTTCAAAGAAATAAAAACAATGATGCAAGGATATCAAAAGATGATTACATCTAATAACTATTTGCTTGGACAAATAGGTGATGCATATAGAGATGTAGTTCAACTTATTGACGATAACAATCAAATGTTCTTGCGTGCTGCTTTCTTATTGTCTGACGATGATGCTACATGGCTCGGCCAATCATCAAAAGGACAAATGAGGAACTTCAAAGTTAAAGAAAACAAAATTAAAAAAGTGTCTGATGCTTTATATGAAACAAGTATTGGTATGTCAAAAGATTCCAATGCACAACTTATACAAATCTTTAAGGCACTTTCAAATAACCCTGAGGCTATACAAAAAGTTAAAAACAATATATATAATTATATCGATCAAGGAGTTCAATACGGTTTCGTTTCAAAGAAACACGCAGAAACACTTAAGAGAGATATTGCAAATAGCGCAACTTTAGATCAAGACCAAGTTTTGATTATTGCTCAAATATTGCAAGTCAATAAAGTCAATTCCAAGTCTTATGATGATGTAATATCTAAAGCAATTAAAGCTCCAGAAACATCAGTCGAAAGAACAAAGCTTAACCAAAAATTAAATGGCGTTATAGACATAATGGAAAAGATTGGCGGATACAATGGAAAAGTTCTTGCTGATATGAAATCACAATTAAGAACAAATCCATATGGACCACAATCATTAAGAATTGGTTCTCAATTAGTAGACATGTTGTTAGATAGAAGACTAACTCGTAATCCTTTATTTATGGCAACAAGTGATAATGTTGGAGTAACAAAATTATTAAGAGACTTCGCTACTAAATGTGATGTAGATATTATATCTAAAGACAACATTAGCTACATTGGTCACAAAGGATTCTCTTCAATAAACAAAAACGTTGTTGGTTTGAGTGGCAAAGTAGTGGTAGCCATTCAAACAGATGGAGAATACACAGATAGTATTGGCGTATATGATAGAACTAAAAACGGTGGTAAAAACCTCACAGTTAATCAAAGTGCAAGTTATCGCTTAAATGATATGTCGTCTAGACAAAAAACAAAACTTGTTGCTTTCTTAAATAATTTAAGAGGTGATGTTGATAATAGTGAACTTGCTACAATACTAAGAGAAAGCGGCTTTAACATTAAAGGTAAACAAAGAATATTAGCTTTTGTTGATAGATTAGGAAATGTTAAATCACTTAAGTCTATAAAAGTAGAAGATATCAAAGATGGAGCTCAATTAATTTTTAATAATGATTCTTCCTTGATAGATCACGTTAATAACCATGTGGTAAAATTTGGTGCAGCTTCAACAAAAGATTTCAAAGGAACAGGATATGCAACTAACATTGTATTCGGAAAAGAAGTTAGCGGTGATGAAGTTCCACAATTTATTGTTGACCAAAAGATAGCGTCTATAGAAAAGCTATCTCCATTAACTGGTTATAGAAACTTAGGAAAAACAATCCAAGGCAAAGATTCTAAAGGAAATACTAAAACATTTGCATTAGTTGAAGTAGATAATATGGCTTTACTAAATGTATTAGATATGGAAGATATGTCTTATGGAATTAGAAACATGGACGTTGTCTCATTGCTATCTGGTTCACAAGGCATTGATGCATCATTCAACTTAGGCAGTTTGTTTATTACTGTAAACAGTGATGGCAAAGTTGTATATGATCCATCTGGATATTGGAATCTTATGTCTACTATTGGCAAATATACAAAGCCGGTCCTTCAAGATGTTAATGGTTGTAATTTAGTTAGATATAACCGTATAGCTATTTTGCTTAATCAATTAGAAGAAGATAATCCAGAAGAATATCAAATAGCAATTAAGAAGATTGCTGATTCTGTTGGATCTGATGCTATTACAGCAAAAGATGTTTTGACTGCACTTGAAAAATGTGGAGACCTTGGTGGATACACAGGCGAAAGCATCGAATCTTATATATATTCAAGAATGTCCGTTGATAAGAAACGTGACTTCGGAAGAATGCTACAAGATAAAGCAAATGTTTTTGCTAGAGTATTCTTTAGCGATGAAGTTCAAGACGCTCTTAAATCTAGAATCCAAACTTCTGCTGAATATGATCCAAACTATGTCGCTCAAAAGAAAGAAGACATTGCTCATAGCAACCCAAGAATTGCAAGCGCATCTAATTATTCTGAAGGAATTAACTATGAGAGAATGATGGAAGGCAGCGCTGAAGATTTGAACACAGCATTCATTTCTCGTCGTTCAATATTAAATCTATTATTAACAGAATTAAATAAACAAAGCGATAAAGGAATCGATATGGGCTTAAACAATTCGCTCATAAACGATATGATTCGTAATGGACAAATAGATCCAGAAGATATTTGGTCTGGCAATATAGCAGATGGCTATAGACCAATACTTAAATATCAAGGCTTAGAATTAAATCCTGAAGATTATCCAGAAAGAACTCAAAGCAAAAAAGACGGTAGGTTCTATAAGATGGATATGGCAACAAGAAATGAAGAAGCTGAAAATCTTATTGGTTATGTTAAGAAATCTTTATTAGCAGATAACGGTCATGAATATAGTAAAACAATGATTGACCAAATGGATGCAATACGAGGATTGAAAGGTGATGCTGCAAAGCGACCATTCTTTACTTATGTTCCAGCAACGAGAATTATGCCATTCTTAACAAGAGGAACAGATGAAGATATTTATGATGGATTAACAGGTTATAAGAATAAGTTCTTCGTCGAACAAATGTCTAAAAAACTTTCAACTGCTAATGATGAATTATCATTAACTCCTGAATGGTCGACACCAGATGATATGCAACAACAAGGCGCATCATTAAAATCTCAATTGATGTCAGCATCTAAAGCGTCTGAATATTTAAGTCATATTCAAAATAAAGAAGATGCTAAAACATATGCTGTATTGCTTGAAAAGAAACAAAAATTATTTAAGCATGAACTTCATAAGCTTAATCTCGTCGAAAGATTGCATTTATTAGAAGACAGAAGAACATTATATGAAACTGATGAAGCCGCAAAAGCATTCAAAGAATTGCTCAAAAATGAAAAGCTAACAGAAAACGGTTCTTTAGAAGCCTATGAAAATTATAGAACTATTGAACAAGGAACATTTGCTGACGCATGTTGGGATAGTTTGTCACAAGCAAACTTAATAACAGCAGTTCAATTAACTTCCTCTAAAAACGGTTATGAATTCTATAATAGCGCAATGCGTTCATGGGGTTTCAAGTCAGATAATAATGTTGATATAGCATTAGGAACTAAAGTTCTAAGATTAAATAATGTTTCTGATAATGAAGCAAAATCATTATTAGGAAATGAATACATTCAATTAGTTAATGCTTCTAAGTATTGCAAAGATCTTTCTATGCAATTAGAAGAATACTTGCAAGCAAGAAAATTATTAGAATTATATGAATCATTCGTTTCTAATGAAAATGCATTTAGAAAAGCTATGCCTAAATCAGGTCCAGAAAGTTATGATGCTTGTATGGACAGACTTTTAGACACGCTCAAAGCACAAGGTGGATTAGAAACATTAAGAACATATCTCGACAATATGTATAAAAACAATGTCGAACTTAGCATTCTCATCGATTCTGCTACGAAAATAAATGAAAGAATAATAGAAGCCGCTAAACAAATCAGTCCTTATGAATATGTTTCTTGGTTCGTTAGAATGGACGATAAAGAAGAAAACAATAAATGGTTCGGATTTGAAAAAGTTAATGCATTTGATTTATCACATCAAAAATTTGATGATGTCTTATTAGGTTCAATGTCCAAAGCAAATAAAGGAAAGATTGCTTCTATATTTAGCGGAACAGATGATGGTTATTTAGCATCAGTTACAGTGGCTGCAACAAGACTCGCAAAAAAGAAAGCTATGAAGTCTTTCGCAAAATATATGATGGACAACGGATATATGGACAATTTGAGACTATACTCTGTAGGAATCGATTCTGTTAACAAAACATTAGAATCATTTATCAAATCATATAAAGAAGATTTTGCATCTGGAAAAATTTCTGAAGAGCAATATCAATACGACAAAGCTACATACAATCAATTAAGATACATAGCAATAGAATTAGGATTAAGTCCTGATGTATTCACTGACTATAATTCATTCTCAGAATTGTATGACTATCTTATGGTTGTAGCAAATCAACAAAGAGAAGCTCTTCACTATACATCATTTGAATCTATGGTTGAAGCAAGAAACTCTATGCAAGGATTTGGAAACGACAATGCTGATAGAGAAAAACTAAACTCCGCAATTAATACATTTAATGCTGCTCAAAACACATTGTCTACTATGATTGCAATGATGGTTGAAAGAGGCCATTTCCAATCCGCTAACGAATTCTTAACTGGAGTTTATGATTTAGCTAAGTCAAAACTCGGAGAAGATTATGTTATAGTTGACAAATATGGCGCAAAGCTAGAAGAAGCAGATACTTATGTTCCATCATTCTTAACAGAATTTGATATGGATGATGCCATAAGAGAAATTAAATATGGTAAAGGATTATCAGGAGAAAGAAAGAAAGCTGCTATTGCTCAAATGATTTTATGTGGTGATGCATTTGCCATGAAGAAATCTCTTGCTGATCAATTAGAAAACAAAGTATTTACTAAACTAAAACATAGTAAGTTCTACAATTTAATGAACAAATGTAAGAACATAGCAACATCATTAATCATGTCTTCTCCAACACAATTGTTAGATAGGATTTTAAACTTCCCTATCTTTGACATAGGTGTTGACGCTGGAGCAGACTTTAGAACTTTAAATGAAGTTCCAACTGCAAAAGCTACTGTAAATAAATTTGTTGCAATGTTCGATTCACTTACTCAAGATCAAATTGATAATGATAAAGACTTACAATACTTGGTTAGATTCTTATATGCATCTAACAATGAATTAAAGAACGCAACATCATATCGTGGCGAAAAGTTGGCAACTGGTTCTTTGCCAGCATTGAAGCAATATTTGAAAATGACTAACCAATTATACACAATAGGAAATGTCATTCCTCGTTTTGCTTATTACTTAAACATGGTCAAGAATGCAGAAGCAAACAATTACGAAATAGATCCAATTAGAATTGGCGTAGCATATCACATGAAAGACGGAATCAAACAAATAACAAATGATGTTGATGAAGATGTCTACAAAAACGTTGATGAAGCACACAGACAGCAAGCTGCTAACATAGACGCACAAGCTATTCAAGTTATTGCTGAACATAATGGTATAGAAGGCAACATGCCTTATGCAGCAACATGGTTGAATCAACGTTTCAACACAATGTTTGTTACATTCCCTATGGCTTTATTAAGATGGGCTGACAACAGAGTTCGTTCTTTAGGATATGCAATTAGCCAATGCACAAAAGGTGCTGAAGGATGGACATATCTTGGAGACCAAGTCTTAAGTAATGCAATGACTGGAGCGTTATTGTTAATGTTACAATTAGCATTATCTACTAATACTAGAGAATGGCTTAAGAAAAAAGCATCAAATAAAGATGATGAGATTACAGAAGAAGAACAAGAAGCCGCACAAAACATTTTGTTCCGCGGTGGTCAAGTCAAATTATTTGGTTCTTTGTTATCTGGTGAAGAAATAACTACAGCTAAACATTCACGAGATCCAGCATCTGCCTTATTCGATTCTTATATAGCAGACTTTATTCCTCAATTTAACGGAGGAGAAAAGAACTTCGGAACAAATCTTATGAACAAGATAAAAGAAAAAACTCTTGGCCATACTCCGTTTGTTCTTAAAGATGCAATAGAATCAATTCCAGGAAATACATGGTTACAATCTTCAACATACTACTCTCCTGGTGACAATTATTTAGAAAACTATGGAAGAAAAGTTCTTGGATATACTTTAGGAACAGCACAAGCAAATGCTTTAGTTGATTATTATAAAACTGCTGATGATACAACTGACGATAACTTCTTAAGAAAGCTTGGAGATGGAATGGAATATGCATTCACACGCAAGTTTGCTAATACAAAAGAAGCTAAAGCAGAACACAGAAATTACAAGAAAGCATTCTCTTTAGTTTATGAATACAAAAATATGGTAGAGACAAATGCTGATTCTCCAGCGTTAACATCAGATAATAAATACTTCTCAGATTTGAAGTCTGATTTACAAAACGCAATGATTTATATGAATGACTCATCCGCTTTGTATTCTGTAATATCTGAATATACACAAAAAGGAGTTTCATTAGCTACTATTAAATCGGCATTAAAGTCATTGTCACTTAAGCAACAAATTATGAATCTTGATAACTATCACACGTTCATGCAGACTTTATCTCCTCAAGAAAAATCTGTTATTAAATCTGCGATAGCATATGAAGATTACAATTATCCATTCTTGGATGATGTCTATAATGATATTGCAACTCAATATCAAAAAGAAAAAGCTAAAAAAGGTAATAATAGATATGTCGCTTCTGTTGGATCGTTGTTAAAAACAATGAATTACAATACTCCTAAAGATTATTCGTATAACACAAACACTAGAAGATATAATAATTATTCGAACTATACCAACTTCATAAATAGATATTTGAACAATGTTCAATATCAAAACAAATATAAACAAGGCGTCGGTTCTCCAATGCAAGCTTATAATCAATCATTAGCAAACGCAAACTCTGGTGTGTCTACAGATGTTTGGGGTAATCAAACAAGACATTACACTGATGGCACAGAATACTCAGTAAGACAGCAAGGAATGCCTATCTTGGGAGGAAATAAATAATGGCTCAAACTCTTGAAGTAGTTCCAAATTATAGACCTAATCCTAAGCAAGTTCTTCTACACAATGCTCCAGTAGCATACAATGATATATGGATTATCTTGTATGGCGGAGCTCGTGGCGCTGGCAAGTCTGCTGGTATTCTAGCTGATGCAGTGCAATTCTGTATGACGTATCCAGGAGCTAAATGCTGTATCATCCGTGAAACATTGGATGCTGTCAAACAATCATTCTTAGATAAACTTCCTACACTATTCCCACAATATGTGCATGGTGTGAAGATATATGACTATCGTGAAAAGTCCACATCATTCTATCCATCACGATGTATCATATTTCCTAATGGAAGCTACATAACCTTACAGCGTGTCGCTGACTACAAGGAAGCCATTGCTAAGCAAGGTTGGGAATTCCATTACCTAGCAGTAGATGAAGTTACCAAGCACGAAGAGCGCACGATCAACTATTTGTTGACCTGCGTTCGTTCTGCTGTTATCACAAATAAATATACTGGTAAGCCTTTGCGTATTCCTACAAAGGTTGTCTTTGGTTGTAACCCAGGCGGAATTGGACATCAATGGGTTAAGAAAAGATTTATTGATACAACTGTTGTTAAATACAATGAACATAAAACTCCAATACAGACTAAAGACTATATTGAAGTTGTTGAAGATCCAAACAAGCCAGGACACTATGTTAAAAGATTCATTCGTTTTATTCCTGCCACTTATTTGGACAACCCGTTCCTCAACTCATCTTATGTTGCTAACTTAGATTCTCTTCCAGAGCATCAAAAGCAATTAGATATGTATGGCAACTGGGATGTTGTAGCAGGTAAGTTCTTTGATCTTAAGCCTGAACAAATCGTTGAACCAGGAATGGTTGCTGACGACCTCAGACATTTCCAAGGTCATGTAGAAATATTCTGCTCCATCGACTGGGGTTATAGACCATCATATGCTTGTTGCTTATGGCACGCAGTATTCCCAGACCATAGAGTTATCACATTCAAAGAACTATATACACAAGATTTAGTCTTCGAAGATTTTGTCAAAGAGATTGCAAATCAATCAAAAGACTTTGAGATATCTGCAATCTGCTTGCCACACGATATGTTTAGACACGGAGATAGATATAAGGATGATAGTGGTAAGGTTATTGGCGAAATGAAATCAGACGTATTTGAATACTATGGACTTCCACCAGTAGGTGTTGAATCAGGTAAAGGCAAAGTCGGATTAAGATATGATAAGATTCATTCTGCATGTTCACTAAAAACAGAAGATGGAGTTTATAAGTTTAGAATATCCAGAGCTTGCGAAAACCTTATTGATGAAATGGACCATGCAGTTCATGATGATGTTGATCCAACTCAAATGGCTAAGAAATGTAGAGACCACGCTATTGACTCATTTGGTCACTTCTTGATTTACTACAGTGATGATATTGAACCATTAGGATTCGATTCCTTAATTGTTGATAACAGGCCACGCTTACAAAGACTTCTTGAAGAAGATGAAAGAATGCTTGAAGAGGAAGAAGAACAAGAACTCGCCATTCAAGTTGATAGTATCTATGACGTGTGGTAGAATCAAAAATAGAAAGGACTTTGAATATGGGTAGATATTTATTAAAATTAAGTCATGAGGTGCCTAATGCGGGCGGATACAGAAATGTTTTAAGAGTTGGTTTGCCAATCGAAGCAGACATGGAAAACAATATCTGTATTGTAGCGCAAGGCTCTTATGAATTTATTGCACTTAACAGAAACATTCTTAGAGATGCTTTGCTTTCTTCTCCTGAATTTTGCAAACAAATATTAGGAATTGAAGTTAAAGATGCTACAATTAAAGAAGAGACTAAAAAAGCAAAGAAAGAAGGAGCTAAGAAAAAGTAATGGAAAATGCATTAATTACATGCGTCATAGTTCTTGCCGCAGTTATAGTTTGTATCCTTGTTCTACTTGGGATTCTATTCTATAATCAAATGTTAGCAACAAACGAAGTCAATAAAAGATTGCTTCTTATCACGAAAGAATCTATTGACAGAGAACGCTCAACTCAAGAAGAACTTCAAGAAGCATTACTTGAATTAGACCGTGCTACAAATGAAGAAACAAATCAACCGAAAGTTGAGAAAGATGAAGAAACGATAGCAGAAGACCCTTTTAATCCTCATACTTTTACGGAGGAATACAGGGAAGAATAAAAGTAAAGGAGTGGCTGTATGAGAAAAAACGTGAAAGATATGGCTACTTATATCGAAATGTTTGTTGATGATTCGATGACAGAATTGAATCCATACTTGCTTCAGGGTAAGCTCAACAACGAATATATAAGTGGAAACCAAAACAAAAAGATTAACTCAAGATTTTTAAGAATTGAAGACAAGAAACCAGATCCACAGGTTTACACAGAAAAGAAAATCTTTAATCGTCTTTTGCCTATCTATCTTACACGTTATGGAATCCTCACACAAAACATGCCTATCCCTGGTATCATACCAACAGGCTATGCGTCTAAAGATATTGAAGATGCAAACAATGTAAATACTTTTATTCCTAAATATATGAATGATATCGGATACAAAGAAATCTATAAAAAGATTATTAAATGGACCGATATCTATGCTATCTCTTGGATTAAGACTGGCATTGACTGGAGTGCTGGCGACGAAGTTTGTAAAATCGAAAACACTAAAATCGGTGATACTGTTGGAACATTAACAGTAAAAGAAGGAAGAACATTCCTAACATTCTGTCCTATTCATGAAGTCTTCGTCGACTCATACTATGTAGAATCAATGGAAGATGTTAATGAATTGGTTCATAGGAGAGTCTTCCCTATCGATTATATTTATAAACGCTGGGGATTCCAGGCAGAGAAAGAAAGCATTAACGATGCTAAACTTTCAAAATATCCTCGCTATTCTAATTTTGGATTAGCTAATGGCGGCGATATTGAATACGCCTATGTCTATGAATATTACAAGAAACCAGATGCATTATATCCAGAAGGAAGATATGTTATCTGCTGCAATAAGAAAATCTTGTGGGATGGAAAACTTCCTTATATTAATGCCGAGAGCGGAAAGAGAATGATTCCGTTTGACTTCGTGACAATGCAGTCTATTCCAAACAAAATGATTGGCATAGCTGTTTATTCACAGTTAATACCAATCCAAGATACTTACAATTCAATCAAGAATCGTTACTTAGAATATGTTAATCACATTGCTATTGGTCAACTATATTACTGGGAAGGTTCATTGATTAATAAAAACAATTTCACAAACAAGCCAGGCAAACTTATTGGTCTTAAGCGTAATGCTAAACAGCCACAACCTGTGCAAAAAGATAAACTATCAAATGAATTCACTGCTTACTTGAAAGCATTAGAAGATGATATGCTCATCACTGCTGGTCTTTCACAGATTACAGCATTCGGTTCTAGCAAATCTAATGTTAGAACTGATGGTGTTGTAGATAAGATGAGTGAATCTGACGACAACAAATTAGTAAACGCAGTTGATAATTTATCTGAATTAACAATAAGGGTGTTTAAGAAGGTATTGTATCTAGAAAAACAAAGAGCTGATGTAATCCAAACTCAACTCAAACTTGCAAAGAAGGATAATTATACCTTACAATATAACTTGCAAGATGTAGATCCCGAACAATTGTCAATTATAAATCGAGAATTCTTGATGACAAGCGACCAAGTGTTCGACAAAAAACTACAACAAGCAGGTAATTTCGGTTTGTATAATCCACAATCTGGATTGTCTTACAGCGCAAAGAAGCAAGTGCTTGATGCTATGAAGGCTTCGTATCTTATCGATACATTAGATCCTCAAGAACGAGCCACTTACGATTTGTGCCGTGATGAACAAAGACAGTTTATGGATGGAAAGCAACCAGAAGTGTTCGATTATCACGAACACGAAAGGCATATTGCTGAACACAATTTATTCAGAATAAGTCCTGAAGTTAGATGCCTAAGAGAAAAGGACGAGAAAAAGTGGAAACTTCTTCAGGAAGCTCTGGGTGCTCACATTAAAGAACATCAGCAATATTTGCAAAAGTCTCAAGAAGGTAACGTAATTGCAAATGCCAAGGAAGCACTAAAAGGCACAGCTAAAAAATAGCCAAGGCTTGCGCATTACAGCAAAGAAAGGATTAATTACATGAACCTCGAAGAAGCATTAGGGAAAATAACTGATCCCGAAGTCAAGGCGTTTTTCCAAAAGATGACGTCTGATCAAAACAGTTATATCACAAGGTTGGAAACCCAACTTAGAGAACTAAAAGCACAAGGTAATCCTGGTGCAACATCAACTGGTGATAGCATTACTCAAGAGTATATTCGAAAGAAAATGCGCGAAGAAGTAATTACTAAAGCCACATCCTTAATCATTGACGCAGTCGGCAAACCAGTCTTCGAAGCAGTTAAACCTGACTTTGATGCCTTCCTAGAGAAGAACATGAAGCCAGAAAATACAAGAGAAGATTATGTTGTTGATGCATTCAATCTCGTTTATGGAAGATGCTTAACCAAAAAAGACCATCCTGTCCATCAAGTTGGCAAGACCGCTGCTAATCCAGGCGGAACACCTACTCCTACAAACGCTGGTACCAATGGTCAACAAGTTGCTCAAGTTCAAAATGTCATAGCGGGACAACCTCCAGTTATGAGCGGAACTGATTCAAGCGCAGGTCAAGGAGTTCCTGGAACACATGGTGAACCAGTCAAGAACACCAGAGATGCATTCGCAAGATTAAAAGAAAGAGTCGCTAACAACGGAGGCAATAGGTTCCAATAATTAAATCGTAGGAGGATTTAACTATTATGAATGTTAACGATAAGTTATCAGGTTTATACGTCGGTAAGGACGTTGGCCAAGGCAATTACAATGCCAAAAACGTTATTGAAGACTTTATGAAAACCGAATATGAAGAAGGTTTCCGTAATGAATTCAACCAAATGGATGCTTTAATAAATAAGCTTCCTAAAGATACAATCACTGGTAAGAAGAAATACAAATCCTTCAAATTAGGTATCAGTGATAACATCAGAGCCGTTGGCAGAGGTGCGTTCGATACATACGAACTCGGCTTAGAAGACTTCTCTGGTCGTGGTGGTGAAACAGTTGATGCAGAATTCGACACAACCAAATTAATGGCGACATTCTCAATCACTGACGAAGCCATCCTCAAAGGAACAGGTGATGGTTCCTTAATCGATGTCCTCAGAGATCAACTCTCCGATATGGAAATCGGTATGAAACACACAATGAATCGTTACACCTACGGTTCTTACACAGGTAAGATCGGTGAATTAGCTCTTGCTGATTCCAAAGTGTTCGATGTCGTGGATGTTTCCTCCATCACAGCTGCGTCTCAAGCTCTTAGTGATGCAGCCTTAGACTTAGGTCGTGACAATCGTGGTATTTACCACAATATGTTCAGATACGGCAAAGCTCCAAAAGTCATCTCCTTCAAGATGGTTAACTCTCATTCCCTCATCGCAGGTATGGGTGCCTTAATCCACTATCAAGCTGGTAATGCTCCAGCCGCTGGTGACTTAAGAATTGCTGGTTACATCTGGCAAAAAGACAACACTGAAATCCATAGTGAAAAAGTCTTATTCATCGTTGAAAAAGTTTACAAACTTGCTGGTTCTCCATTAGCTTGGACAGCTGGTGAAATGAGCGATGTTGTTGCAAAATCTTCAGGAACAGCCATTGTCTATTCCAGACAATTAGATGAAGCTGGTGCAATCGCCCGTGAATACACAGGCTTAGAAGATATCGTTGTTACACAAAACAACACAATCTTCGGTGTTAACAGAAACATCTTCCGTTCCTTAAACTGCACAGCCGTTGACTTAAACAATCAACGTTACCTCAACGAAGAACTCTTAAGAGATATGACCGATCACTTAGCCCTCTCTTCTCCAGAAGGAACAAGTATCACACTCTGCTGCGCTAACCACAGAATCATCAGCCAAGTTGAAAAAGCCTTGTATCAATTCAAGAACTACAACTTAACAGATGTCAAAGCTGGTATGCAACTCGGTGGTGGTGCCGAACTCAGATTCGACAACTATGTGCTCCATAAAGATGCGTTCGCTCGTGACAACAACGTCTATTTATTAGACCAAAACAAGATCGGTGAACTCGTCCGTAGAGACTTCACATGGATTACCAGTGGCGAAGTTAACGGTGTCTTACAACGTAGAGACGGCACAGAATTCTACGAAGGTATCATGAACAAGTATGCCGATATGTATATCGACGCTTGGAGATGCCACGCTGTTATTAAACACTGCTTAGTCACAGCTCCAGGTTCCTACTTCAGCTATCAATCCAATGGTTTACCAAAGGGAACAGATGAATTAGGTTCTAGTGCCGAAAATCCAGTCTTTACAAAAGAGGCTCAATAGGCTTTGCCTAAACAATAACTATAAAGGCTTACTTGAAAGAGTAAGTCTTTTTTTATATGATAAATAATAGAGGACGATATGAATTACAAAGATATACTCAGAAACAAACCTTGGTTAAGACTTTATAACGGTAGCAATTTGACTAGTCGTTTATTGAAAGCAACCAATGGGAACGCATTTATTGTTTACAATACTATTCAAGCTGAGTATCAATTGCATACAGTTCAAGCAGAACTTATGTCTGGTGATTCAACGAATGCAAACATTCCACAAGAAGTCCTAAACCAATGGATCATTGATGACTATAATTGCAACGACTTTGAAAAATATGTCGATGACATTATGAGTGAGCATCAACTCAACGAGTATGTTCACAACCAAAAGTTCTCTGACCAACACAGAGAAATGGAATTGTCCCATCAACTTGGAACAATAGAAAGGGTGTTAGGAACTAAGATATGAAATTACTTGATTTATATTTAAGAGTTATCGGCACGACCGGGTTGGATGTTATGGATCTCAACTCTCTTAAAGCTGCAGTCAGTAACTGTATGGCTGACCTCACAAGTCGTGGATATAAAATTTTCAAAGAGCTAAGATTAAATGCTACTGATGAAGAAGAAAAATTAGAAGTATTAGAACAAGCCAACGGATATATTGTTCTCAAAGCTCCAACAGATATTAGAAAAGTTGTCTATGTTAAACTATTCTTTGAACAAGATGCTGATATGGCGACAAGATATTCTTTATCAAATCCTAGAGTCCAATGCAAATATGATATAGACCAGAAAATTTTTAGAAGTGTTCTTGAAAGTTCACAAACAATCTACTATATCAAGAACGATAAAATATATATAGAATGGGACACCAATATAAGAAATCAATTATTTGAAATTTCATTTGGCTATTATCAAAAACTTTATTGTCCAGAAGATTTCCCAACTAATCCAGATGACGCACAAAAAATGAAAGAAGTTGAGATAGATATCAGACCAGAATTTGAAGATGCTTTAGTTTTATATGCGGCATACTTCTATACATCTAGATATATTAAAGATACAGACAAGATTAACTTAACTCTCTCCAACTATAAATATTATGTTGAAGACATCATCCACGAACTTTCTTATGAAGATGAATTCAACGAGGAAGACGCTGTAATTAAGTGCGAGGAAGATTAAGATGCCAACAAGATATAAAGATTATCCGATATATACTTATGACGAGCCTGCCGTATATAACAAATTCGGTAGTGGTATTAATAGTGATCCAAGCAATGACCATTTAGTAGAAGGTGAACTTCGTGATTGCGTTAATATGACTTATCTTTCTGGTGCTTTAGTTAAAAGAAAAGGTGCAAAGAAACTTTGTGATATCATTTGTGAAGACAAACTTGATAATATTCAAGGAGTATTTCTTTTCACATACAAGCTTACATATATAATAATTGCTGCTAATGGCAAATTATATCAAGGCATATATAATGAAAACACAAATATAATTGTCAATAGATTGCATATCATAAAATATTTGAAATCAAATGATTTGATGTTCGATCCAGAAGATTCTTTCGCGATAATAGAAGAAAAAGACGCAGAAGAAACAAGCTCTACATATAAACACGATGGATATATTGTGACAAATATCACGAATATAAAAACTGGTGAAACAATAACAAAGAACTTTAGAGGAAATTATAACGAAATTAATGAAGGCGGAATGTTCGTTGGCGATGTTGTTACTGGATTAGTAGGAAATATGATCGTCGAATATCTTTGCATTAAAGATTTTGAAATAAATACTATAAAGCCAGGCGATTACGATTCAGAGTTATATTGGGAAGAACATGAATCGCTTGAATTTGATGACGATGGAACAACAGTAACTGTTTATCCAAATTCAATAACAGATGAACAATTAGAAAAATTCAATATTCTTTCTTTCGAAAATAAAAATGTTTGGAAGTTTGGTGATATCATAAAATACGGAACTGGATTAAATGCCAGATTCTTCTTATGCTTACAAGACTACACATACACAGATAATTTACTAAACGATAAAAATTATTTTTATAGAATGCTAAGTGATGGTGTTAGCGATGTAGAATACAAAGAAACAAAAGAACTAATATTCCAAAACTATAAAAAGATAGAAGCCGCAACATTGAACAATAAACTTTATATAGCAACAGGAACATTGTTCATCGAAGTTGGGCTTCTAAGTGATACACTTTATGCTACTCCAGTTTCTCCTTACTTATTGAATTGGTCTGAAATAGAAAAAATTGGATACAATTATTTATCTCCTTATCCAGAGTTTGCTGTTGTATCAGAACAAAACACAGTAACAACAAGAACAGCTAACATTAAAACAGAAAAATTAATAGATGGAACATTTAGACTATCACCTATAATGTTCATCCAGTCAGGTGACAATGTTAATAATTATTTTTTCAGATGGGAAAAATATATAGATGGTAAGTGGTATACAATTATATCGTTCCTTGAACAAAAGCTAGGTTTTTATAATAAAACTTGCGCAACAATAATAGTAGACGATGCAGACAAATATTTATATAGAGTTACTTTTGCCAAATCTTTTGAAGACGAGCTTAGTTTAGAAACTCTAGATCACTATTACTTCACAAATGAAGATGAAGTAGATGAAGAAACTGACAAGCATTATACTAAAAAGGTTGATCACTTCGATACAATCCAAGATTATAAAATAAATAAAGTTGATGGAGAATATTTCGGCTCAGCAACAAGTGTTTTGTTTGACAATGGTATACAACCAGAAGACACATATAAAGTAATACAATCTTGCACACGAATAACAACAGATGGTCAAAAACTTTTGCTATATGGTGATAGATACAATTCTGGTCAATGGTATAAAACTATTATTAATAATCCTGGTTACATTACAGATCGTGGATGTTTATCATTCAAGACAACCAAAAATGAAGAAGTCGTTAAGGTAGTTCCTTTCCAAGGCAACTTAATCGTCTTTGCAAATTCAGAGAATGTAGGTGGTTCAATACATCTTGTTCAAGGCAATGGCGATGATTATGATGACAAATCAGGTTATTATTCTCCTTATCAAAGACGAACAATCAACGCATCCATATCTTGTGATAATGCTGATTCAATACAAATATGCGATAACATATTAGTTTTCAAATACTTTGATAGAGTCTATTACATCAATGCAAGTGATCTTAATAACGACGTCGTTAAAGTTAATCCTTGTAATGATAGAATAAGAACGCAAAACAAAGAAGTCAATATTCCTTGGGATGACAATGATTGTATATCTGAAGTTACTGATTCGTATTATTCTTTGATGTGGAAAGAAAAATACAACAAAGACGATAATGGAAATTTATTCTTAGAGCATCCAGGAATAAGAGTAAAAATGTATTATAAAATGGCATCTCAATTAGAAGACGGTGTTATAACAATGCCATGGCTAAGAGATGAAAGTAATATATTTAATGCACGATTCATTGTTTATATAAAAGGTAAGCCAATATACTTTATAAACAATTCGTTAATTTCTATGGATGATGAAAATTATAATGATCTTGGAGAAGACTATAACTGTTCAATACATTTCAGAGGAGAAGGTCTTAATTACCCAAGTCAATTCAAACTAATAAATAATGTTTTATTTAGTTTCCATAGAAATCAATATAATAAAATTGATTTAGATGTTATTATAAGAAATGAAGCTGGTCATATATTGATTGACTCAAACAGCAAACTAAAAAGTATAGGAGATCTAGGTTCACTAAAATCAGATACATTATTTGTTGAGCAAAAGAGATTAGACACAACAATTCAAGATACAAAACTGTTTAACAGTGTGAATATGTTCCCATGCTTACTTGCTGATACAAAGATAATAATAAAAACACCAGGTAAATTTGTATTGTCTAGTGTTACATATAATTACACGTCTACTGATTCACCAGATCAGAACCCATACGATTTATATACTAATATCATTAGACCTAAGGAGGTATAAATATGGCAGAGAGAGTCCAAAAGTTAAGATACGGTCAAGAAATTACTTCAGAATTTTTGAACAAGCTCGTTGACACAATCAATGAACTTAATGAAGAACATAAAAGAGTCGATTACGATAAAAATCAAACTCAAGAAAAATTGCAGGAGTTTGAAGCAAAGTTTATAGAACTTGCAGATGAATATTCAAACACTTTATCACGCGTCCCAGACTTTGCCGATCTAATAAAGAATTATTATTCAAACTATCGTAATACTTTTTCTGTCACAGATGAAATAAATCCAAATTCTCCTTTTGCAATTGCTCAAAATTTAGCTATATATGTCACAGATGACATAGCGAATTTTATACTTTCACATAGTAATATTGACAAAGCTGTAGTTTTTGAATTCAAAACAGTTGAAGATACCGAAACACAACAAGATGTTGATGTTAGTAATATGTTTATAAAATATGGCGGTCAATGGAGAGGAATCTCTGGAAACGGAAACGGTGGTAGCGTTGTATTGCCACAAGATTTTATTGCAATAGATCCTGTAACATTAGAATGGGTTATCAATGGAGTTCATACTGAAGTTCCTGCTTGGATTCAAGGACCTCAAGGAAACGCTGGACCTCAAGGACCAAAAGGTGATAAGGGCGAGAAAGGTGATACTGGTATTCAAGGACCAAAAGGAAACACTGGAGCTGCAGGAAAATCATTAGCAGTTGATGTTGTATTCTCAGACGACCAACAATTAAGCAATGCATCAAAAGTTTACAACAACCATAAATTTATGGGAATTAAATTCTATTCACCTGATGATCCTGACAGTGTTAATCAATCAATAGATTATAAAGTTATAAAAATAACTGGCGATACATGGTATCCATATTTCGATGGACAATATTTAAGATTTACAAAAAATCTAGAAGAAGCATCAAGTCATAGTCAATTCATAGATATCAAAGGTGATAAAGGTGATAAAGGTGACACTGGTGAAACAGGTGCTACAGGACCTCAAGGGCCACAAGGACCTCAAGGTGTAGCAGGACAATCTATCCAAGTCTTTGGAGTTGCAGATTCTGTATCTGAATTACCAGCAGCATCTAGTTATACAAACAAAGGATTCATCGTTGCTGTTGACGAAGAACATAATAATCTAACTGGAACATTATATGTTTCAAATGGAACATCTTGGGAATATTGCGGAGAAGTAAAAGGACCAAAAGGTGATAAAGGTGACAAAGGCGACAAAGGTGATGACGGTATAGCTCCTCACATAGATTCTGCAACAGGCAACTGGTTCGTTGGAACAACTGATACTGAGGTTCATGCTCGTGGAGAACAAGGACCAAGAGGATCAACAGTTGCAGTTTCAGCACAAACAAAAGCAAGCTTATTAAATCAAATAGATCAAAACCGTTTGAATAATGATGTTATGATTTCTGGCGACGGATGGCTTTTAATATACAACGAAACAAATGGATGGCAAGATTCAAGAGTTTCTATTAGAGGACAAAATGGTCAAACAATAGGAAGCGGTTCTACTCTTCCTCCAGCAACAGATTATATAAACGGTGACTTGTTCTTAAATACATCAACATACGGTTTATATAGAAATGTTTCTAACGAATGGACATTAATATGTAATTTAAAAGGGCAAGCTGGAAATACTCCAAGAATCAATTCTCAAGGTTATTGGGAAATAGGTGGTTCATCTATTGGTGTAAGAGCATATCCTAGATTTCAAAAAGTTTATGAATATGACGGGGCAAATGAAATTTCTACAAGCAAAGGGGATAACATTTTAGGAAATAATGATGATTACTCTGATATTCCAGATTCAGATTTTGATGCTTGTTGGGAAATAGGACCAGCTGAAACAATAGATGAATTGCAAATTCTTGTTGCTTTTAGAAATAATAGGAATAACGAAGATACTAGCATTTATATCCCATACACTATTCCATATTATATGTTCAGTGCATATAAAGATAACAAGTTAATTCAAATTGAAGTTGCAACAACTGGGCCAACTAAACTTTATATTAATTCTAAAACATCTCCTAGCGGAAGAAATTTAAGAGTTGCACAAACACTGGCATTCAAAACTAATTATAAAATAATTAGCATTTATCTTAAGAAGGAAGCGCACTAATGGATTCGTTGATTAGAATTAAAACCAACATAAAACTCAAAAAAGTATTAGGCGATAACCTAATATACTTTTTGCCATTAAATTATTATGTAGGCGGAACATCATGCCTTGATTTCATAGACAGTCCTAATAACTTAAACATAATAGTTGTCTATAGAAAAGATCCTATAAATGCAATGAATGCAGAAATAGTAGAATCAATTTCAAAGATAGCAAAAGAAAATAAAATTGATTTAGTGCTTGTCCCTGAAGATGAACCTTCTTTATATGACTGGCTTTATGCTCCATATTATATAAATATATTTGGATTAGATTCTTATAAATTAAATTTATTAAATGAACCAAACAAGATTATAAATTTAGTTAAAGCACATTATAATAAATATAAGAACAACAAAGCTAGAATGTTTGAAATAGTATATTACTACTTCATAGTTAATAACAACAAACTAGAGCTTTATCCATATCAAAAACAAATACTTGCCAAATGGCACAAAGGAATATACGACGAAGAACTATTAAATACCGTCGTAAACGAACTACGCTTGGAGGAAGAATAATATGCTAAAAATTGAAAATGGAATCTTATCAGTTAAAGATAACGAAATTAGATCCTCTGATACAATTTTAGAATTACAATCAGACCAAATTTATTCTAATTGTCAAATCTTTGGCAAGCTTATATTTAAGAATGCAGAAGTAAAAATCATACAGTTTGAAAAAATTGATGAACTATACAAAGGCAGACTATTGATTACACAAGACGACATAAGCAAATTAAACGGAGCTCAATTATTTATTGTTCTAGTTTCTGCTAACTTCAACGAGCAAACAAACGGAATACAGCTCAAGTTCAACCAAGAACTTATAAAGAAAGACATTAGAATTGTTAAGTCAGACGAAATTAAAAACATCTACACAGAAATAAACAAACTCAAGAGCATAGTCAACTCTTTAGAAAAAGGCGGAGCACTTAAGTTTGCTAATGTTTTAGACAAAGATTTAATTCAACCTGGAATGATTCCAGTTGCTATTGATAATAAAGGTAACTTTATAGCTGCATATCCATTTGTTAATCTCATTAATGAAGTCAATGGACAAAAAGCAGTCAACGGCATTGTTAATGTTAATGCCTCTATGATAAAATGTAGTTCAGGTAAACACATTCAACAAACAATAGAAGAACACGCTTCTGCTTTACAAGCATTAGCAAATGCATTCGAAGTAGTTTCTGACCAACAAAAAGAACTATTAAGAAGACTTGATGAAATTGATATTAGATTATCAGCACACATCAATGATGGAATAATTTAAGGAGGGTTCAACTTATGAGCTTAGAACAAATTGTTAATTGGATATTCGGTGGCCAAGTAAGCGTCGCTGATATCTCTGCAATCGTTGTTGCCATTTACGCAGTTGTTAAATCAATTACCGAATGGATTGCTAAAAGAAAACTTATCAAAGCAACACAAGAACAAACAGCTTTAACACAAGAACTTAAACTTGCTAGAGATGAAAACAAACAACTTAAAACTTGTGTCGCTAAGATTGGTGATATAGTTGTTACCGCTTACTTATCAAGCAATACAGTCCCTGTTGATGTTAAAAAGCAATTAGGAACTATTGGAAATGAACTTAACAAAATAGCGGATATTCCATTAGCAGATACAACTGTTAAACTTATTGATGCAGTTAACTCAGTTGTTCCAAACACTACGCTTAACGAACACAAAGAAGAACTTCAAGAAGCTTCATTGTTAGCTGAAGAAGTTATCGACAACGCTAATGATGTCGTCCAAGATGCTATTGATAAAATTAAAGTGAGCTAATTATGGCAGAAGAAAACAAGAAAGAGATTACACTAGAACAAGCAAAGAGATACAGACTAATACTCCGTATCGCTTTTGTGCTTTTAGCGTTCGTTACTCCTATTGTTATTACTGCAGTTAAATTCCAATTGTTCACCCATGCAACAAAAACTAAATTCTCAATTGTTGGATTGATCCTTGTCTTAATTATAGCTTGGAGATTCAAAAACAAATTAGTTGAATGGATTAACAAATGGGAAGACACAAACATATTCAAACACATCTTAGTAGGGATAGGTAAAGTGTGGCCATTCGCATTGATAGTTGCACTATTATTTCTTATCAACTGGTCTGGCAATAAGTTGATGACAGATGTGTTATTCTGCTTAGAATGGACATGCTTATGTGAACTCTTGAGTTACATAGGATTGTATCCGTTTGAAATGAAAATGGATTATCTTGTTAAACGCATGATTAGAAAGAACGAACGTAAAGCTGACTACAAAGAAGCAGTCAGAGAAATGAAAGAAGAAGAAGGTAAACAATAATGGCACTCGACAAACAAACAGTATTTAAAAAAGGATTAGGCGTATTAGAAAAATTACAATTCATAGCGTTAATCCTTTTATCACTAGTTTTAATTGCTGGCGTAGATTTAATTACTGCGAACATTGGATGGGATTTAATAACCGATCCGTATTTTTATACAAGCAATATCATTACAGATATAGCATTACTGATGGTCACATTTGGTACAGTATATCTTGTGTTAGATATATTAAAAGAAACCAACGAAATATATGTGACAACAAAAGATCAGATTGACGATTTCGCTAAAAGCAAAAAGAATGTTCCATCTATTCTTTCTAGATTCCTTGAGCAATTGAACAGGAAAAGAAAGAAGAATCAATACGAATATAACGTCCTAGTTAAATTGTATAAATTAGAAAACCAAAAGAAATGGTATGCCTATCTTCCAATAGTTCATTTGTTTGTTAGAAATAAATATTATTTCACAGAAGAAGAAATGCACATTTGGAACTTTGGAACTGAAGAACAAAAAGCAGCTTCAAAGTATTGTCGCAAAAGAAAAATGTATGAAGAACAACTTCAACCTGAAATAATCGAAAAGATAATAGATACTCAATTTGTCCGCTACGATAAAGTGACCGTTAACATTTTGCTTAGTGATTACTATACAAAGAAAGGTGACAACCAAGTAAATGATTATGTTACCAAAGATGAGACAGGACAAATAGCTAGATTTAGAATTCCTACATTGATTCTATCGTTTGGATTCACAATCTTAATCACTTCATTAGTTCTTGATAGCGTTAATTTTAACTGGATCGCGTTAATAACAATTGCTTCTAAATTATTATCTGTCGTATGGAATATGTTCACATCATACAGATATGCTAAAAAGCATTTTAAGAATATCACTCTTCACGATATCCTATTCAGAATGTCCATCATTAACGAATATTATAAGTGGATCGGTGAAGTTGCAAGTCAACAACCTGATGTACAAAAAATCATAGATGCAAAACCAAGCTTGCTTGAACAAAAACAGCAAGAGGAAGGAGTATAGAACATGCCTATCGATCAAGAAAAATTATTTAAGTTATTAGAGAAGACTCTAAATTACACACCTATAGTTTACAAACAATCTTCTTTTAATGTGAATCAAGAAGCATTCGGCACAGACTTCAGATTAGAATATAAATTCACAGACATACCAGATGATTGTATGCTGTTCTTCGTTCCTATTGCATCATGCACAGGACCTAGCACACTCAATGTAAGAACTCCTTCTGTTGACAACAATAGATATGTCGACCATATCTTTGAAATACTTGTAGAAACAAATGATGGAAGAGTAAGACAAGCAAAACTTGGAGACATAATTGCATACAGAATGTGTTTCTTCCGTTTCAGAAAAGGAACAAACAAAATAATTCTTTGCAATTCACCATTATACAATGAAGCGGCATTCTCTTCTATCATAGCAGAGAAGGCAGTATTCAATACTGTTCCAAGTGTCGGTGAAGACAAACTTGCATTGCAATCTAAAGTAGAAAGTTTAGAAAGCAGAATAGAAGCTCTAGAAAAGAAAATAAAATTTGGAACAGAAGATCCTGAAGTTGCGTTAGAAAACGAACCTGCAGGAACTTTATATATAAGAGTTGGAGAAGACTAATATGATTCAAGGAACAGAGTCTGATTGCAGAATAAAGAACATTTCAATAAGCGAATCAACAGCCACAATAACACTGTTGGTTTTTGCTGCCAAAAATACTCTTGTTCCTAAACCGTTTTATGTTTGTTTAAGAGATGAAAACGGAACAGAAAAGATTCGTTTAGACTCCAAAACATATTGGATAGATAAAATGAATGGATACAATTCTGATTCTAACAATGTAAACATAAACAAATATAAAGAAATAATGGTTGATATAGATATTACCAATGGTGGAGAAGGAACAGTTTCTGGCAACCATTGGGTTAGAAGCTGTTATATAGTTCTAACTGATGCAGTTAATGGAAATGAAAAACCACCGTTATGGTCTAGTAGTAAATTAAGCTTGGTTTCAGAAGAATTTGAAGTGCCAAAAATAAAAGATGTTATTTTATCTACAAGTTTTCCTGAAAGTGATCCTTTATATGATGGTGAAATATTAGCTTACATAAATGCTAAAGTAATAATAGCATATAGCAAGACTAAAAAAATTTCATACAGCAACAAAAACATACATGCTGTATTAACAATTCGTTCTATAGCAACTAAAAAAATATTAGAAACTGGAACCTATGAATTGTCAGATCAACAAGAAAATATTTTCAAGACAAAAAATAAATATCAATATCATGAACCAGTGATAGTAGAAATCGAATTAAAAAATACATTTAACGAGATGTTCTACAACGTCCAAAAAATTTATAGGCCACATACAAAGTGGACAAGTTCTTATATTAAAACAAATCATGGCGTCAAGAAAGTAAAAGCCTTCTATGTAAATTTAGAAGTCGGAAGTTATGATGAAGATGAAAGACAACACGAAGGAGACTGGTTATGAATGTAATAAAAGTAAATTATGATAACGCATACATTAAACAACCACGAAAAATAAACCCTCGTGTTTTGCTTTTCAAATACAATGTTTACGAAAACAACAAACTAAATAAAATTTTAAGAATTGAAATAATACCGTTTGCTGATGACGAACCTTTCTATACTGATTTTGTTTTTGATTTGTTCTTAAACAACATTATTGTCGCAAGAATATCAAAGAACTCAGTCAACGAAAATGGAAGATATATAGTTGAATTTAGAGATAGAACATTATTCTCTGTCGAAGACTTAATGTTAAAAATAACTGGAGAATATTTCAATGAAAGCGGATATACTCAACCAGCTTATTATGAAAGAAAGGTCTATACATATCCAAGATGTAGTGAAGACATAGTTTGCAGTGAACATATACATGTTTCAGATTATATTAATGGAACTTATATTTATGGATTCTATAATGAACAAGATGGAAAATTCTATTATGATAAAGAAGTTCATATCAATCCATTAGGTCAAGAAACATATATATATTCTGATCCTTTCTATCCAGAAATAGTCGCTGATGTTTTAGCAAATAAAATATTTGTTGATGTTTCAAATAATAATCAATACAAATGGAATAGCGAAAATAATTCTTATATATTACAATTAGAATAGGAGTAACCTATGGCATTGAGAACAGAGTATACAAAGCTACAATGGGTAAACGATCAAACCAGACTCAATGAATTCAACTTGAATCATATTGAAGCTGGCGTTTATGCAAACAATCTCTTGTCGTTAGAAAATGCAAACTATATCGACGAGATATTTTCAGCCATTGTTGAAAAGCTAGGCTTTGAATACAGTGCTCAAACTGGAAAGCTAAAATTTTCAATAGGCGATAATACATTAGTAAGATTCAAAGCTACAAAAGAAATTTGGCTCAAGCAATATTTTTATGATAAAGCAGAAGTCGAAGCAGCTATTCAAACTGCTGCTAATGAAATCGTCCAAGGATCACTAACCATCGAAGATACAGAATATGTAATACCAGAGGAGGATAAATAATATGGATGAAAAAAACAGACGCCTAATACAAGGCGACGATATTATCTATCCTATTACTAGACAAGAAAACGTAATTGGTTTACAAAAAACAATTAAAGAAAAACTTCCAATTGTTTCATCAGAAACTCCTGATACTTATATTGAAAGACAGGTGTGGTTAGATACGTCAGAGCAAGAAGAAGATACAACTGTTATGTTACAAAGCATAAACACAGAGCCTGATATATCAACACAATTAGAAGAAACAGTTAGTTATCAAATTGAAGAAAATGTTGATCAACAAATTTCAAATCAAGTTGAAGAAGAAGAAATTATTAGCACGCAATTAGAAGAAGAACAACCTTCTGCTCAAATAGAAGATGAAAGCGGATTAGTTATTTCAACTACGTTAGAAAATTAACTCATAAAAAAGTTGTTTTATTAAAATAATATAAATGATAATATAAAATAGAAAAGAAGAGGTAAAAAAATAATGGCGAAAATTTTAGTTAACTACATTCACAACAAAGCAAAAGGCGAATATGAAATTTTATCTGATTCAAAATATGTATTTGCTGATATGCCTGTTGCTATTTTGGAGACGGAGGATGATATAAAAACTCCTTTAGTTGTTCCAATTAGAGGAGCAATGACTGTTGTGGACAAAGAAAGGTATGAATTAACTAACAAAAAATTCAAATTGGTTTCTGATGAAAACGGAAACGTTCATGAAAATGAAAACGGTGCAGAAATTTGGTTACCAAAAAACACTGATATTTCTAAATTAAGATATATCAACAACCAACTTGTTATGGTTGAAGACGAACCAAAGAAAGAAGTAACTGAAGAACCAAAAGAAAAAAAGAAAACAAAGAAAAATTAAAATTCCAAAAGGAGGAATAACATATGGCAACAAATGCTGTTTATAAGATTTATAATGGAACTAGTTGGGTTGAATATCATTTTAAGACAAACGCTGCCCAAGTCGATCAAACAACAGGAACTGGCTGGAGAAAATTTATGTCAGCTTCAGTTACTGTTAACGGTCAAGCGTTTGGAGAAAATGGTTCTGGCGCAGCTGTTACAATTAATGCATCACATATTAATTGGTATGGAGGAACAAAACCAACTACTAATTATTTAACTGATGCAGCAAACATTCAAGCAGCATTAGTTGCTTTAGACACAGCAGCAAAAAATGCTTTTGATAATATCCCATCTGGAATTTTAACTACTTCAAACTATGCAAGCACATTAGACAGTGTATATCAAGCAAAAGGTAGTTATCAAGCAGCCGATGCTGACTTAACTGCTATTGCAGGCTTAACTGGAACAAGTGGTTTTCTAAAGAAAACTGCAGCAAATACATGGTCGTTAGACACAACATCTTATGTTCCAACATCAAGAACAATCAACGGACTTGATTTATCCGCAAATAGAGTTTTAGATGGTTCAAATATTTATGTTTCAGGTTCGTCTGGTTCAACTATTGCTGGAACATTAAGTACACTCACTAGTAAAGTAAACGCAATGTCTAGAGCGATTGCGATTCCAGTAGACTATACACAATCTGGATATTTAAACACATCTTTCTCTGGCGGATCTAATGATGCTACAACATTCACGTTAGAAAATGTTACAGCAAATTCATTGGTTCACTGTGCAGACGGTACAGACACTAGCTTATTCAGTTTAGATATTGGTGATACAGTTTTCATTACAAATGTAGGAAATCCAGACTGGTGGTTAGTTTCAAAAACAGAATCTCCTGCAGGTTCAGGTAAATACAAACTTGTCTTCCAAGTTTTAGAATCTGGAAGAAGTGCATGGGTTTCAATATCTGGTAAACCAACAACTATTGCTGGCTATGGAATCACTGATGCTTATTTAGATGGCAATACTGTCCACTTAGGTAGTAATTCAAAAACATTCTTAACAACCCACCAAGACATTAGTGGTAAAGCACCAAACAATCACGCTGTTAATGCAAGCACATATGGTTTAGGTACAGCAAGTGTTTATGGTCACGTAAAACTTGTTTCTGGTGATTTGAATGGCAAAACAGCTGCTGATGGTATGGCGGCTTCTCAAGCACATACACATAGTCAATACTTAACATCACACCAAAGTTTAGCGGCATATGCAACTCAAACTTGGGTTGACACTAACTTTATAAGATTAACAGTTGGTACAAGCGCACCATCAAATCCATCAACAGGTGACGTTTGGATTAACATTTAATAGAAAGAAAATAGCAAATGGCGGCTTTTAAATACTTCGACGGCACTAATTGGGTAGAGCTACTCAAGAGTAGTGATATTTCGTCGTGGGCTAAGGCCAGTAATAAGCCTACATATACTGCATCTGAAGTAGGAGCAGTTCCTACAAGTAGAACAGTTAATGGAAAAGCATTAAGCTCTAACATATCTTTAACCGCTAGTGATGTTGGTGCTGCAACGTCTTCACACACACATGCGTTTAGTTCTATCACTTCTAGAGGAGAAGCATTGCTGGATTGGGGTGGCAGAAATATCAGTGGCGTTACACCAATTGGCGCAGCTATGTCTTATGAACATAGTGCTAACAGACTTGCTTTTATTAATGGAGATTTAATTACCGCAGAATATTCGTCTAATGGCGGTTCAACTTGGACTGCTTATTCTGCTAATGCAACAAATAAATCACAATTTTGTACGCAAACATTTGATTTTGCTGTCGGCAGACCAAACGGAACTACTGAAGTAACAATTGACCAAAGCAAAACAAGAATTACTATCACAGCACAAAACGGAAATGATCCAGCAGGTAGAGTTTATACAGATCCAAGAAAAATGCTCGTATATGTTTCTACTGCTACTGCATTAGAAATGTTGATTGAATATAGAACAGGAACAAATTATAAAAATAATGGTTCCTGGACAACATTCGGAACTTACATGGTTTCTGGTTGGTCTGGTTGGAATGATATACCGCTTATTTTAGGAACACTTGGTGGTGGTTCAACACAAACTGGAAATGTATGGCAATTAAGACTTACTTTTACAGTAAAAACTAAAAATGCAAGTTATCCAAAAACAGCATCTGTTTTAGGTATTAGATTATATGGTGCAAACTATTGGGCAACACCTTCAACATTTGCGCAAACTGGTCACATGTATACATTTGATATGTCAAAGAATGTTGCGTTCCCAGCAGGTGTTTCGGCCACAAGTTTTACAGAAAACGGAACAGCATTGTCATCTAAATATCTAGGCATTTCATCTAAAGCCGCAGATTCTTCCAAGTTAAACGGGCAAGAAGCTAGCTATTATCTTAATTATAATAATCTTTCAAATAAGCCAACTATTCCAACAAAATCTTCTTGGAATTACGACGACACTTATTTGAAATTAACTGGCGGCAAACTTACTGGCTCGTTAGAAATAAATTCAACTGGATCGTCATGGACAGAAGGTATAAGAATTCATCCTTCCTCAAACAACTGGGGAGGAATAGTTTTATGTGAAGCAAGCAATTCAGGTGCATCAGGTACATCCGCTAAAACCTGGTCAATGCACAATCATGAAGGTGTATTTGGTTTTTATCGAAATGGCTCTGATATAAGTTCTGTAACTGCAGGTCTTGCGTATAATGATAGCCAGTGGATAATGAAGAATGGCAATAGTAATAACATTTTGTTTCCAACAAGTGCTGGTACGATTGCTTTAACAAGTCAGATTCCAACAGTATATGCCTGGGCTCAAGCATCAACAAAACCATCCTATACTGCTTCAGAAATTGTTGGCTA
>AUXO014771662.1_pt1 | contig 32378 bp, 29 predicted proteins | sample 768731 | NCBI WGS metagenome assembly AUXO01 (sample SAMN02715735, study PRJNA202380) | gut metagenome | biome: sheep rumen | host: Ovis aries | place: New Zealand: Palmerston North
CTTTATGATTCTGGATGTGATGGTAAAGATTGTTATAAAATGTATTTTGTAAATAAAGACATAGATATTAATGATATCACTATACAAAAAGAAGAATTAAGTGAAGTTAGATGGTTTTCAATGAATGAATTAGAGCATATGGTGAAAAACAATGAATTAAATGATGATCAAATATCTTGTTTTATCAAAGTGTGTGATTATCTTAATAATAAAAATAATAATCAGGAGATTAAGACATTATGATTTTGACTTTTAGAAGAATTTTATTTAGTCTATTTCTTATAATCATCTTTTGTTTAACTATAGGATGTAAATTAATAAGTAATAAACAAAGTATAGTTTTAAAAAGAATAGAAATGACTAATGCCAATTGCAAAATAGAAAAAGATATTGATTCACATGGCGGATTTCTTGGAGATGGTGATTATTTTGCAAAAATCAAATGCTTTAACATTAATTATAGTGAACTTTCATCTCATTGGAAAAAATTACCACTAAGTGAAACAATAAATTATGTTACGCAAATGAAACAATGCGATAACAAAGGATGTAATAATATTTATGATAGATTTTCAATTCCAAACATAAAAGATGGATATTATTATTTTTTGGATAGGCATAGCGAATCAGAAGACATTTATGATGATACTAATTTGAATAATAGAGCATCTTGGAATTTTACACTAGCAATAATTGATAAAAAATCCAATATTATATACTATTATGAGTTAGATACGTAGGTTTTTTTATTAAAGAATAATGTTTCTAAAAGCTTTCATGTGAAGGCTTTTTTTGCAGTATTTATTAATTTGTGGTATAATATGCACTTGTCTTAAGAGTGGGGGTTATTAGAATGAAAAAGAATAAAACTGTTGAGATGAGAATATATGAGTTATTAGGAGTAAAAATATTTAGAAAAATGGCATTTGGATTACGTAATCTATTTTTCTTACCAATAACTATTGGAATGTCAAAAGAAGAAAGACGCAGAGCATTTGCAAGTTTAAATAATACTTCAACTAATTATAATTTGGGAAAAGGAAGACGTTTAGATGATGCTAAGAAGTTTAAAAAGCAATTACTATTAAATACTGGTCTTCATATTTATGCATTAGGGCTTTGTGTTCCCGGTTTTTTAAACACAATTAGTGGCGTTGCCCCAATAGGTGTATCAGTTTCAAATGCAATTGCTATTGCAATTAATTTTTATTGCATTATGCTCCAAAGATATAATTGGATTAGAATTAATCAACTTATTAAAAGAATGGCTCCTATATATGAAAAGCAAATGGAGGAACTTAAAGAAGAATTAAAAGAAAAAGATTCTTTGTTACCAGAGCACACATATACAATTAAAAATAAAAGATCAAAAGAAACTGAATTAACATTTGATCAATTAATTGAAAATGCTAATCTTAATCAATTAAGGGCTTGCCGTAAATATTTAGATGATTGTAATTATTATAAGATATTATTAAGAAAAGGCGAAGAGTATTATGGAAGTCAATCTGCTGCACGTGAAATAGTTGGAAGAAATAATACACTTACTCTAAAGCCTGGGAAAAGAAGTTGTACTGAATAGGTCACTATATGTGACCTTTTTATTTGTAATAATATATATATGTATGATATTATTACAAAGGTGATGGTTGTGAGACATATTTTTTTAATTAACAGATTTAGTTTAAAAGAAAGAACTGATAATTATATTAAAGCAATAGATAAAGCCGCAAAAAGATTAAAATTAGATTATAAAATAGAAATAAATAATGAAAAAGAATCTACTGAAGATATATTAGATAAATATAAAAATAATAATTATATAATATATGCTGTTGGTGGAGACGGAATACTAAATAGAGTAATTAATTCTGTATATGGAACTAAAAATAAAGTATCTTGTATTCCAGCTGGAACTGGAAATGATTTTAATCGTTCAATAAATGAATTTTTTAGTACTGGAGATAATCTAGTCGATGTGATTAAATGTAACAATAAGTATTTTGTTAATGTTGCTTGTTTTGGTATTGATGCAGATATCGCCAATGATGATAAGATAGTACACAATAGGTTTATTCCAAGAAAACTTCAATATAAACTAGGCGTAGTAAAACATATTTTATTATATAAGCCATATAAGTTTACAATGAAATGGAATAATGAATCTATGACAAGTAAACTTTCATTAGTAACTGTATGTAATGGTGGATATTATGGTGGAGGATTCCATGTTAATCGTGATGGAATATATAATGATGGATTAATGGATGCTTATATTATTACTGCCACTAACAGAAGACAATTAATCAGTTATTTAATTAGATTATTAAAGGGTACTCATAAGGAATCAAAATATGTTGAGCATGTTAGAACTAATAAATTTACAATTATTACTGATGAAGCTATCGAAGCTAATCTTGATGGTGAAGACTTAACTTCTACAAAATTTGAAATGACAGTTATACCAAAAGCATTAACTATTTATTACAATAAAAAAATAGTTGAAGAAATAAATAAAGAATTAAAATAATTGCAATTAATAATATAATAGTTTATAATATAGAACTATATTTCAAGGGGTAGTAATGAATGAAGGGTCATCAGATATAGAGCAAGAGATATTATAAAGCTAACAAAAGCAAAAACAATTGGATTTACTGGTAAAAAAGAGGATTAATATGGAAAATGAAATATTAGATAAAATTAAAAAAGAATATAAAGATATAAGAGATACTTTAAATAATAATTTTAGAGAAATAGGTAGACTAGAAGAAACTTCCACAGTGAAAAGATACAATTATTTGAAAGATTTAAGAGATAGAGCTAGAAGTGGAGAATTTGAAAAAGACAGAGATGTTTTAGACTATTGTCTTGAAGAGTATGGATATGGAAAACCAAGAAAAACTAATGAGATTTGGTTATATATGCTTGAATGCCCTATAGCAACATATGAAAAACTTTTTAAAGTAAGATTATTAGAACAAGACAAGAGTAAAACAGTTATTCTTTATACAGATTTAGAAAACAGAACTAAACGTTCAATTGTACTAAAAGAGAATCAAGAAGAATTTGAAAGTACTCATAGAGTAATATATGGAAAAGAACATATACTTGATTGTTATGATAGATATTATAATGCTAGACGTGAATTTTTTGTATATTGCTTAGAAAATGGACAAGAAGATGCAGTTCAAATGATACTTACAAGATATCCAAAACATAATAATAAATAAAAAGAATTATAAATTCTTTTTTTTATTGTGATATAATGTTAATAGGAGAGTAATATGGATAAGTTTTTTTATAGGCCAACTGGATTTCAAGATGAGGAAAATACCAAAAGGCAAGAATATTTAGATACAATGGAATTAAAAAGTAGAGCTCTAAAAGAAATAGATTCTATAGATAGTGAACCTTATACAATGAAATCTTTTCAAAGAAGAGAAGAATTATTAGAAGTAATAAAAGAATGTAATAGAAAACTAAATAGTTTATCTATATATAAGCCTGTTGATAGTGGTAGAACTATGATAAATAATATTGATTTTATTATGGATTCAGATGAACTATTAAGATTGATATGCGATAAGAATAGTATTTCTAATAGTATGGAAAGAGATAAAAAAAGTATTCAAAGATATCTTGATGGTAAGAAAGTTAATCAATATAAGGAATTTATGTATCAAGAATCAGTGGGTAGAAATAATGTTAATCCAAATGCTATTCAAGAAGCAGTTGATTCAAAGGGAAGTTCTGATGCATTTACAATAAGTAATACTGGAATTGAACCAGAGAAAGCTTCTGATATTAATTATAGAATAACATTAAGAAATTCAAACAATTTAAGAAATGATGATGTCTTAGCATTTATTAAGATATTTCAAAATGAGGCCGTAAAAAGAAATATATATATTAGATGCAAAGTTCGTTTTGAAGAATCAGATGGAATAATATTCTATGTCGATAAGAATAATTTATTAGAAATAGTTAAATTATTAGAAGATTTAAAAGATGAAAGAAAATATGGAGAAAAAGTATTAAATGCAATTGAGAATTTTGGAAATCCTCAACCATTTTCTGCAACAATAGGAGAAGATGGATATTATTCTATCGCAATGCATGGCGCTGAACCTTATGATACTAGAATTACAAGTACACTTGGTGGAGGATTAATTCATACATTTAATCAATATATGGATATCTGTTTAAATTATGTATATGATAAATTGATGAAGAAATATAGAAATGATATTTCTAAAATAACTGTTGATGAATTCTATAAAGAATTAATCGAATATCATAAGACTAGAATGCGTACTGAAGAAGAAATACCATTATGGATGAATAACAGGATATATAAAGAAATTAATCAAAGAGGATTATCTAGGTAGGAGGAATAATGAAAAAAATATTTAAAATATTTGTATTATTATTTGTATGTATTTGTCTTATAGGGTGTGGTAAAAAAAACAAACAAGAAGAAAATAAATTACAAGATGACGAAGTTATATTAAGAGGCATAGAGTACAAATTAAATCAAGATGATATGTCATACGGAATAAAGTATAAAGTAGCTAATAATTTTAGAAAAACTGACACCGGTAATGCGATTAATTATTTTTCTGAGAATATAGATGATCAGCCATATTTTGTCTATAGAATATTTTATTATAAAAATAAATCCATAGATTATGCAATTAAGGATACTACTACTTCATATGATAAAAAATATGATACTAAAGTTGGAGATTTAAACTATACAGTTGTTCATTTTGTGAATCCTATTGGAGTTAATGTTGAGACAAATATTTATTATTATAAGCATAATAAAGATACATATGCATTTTGTTTTACCTCCAATATAGATTTATCAAGACTTGAAGATATATTTTTGAAATCAATAGTATATGAATAAAAGGAGATTATTATGGAAGAAGTACAAAAGTTTTTAAAAGATTGTGGAGTTTATTATCTAGCGACTATAGATGGAGATAAACCAAGAGTTAGACCTTTTGGTACAGCTGAAATATTTGAAAAGCGTTTATATATTCAAACAGGTAAGAAAAAAGAAGTATATAAACAAATAGAAAAGAATAATAATATTGAAATATGTGCATTTAAAGATGGAAAATGGATTAGAGTATCAGGTAAACTTATTTTGGATGATAGAATAGAAGCTAAAAAGGATATGCTTGATAAAAATCCTAGTTTAAGAAATATGTATAATGAAAATGATGGCAATACTGCTGTTTTATATCTTCAAGATGCTAAAGCTGTAATTTCATCTTTTACTGAAGAACCTAAAATAATAGAATTTTAGTATATGTTAATTAACATATACTTTTTTTAATTTAATTGAAAAATAATAAAAATATAGTATAATATTGTCATATGGTGGTTATATGGAAGTGTTGAAAAAAAATAAACATTTCAAAAGAATAAAAGGGTATTTTAAAACACTAAAAAACAAAGTTGTTGAAATATATAATCCATATATGTTATGGATGGCTGCTCCTTTTATTTTGATGGAAGTATTTATATTTATATTTGGTTTAAAAGTAAGATATGTTAATTATAATTTTATATCTCCATTAATTTTTACAATAAGTTGGATAACATTATTTGTAGGAACTTCTTTATGTTTTAAAAAATGGATAGGTAAAATTATATATATTGTTTTTGACTTGTTATTTTTATTTATGTTTTTAACAAATAACATTTATTTTTCAATGACAAAAACTTTCTTCGATTTTAGATTAACTGAATCTGCTAGTGAAGGAGCACCATATATTTTAGATGCTATTAAGAACTGTAATTCGCTTGTTTACTTTGCATTTATAATATTAATAATAATGTCTATTATTGGGCTTAAAAAGATGCCTAAAATAACTAAAAACAACTATAAAGCATTTGGTAAAGTATTCCTAGCATTTATAATTATTCATACAATAGCATTATTAACACTAGGAAGGGCAAATACAAGTTTAACTTGGTCCAGTTGGAGAAATCCTAAGAATATTTATAATTCATTTAATGATAATAATAAGAGCCTTAAAATAAGTGGATTCTATGAATATACAGTTAGAAATTTTTATAAAACATTTTTAAAAACTGAAGAACAGGAAAATGAAGAAGATTTGGAACTTTTAGATTCTTCTTACATTGAAGAAAAAAGTAAAAAGAATAGTTATACCGGAAATTTAAAAGGTAAAAATTTAATTATCATTCAATTAGAGGGTACAGATAAATGGTTGATTACTAAAGAAGACACACCAAATATGTATAAACTGATGAATGAGGGAATTAATTTTGACAAACATTATTCATATTATAATGGTGGAGGAAGTACATTCAATTCTGAATTTGCCGTTAACACTGGATACATAACACCAATTTCTTATACTAAGAATGCATATGCATTTAATAAGAATGACTTTCCTAATTCACTTGCTCATATATTTAAAGAATTAGGATATAGTGTAAATGCATTTCATATGAACACTGGAGAATATTATTCAAGAACAGCCAATTATAAAAATTGGGGATATGATAATTATTATGGACTTATTGATATTGATAAATATCCGGATCAATCATATCAACTTGATAGAGAATTAATATTAAATGAAAAATTCAATGAATTATTATTTAATTCAGAGGGCAATTTCTTAGATTATATTATTGCATATTCTGGTCATTTGCCTTTTACAAACACTAAAGGTGTATGTAAGATGCTTTATGAAGAGGATATGGATAAAATTGAAGAGGAAACTGGGGTAAGACCAGAATTCGTTCAAATGTCTGAAGAAGAATGTACAAGAAGACAAGCAAAAGAAACAGATTATATGATTGAGTTGTTACTTCAAAATTTAAAAGAAAAGAATTTATTAAATAATACTGCTATAGTTGTATTTACTGACCATTATTTATATACCCTTGAAGATCAATCTATTTTAGATAAATATAAAAATACATCTAATAATTTAATTAATAATACACCATGGTTTATATGGTCTAATTCAATTAAAAAAACTAAAGTAAATAAAGTAACTTCTCAATTAAATATATTACCTACAATATTAAATCTATATGGTATTACATACAATGTTAACAATTATATTTCTACAGATGCATTAAATTCAAAGTATGAAGGATTAGTATTTTTTAGCGACTATTCCTGGTATGATGGAAATGTATATGTTGAAAGTGGAGAAGTAACTAACGGTAAGAAGATTAATTCTGATAAGTTATTTGAAAAAAATGAATATGTTAGTTATTTAACAAGAAAAAATGATTTAACATTAAAATACAATTATTTTAAAAATAAAGTAGTACAATAAAAACATTAATTTTAATTAATGTTTTTATATTGGCAATTTTTTATATAATACATACCCAGCAATTAAGAGTATTATTATTGTATAAATAAGCATAATTATAAATGATAATATATTACGTATAGATTTACTTTTAATCTTTTTATTTATATGGTCAATTGGCTTCTTACAAAATAGTTTTCCTAATCCTTCATTATAAAATTGATATATTAAATTTTTCATTTATGCACCTCATTTAAGTCATCAATTGTTACTTTACTTTCATGAGGTATAGGCTTCCATGTAACTTTTTTAAAAACTGCTATATAGGTTGTATATCTTCCAATCATATCAAATGTAGGCCATGTAAGTATAAATAATACTTTATCCATAAAATCCATTTTTTTAATTCTATCATTGTCAATAATGAATAAGTATATTGCAGTTAACATATTAGTAAAATAAGCGCCAATTCTATATAATATTCTAGCTAGTATAGCAATTAACATTCCCATCCATAAAGCTTTAAATCCTGGAATAATATTTATGCTAACATTTGCATAATTTCTCAAGAATTTTGTAAGGAATGACCCGCCACTAAATAAACTAACATTAACAATTCCGTTTGAATATGTATAACATGAGTAAATAAATACGCAAACTATTAACCATCTAATTAAATTTATTAATGAAATAGGTGTTAGTTGAACAAGAGTATCAAATGATGCAAATCTGTGTCTTATTGATTCAACGATTCCAAGAATAATACTTTTAAATGTAATTTTTTTCTTTTCTCTCTTTTGTTTATTCCAATTTGTTTTTAGAAATAATTTTCCAAAGAATATATTGATAAATAAATATGGTCCTGATTCTGCGAATGCTTGAAGATGGCCTTTTGACCAACGTAATCTTTGTCTCAATGCGACTTTTAAACTTACTGGTTGTTCATCATAAAATTCTGCTTCATCTTGATAAGTTATTTGATATCCCTGTGCTACTGCATCAGCAGTAAGAGCTCTATCTTCAGTAAGTGAAGTATATTTCCATCCATCTTTAACTATTTCATTTGAGAATAGAAATCCTGTTCCTTGAATATTAGTTGCTAATCTAAGTAAACTTCTTGCTCTATGATTAGTTCTTGCTGATCTTATCCAATGAAGAGCATATGTTGATGCTATCCAGTTTTCATCAAAGTTTTTAGTATTTCTGTATGAAGTTATTATTTTTGAACCAGAATCAAATGCATCATTCATTTTTTCTATGTAATTACTTTTTAATAGATTATCAGCATCAAATATAAAATATCCTTCAAATGATTCAATTCCATAATCTTTTTTTATATTATTAAATAAAAACTGCAGTGCAAACCCTTTTGTTCTATGTTCATTATCAAATCTTTCATACACTATTGCGCCCTTGCTTCTAGCTATATCAGCAGTATCATCTGTACAATTATCTGCTACAACAAAAATAGTATATAAATCTTTTGGATAATTTTGTTTATTTATGCTATCAATTAAATTACCTATAACATTTTTTTCATTTCTTGCTGCAATACAAATTCCATATTTATGTTTATTTTTGGCAGGTTTAAATTTTCTTGTAAAAAACATACCGATAATTAAATAAACTGCTTTATGAGCAACAATTATACTTAATATTAATCCAATTGTGTCATAAATATTTTTACTTTGTAGATAAGAATTTCCAATTGCTTTTAAAATAGAATCAATTATTTCCATAATGCCAACCTCTATAAAATTATAACATTTATTTATAGCTTATACAAATATTATAAAAAATGTTGCATTTATAAAAAAGATATGCTATTCTTTTAAAAGAGGAAAAAAGATATGGAAGTATTAATGACAGAAAAATTAGTATTAACTAAAAATTACAATCTTAATGTTGTTAGTATCTTTGCTATTTAGTCTCATCATTTATTGGTGAGATTTTTTTTGCTCAAATTTATTGTTTTAAAGGAGGAAAATATGAAAAGAAACAGTAAAATGTTACTCGATGTTAATGACAAACCACCGGTATTAAAATGGTTATTCTTATCACTACAACATGTATTTGCAATGTTTGGAGCAACCATTCTAGTACCAATACTTGTTAACAAAGCAGCAGGAAGTGAGGTATTATCAATACCTGTAGCACTAGTATCATCAGGGATAGGTACATTGCTTTATATATTATGTACTAAAGGTAAGAGCCCTGTATACTTAGGAAGTTCATTTGCTTTTATTACTCCAATGGCAGTAGGATTTGCTAAGAGTGGTAAGGGAAGTGTATTTACTGCAATAATGGCAGTAGGTCTAGTATATATGCTATTTGCACTATTAATTAAAATAGCCGGAAAGAAATGGTTAAATAAACTATTACCACCAATAATAGTTGGACCAATGATTATGATAATTGGACTTGCATTAGCACCAACGGCTGTAGATGAAATTGGATTAAATGCAACAAGTATACCTTGGAAAAATATAGTAGTAGCATTAGTTGCCTTCTTAACAACAGCAATATTTGCAGTTAGAGGAAAAGGCTTCTTAAGAGTAATTCCATTCTTATTAGGAATTACAGCAGGTTATATAGCATCTATGATTCTCGGAATAGTAGATTATAGTGGAATAGTTAGCGCTAAAATATTAAGCCTTCCCAGATTCTATGTACCATTTGTACATTATAAATTAAATTTTGGAGCACTTCTTACGATAGTTCCAATAGCACTTGTAACTATTTCAGAGCATATAGGGGATCATAAGGTATTAGGATCTATTATAGATAAAGATTTAATTGAAGATCCAGGACTTGATAAAACATTACTTGGTGATGGTGTTGCAACATTTGCAGCTGGTTTAATTGGAGGACCTGCTAATACAACATATGGTGAAAACACATCTGTAGTTGGTATGACAAAAGTTGCATCTGTTTGGGTAACTGGACTTGCTGCAATAATAGCAATTATATTTGGTTTCTTAGGGCAATTAACTGCGGTTATATCATCAATTCCATCTCCAGTATTAGGTGGAGTTGCAATACTTCTATATGGATTTATTTCAGTAAACGGATTAAAAATATTAATTCAAAATAAAGTAGATTTTAGTAATACTAAAAACGTAATAGTAGCATCTTCAATGCTAGTATTAGGATTAGGAGGAGCTGCCATATCAATAATAACTAAAAATATATCTGTATCTATATCTGGTATGTCTTTAGCAGCAATCATAGGAATTTTATTAAATCTATTTATACCAGAGGAAAAATAATGAAAGAGATAGTATTAAATCATCCTTTAATAACACATAAATTATCTATATTAAGAGATAAAAATACAGGAACTAAAAAATTTAGAGAACTAGTTGGTGAAATAGCAATACTATTATGTTATGAAGCATTAAAAGATGCTAAACTACATAGTACAGTAATTGAAACTCCACTTGAAAAATATAAAACTCAATCTATGAATGAAGATGATTATGCATTTGTACCAATATTAAGAGCTGGCATGAGTATGGTAGATGGAATTATTAAAGTAATTCCAAATGCTAAAATAGGTCATATTGGATTATATAGGAATGAAGAAACACTTAATCCGGTTGAATACTATTATAAAATGCCAGAGAATATTAAAAAAAGAGAAGTTCTTATTTTAGATCCTATGTTAGCGACAGGCGGAAGTGCCATCGCAACAATAGATAGATTAAAAAAAGATGGAGTAAAGAAAATTAAATTTTTATGCGTAATAGCTTCTCCAGTTGGAATTAAAAAAATTCAAAAAGCTCATCCTGATGTACAAATATATACGGCACATGTAGATAGATGTTTAAATGAACATGGATATATATTACCTGGATTAGGGGACGCGGGAGATAGAGTATATGGAACAAAATAAAGAGGAATTAATTATTCCTCTTTTATAATTCCATAAGCATTCTTCTCAGTATCTAAAAACAATTTATCTTTAATTGGATAGTACGTTAAATATCCAAATAATAAAATACATGATATAGTAATTGAAATCCCTATTGCTTTCTCATATTTTATGTGTTCTGAACTAAGTATATAGTAACTAATTAATTGCATTATTATATAAACTATTAATAATAAAGCAATGTTTAAAAGCATACTTTCTTTAATAAAAGAAGTAATTGAATAATATAATACTAGATAAACAGTAATACCTAAAATAGAAATAATAGGTGTATTAATAATGATATTCTCATATTCAATATGCTTTATTTTTAAAATAAAATATTCTATTAATCCTATTATCAGTGAGCAAGTGAATATTATTTTCATATGTTCCCACACACTTTCATTTACTGGAAAAAATACGCTAGTAATAAAACATGGGAACCACTTATACATGAAATGTGCAAGAAATGATAAACCAAATAACAAAAAAGCATTTAATATTTTAATCTTTTTCATATTAATATTATGAGTATAAATATAAAAAAAATACATAAAATAAAAAAGGTTTAATAAACCTTTTATTCTGTTTTCTCTTCAATCATTAAGTATTTACTTACTTTTTTAGTTAATAACATTGTAATTAATGTATCAATTATTAATGCAGCTCCCGCTAATCTAGTGATTACTTTAGCCAACCATAGTGGATTTACTATAATTAGAATTCCCAATAAAACGATTATTCCAATTAATGATATATATATCCACCAAGAAGTAGTTCTGTTCTTTCTAAATTTTAATATATTGTTTAGATTAATTAATCCACTAATTAATAATATTAATCCAACTAGTATATTTATTACTCTAATAATCCATGTTGGATTTACAAATATTGAAATACTTACTCCTATCGCAACAATACTTAATATTATATAGATGATATCTCCATTAGTTAGTGATGCTCTTTCTTTGTATATTCTAATTAGATATCCAATACCACCCAGCATTAATATACTTGCTATTAAATATCCACCAATACTAATTGATTCAATTGGAAATATTAATAATAATAATCCAAGTAATAAAAATATTAATGCGTTAACACTACTATTCCATTTTAACATTTTATAATTCATAGATATCATCTTCCTTTTTACAAATTAATTATATCATAAAAATAAATTTTACAAAATTGTAATTAATATTTCACAAATTCTTAACATTGAGGTAATATTATATATGTATATATAAGAGGTGATAAAGATGACAAATAGAAAGGTAAAAGATGTAGAAATAGTTGAAAAAGAGGAAGTGAAAAAAGAAGAAGTATCTCCCAATAGAACTGCATTATTATACGTAATAATTACTATTTTAGTATGTGTAATTGTAGTGGGATGTTTATATGAACTGTGTCTAAGAGATTTATTTACAAGTAAAACATTACCTAGTATGCAACCAATAGATAATGTTTCGAAAAAAGAAAAAAGTAATATAACTATTACCGAAACAGGACTTGCTGATGCGGTAGAGAAAGTATATGATGCAGTTGTAATAGTGGAAAATTACTCAGGAAACAAAGTGGTTTCTAGTGGAAGTGGATTTGTATTTAAAATAGATGGTGAATATGGATATGTTCTTACAAATAATCATGTAATAAATGGTTCTAAGGATATTAAGGTAACATTCACAAATGAAAAAACTGTTACTGCAACGGTTGTCGGCAGTGATGATTTTTCAGATATTGCAGTGCTATCTGTACCTAGTAATAGTGTTGTTATGGAGGCTGAAATTGGCAGTAGTGAAAATATGAGAGTAGGTGACACAACATTTGCTGTTGGAGCCCCTCTTGATGCAACAGTTTATTCTTGGACAGTAACTAGAGGAATATTGAGTGGAAAAAACAGAAAAATTGAAACACAAGATAGTATTATGGAAGTATTACAAACAGACGCCGCGATTAACGCAGGTAATAGTGGTGGCCCTTTATGTAATATTAATGGTGAAGTGGTTGGTATTACAAATATGAAAATAGCTAGTTCTTCAATTGAAGGAATAGGGTTTGCTATACCAATTGAAACTGCTATGGAAGTTGCTAATTCATTAATAAGTGGGGAAGATATTAAACGTCCTTATTTAGGAATTAGTATATATGAGGGTATGAACAGATTTAGTTTTGATTCATCTGTATATATTAACTCTGTTGAAAAAGGATCTTCCGCGGAAAAAGCTGGATTACAAGCCGGAGATAAACTATTAAAAATAGGCGATACTGAAATTACAAGCGTTGCTAATTTCAAATATAATTTATATAAATATAAACTTGGTGATAAAGTGAAATTAACAGTAGAAAGAAATGGTAAAACAGTAACAGTGACAATTACATTACAATCTAAATAATATAAATATACTAGATTTTTCAATATAATTATGTTAAAATCTGTATGTAATTGATGAAGAAGGAAAGAGATAGATACTTTTCTTATAGAAAGTTAGTGGCTGATGGAAACTAATAGAAAGGTACTTGAAAATGGTTCTGGAGTCAAAACGTATAACTGCGTTAAAGTTTTAAGAGCATGATTAGTCATGAATTAAGGTGGTACCGCGGAACATTTCGTCCTTAATTTGTGACTTTTTATTTTTAAGGAGGATATTATGGAGAAATATTATATTAGTACTGCAATAGCATACACATCAGGCAAACCTCATATAGGTAATACTTATGAGATTATTTTGGCTGATGCAATCGCTAGATATAAAAGATTAAAAGGATATGATGTTTATTTTCAAACTGGCACTGATGAGCATGGCGAAAAAATTGAATTAAAAGCAAAAGAGCAGGGGAAAACACCTAAAGAATTTGTCGATGAAACCGCTGGAGAAGTCAAAAAAATTTGGGATGTAATGAATATCAGTTATGATAAATTTGTAAGAACAACAGATGAGGTACATGAAAAAGAAGTTCAAAAAATATTTCAAAAAATGTATGAGAAAGGTGATATTTATTTAGGAGAATATAGTGGACTATATTGTACTGATTGTGAAGCATTTTGGACAGAATCACAACTTGTCGATGGAAAATGTCCAGATTGTGGTCGAGAAGTAAAATTAAAAAAAGAAGAAGCATATTTCTTTAAATTATCTAAATATCAAGATAGACTTCAAAAATTATTAGAGGAAAACAATGGCTTTTTAGAACCTGCTTCTCGTAAAAATGAAATGATTAATAATTTTATTAAACCGGGTCTTCAAGATTTATGTGTTTCGCGAACATCATTTACTTGGGGTATCCCAGTTCCATTTAATAATAAACACGTTGTTTATGTTTGGTTAGATGCTCTTACAAATTATATTACTAATATTGGATATGATACTGAACAACCTAGTGATATATTTAATAAATATTGGCCTGCAGATTTGCATCTAATAGGTAAAGACATAGTAAGATTTCATAGTATATATTGGCCAGCATTCTTATGGAGTTTAGATTTAGAACTTCCACATAAGATATTTGGTCATCCTTGGTTACTTTCTAATAATGATAAAATTGGAAAGAGTAGAGGCAATGCAATATATGCTGATGATTTAGCTGAAAAATATGGAGTAGATGCTGTAAGATATTATGTACTTCATGAAACACCTTTTGCCAATGATGGAAATATTACAACAGAATTATTAGAAGAAAGATTTAATTCTGATCTTGCAAATGTTTTAGGCAATTTAGTTAATAGAACTCTTGCGATGAGCAAGAAGTATTTTGAAAGCAAAGTTGAAAATACAAACGTATATGAAAGCGTAGATGATAATTTAATTACTTATGCTAAAATACTTCCAAAATTAGTAGATGAAAAAATGGATAATTTAAGAATTAGTGATGCCCTTGAAGATATATTCGAATTATTAAGAAGAAGTAACAAATATATAGATGATACATGTCCTTGGGTGCTTGCTAAAGATGAGTCATTGAAAAATAGATTGAAAACAGTTTTATATAATTTGCTTGAAAGTATAAGAATAAGTGCTATATTATTGCAACCATTTATGCCAGATACTACTCAAAAGATATTTAAAATGTTAAATACAAATAATACATCTTTTGATACATTAGAATTTGGAAATTTAGAAAATAACATAGTTCTTAATGAATCAGAAATATTATTTAATAGAATAGAAAATAAGTAGTAAAGATAATGTTAAATAAAAGTAAGTTTATTGAATACAAGCTTACTTTTTTGATAATATTAAAGTATATTAAGGTGTATAATATGGAAGAAGACACAAATATAAAAAGGAAGAAAATATTAAGAAGATTATTTAAAGCGTTTTCTTATATAATTGTAACTATATTATTAATAGTAGTCTCATTATTAATATTCTTTATTGCGTCTGCAAAAATAGCTGAAAATTCAAATAAGAAACCAGCATTTGGATTATATACAATTATTAGCCCAAGCATGGAACCTAATATTAATGTATATGATGCGGTTTTTGTTATCAAAAAAGATGCTAACAAATTAGAAGTTGGAGACATAATTACATTTTATTCAACAAATGCACTATATGGTGGAAGACCAATAACACATAGAATAGTAAGAAAAACTGATACAGGAGACTTTATTGTTAAGGGGGACGCTAATGAAGAAGAAGATCCAGAAATAGTGCTTACAAATAACATTATTGGAAAAGTATTATTTAGAGTACCAGAATTAGGTAAATTACAATTTTTTATAGCATCAAAAAGTGGATGGATGATAGCTATAATAATACCAGTACTTGCAATAATAATCTATGATATTTATAAACTTATAAAATTAATTGTGTTTAAGATAAGACTTAAAAAAATAGAAAATAAACATGGGAACATTTAAAAAAACCTTTAAAAGGTTTTTTTAATTATTAATAATATTAAATATAATAATATTGATAATAATATTAATATTATTATTCCACTCATTACAAGATCAAGATTAAATACTTGACTTCCATATAGGATTAAATAACCTATACCTGCTTTAGAGGTTAAAAACTCTCCCATTATAGTACCAATTAGGCACATAGATAGATTGATTTTAAATGCATTAAATATATTTTCTTTATTTGAGGGTATTATTACATAATGCATTATATCTTTTTTAGTTGCACCTAATGTTTTTAATAATTTAATCCTCAATTTATCTGTCGATATAAATCCATTATATATATTTTCTATACTTACTATGATTGAGATAAGTATTGCCATTGAAACAATTGCTTTTTGATTAGCACCTACCCATATAATAATAAGCGGACCCAATGCAACTTTAGGCAAAGAGTTTAACATAATTAAATATGGCGCTATTATTTTAGCAAAAGTACTATGATTATACATTATTATTGAAATCACAAGAGAAATAATTGATGTAAAAATAAATGAAATTACACACACTTTTACTGTTTCGTATATATGTTTTAACAAATTGCCGTTGGAATATTCATTTGTTATAGTTTTTAATATTTTATAAGGGCTACTAGTTATAAAGGAATTAATTATATTTTTATTTGATAATATTTGCCATATTGATAATATAAGTATAAATAATAATATTTGAGAAATGATAATAAATATTTTTCTATTTTTATATTTTTTTATAAATTTTTGCTGTTCAATTGACATTATTGTCTATATCCTTCCATATTTGTTTAAAATAATATTGAAAGTTTGGTGATTCTCTGTTTTTAATTGGAGTACTACTATTCTCTAATTCTATATTATATATACTTTTAATAGTTGATGGCCTTTTTGAAAGAACTATTATTTTATTGCACATAGAAATTGCTTCAGAAATATCATGTGTGACCATTAATACTGTTTTCTTTTCTTCTTTAATTATCTTAAATACATCATCAGATACTTTTAATCTGGTTTGATAGTCAAGAGCAGAAAATGGTTCATCTAAAAGCAAAATATCTGGTTTAATAGCTAGTGTTCTGATTAAAGCAACTCTTTGTTTCATACCACCTGATAGAGAAGTAGGGTATTTATCTTTAAAATCATAAAGACCATATTTCTTTAATAGACATATTACATATTTTTTATTATCATTATTTAATTCCTTTTTAATTTTTAATCCTAGTAGTATATTATCTAGAATGGTTAGCCATGAAAATAGTGCATCTTCTTGTAGCATATATGCAATTTTAACGTTATCTTTTAATACTATCTTTCCTTTATAATCTGTATCTAATTTACTAATTATGTTAAGAATAGTACTTTTCCCACAACCTGATGGACCAATTATTCCAATAAAATCTTCTTTATCAACAGTAAAGTTAATATTATTTAATGCATTTGTTTCTCCTGAAATAGAATGATAAGTTTTAGATAGATTTTTAATATTTAAAATATTAGTTGAATTCATTAGTTATTAAATTATTGGCATCTACTTTTTTATCTAAAACTTTTCCATATATCATTATATCTTGTAATCTATTATAATCATCTATATTCATATATGTACTTTCATACCAAGAGTCTGCATCTTTATAACGTCTTACTATTTCAGTTAAATCTTCAATAGATAAATCTGTAAATTGACTTTTAATAGTATTAGCAATTTTCTCATATGTGTTTTCTTTGGTAAATTTAATTCCTTTATTTAATGCTTTATTAAACTTTCTAATTGAATCTTTATTATTGTTGATATATTCTTCTTTGGCATAAAAAGTAGTATATGGAACAACCCCTGATATATTACCTAGTGATGCTAGTACACAGCCATAGTTTTCTTTTTCTAATTTTAATGCATTTGGTTCGAATAAATTAACAAAGGCTCCTTGTTTAGAAATGTAAGCACTAGATAGAGAAGCAAAATCAACTGAACTATCTATGATAAGATTATTTTCATCATAGTTAGATTCTTTTAATGCATATTTAAACATAAGTAGCGGCATTCCTCCAGATCTGCCTGCTAAAACAACTTTATTTGTAAAATCAGTCACGTTAAATTTATCTTTTAATTCACATGGGCCAAAAATAAATTGACCATCTCTTTTAGTAAGTGATGCGAATGATATTAATTTTTGCTTAGAATTATTATATACGTATATAGTTGCTTCAGGGCCTGAAAAACCTATTTGTGAGTCACCAGATAAAACTGAAGTAGCGACCTTATCAGCCCCTGGTGTAAGCATTACTTCGATATCTAATCCTTCTTCTTTAAAATATCCTTTTTCTATAGCAACATACCAGGGTGTATAAAATACTGAATGGGTAACTTCAGATACTACTATTTTTTCTTCCTTTTCGTCTTTCTTAAATAACAAAATAAATACCATTAGTGCAAATAATAATGCAATAATTATAATTATTTTTTTCATAAAATCACCTCATGGTATTATATTCTAAATATAGTTAATGGTGATTTAATATAATGTAAAGTTATATGTTTTATAAAATAATTATAATATGATTGTGTTATAATTTTATTATGGAAACTATAAGATTTATAATTGTACAATTAGTTGGTATTATTGCTTGGATATTATTAGTTGCCAGTTATTATAAAAAAGATGTTAATGAAATATTATCCATCCACATAATAGCTGGGTGTTTGTATGCATTTCATTATTATTTTTTAGATGCTTATAGTGGAGTAATTATATGTTTGTTTGAAGTGCTACGTGATTATGGATATTACAAAACAGATTTAGATAAATATATTTATGCAGGATCTATTCCAGTATATGTTATACTCGGAATTATTAATTATAAAACATTCATTAATTTATTACCTGTTTTCTCTGGGTTAATAGATGGATATGTTCTTACAAAAAGTAAAAAAATAGTTTTAATTGGTGCGATAATATCATATACATTTTGGGTAATATATAATTTTAAAGTTAGATCATATTCTGGAGTAATAACTGAAGGAATATTAGTTATATCTAATTTATCTATTTTAATTTTCCATAAAGGATTATTTCAAAATAAAGATATTAGAAAAAAATAAATATTTTTATTTGTTCGCTTTCAATAATATCTCTTAAATGTTATAATTTAAAAGAGGTATTTTTTTATGGTATTAAATGACAAACAATTAGAAGCAGTAAATCATAAAGAAGGACCATGCTTGGTATTAGCAGGAGCGGGTTCTGGGAAAACAAGAGTATTAACTCAAAGAATAATTAAATTGATAGATGATGGAGTTAGTCCTTATAATATATTAGCAATTACATTTACTAACAAAGCCGCTAATGAAATGAGAAGTAGAGTAGAAGTAGAAATGGGTAGTTTAGCAGATTCTATTTTTATTGGGACATTTCATTCATTTGGCTTGCGAATTTTAAGAGAAAATTATTCGAAAATCGGTTATACATCAAATATTACTATAATAGATACAGATGATGCTAAATCATTAATTAAAAGGATATTAAAAGATAATGGTTATGATCCACAAGATTATGATATTAAACATATTATATCTAAAATAAGTTCTGCTAAAAATGATGGAATAAGTCCTTCTGAATTTCAAAAATTATTTTTGAATGAAGTAGATAAAGTAATTGGATTTGTCTATGAAAAGTATTTAAAAATACTAAAAGAAAATAATTCTGTAGATTTTGATGATTTATTATTAAAACCTGTTGAACTTCTAAAAAAAGATAAAGAAGTATTAGAAAAATATCAAGAAAGATTTAAATATATTTTAGTAGATGAATATCAGGATACAAATGGTGTTCAATATGAATTATGTAAATTATTGTCATCAAAATATAATAATATTTTTGTAGTAGGGGATGCATCTCAGTCAATTTATTCATGGAGGAATGCTGATTATAGAAATATATTAAATTTTGAACATGATTATAAGAATGCTAAAGTTGTTTTATTAGAAGAAAATTATAGAAGTACAAATAATATTTTAGTCGCTGCAAATTCAGTCATTAAAAATAATACTCAAGGAAAAGTATTAAAACTATGGACTGATGTTGGAGATGGAGAAAAAATAGATTATATAAGAGTAGAAGATGAAGTTAAAGAAAGCGAATTTGTAATTAACAAAATAAAGGATGCAGTATCCTTGGGATATAATTATAGTGACTTTGCTGTGCTTTATAGAACAAATGCTCAAAGTAGAATTATTGAAGAGGCATTTGTAAGAGCAAATATTCCTTATAACATAATAGGTAGTTATTATTTCTATAGTAGAAAAGAAATAAAGGACTTAATAGCATATCTAAATTTAATATATAATACTAATGATTCAGTTAGTTTAGAGAGAGTAATTAATACTCCTAAAAGAAAAATAGGGCCAAAGTCTATAGAAAATATTAGAAATATAGCTTTAGAAAAAAATATTAGTATGTTTGATGCTATAGAAGATGGAAAAGAATTAGAATTCAAAAACTTAATACTAGAGTTAAGAAATGATTCTAATAATTTAAGTTTATCTGAATTGATTGAAGATGTACTTGAAAAAACTGGATTAAGAAGAGAATATGAAATAGATAACACAATTGAAAATGAAACAAGAATTGAAAGTTTAAATGAATTTAAGAGTGTTGCAGTTGCTTTTGAAGAAAATGGTATATATGATTTAGAAACATTCTTAGAAAATATTATGCTTGTTAGTGATAGAGGACAATATAATGAAAATAAAGATAATGTTAGTTTAATGACATTGCATTCTGCTAAAGGATTAGAATTTAAAGTTGTATTTATTTTAGGAATGGAAGAAGGAATATTTCCACACTCAAGAAGTTTTGAAAGCTTAAGTGAATTAGAAGAAGAAAGAAGACTTTGTTATGTAGGAATAACAAGAGCAAAAATGAAACTATATTTACTTAGTGCATATAGAAGGACTTTATATGGAAGAACCGAGTCAACAATAGAGAGTAGATTTATTAAAGAAATAGATCCTAATGTAATAAATATTATTAATTTATCTAGTTCTAAAAAAGAAGAAAAGAAAATTGATATTAATGACATGTATGTTAATAATAATGATGTTGAAATCAAAAAAGGCGATAATGTTAAACATACAATATTTGGCGAAGGTGTAGTTACAAAAGTCAGTGGTGATTTAGCAACAATAGCATTTAAATATGGAATCGGTGTAAAAACTATCGCTATTAATCACAAATACTTATCTAAAATTAATTAATAAAAAGTTTAATAAAACTATTAAACTTTTTTTAAATATGTTATAATTTACTATAGTAGAGGTTAGTGTGATATGTCATTAATAACAAGATTAAAAAGAAGAAAAGCGCAAAGAAAAGGAAATGCCTTTATTAAAACATTTAAAGGTAAAAATGAAAATGAAATAAAGCAACTTTATTTAGATTCAAGAGAATTTGCAAATAATGAAGTTGTATTAAGTCATTTGTTTTTTACGTACCCATCTATTATTAGTGCTCTACCTATTGATTATCAAAAGAAAATGATTAATAGTAATTTTAATATGTTTCAATATGGCTCTGATGAAGCAAAAAGATCATTAGTAAGTGATTGGTTAAAAGCAAATAAATTTATTATTAATAGTAGATCATTAAACTTATCACAAGAAGAATATGAAAATTATGTGTGCATGTATTTCAATCAACCAGAAGATATATCTAAATTATATATGGAAGATTTAACACAAATATTAAGCATACTTATAAAATATGATGTTAAAGCCACTGAAGATATTGTCGAATCTATGAAAGATAAATTGACAGAAAGACAATGGGATTTTATATTAAAAGCAGATAAATCATTTATCAAATATGCAAATCAAAATGTTCAAAAAAAATATAGTGAAGATGAAGAATTCAGCAAATATATTAGTGGAGATGCCAGAGATAATTATATAAAAAAACAATTAGAAAAGTTAAAAGACAATCCAGCTTTATTATCTTCATTAACATTGGATGTTCAGAAAGAATATATAAATAATAATCCACATATGATAAATAGTATTGATGAAGATATTCTAATTGATTTATTAAAGTATGATATATCATTAATTAGATTTGTAAATATCCCAGCACTTAAAAATAAAGGAATTATATATGATTTGCTTGAAAATTCCAAATCAAAAGGAATTAACGGAATAATAGATATATTTGTTGACAAAGGAATGCTTAATGCAAAAGGGAAACTTTATAGATTTGATAAAAAAAGTAATAACTTAAGTTATCAATATAGTAATAGATTAATAAAAATAATTCAAAGTTTATCTAGTGATCAAATAATTTCATTAATTAATATTGATGTTAACTATGTACTTCCGTATATAGTGCCATTAAATAGTGATGATTTATCAAAAGATGAGAAAGAAAAAATAATATTAGAGGCAAACTCAAGATGCTTGAATTTGTTTAATTCATATTATAATGATGAGATATATTCAAAATATTATAAATCAATTAATAAAATATATAGTGAATATTTATCTAATGCTGATCTTTATGATTATACTAGTGATTATAAAACTATATTTGATTTATTTAAAATTTTATTTAATAGAACTATTATGCAAAGTAATAGTCCAGAAAAAATTAATTTTTATATAGGACTACAACTTTTATATAAGGGAAAAGAAACAGATGATAGTATAAAATTGTCCTCAGAACAATTCGCTGGTTTAATTAAGAATGCATATGGTATAGATATAGAAAGCGGAAAAGATGTTTATGATTTTGGTTCCCTTGAATTATTCGATAAAAGATTATCATTTATTTCAAATGAATTATTAGATGAATTTAAAAAATATAATTTTGTTAATGTATCCACTTTGCTTTATATTGTTAAAAATGACAAAGATAAGGAATTGTTTGCATATTATTTTGAAATATTGAAAACAATATTTAGACAGACAAAAGAAATATTATTTAAAGCAATAGAAAACTATACTTATTATAGAGAACTTCTAGAAGACGTAAAGGATAAACAACTAACAGAAAGAGAAACTGATAATTTAATAGACATTTTATCCACAGTAGGTAATCATTTAAATATTAAGAAAAAAGAAGAATTATCAACAAGTGATTTGTTATTATTAAAGAAGCTGGTTAATGATTTAACTGAAACAAAAGATGAAGAAATATATAAGAATTTATTTTGCTCATATTTCTATAACAAACCATATAATTCCAATGGTAATATTGGTTGGTTAGAGGTAAGCACTTTAACTCAATTATGCGATGTATTTGATCCATCTGCTCTTGCGAATATTAAAGAAGATGGGAAAAATATATTTGATGAACAAGAAATTAACTTCTTTACAATGCTAAAACTTATGATAACTGCTAATGACACTGAATTATTACTTTCATTTATTGAAAATGTATTAAATGGAAAAGTTAAAAGAAATATATTGCCAATAATTTCATTATTTGAAAAAATAAAAAAATATAGAGTAGATATTATTAATAGTCAAATAGTAACGTTAGATGATATTGAAGCATTATATGCAAGCAACCCATCTGCTGTTGATAAAAAAATAATAAATAATGTAACAATCTATACTTTCCATGATCAAGATTTTAAAATATTATCATCTTATTCGAATGATGGAATACATTTTGTTTGTAAGTACATATCTGAACTTACAAGAAATTGTTATGGATATAGTAAATTATTAAAAGATGGTTCAGTAAGATTCTCAACTTTTGATAATAGTACAATTATTAAATATAATAAAGATAGATTGATGACAAAAATTAAACCAGATTTTATAGTTGTTCTTGGTGATGTTGGAAATGACTTAATAGATGTTGCTAGTAAACATAGCTTAAGAATAATAAATATTAATAATTAGTTGGAGGTAAATATGTTAGATAAAATAAAAGAGAGAATAGAAAAGAATAAAAGAGATAAGCAACCTTTAGTTGAGTATGTAAAAATATTTAGCAAATTGCCAAAAGCTAATGAAGTATTTAAAAGTAATGATAGTTTTCAAAAATTAAAAGTAAAAGATGTCTATGATTAGACATCTTTTTATTCTACTATTTCATTATTTTCAAATCTTATATCTAAAAACTTTCTACTGGATAAATAATCACATAAGTGTACAAAACGCTGATATTTATTTTGTGGAGCTTCCAATATTTCATTTCCTTGATAGTCTTTTGTCCATGGCCCCATATGTGTTTTAACACAACTACATATAAATTCTATATCATCATCTTTTAATGATAGTTTATCTTTATTATCTTTTATAAAATTACTTATTAATATTGGATGATCAAAGCATGTATACTCACTTTTTTTAATTCCACACTTAAGTCCATCATGAACTATAAGTGAAAAAATTAACAAATCTTTTTCTTTATCTGTAAAATTATTTAATGATTCATTATTGAATAATTCTACTGCGATACGTACTGCTGCTTTGGTATGTCTTACCAATCCGGATTTACCTAAAGAAAATGCTGGATGATATTTTCCGGTAGTACTGGCAGGTATTTCATAAAAATATTTAGGCAGCAAATCCAATATTATAATTAAGCTATTTTTGATATCTTCATCTTTAATATAATTAATTTCTTTATTAAAATAATTATGCATATATATTCCTCTTAAAAAAATTATATAATATTTAAATAAATTTTTCTATAATTAAGGAGTTTCTTTCATAAAAATATAGATAAATAAATATTAATATGATAGAATATAACTAGAAAATGGAGGGAATATGAAAACAATACCAACAAAAAATTATTTTATAGTATTAGGTGTTTCTATTTTGATAATAATCCTTACTTTATATCTGAGAGCGTTTTATTTAAGCTATAAAGCATATAATGGTGATGTTAGTTATTTTACATTTAAAAAAGCAAATCAGATAACAAAGGATGATTTTGATTTTATATTAACTGAATCTACAAACAATATATTGTATATTGGATACAATTCAAGTAATCTTTATTCCCTTGAAAAAAAACTTTATAGAGAATTTGAAAAGAATGATTTATTAGAGAGGGTTATTTATTGGAATGTAGATGATTATTTAGAAAATAATGATTATATACAAATTCTAAAAAATAAATTTCCTAGTGTAGATATATATAGTGCCCCATCAATAATAGTTATTATTAATGGCGATGCAAAGGAATCTGTAAAAGTTGATGAAGAGTTCATTAAAGATAAAGGAATTAAAGATATAATAGAAAGAAACCAATTAAATTAGTTTCTTTTTCTTTACGCCAATGTTCAACTATTTTATTGAGTTTTACATTTATTTTATGATAATATATAATTGTATAATAATAGGAGTGAGTTATGAAGAAAAATATAGTCTTAACAATAAATGGCTCAACCCTTATTTATGATTTTAAAGAGTTAAATGGGGATGAGAAAAAATATGTTAATAAAAATGTTATTTCTAATAACACTCTTTTTTATACAATAAATTATTTTAAAAAGAATCTGGATAATATAATACCAATTCTTATTAGCAATAACAATTATTATGATAGTTTAACTGTTAAGAATTTAGTAACATTTAGTTATGTTGCGTATATTATGCAAAGATTAAGAATACAGTATTTAAAATTAGATTTTCCTTCAACTTTAGCATTAGACGATTATGAATTGTTTAGAGGTGTGGAATCTTTAAAACAAATAGATTGTTACTACATGCCAAGTTTTATAGAAAAAAAATTCGAAGATAAAAATGTAATAGTTAATTTATATAATTATAATAAAGTATCTGATAGATTTATGTTACAGCAAGATTCTTTGGACTATGAAACATTGTATTATAGAAAAGTATTAGATATAAAAGAAGAATACCCAGGATTACTAGAAGATATTAAAGAATTTTTAAGAATCAATTATAATTTAAAAACAATAAATATTTATGTTTTTTCAAAAGAATTAATTGCCAGTATAATTGATTTGGTTAAAAATGATGAAGCAAGAGATGTAATTGTATTCTTGCATCAAAAGAACGATAGAGGTAGTTTTATAACTAGTAATTTTGATTGGCTAAAAAGCCTCAATAAAACTTGTAGAAATGAATATAAATGTGAATTTAGAATTGTATACTCAAATTCATTTATTAGGAATAATTTATTTAAGCAGTTAACATTTAATAATTTAAAGTTAATTACAAGTTTATGTATATATATAAGTGTTGTTTCTTTAATTATAATTAAATCATATGAATATATTGATAAAATTAATATTGATAAATTAAATGTAGATATTGTAAATAGTACATACGCAGCAAATAATAAAGAATTAGAACAATTAGAGGAAAACAATGCTGATATAGAAAATGATATTTTAGCTGATATTGAAGAAGAAATAGTTGCTAATAAAGAAAAGAAAGTTACTAAAACTAGAGAAGAAATAATTGAAGATATGAAGAAAAAATATAAATTTGAAAAAGTCTTCGAGAATCTTAAAAAAATTAATAACGAAACCATTGGATATCTGGTTATTAATAATACCGAGATATCATATCCAGTAGTACAGCACACTGACAATAATTATTATTTGAAACATGATTTTTATAAAAAAAGTAAAAATGTTGGATGGATATTTATGGATTATAGAAATAATCCTAAGGATTTTGATGATAATACAATAATATATGGACACTATTCTAGAGGATATGGAATAATGTTTGGCTCACTTAAAAACATATTAACTACAGGTTGGAGAAGCAATAAGAATAATATGATATTTACTTTTGATACACCAGATGGAACAAAAAGATTTAAAATATTTGCCGGTTATAAAGTTGATTATACAACAGATTATTTAGTCACTAATTTTGGTAATGAAAAAGATTTTAATAAATTTGTGGATTTGATAAGAGGAAGAAGTAATTTCACCACAGATGATGAAATAAAATATGGGGATAAGATCTTAACGCTGTCTACTTGTGCCGGTGGTGGTAATAGAAGACTTGTCATTCATGCGGTTTTATTAAAGGAGGAAGAATGAAAAGAATATTAATAATTTTGACGTTGTTTTTCCCAATGTTTATTAAGGCGGCTACATGTGATTACAGCAAATTAAATGAATATAATAAATTATCATCGAATGTTGATTATGAAGTAACAAGAAACAATGACACAAATAGATATAAAGTAACTATAATGAATTTATATAATAATATGTATGTAAAATATAATGGAGTTATATTTCTCTCAAATTCTAAAAACGAAGTGGTTATTGATAATATAAATGAGGGTGAAAACTTAAACATATTAATATATGCTCCACTATCTGATTGCGAATCATATTTAAAAACACTTAATATTTCAACTCAATATTACAATAGAATGTATAATGATAACAGATGTATTAAGTATAGAACTATATTAAATATATGCAAGTATGAGTATTTATCATACAAAGCTACTGATACTTTACTTACTTCTGCAATAAAGAATTATGAGAATTCATATAAGGAACCAGAAGAAATAGTAGAGGAAGTCAAAGAAAAAACATTTTTGGAAAGCCTTGAAGACTTTATGTTGAGTTGGGGAGTACAAATAATATTGGTTTTACTATCAAGTCTTGTAACAATATCTATTTTTAAAGTTCAATATAGAAAAGTTAAACATGGAATTTAATGTAATAAATTCCATGTTTTAATATACTTTTTTTAATAATTTTGTTATAATCAATATGAAAGTAGGATTACTATGAAAAAAATAATGATAATTATGTTAATAATAATAAGTTTATCTTTTACAAAAGTAAAGGCGACATGTAATGATACAGAAATTAATGATCTTGCTGAAAGATTCAATGCTATGTATTTTGAACTTGAAAATGGAGATATAGTATTTAATGATTCATCCCGTATTTTTTATAGTAATGATTATTCATATGTTATCTTTTTATATCCTTATTCAGATAAACTAAAGGTAATGGTTTCAGATACTGTTGTTAATGGGAAAAGAGAAGTAGAAGAAGACAAATTATTAGAAGCTTTTTCTATACCATCATACATTCACTATGAAGCTAAAAAGTATAGTATAGAATTATACGGAGCAGATAATTCGGCATGCAAAGGGGAACTGCTAAAAAAATTAGATTATGAAGTTCCAGCATTTAATGAATATAGATTGTATGACCATTGTCAAAATCAAGATAATAAAGATGATGATATTTGTAAGTTAATGAATAATACTAGTAATATGAAAATGACAGAGTATGAGACAATAGTCAAAAAAAATAATGAAGAAAATAAAATAAAGAATATGACTGCAAAAGAAAAGCTAGTATATTATTCAAAAAAATATTGTTTATATGCTATTATACCAATGTTATTAATTTCTATATATTATACAATTAAGATTAAAAAGTACAAAAAGAAGGTGGAAAATCAATAATGAAAAAAAGGATTGGTATATTATTAATAATATTTGCTATTGTTTTGTTTCCTAATCAAGTTTTAGCAAAGGAAAAATATTCTGATATATTAAAAGAAACTGTTGATTTAACAAATGGAGTAGAAGTCGGAAAAACAGCAGAAAAATGTATGCAGTCTGATACTTCAGGAAAATATTATACAGCAAAGTGGAATGAGAATCTTTCTGGAGATGGAAGAGAATTAATTGGTGCGGTATGGGCTTGTCGACGTGAGGTAACTTCTGTAGATACTACAGCAATAACATATTCGGCTTCAGGTACCAATAAAAGTGCTGTAGAAAAGCAAGTTCAAGATAAAGTGAATGATAAAAATAAAACTTATACAAAGCCTGCTTGTTGTGATTGGAAAGGCGATCCTAAAAAAGGGTATAGTTGCAGCGGTAGTTCTGCATGTAATCCTAATGTTTGCTCTGCCGTAAATTGTACTTCGTCAACTTCTGGTGGAGGTGGTTCTGGTAGTGGCAGTGGTGGTAGTTCCGGCGGTGGTGGAGGCGGTGGAGGCCGTGGCATAAGATTTGTTATGCTTAAAAAAATAGTTCTACCAATTCCAATAAGAGAATTTACAACATACAATAGCATTAAAGAAAGAGTGTGTATTGATAATCCAGAAACTGGAGAAATTCTTTGTGAAAAGCCACCAAAACCAGATCCGAATCCGGGTACTGGAAATGATAGTGGCTCACCTTCAGTAACAACATGGACATGTAGTGCTGAATGTCCTAATAGAATAATAACATTAGGTGATAAGTGCATTGATTCTGAAAGTGATATTACAGTTCCATTATATGATATGGACATAGATGGTACTAAATATGATGGAGACCCAATTTATTGTTTACAGCCAGGTGCTAATGGACCAACAGCAGAGGGCCTTAAATATCTACTAGATACTAAGTTGGATGTTGGCAAATGTCAGGACCAATATATTGCTAAAAGGGATTTATATGATAAAAATGGTAATTATTTAGAAACAATAGAAGAAAATGCAATTCAATGTGGACTTGCTCAAATATTGTATTCTGCTCATACTCATTCTGTTGATGCAAATGGTAATGATGTATGGACTCGTAAATCAGGAATGACAGATGGAACAATAACTCTTGCTTTGAGACTTTGGATGGCAGCATATGCTAAGACACCAAATGGGACAGCAACATATCCATCTCAAATAACTAATCCAACATATACATATGTCGATTCTGAAGGAATAGATGATCCTGCTGAGTATGTGGAATATCAAGCATTTAATGCTTCATCTCCTCTTGCATGGGTACCTGAAGAAGATTATTATGATAAGACTGCTCAGAAGATCAAGAATGGTGGAACATACAATACTAAGAATTCAGCAATTTCTTCAAAGACTAAAAATATTATCCACTGTGCTGATGATGAATCTGAAGATGAAAAGAATGGTAATTGCGTAATAGACAGAGCTATTAAGTTGTTCCATGAAGCCGAAAGTGTTAGTAAGGAAAATTATTTAGGTGGTATTAACTTTGATAGAGAAGTACCTGTTATACAATATGAATATGATACTGGTATATTTGAAGTAAAGTTCGATAATAGAAATATAGTTGAAAGAGTAAAAGAGAATTGTGAAGATCTAAATGATCCTGAATGTAAAATACAAGTTAGAATATTTGATACAGCAGGAAATGATGTAACAGATAAACTAGAGATAGAAAAAGTTAGTGATGGAGGTTCTTTCTTTGATAAGAATTCATTCATTGCAAAAATAGTTGGAATAAAAGAGTATTGTATTGGTGGAGGTTATGAAGAACTAAAACTGGTTATAATATTCAAGGAGTGGACAAGAAACTATGGTTATGTGCGACTATATACCGCAACCGGAGTATCCAACCCAGAAAAATATCAAAAAATGGTATCCTTTGGCTTGAAACAAGAAAAGTGTGAATCTGAACAAAGTGAATATAGAGATGGAAGAATTGAAACTCCAATTAGAATTCCGTGTGATTGTGAATCTAGTACATGTACTGATTTGAGTGGAACTGAAACTCCAACAGGTTCAACAACTTGTTCAACAAAGAAAACTATAAAAGATGCAAATATGAACTGTATCGTTAACTCTTGCCCACTAGATGTTAATAGCGAATTTAATGTAACAGCCAGATATGGACTAAACCCTAGAGTATGTACAGTATATGAAAGAGATGAAACAGAATTATATTTGCCTGGTAGTGCAGCAGTGTATTCTGGAATGCAATTCAGTTATGATTTAGCAAATGAACTAAAATCTAGTGTTAAACTTGATAGTGAACATAAAATAACTGGAGTTGCAATGCAGAAAAGACAAATAACTTCAAAGATTAATTATAATTATTGGGAATCAGAATATATTAAAAAACAAAATTTATTGTATTATTCTTATTTGATGGGTTATAGTAATGAATATAAAAATGCATTAAAAAATGAAATAAATGCATGGATACAAGATTTAAATAATTGTAATTTTGTAAGTACCGGCAGTAGAAGTGATGCATTATACAAGATCAATGCTGAAGTAAATAACGTAAGTAGTTGTGAAAATGATTCATGCGTTGGCTTAAATGTTAATTATAAAGGAACAGGAACTCTTAAAAATGAAAGTACAGGTTTATATGATGGTGATGCTAATTATGGAAATATAGGACGTTTAGCAGTTCATACAGTGTTTAATAACATTGAACTTAAAGATTCAAAGGGAAATAGTTATAGAAAATATTACAACTTATCAACAAGAACATTAGATAATAGTCCTAATAGTTCATCTATACCATTTAACTTGTATTATTGTACAAGTTCTGGCAGTACTAAATGTTATGAGTACGTATCAAAAAATAATGCTGTAGAAATAATGATGGGCAGTACTTCTACCGGAAAAATTAAAGGTGGATCAAGATTCAAGAGATATACTAATTTAAATACTGAAGAAGCTAAAGCAACATATGCATATATTAATGATAAAACATTACGTCAGTATAATTGTAGTGGAAGTAGTTGTACTTTTACTGCACTAGATGTTCCGCAAAATGACTATGTAACAGTAATATATAATGTTGAAAATGATTACTATAATAACAAAACATATAAAGTTGAAGCATATACTGGAAAAGTAGTTGAGGGAGCACTAACTAGTCAAGAGCAAAAAGAGCTTAATAAAGGATCTGCTAAATTTGTTCCACTAGATAGGTATGTATACCCAATATCAGTTAATAGTAAAACAGGTACGTATCCAATAACATTTACATTCTCTAATATTAAAAGTAAAAATAGAAAACAAGATGATGGTACCCCAGTTATTAATAGTAGCAATTATAGTAGTAGTTGTTACTATAAGGTATACAATATAACTACTTCTTATGATTGCGATGTAATGGATAAAAATGGAAATATAGATTTATCTAAATGTCAGGATACCAAATATGAAGTTGTAAGTGGTGTACCTAAAATAGCAGAAGATAAAATCATTTGGACAACTACTGATGACGGAAAGCAATATGGTTACTTATTTAGAACAGTTGATTTAGATAATTTATTTCCAAATGCTAAAGTGACTTCAGCTGGTATTAGTACTCGTGAATCGGGTATGAATTGGAATAGTGAAAGTGGATTAAAAGCTATTGATGAAATAGAAAAAAGTGCTGAAACAATATTCAGCGATGATAAGTATTTACAATATAGTTATACAATAACTCCTCAAGGAATAAATGAAATTAAAGATTATAATGATTTCAACTTGGATAGAGGCGGGTATCTAAATTCAACATTAATTAATTGTAAAGTTG
>AUXO010571400.1_pt1 | contig 32253 bp, 34 predicted proteins | sample 768731 | NCBI WGS metagenome assembly AUXO01 (sample SAMN02715735, study PRJNA202380) | gut metagenome | biome: sheep rumen | host: Ovis aries | place: New Zealand: Palmerston North
CGACTTGCATGTCTTAGGCATGCCGCCAGCGTTCATCCTGAGCCAGGATCAAACTCTCAAATAAAATAAATTTTAATCTTAATAAGTTATAATTTCCTAGCTACTCAAATTGACATTTTGCTTAGTTTTCAAAGAACTTTTTCTTTGCACCTTTTTGCAGTGCATTAATAATATAACAGATATCATCGACATTGTCAACCATTTTTTTATTTTTTTTTTACATTTTTTATTTTCATAAAAGAGCAAAATAAAAAACAATTTAACAATGCTTTAAATACTACATTATAATTATATGCACTATTTGTTAAAATGTTTCCATTTTTCAAAGACACAATTGTGATTGAGATCATTTCCTCATCACATGTAATGTATCATAACACTTTATTTTATTTTTGTAAAGTCTTTTTTTGATTTTTTTTATTATTTTTTTATGATACATTTATTTAGCAATACCCATTATCTGCATCGCTGTAATGTATAATAACACTTATTGGAATTTATGTAAAGACTTTTTTTGTAATTTTTTAAAAAAAATCAAAATAGTGCATACCTAATATATTATATGCACTAATAATTAGATAATTACATTTTTTATTTTATCATTGATAAATTAAGAAATGCAGCAAATACAAGCCATATAATATATGGAATAAGTAAATATGCCGACAATTTATTTTCTTTATAGAATCTATATATCATTATGCCAACAATTATAATAAGAAATAATATCCAAAAAAAGGCAAAAGTTTTAAGTCCTAAATTAAAGAAAATAATTGGCCACAACAAGTTAACTGCCAAATTAAGATAATAAATCTTAAGAAGTTCTTTATTGTAACTTACCAAATAACTAGATATTCCCATTAATACGTATAAAATACTCCAAACAACAGGAAATATCCATCCAGGTATCGGTCCTCCATAATTAGCGCTTTCTGAACTAGTTAATAAACCAACAATAATACCAAGTCCCAAAGGTAATGCTATATACATAGCTAATCTTTTAAAATCAATCTTTCTCATAATCATCACACTAAATAATATGAAAAAAAGATAATCATTATTCATGATTACCTTACAAATTAATAATTTTCAGCTTTAATTTCAAAATAAGATCTTGGATGATTGCATACAGGACACATATTAGGAGCTTCTTTTCCAATCACAATATGTCCACAATTTCTACATTTCCAAATTCTATCTCCATCTTTAGAAAACACCAAATCACCCTTAACATTATCTAAAAGTTTTCTATATCTTTCCTCATGCTCTTTCTCGATCTTACCTACTTCTTCAAATAAATAAGCAATTCTAGTAAATCCTTCTTCCCTAGCTGTCTCTGCAAATCCTTTATACATATCTGTCCATTCGTAATTTTCACCTTCAGCGGCTGCTAGTAAATTATCCATTGTATTAGGTATTTCTCCTCCATTTAACTCTTTAAACCACATTTTAGCGTGTTCTTTTTCGTTTTCAGCAGTTTCTAAAAAAATCGCAGCTATCTGTTCATAACCATCCTTTTTAGCCTTAGAAGCAAAATAAGTATACTTATTTCTAGCCTGAGATTCACCAGCAAAAGCTACCATTAAATTAGCTTCCGTTTTACTACCTTTTAATTCCATTTACATCATTCCTTCCTTACTAATTAAGTATAACATGTAACTAAAACAACGTCAATCAGTTTAAATTATAATTTCTCAATAACAGATTTCATAACAATAAAATTAACAGAAGCAGTAATAGGAGTTACCATTACCTTAGCAATTGCATTAGAATAATTAGTAATAACAGAATTATCAAAAGATAACAAAAAATCTTTTAATATAGGCAATAATCTAGAAACAAATAAAATCAATACTACCTGATAAAAAATATAGATAATATACTTAAATCTAATATCAATTTTTCCATTATTTATAAATATTTTTCTAGTAGAAAATATAAAGATAAAAGTTACTCCTATTAAAGAACTAATAATATTAATTAAAACTATATTTATATCAAATAAAAATATAAGTAAATTATATATGGAAAAATCAATTATCCACCCAAGCACTGATACCCCAAAAAATTTTAACATCTGATTAAACATTTTCATAAATACCTCTCATTCTCATATATCAAAATGATACCATAAATAACACATAGTTTCAATACTACAAATGAAATGAATAATCAAAAAGATGATATTTACTCATCAAATATATTAAATATAATATTAGATAAATATTCTCGTGAAGATTTTCTTACAATAATAAACATAAAAAGATATTACATGAAAAATAAATACAAAAGCATATAAAACAATGACATCATATTAGAAAAAAATTAGCTCATTTAAATGAATAGCATAATTAAAAATTAAACATTTTCAAATAAAAAAAAGAATGAAAAAGTAAATCATTCATTTTTATTAACAAGTAAATCAGCAAGCTTATTAACATTACCAGCTCCTAATGTTAATATAATATCACGGGCACTAACTTTACTCTTTAAATAATTAATAATATCTTCATATTCACTAATATGAATAGCTTCTTTTCCTAGTTTAATAAGTTCATCAATTATATCTTCAACTTTAACACCATATTCATTCTTTTCTCTCGCAGCATATATATCTGTAATAATAATATTATCAAAACCTATTAAAGACCTAGCAAAATCTTCTTTATGCTTATATACTCTCGAATAAGTATGAGGTTCAAATATAACAAAAGACTTATTAAATTCTTTCTTTAGTATCGCTTTTGAAGTAGCTTCTATCTCTGTCGGATGATGTCCGTAGTCATCATACACTTTAGCACCATTAAATTCGCCCTTATACTCCATTCTTCTAGAAGCACCACAATATCTATTTAAACCATTCTTAATATCTTCAAAAGATATTCCATACATATACGATATACTAATCGCAGCAAGGGCATTAGATACATTATGTTCTCCCGGTACCGATAAACAAACATTACCTAATAATTCACAGCCAAATAAAACATCAAAACTAGCACATCCATCCTCATTATATTTAATATCTTTAGCCATAAACATAGATTTGTTCTTAATACCATATGTGATAACATTTGCCTTTGTATGATTTTCTAATCCTATAGAATTATCATCATCATTATTCATAATCAAATACCCATTGCTAGGCAAATGACTAACATATTCGTAAAAAGAATTCTTAATATTATCTAAATTCTTAAAATAGTCAAGATGATCATTATCAATATTAAGTACGATAGCACTTTCCTGCTTAAATGATAAGTAGCTATCTGAATATTCACAAGCTTCTATTATCAGAGTATCACTCTTTCCTACTCTATAATTACCACCAATATTTTTAAGCATACTTCCAACTTGAATAGTGGGATCAATATCTGTTTCCAAAAAAATACAAGAAACCATAGATGTCGTACTAGTCTTACCATGAGTCCCAGCAATACCTATTGTATTTGAAAATAACTTCGTAATTTCCCCAAGAAACATACCTCTTTCCATCATCGGAATATTTTTCTTCTTAGCTTCAATCATCTCTGGATTATCATCCTTAATAGCGGCAGTATACACTACAAAATCCACATTATCAGCAATATTCCTACCAGTTTGCGGTACATATACCTTAATTCCATTATTTCTAAGCTTTTCTACTATATCAGATTCAACTCTATCACTACCACTTACCTTATATCCCCATGACTTCAATATATCGGCAATACCACTCATACTAATACCACCAATACCAATCATATAGATATTCTTACTTTTATCTAAAAAGAATTCATTATTATCTTTATATTTAAAAATTTCTTTTTTAAATAGTTTACCTCTCTCTTCAAAATTAGAAAATTGATCCCAAGAAGCACAAGCAGGACTAAGAAGTATGATATCACCATCTAAAGAATTAGAATACGCTGCTTTAACAGCATCAACTAAAGTATCTACTACTAAACATTTAATACCAATATTATCCATAAAATCTTTAATTCTCTTCTTTGTCTCACCATAAGTAACAATAAGTTTAGTATATCTTAAATAATCTCTTAATTCATCAAAAGAATGCCCCCTATCAGTACCACCCATAAGTAAAATTGTTGGCTTATTAAAACTACTAAGAGCTATTTTAGTAGACTCTACATTAGTACTTTTGGAATCATTATAAACATCTCTACCATTAATATTCCCAACATATTCAAGTCTATGTTCTACTCCCCCAAAAGAACTAACTACTGATACAATATCTTCATCACTTACCCCATATACTTTGCAAGCAAGAATAGCACACATAATATTTTCATAATTATGCTCTCCTTTTAAAATAATCTTATTAACATCAATAAGTCTTCTTCCTTCATAATAAATAAATCCATCACTGTAATAGCAGTCCTCCACACTATTCTTAGAAAAATATTTATTAACACCCACTATATCCCTGGTAATCCCCATCACTTCATAATTATCATAATTAATAATATTAACATCATCAATATTATGATTCATAAAAATCTTTTTCTTAGTATTAACATATCTCTCATGACTATCATGAAAATCCGTATGACAATCATAAATATTTGTAATAACCGATACATTAGTCTTAAAATCATACATATCACATAACTGATGATCAGATATCTCCATTACCAAATAACTGTCTTTTTTAATATCTTTTGCATAATGAGATAAAGGAGTACCAATATTACCTGCTAGTATTACTCTATCTCCAAAGGCTTTCTTCATAATTTCATAAATAATACTAGTAGTAGTAGTCTTCCCATTAGAACCAGTAATACCAATAATCTTAACCGATTTATCAATATAATGATAAGCAACCTCCACTTCATTAACAACAGGTATTCCTAATTCTTTGGCTTTAACTACAGCTTTATGATCATACTTAATACCAGGATTCTTTATCATTAAATCATAATTATCATTAATATAATCTTCTGGATTATCAAGAATCTTAAAAGTAACACCAAGTTTTTCTAATTCTTTAACTTGATCTTCATTTTGCTTTTTCATATCCGTTATAAAAATAGTATTATCACTAGCAAGTAATTTAGCAACCTCATACCCACTTTTAGCCATACCTAAAATAAATATTTTTTTGTTCTTATACATAAAAATCACACTCTCTATCTATTAAAATAATACTACACTCCTAAAAAAAAATCAACAAAAAAAGAATTAACCAAAACAGTTAATCTTCAATAACATAACTTTTATATACAAATTTATATCCTAAATTTTCAAATATGCCTTCTAATAAATCATTAATAATAAATACAATATTATTATAATTTTTATTATTTAAAATGTCATTTAATCTATTAATAATATCTTCATCCTGAATATTTTGTCTAACCAAATTACATAAAGCATTACCACTAGAAGTATAATACTTAATATTCATCATATCTATCTCGGCATATTCCTCTTTCATATTCCTATTATCAACAATATTCCCGGTTAAAGAAACATATTCATCTCTACATCTATATTTATCACCTAGAATATTACTATAATACTTATCATAAATATTAATAATTAAATGACTATTAACTACTAAGTTTCTATTTAAATAATCAATACATTCATAAAACTTATCAGAGCCAATTTTATTATTAATATACTTAATAGCAATCCTATCTTCGTCTATTACCATTTCAAAAGCCATATAGAAAGTATTTTCTTCTTTAATACCAAATACCTCTAACTTATTAACACTACTCTCTAAATAAGAATCTTCTATATTTAAATCTCCTAAAAAGTCCTTAATATTCTCTTTACTTAACTTCTCAATTTTCATATAATTCTCCTCATGTAAGTATTATACACTATATTTCCTAATATTTCAAATATTATAAAAGCCATAACCTAAGTTATGACTAAAATACACCAAGTAAAGATAAAACAATAAGCACAATAGTACCAGGAACACCAAATATTCCTACTACTAAACAAGTAATAATATTAATAGGTATAGATACAAGACCAGTCAAATTAATAAGCCATAAAGCAATCATACCAATCAAAGCATTAATAGCAATACCAATTACTTTCTTCAAATCCAAATGCAAAATAAATTTAGCAGCAAGTATCACTAGCATTGCAATTCCCGCAATCTTTAAATACTCTAACATAAAAACTCCTCTCTACCAATATTATATTTTAATAATTAAAAAAAAACAAGTAATATATTACTTATTTTTTTCGTTATCATCTTTTAAGCCTTCTTTAATACCCTTAGCTACTTCTTTAGCCATTTCACCATATACTGGAGCCATTTCTTTAGCTACCTCCTTAGCAGTAGGAGCTACTTCTTTAAAAATACTTGCTCCAGCTTTACCAACACTAGGAGCCATCTTTTCAATTCCTTCTTGAGCTACAGGCATAACTTGTTGAGTAGTAAAAGCCATAATCTCTCTACGTTTTGAAATCATATAGATTGAACCAGAAATCATACAAGAAGCAATTATAACAAATGCTCCAAACATATAAAATGGTAAACTATCATGAGATTTAAAAATTCTAGATGAACTATTACTCTTATCATTTATCTCATCTTTTAATGAACAATATTTAGCAGTATAAGCATTATTTTTGTATTCATCAAATAAACAATGATCAAAGTTAGACTCTAGTACCCCAACAATAACATTTAAATTCTTCGAATCTTCATCTTTTTTATTATATATTAAACAATAATCTGAAGTAAGAGAATTATTCTTATACTCGTCAAAAGCACAATTATTAAAGCTAGGATCTAATGCTTTTGTTACTATCTTTAAATCATAACTTTCTCCATCATCATATTTAGCAAAAGTATCATATTTAATTCCCTTTGAAATCAATTCTTGTTTCTTACTTTCAAGTTTTTGCTTCTCTGCATTCAATGCATTTGCAACTTTTTCTTCTAATTCTGTTTTTTTAGACTCAAGGGCCTCCTTTTCACTATCTAATTTATCTTGTAATGATGCTAAACTTTCATTGGAATACTCTGCTGCAACCTTACCCTGTTTAATTATTCCAATAGTAATCAAAAAAGTTCCCAAAAGAAGACCCACTATTAATATTACAGCGGAAATTCTAGCTATTTTCTTCTTCGTTTTTTGGTATCTTTCTTCACTCAAAATTTCATTATTCTTCTCCATTTTACTCTTTCTCCTTCATAAACTAATTATATAAAATAAATTTATTAATGTCAATTACCGTTTTTTTCTATCAACAGACATGTGGAAAAAGCCATAACACTAAGTTATGACTTTAATAATTAATCTAAGAATTCTTCTTCTAATACTTCAGAAGCATCTTCATCTAAATATTCTTTCTCTAAAGAATAACCAAAATCCATATATTCTTTAGCACCAGTACCCGCAGGAATTAACTTACCAATAATAACATTCTCTTTTAATCCCTGTAATTTATCTACTTTACCCTTAACTGAAGCTTCAGTAAGTATTCTCGTAGTTTCTTGGAATGATGCTGCAGATAAGAATGAATCAGTCTCTAATGCTGCCTTAGTAATACCAAGAAGTATAGGTTGACCAATTGCAGGTTTCTTACCTTGAATAATAACATCTCTATTACCCTTAGTAAACTCTTGTAAAGAAACAGTTGTACTAGGTAAGAATAAAGTATCACCAGAATCAACAATTCTAACCTTAGAAATCATTCTTCTAGCAATAATCTCAACATGTTTATCATTAATATCAACACCCTGTGATCTATATACCTTTTGAACTTCTTTTAAGATATATTGTTGAACAGTATTAGGATCTGTTACCGCTAGTAACTCTTTAGGAGATACACTACCTTCCGTAAGTCTTTCACCAGCTTCAATCTTTTGACCTTTTTCTACTCTAAGCTTAGCACCATATAAAGTAGTATGTTCTCTCGTTTCAGTATCATTCTTAACATATACCTTAAATTTACCACCAGCTTCTTCGATTTTAGAAATAGTACCACCAATCTCAGAAATAGTAGCTTTACCTTTAGGCATTCTAGCTTCAAATAACTCTTCAACCCTAGGTAAACCTTGAGTAATATCGGCTCCAGCAACACCACCAGTATGGAATGTTCTCATAGTAAGCTGTGTACCAGGTTCACCAATAGATTGAGCACCCATTACACCAACAGCTTCACCAATCTCAACAATATTACCAGTAGCTAAGTTTCTACCATAACATTTTTGACAAACACCATGATCCGTCTTGCAAGTAAGCACGCTTCTAATTTCTACTTCTGTAATACCAGCCTTAATAATCTTATCAGCAATAGTCTCAGTAATGTATTCATTTTTATCAATAATAACTTCCTTAGTCTCAGGATTAATTACCTTCTTATTAGTATATCTACCAAGAATTCTATCATATAATGGTTCAATAACACCATCTTTATCATCAGTAAATGCACTAACAACAACACCTTGTATAGTACCACAATCTTCTTCTTTAACAATAATATCTTGTGCTACATCAACAAGTCTTCTTGTCATATAACCAGAATCCGCTGTCTTAAGTGCCGTATCAGCACTACCCTTTCTAGCACTATGTGTCGATAAGAAGAACTCTGATACCGATAATCCTTCGCTAAAGTTCGATAGAATTGGAATCTCAATAGTCTCACCATTAGGTTTAGCCATTAATCCTCTCATACCAGCAAGCTGTACGAAGTTAGATATAGAACCTCTCGCTTTCGAATTCATCATTATGAATATTGGGTTATCAACATAAGCCTTAGCATAACCTTGTAATTCATCTTGAATCTCTTCTTTAGCCTTAGTCCAGATATCAATAACAAGTTCTAATCTTTCTCTATCAGTAATAAGACCTCTCTGGAACTGTTTATTAACTTTCTTAATCTCTTCATTAGACTTTTCAATAACAGCCTCTTTATTCTTACTTACAACAACATCAGAAGCCGCTATTGTAATACCAGAATAAGTCGAATACTTAAATCCTAAATCCTTTAATTTATCAAGGAAAATACTTGTCTCAGTAGTTTTATATCTCTTAAACATCTGGGCAATAGTCTTCTCTAATGCTCCCTTATTAAATGGAGTAACTAGAGGCATCTCACTAATAGCCTTCTTAATATCCGTACCATAATCTAAGAAATACTTACTAGGAGTAATACCTTCAATATTTTCACTACTAGATTCACATAAATATGGGAATGAATCAGGAAGTATTTCATTAAAGATAATTTTACCAGGAGTAGTAACTAAATACTTATCCTTATAACTATCTAAAAACACCTTATGTTTAAACGAATTAACCGGAATAGCAATTCTCGTTTGAAGAGTAATCTCTCTTCTTTGATAAGCCATTAAAGCCTCATTACTATTCTTAAATACTCTACCTTCACCTTCTAGCCCTGCCTTTTCCATCGTAATGTAATAGTTACCTAGAATCATATCCTGAGAAGGAGTAACAATAGGGTCACCATTTTTAGGACTTAAGATGTTACCAGAACCAAGCATCAAAATTCTAGCCTCCGCTTTAGCTTCTTCGCTTAAAGGTACGTGTACAGCCATCTGGTCACCATCAAAGTCGGCATTAAATGCAGTACAAACAAGAGGGTGTAATCTGATAGCTCTACCACTAATAAGTTTAGGTTCAAATGCTTGAATACCAAGTCTATGTAATGTCGGAGCTCTATTTAGCATAACAGGATGCTCTTTAATAACCTCTTCAACAATATCCCATACCTTAGGATCTTGGTTATCAATCATCTTCTTCGCAGATTTAATATTATTAGCTAGTCCCTTCTCAGTTAAACCATGAATAACATGAGGTTTAAATAGTTCAAGTGCCATTTCTTTAGGAATACCACATTGATACATCTTTAAATCAGGTCCAACAACAATAACACTACGACCAGAGTAGTCAACTCTCTTACCAAGTAAGTTTTGTCTAAATCTACCTTGTTTACTCTTAAGCATAGAAGATAAACTCTTAAGAGCCCTATTACCAGCTCCGGTTACACTTCTACCTCTTCTACCATTATCAAATAAAGCATCAACTGCTTCTTGAAGCATTCTCTTCTCATTTTGTACAATAATAGATGGAGCCCCAAGTTCAATAAGTTTCTTTAATCTATTATTTCTATTAATAACTCTTCTATATAAATCATTCAAGTCAGAAGTAGCAAATCTACCACCATCTAACTGAATCATTGGTCTAAGTTCAGGAGGTATAACAGGAAGAGCCTCAATAATCATCCATTCAGGTCTATTACCAGACTGAGCAAATGCATTCATAACCTCTAATCTCTTAACAAGTTTAACTCTTCTTTGACCAGAAGCACCATCAAGTTCTTTTTGAATATCCGATAGTTCCTTATTAATATCCACTTCAGATAATAATTCACGAATAGCCTCTGCTCCCATACCAACTCTAAAAGTATTACCATATTTTTCATAATAAGCTCTATACTCTTTATCAGATAAAGTCTGTTTTTTAACAAGAGTAGTAGCCCCTGGATCTAATACCACATAAGAAACAAAGTAAATAACTTCTTCTAAGTCTCTAGGAGACATATCAAGAGTAAGTCCAATATAAGATGGAACACCCTTAACATACCAAATGTGACTTACAGGAGTAGCAAGTTCAATATGACCCATTCTCTCTCTTCTGACAGAACTTTTAGTAACTTCTACTCCACATCTATCACAAACAATATTCTTGTATCTAAGTCTCTTATACTTACCACAAGAGCATTCATAATCCCTAGTTGGACCAAATATCTTTTCACAGAATAGTCCATCTCTTTCAGGCTTCAAAGTCCTATAGTTAATGGTCTCAGGTTTCAAAACTTCTCCATAAGACCAAGATCTAATCTTTTCAGGTGAGGCAATTCCAATTTTTAAAGCCTTAAAATCATTTGCTTCTAACATTATAAATCGCCTCCTTCATTAAAATCATCATCTAATAGTTCATCAAAATCATCATTATCATCGAACTCATCATCTAATTCTTCTTGTATCTCCAAATCATCATTATCTAAATTCTTAAATAATTCATCTTTATTAATAACTTCTTCCGCTATTGGAATATCCTCTAAATCAGCTTTTCTCTCAAGCTCATCAAAAGACACCTCATCATCACTATTATTAATAACAGATATATCAAGTCCTAAAGCTTGGAACTCTTTAATTAATACTCTAAATGCTTCAGGAATACCAGGTTTAGGAAGTGGTTGACCCTTAACTAATGCCTCATATACCTTAACTCTACCTACAACATCATCAGATTTATATGTAAGAATTTCTTGAAGTACATGAGAAGCACCATAAGCCTCAAGTGCCCAAACTTCCATTTCACCAAATCTCTGTCCACCAAGTTGTGCTTTACCACCAAGAGGCTGCTGTGTAACAAGAGAATATGGGCCAGTTGCTCTCGCATGTAATTTATCATCAACCATATGATGTAACTTAATCATATACATTACACCAACAGATATTCTACTATCAAATGGTTCACCAGTTCTACCATCATATAGAACAGTTTTACCATCTTCATCCATTCCAGCTTCTTTCATCTGTTCAGCTAAATCTTCCATAGTAGCACCATCAAGTACTGGTGTAGCATAATAAACGCCAAGCTTTTTCGCAGCCATACCAAGATGTAACTCAAGAATCTGTCCAATATTCATACGAGAAGGAACACCCTGTGGATTAAGCATAATATCAACAGGAGTACCATCAGGTAAGAATGGCATATCCTCACTAGGTAATATTAAGGAAATAACACCCTTATTACCATGACGACCACTCATCTTATCCCCGACAGAAATCTTTCTCTTTTGAATAATATATACTCTGACAACCATACTAACACCACTAGGTAGGTCATCATTATCTTGTTTAGTATAAACCTTAACATCATGAACAATACCGTCTCCGCCATGTGGAACAGTAAGAGACGAATTTCTAACTTCACGTGTCTTTTCACCAAAGATAGCATGAAGTAGTTTTTCTTCACTAGTTAAATCAGCCATTCCTTTAGGAGTAACTTTACCAACCAAAATATCTCCTTCATGAACCTCAGTACCAATTCTAACAATACCTCTTTCATCAAGATTCTTTCTAGCTTCTTCTCCAACATTAGGAATATCCCTTGTAATTTCTTCAGGGCCAAGTTTAGTATCACGACATTGAAGTTCATAATCTTCAATATGTAAAGAAGTATAAACATCATCTTTAACTAATCTTTCATTCATAATAACAGCATCTTCATAATTATAACCATTAAATGTTGTGAAGGCTACTACTACATTCTTACCAAGTGCAAGTTCACCCTTATCAGTACTTGGTCCATCTGCTATTATTTGACCTCTCTTAACCTTATCTCCCTCTCTAACAATAGGAGTATGATTAAATGTTTCACCTTGGTTACTTCTTTCAAAAGTAGCTAAGTAGTATACATCTTCGCCTTTAGCATTCTTAATAACAATCTTTTTACCATCAGCATAACTAACAATACCATCAGCTTTAGCAACTACTACAGATCCACTATCTCTAGCAGCAATATATTCAGCACCAGTACCAACAAATGGAGCTTCAGTTGTTAAAAGTGGTAATGCCTGTCTTTGCATGTTAGCACCCATTAATGCACGAGTAGCATCGTCATGCTCCAAAAATGGTATCAAACTAGTAGTAACAGATACTACTTGTTGTGGGGATACGTCGATATATGATACCTTATCAGGAGATACTAAAACATTTTCTCCCTTAAATCTACCAGCAACAATACTATCTACTATTTTACCATCATCATCGACATTAACAGTAGACTGAGAAATATAAAAATCCTCTTCTTCATCAGCAGTTAAATATTCAATTTCATCAGTCAAAGTACCATCAACAACTTTTCTATATGGAGTAAGAATAAAACCATATTCATTAATCTTAGCATAACTAGCAAGTGAAGTAATAAGACCGATATTAGCTCCTTCTGGAGACTCAATAGGACAAATTCTACCATAATGTGATGAGTTAACATCACGCACTTCAGTACCAGCTCTATCTCTCGATAAACCACCTGGTCCCAAAGCAGATAATCTTCTCTTATGAGTAAGTTCTGCTATTGGATTAGTCTGGTCCATAAATTGAGATAACTGACTACTACCAAAGAACTCTTTAATAACAGCAGTAACAGGTCTAATATTAATAAGTGTTTTAGGAGTAACAGTCTCAATATCTTGTGTAGTCATTCTCTCTCTGATAACTCTTTCCATTCTACTAAAACCAATCTTAAATTGATTTTGAAGTAGTTCTCCCACCTGTTTAACTCTTCTATTACCCAAGTGATCTATCTCATCATCTTTACCAATACCATCATTTAAATTTAGGTAATATGATACTGTAGCATAAAAGTCAGATATTGTTAAATTCATCGCTGTAATTTCAGGATCATTACCGATTACTTTAACAACCTTTTTATCATCTACATTAGAATATAAGTGAATAACTTGAATTCTATTATGACTATCAAGTTCTTCATTAATAGTACATTCTTCTATACCATATCCATTATCTAAATAAGTACATAATTCATCATATACCTCTTTATTAATTAAAGTACCCTTTTCAAGCTTAACTTTACCATCAATAACAATATCCTCAGCTAATCTATTACCAAGAAGTCTATCTTTAACATTAAGCTTTTTATTAAATTTATATCTACCAACTCTAGCTAAATCATAATGAAAATCATCAAAGAATCTCGTAATTAATTGGTTCTTTGAACTATCTAAAGTAGTAGGCTCACCTGGTCTTAATTTCTCATAAATTTCAATAAGAGCCTCATCAGTATCATGAGTAGAATCCTTCTGGATAGTATTCTTTAAATAAATATCATTATCAAATAAAGACAAAATATCATCATCATGAGAAAGACCTACTGCTCTTAGCATCGTCGTCATAGGAACTTTTCTGTTCCTATCAATTCTTACATAAATAACGTCCTTAGCATCAGTTTCATACTCAAGCCAAGTACCTCTAGAAGGTATAACCTTAGAAGCATAAATAGGTTTACCATCCTTATTAATTTCCTTAGAAAAATATACACTAGGAGACCTAACAAGTTGTGATACAACAACTCTTTCAGCACCATTAATAATAAAGGTACCACTATCAGTCATAAGAGGCATATCTCCTAAGAAAATTTCTTGTTCCTTAACTTCTCCAGTCTCATTATTAAAAAGTCTAGTTTGAACTTTCAAAGGAGCAGCATATGTAGCTTGCCTATCCTTACATTCCTTAATCGAATATCTTGGAGTACCAAATTCATATTCCCCAAACTCCAAAGATAAACTACCAGAGAAACTTTCAATTGGTGAAAATTGCTCAAAAACCTCTTTTACCCCTTCTGATGCAAACCATTTATAAGATTCTGTTTGCACCGCAAGTAAATCACTAATAACTAGTGAATTTTTAATCATAGAAAAATTTCTTCTTTTTCTATAATCACCGCTTTGCCTTAATTTATAAGCCATTAATCTCTCACCCCAATACAATTTTTTGATAATCCAGTCACATTAAAAGATGTGTTACCAATTTATAATTCTATCAGTAATTAATAAATAAGTCAACAACTTTTAACTTTTTTTTATAAAAAATTCAAAAATTAAGTCAAGAAACATAAAAATCAAGAAATCATTCTTGACTATTATTTATCCTGCTAATAGAAATAACCGGTCTTACTCCAAATCTTATGTTATCATGAATAGAAGAAAATATATATGCACCATCCTTAAACATCGCAAATGCTCCCAATTCACTATTCTCAACGGAGGTACCAAATAACCAATAACCAAACGAATATATAGAATTTACCTTGCCTTCAAGATTCGTATATAACCAATATGGGCATTCACATCTATTTAAACATTTAGTAATATATTCAATATTCATGCAGCCTAAAGAATTAGCTTCTTCGACAGAAAGAAATCTAGCCCTAAAATTACTGCCTATTTCATATTTATTACCTAAAGAGTCAGTATAACTACCAATACCATCTTCAATTATAATATTATCATTATTGTTAGAATCAGTATAATTAAAACCATCAATATAATCAATGTAATCCCAATCACTAATTAAAGAATTAAGAAATTTTAAAGAATAAATTGCCTCTTCATTTGTCCAAGCAAGCGTTTTAACATCAACACTTCCAATATTAGAATCCATAATTAAAGTTATTTTATTACCATCATCTGCAATAACGTAAAAATTATAAATAGTATTTTTATTAACTTTTAAAGTAAACAAATCACCTTTTTCGCAAATAGAACCATTAACGTAACACCCAAGATCTTCAACATTATTATTAACCGCAATAACAATATTTCTAGTATTATCAATAGGTTCATTAGTAGACTCATTATTATTATCTTCATCATTATTAATAGGAATAATATCAAAAATACTAATTAAATCAGTCCATTCATCTTTTCCTGAAAAACTCCACTGTATCATATTTTCGTAAACCCTAAAATCAAATTCTTTTTCATTAGAAGTATAATCATTTGAATTATCTAGAACTTCATTATGTAATTCAGTTAAATCATATAATTTTATCCAACCTTCATCTTCATAATTAGAATTATCTATACTATCATTATTATTACTAGTGTTTTCAGAATTGAGATCATCAGTAGAACTATCATTATTATCATCATATTTAAATAATAAACAATTATCTTGCTGTTTGAGTAAAACTTTTTTAGAAAAATCAGCATCTACTTCTTTCATCTCAACATTAAATTTTCCTGCTAGCAAAAAAACAATCAAACAAACAAGAATAAAACTAATACAATAAATAACTCTTAAAAAATCAATTTTCATTTTCATACATATAATCTCCCCTGCACCAAAAACTAACTATCAGTTCCATTTTTTTCATCATTTTTACCAATAGTTTCCATATCAAACAAATCATTCCATAATTCATCAGATTGATCAGTATATTTCCATTGAATCATAGTTCCTTCAACTCTAAATTCAACTTCACGGCCATCTTTACCATCAATCCCATTCTTACCATCTATTCCATCCTTACCATCAATACCATTTCTTCCATTAATTCCATCTTTACCATCAGCACCATTTATTCCATCCTTACCCTTTAATTCATTAAGATTGTAAAGATTTTTCCAACTAGACTCAGTATCATCATATTTCCACATTAAATAATTATTTTCTTCTTTCAAAATAACTTGCTTAGCATCCATAGATTTCTTATATAATTCAACTTTTTTATTTAAATATATAACACTATAACATGTAGCAAAAAAAGATAGTATAGCAATAACATATAAAACAGCACAATTACTCTTTTTCATTACTACATCACTACCTTCCTACTATATAAATGATACCATATCAAAAATTAAATTTCAATATTTTTTACAACATTTAATAATATAAAAGCCTTTATCTTTATTCATAACTTCTACATCAAAAATACTTTCTAACTCTTTAATCATCGATTTAACTCCATGATCTTTTCTCATAACAAAATATAAATTACCATTATCTTTTAAATAATCATAACTTCCAAGTAAAAATTTTCTTATAACATCTTTACCTGCCCTAATAGGAGGATTAGTAATAATAAAGTCATACTTCTTATCAATATCACTATATACATCACTAATAAATACATTATTATCAAGTTTATTTAATACTAAATTATCCTTAGTTAAAGATATAGCCCTCTCGTTAACATCAACCATATCAATATTAAGATTATTATTAATAGTACCAAGTATAATACCCACTACTCCTATTCCACATCCTAAGTCCAAAACATCACCACTTAAATTATCAATATCAATACTCTCAAGTAATACCCTAGTACCATAATCAAATCTATCTTTAGAAAATACTCCATTATCACTAATCAAATTAAATTCTCTATTTTTAAAATAAAACTTAATCTTTCTCTTTTCACTCTTAATACTCTTATCATTATCAAAATACTGACTCACAAAATCACCTAAATAGATTATATATTTAAAAAATAAAAAAAGCAACTATTCTCATAGTCACTATCTTCTATTTGTAACAGAGCCTGTTTCCTTTTTTCTACTATCAATATCAATTAATGTTGCAAACATTTTAAGAACATTATCTCTACTTGCTATTACAATAAAATTTCCTACAGCCTCATTTTTAGGAACATAAGGAGAACCAACTTTTTCAAAGTCAACAAAAGTAGTTCCATCACCAAATGTTTTAATTGACCTATTATAAAAATCTTCAAGTTCTTCATTCGACATAGTTAATACTGCATTTCTTAAAACCAAACGCATATCATTAATTATTTTTTCAATTCCTAATTCATCATTATTTTCCATTTTTTTCTCCTCCTCATAAATAAAGTATATAACACAACATAAAAAAAGCAACTATTCTCATAGTCACTTTTAAAATTATCAAACTATTTAAGTTCAACAGTAGCTCCAGCTTCTTCAAATTGAGCTTTAATCTTTTCAGCTTCTTCTTTGTCGATGCTTTCTTTAACGTTTCCACCATTATCAGCAATGTCTTTAGCTTCTTTTAATCCTAAACCAGTTAAATCTCTAACTAATTTAATAACAGCAATCTTATTAGCACCAGCAGCAGTAAGTACTACATTAACTTTGCTAGGTCCTTCGGGAGCAGCAGCTGCTGCAGGTCCTGCTACTGCTACTGCAGATGGATCTACTCCAAATTCCTCCTTCATTGCTTCTACTAATTCATTAACTTCTAATATAGACATTTCTTTTAATGCGCTGATAAATTCATCTCTTGTTAATTTAGCCATTATAATTTCCTTCCTTTCTAATATTTATTTTAATTTTTAATTATTCTTCTTTCTGTTTAGCATATAAATCTAAGCAAATAGATAAATTTCTAACAGTACCCATAAGTCCTGAAGCAAGCATTGTAAGTAATGTTTCCCTATTAGGAATAGCAGCATACTTAGCAAGTTCTTTTGCATCTACTACTTTGCCTTCAACAATACCAGCCTTAAGTTCAAGTTTATCATGACTCTTTGCAAAGTCACTAATAACCCTAACAGGAGCAAGTTCATCGTCAGAAAAACTAATCGCAGATGGTCCCTCTAAAAACTCATCTAACTTAATATCCAAACTATTAACTGCTCTCTTAGCTAATGTATTCTTATATACTTTATAATCAGAACCATTATCTCTAAGAGCTCTTCTAAGTTCAGTAACTTCAGTTACATTAAGTCCTCTAGGATCAAATACAACTACTGATTTAGCATTCTCAAATTTACCTTTGATTTCACTAACAACTTCAGCTTTTTTTTCAATAATTTTTGCATTTGCCATAGTATCATCCTTTCCTATGCCATAATAAAATCCCTCTAATTCGAGGGATAAAAAGACTTATTATTTTTTTATTCCTCGGTAAGATTTTCAAGCATTACTGCCCTTACTGTCTTTGGCATAAATTTCTTTCAAACAAAATTATTATATATTAAATAAAATTATTTGTCAATTGAATTTAAATCAATTTTAACACCAGGTCCCATAGTTGAAGAAATACTAATATTCTTAACATAAGCACCCTTAACTGTTGAAGGTTTAACTTTCATTATAGCTTCAACAAAAGCTCTAAGATTTTCTGCTAATTTAATTTCATCAAAACTAGCTTTACCAATAATACCATGAATATTTCCAAAACTATCAGTTCTGTAATTAACTTTACCTTTTTTAGTTTCTTCAATAGCTTTAGCAGTATCAACAGTAACAGTACCAGTCTTAGGGTTAGGCATTAAACCTTTAGGTCCAAGTAATTTACCAATTTTACCTAAAAGTGGCATCATTTCTGGAGTAGCAATGATTACATCATAATCAAACCAATTCTCTTGTTCAATTTTTTGAATCATATCTACATCTCCAACAAAATCAGCGCCAGCTTCTTTAGCAGCTTTAGCAGCATCACCTTTAGCAAGAACTAAAATTCTTTTGCTCTTACCAGTACCATTAGGAAGAACTACTGCTCCTCTTAATTGTTGATCATTCTTTTTAGTATCTAAGTTTAGATTCATGGCAACTTCAACAGTACCATCAAACTTAGAATTAGAAGTCTCTTTAACTAGTTTAACTGCTTCTTCAATTGTATAAGCTTTACCCTTTTCGATTTTTTCTAAATTAGAAACATATCTTTTACTTCTCTTCATTTTTCTTCCCTCCTTATGTGGTAATTTGCGGACTAACGATCCTTCCACATAGGCATAAACCTATATGACATATAATTATTCTTCTACTTTAATTCCCATATTACGGGCAGTACCTTCAACTATTTTCATAGCTTCTTCTACTGTATAAGCATTTAAATCAGGTAATTTAGTTTCTGCTATTTCTCTAAGTTTATCTTTACTTAAAGTAGCAACAACTTCACCCTTACTAGCTCCAGATTTAATACCAGCAGCTTTCTTAAGTAAAAATGCAGCTGGAGGAGTTTTTAATACAAAGTCGAATGTTCTATCTTCATAAATAGAAATTTCAACTGGTAATACATCTCCCATCTTATCTCTAGATGCATCATTAAATTTAGTACAAAACTCTTGTAAGTTAATTCCTGCTGGTCCAAGTACAGTTCCTACTGGAGGAGCTGGTGTTGCTTTTCCTGCTGGAATTTGTAATTTAATTTTCTTAGTAACTTCTTTCTTAGCCACGAAAAACACCTCCTATATTTTTTCTTTTTTCGCGTGTGGTCCTATCAGCTTTTCATTTTTTCAACTTTTCTTCTGTCCGCCTTCCACTTACTAACATAATAATATGTCTCGCAGAAGTAATAATAGCACACTTTTATTTATTTTTCAACTATTTTTTTCATATATTTAAGATATTTTTAATTTTAATCACTTAAATAGTCTCAACTTCACCAATTTCAACTTCAACAGAAGTCTCTTGACCAAATAAATCCACTAGTACATTAAGTTTTTGTTCTTTCAAATCAATAGAATCAATCTTAGCCATCATATCTTTAAATGGACCAGATATAATCTTAACCTTAGCTCCCTCTTTAAGATCCTTACTAACATCAACTCTACTCATACCCATACTACCAAGAATCTTATCAACTTCTTGAGGCATCAAAGGAATCGGTTTAGCTCCTTTTCCAGAAGAACCAATAAATCCCGTAACACCTTGCGTATTTCTAACAATATACCAAGCTTCATCAGACATAACCATTTCCACTAAAACATAACCAGGAAACATCTTCTTAACTTTTTCTTTTTTAACACCATTCTTAATTTCAATTTCTTTTTGTTCAGGAACAATAACTCTAAAAATATTTTCCTGTAAGTCCATTGAATTAATTCTCATTTCAAGTTTTTCTTTAACTTTATATTCATATCCACTTACCGTATTAACAACATACCATTCTTTTTTCATTATAAACTACTCCTTAATAATGCTACTAGTAAATCAATTACATAAAAGAATACTCCAAAAAATAACATAAACAAAACTGTTGATAAAGAATATTTAATAAGTTCTTTCTTACTAGTCCATTTAATTCTCGATATTTCTTTCTTAACTCCTCTAAAATATTCAACCATTTTAATTCCTCCTATAAATTTGATTAAAATAAAAACACCTTTCGGCTAACAAAAATATACCACTATTTATATATATTTGTCAACAAATTTAAATAATTTTTTTCAAAAATCCGTATATTTCTTATAAAAAACCATAAAATATTAAAAAAAGTTAAAAAAAGTACTTGATTATTTAATAAATGTATTATATAATTAAAAAGTCTTACGGAAAAGTATTGGCCAATTAGCTCAGTTGGTAGAGCACTCGGCTGTTAACCGATAGGTCGTAGGTTCGAGCCCTACATTGGCCGCCATTTAGTACTAATACTCTCACATTGTGAGAGTTTTTTTATATCTTTAGCAGCCGAGTGCTTATCAACAAACCAAGATTAATTCAAATATAAAAATAGTGTATTAGCAAATATTGTTAATACACTATTTTATTTTTTTACTTTTAGCTAGTACTCTTTTAACAGCCTCTTCTTGCCCATAATCAATTAAGTCCCTAGCAAATCCAATCTATCAACAACCCTGTTGATAGATTTTTTATATATACCAGAATCATCTACTAAAGGTATTACCAAAGTAACTCGTTACTTTGACCCGCCATAGGCGGAAATAAAAAAGAAAAACTATAATTTCTCTAGTTCTTCTTTAAGTACCATATTAGTAATACCAGGATTAACCTTACCACTAGTCTTCTTCATAATAAGTCCCATAATAAAACCATTAACATTCTTACCATTTTTATAATCCTCTATTACCTTAGTATTTTCACTAAATACCTCATTAATAATCCTTCTAATCTCTTCCTTATCACTAATTTGGCTTCCCATCTCTTTAGCAATATCCATAACATTCTTATCTTCTTCGATAGCCTTAGTAAAAATATCTTTAGCCTGTTTATTAGAAATCTTACCATCACTCATCATCTTTATAACAGAACTAAAATCATCTTCATTAATCTTAATATCCTCTAAAGATAAAAAGTTCTTATTCATATAACCAAGAAGAAATCCCACGATCATATTCGAAGTATCTACTGGATTACTACCATAAGAAATAATCTTTTCAAAATAATCAGATAATTTCTTATCTTTCGTTAAAGTATAAGCATCAACTTTACCAATACCATATACATCTATATACTTATGTCTTCTTTCATACTCAAGTATAGGTAAACAATTCTTAACACTATCAATAAAACTATCTCTAAGTTTAATCTCCGGAATATTACTCTCTCTATAGTATTTATAATCAACAGCATCAACCTTACTTCTCATAAATACCGAAGTACCAAGATTTTCATCATATCTTCTTGTTTCCTGTTCAATAACTCCCCCAGACTCTAATATCTTAGTCTGTCTATCAATTTCCGATATAATAGCTTCTCTAACAGTTTTAAAAGAATTAATATTCTTCATTTCAACTCTAGTACCAAGCTTGCTATCCTCTTCTCTTTTTAAAGATACATTAACATCAACCCTAATCTGACCAAGATCTGCCCTTGCATCACTTGCATCTAAATATAAAAGAATATTTCTATATGCTTCCAAAAATAATATAGCCTCATCAGCTGAATTAATACAAGGATCAGTAACAGTTTCTAATAGTGGTACACCAGCTCTATTATAATCAATTAAAGAATAAGTACTCATATGATCCATATTAGCAGTATCTTCTTCTAAATGAGTATCCTGTATTGAAATCTTTTTAGGGCCACTATCCGTATCAATCATAACATAACCATGAACCCCAATAGGACTACCAAACTGTGTAATCTGATAACCTTTAGGTAAATCAGGATAATAATAATTCTTTCTATCAAAACATAACTTTTCCGGTACATTACAGTTCAAAGCCATAGCAACCATTAAAGACTTTCTAACAGCCTCTTTATTAACAACTGGTAAAGTACCAGGATAACCCAAATCTAATGGACAAAGATTAGTATTAACTTCCCCTTCTCCATTCTTACTCGAACTAAAATTTTTACTATTACTCTTAAGTTCCGAGTGGACTTCTAGCCCAATAACAGGAACATATTTACTCACTTTTACTCACCTGCCCTTTATATCCAAGTACTTCCTCCAACTTATTAGCCATATTAAGCACTAAATAATCTTCCTTGGCTCTACCCGTAATACTAATACCCACAGGCATATTATTAACAAAGCCAGAAGGAATACTAATACTAGGATAGCCTCCAAAGTTACCAATAATCAAATGATTACCAAGTATCAAATAATCATCACCAAGTTTATCACTAGCCTCATTAAATCTAGGAGCAATTCTTTCCGTACTAGGTAAAATATACCCATCATACTCTTTAAATAATTCATTAAATCTATCTACAATTAATCTTCTAACTCTACAAGCATTTAAAAATAACTTATCCTGATTCTCTTTTTGTAATACATAACTCCCAATAACAAATCTTCTCTTAATAAGTTCCGAAAAACCTTCAGTCCTTGTCTTCATCATAATATCATTAATATCTTTACCATCTATTCTATTACCAAAACAAATACCTGTTAAATTAGAATTATTACTCGTAGCTTCTGCACAAGATATAACATTATAAGCTGGATATATAGTCTCAAGTAACTCTTTATCAATAGATACTTCATCTATAATAAATCCAATCTCTCTAGCCTTATCAATAGTCTTATAAAAATTATCAATAATCTGTTCTAATTCTTTATTACCTGATTTATTTTCTAAAGCTTCTTTAATATAAAATAATTTCTTACCCTTAATTTCATTATTAATATTATCACTATATAAAATATTATCATCAGGTAAACTAGTCATATCCCTATCATCATGTCCTTTAATAATATCCATAACATAAGAAATATCGCGCGTGCTTCTAGCTATAACTCCTACTGTATCTAAACTACTAGCAAAAGCAAATAAACCATATCTCGATACCCTACCATAAGTAGGCTTAAATCCAACTACTCCACCATAAGAAGCAGGTTTTCTAATTGAATCACCCGTATCACTACCAATACTAAAAGGAACAATACCAAGAGCTACACTACTAGCGCTACCAGAAGAACTTCCTCCTATCATTCGATCCTTATCCCAAGGATTTCTAACAATACCAGTATGACCAGTAGTACCAGTACCACCCATAGCAAGTTCATCAAGAACTGTTTTACCAACTAATACTGCTCCAGCTTCCTTAAGTTTTCTATATACCGTAGCATCATATACTGGAATATAATCCTTTAAAATATTCGAAGAGCCAGTCGTAAGAATACCCTTAGTAGAAATATTATCCTTAAGGCCATAAGGAATACCACTTAGTTTAGTATTACTATCCATTTCTTCTTTCTTATCCATAATAGTAACAAAAGAATTATATTCATCTTGATACTTAAGAGCCTTATCTCTAGCCTCATTAAATAAATCACTACTAGTAACACTCTTATTATCAAGTTCTTTTCTCATATCATCAATAAATAATTCAGTCATTATTCCACCACCTTAGGAACCTTTACTTTACTTCCCTCATAGTCCTTAACATTAATAAGCATACTATTAAAATCAATCTCATTATTAAAAGTATCCTCTCTTAAATAACTATCATCTAATTCCAAATCAAAAGGATAAAACATCGGATTAACTTTCTCAATATCTTTAATATTACCAATAAACTCCATCTGCTTCAAAGTAATATCAAATTCTCTTAATAAAGTATCATATTCCCCATCTTCCATTTTAAACATCAATCTATTAGCTAAATCATTTAATTTATTCTTATCAATCACTTTAATACCTCCAATTGCATAACCATTATAGCATTAATATCAAAATAAATAAACCACAAAATAAAAATAAAAAACAAAATAAAGATAATAATTACACCAACTTTGGTAATAATATTAACAACATATTACAAATACAAAATATTTTATTATAATAAAAGTAACTTCTGGAGGTAGTTATGAAGTTAGGAGAAAAAATAAAAGAAATAAGAAAAAGTAAAAACATATCACAAGAATCTCTAGCAGGTATGTTAAAAGTAAATAGAAATTACTTATCAAGAATAGAAACAGGAAAATCAGAACCATCCTCTACTATTCTAAAGCATATCGCTGAGATATTTAATATTGATTTAAATACATTACTAGATATCAATACAGATATATTACAAAAACAAGAAAAAATAAACTATATTGCAGAATCATGTAAATCACTTCATGAAAAAGATTTAGACTTTTTAGTAAGAATAATCTCTGTTATGAAAGAAGAATATGTAAAAATAAATACCAATATTGATTAGAATTATTCTAGTCTTTTTTATTACGCTATCGCTACTCGAAATACTTCGTATTTCTTACTCTCCATTATTAAAGAGTTCTTCAATAAAATCTTTTCTCTACATAAAAAGAGTATTAGTTATTTCAATTTTTCTATATAATTAACTATGAAAGATAATAAAGAATTAAAACAAGTAAATATGGATATAATATTTTTCTTTTTAGTATTAGTCCAGTCAATAATATCATTCTATATCATAAATGAAAAGAAAAAAAGTATCTTAAATATTCCCTGTATGAGTGAAGAAACCACTAATAAAATATATTATTATAATCGAAGATTAAATCTAATAATATCCATATATTTCTTTATAAACGCCTATAATAGTTATAAAAATATTGAAGAAGAAAATAAAGAAGGAGCAAAACTCTTTGTAATAGCAACCTTTCTCTCTTTAATCGCATCCATTCTTTATTTACCAATTGGTAATAGTAATGTAACCATCGATAGATAGTATAAAATTACAAAATATATACATAATAATACCGAAAGGATGATACAATGTTACCAAGATATTATTTTAATGACTATTTTCCTATACTAGATTCATCAATATATAAAGAAAGAGAATATATGAAAACAGATATCAGAGAATATCAAAACAAATATATAATGGAAATAGACATACCAGGAGTAAAAAAAGAAGATATAAATATAAATTATGAAAATGGGTATCTAACAATCAAAGCAACCAAAACAGTAACATTAAAACCCGAAGTATATATAAGAAGAGAAAGATTCCATGGAGAAATAAAAAGAAGCTTTTATATTGGAGATAAAAAAGAAACCGATATCAAAGCATCATACGTAAGTGGAATCCTAACCATATCATTTCCTAAAGAAGATACCATCAAAAAACAAATACCAAATATAATAATAAAATAAACCCTAGAATAAAATCTAGGATTTATTTTTATCTATTTTTCGTTAAAGTTTTAACCTTAACATCATCAATATCATAATAACCTTCATATTGACCAGTATAAATAAGATCACTTCTAGTAACAAGAACAGCCTCCTCTTTAGCGCCCTTACTAATTAATTCATTTGCCTTTTCATAAGCATGAGAATCACTACTATAAATAGTATAAATATTACCATCAAGATTATAGACAACTCCCATAATATCTCTTTCATAAGAACATTCAAATAAAGGTGTCATACCATTTTTCTCACCAGCAGCATCATATGAACTACTATAAATATAAGAATTATCATTTATAGTAACCCTATCCTCAAAAGAAATAGTATAATTATCATAGTTATTAACATTACCATTATTTTTTGTCTCTTTAATACTATCGTTTTCATTTATTTCATCAATATCATTACTTTTATCTATATCATTACTTGTCTCTTTAGTTTCTATAATATTTTCCGTTTCAATTACATTAATATTAGTTTCAACTACACTTTCCGTTTCATTAAGATTATTATTAGTATAAATAACTTCATCTTCAATAGTAGATTCTTTAGTAACATCTTCAACATAAGAAGTAGACTTAATGTTTCCCTTATTAGAATTATTCTTCTTTTTAAACATTCCAGGAACAAAAGACCAAATCATAGTAGTACAAGCAAGTCCTAAAGCTACCACCGCTACTTTAATATTACGGTTTTTACTATTCTCTTCTTCCGAAATATTTTTAACTTTATTTTTATTTCTATATTTATCAGATATTTTCCTAATAAATGGAAAATGACTTATACCTCTAAAAAGTGACTTCTTTTTATTATGTTTATCATCCTTACCAATATTTTTAACAATAGGAACAACAAATTCTTCTTTACCATTATTAATATTATTAAAAACATCACTAATATTTAATACACCATATGGTTCTTCTTTTAACGTTGATTTTTTCTTATTAAAAGAATCAATCCATACCGAAGAGAAATCTTCTTCTTTTTGTTCTAAATTTAATCTTTCTTTTATAGCCTGCTCTAAAAAAGAAAAATCAACATTATTTTCCTCATCAGATTCATCAACAAATGGTATATCAAAATCAATTTTTTCTTTTGGTTCTTCGTTTAACGACATTTTGGAAAGAAAAATACCAAATCTTTCTTTCATTTTTCTTTCTCTAAATTCATATTCAAATAAAATATTAACTTTCTTCTCTAAAGCTTTCTCCCTATCACATAAATCCTTAAATAAGAATCTCTTTTCATAAGGAATATTAATTGATGTACCATTATAAACAACCGTGATCATTTTCCCCTTTTTAGTTTCAAATAAATCATTTAATTTAGTCTTAACAACTCTAAGTTTATCCTCATTACTAAGCTTTCTATATTCATAAGAATTTAATTTTATATTTAAATAATCCATAAAAAACACCCCTTTCAGAAAGATGCAAATATTGTACAGCAAAAGAAATAGTTTGTCAAACAGTTTTATAAACAAATCAAAAAGCAAGTTGACAATTATAAACATATCGTCTAAAATTAAATTATAAAGAGCTAAATAATATGAATAATTATAAAAAACAAATATACAAAAGAAAAAGGTGAGATAATGAATTTAAATAATAATTGGAAAGATTATGAATGTATAAAAACAGGAGATGGCGAAAAACTAGAAAGATGGAAAGATATTATCCTAGTAAGACCTGATCCGCAAATAATTTGGAAGAAAAAAAATATATGGAATAATTATGATGCCCACTACCACAGAAGTACAACAGGAGGAGGCTACTGGGAATATAAAAAAAAGTTACCAGAGTACTGGACAATAAACTATAAAGAATTAACATTTAAAGTATCTCCTACTAACTTTAAACATACCGGTATTTTCCCTGAACAATCATCAAATTGGGATTACATCGAAGAAAAAGTAAAAGAATATATGAATACCCATAAAGAAATGCATGTCTTAAATTTATTTGCCTATACAGGATGTGCTACTATGGCAGCTTCTTCCGCAGGAGCAACCGAAGTAGTCCATGTCGATGCTTCAAAAGGAATGAATGACTGGGCTAAAGAAAATATGCATTTATCCAAATTAGATAATAATACCATTAGATTTATTACAGACGATGTTTTAAAATTCTTAGATAGAGAAAAAAGAAGAGGACACACTTACCAAGGAATAATAATGGATCCACCTAGTTATGGAAGAGGTCCAAATAAAGAAGTATGGAAATTTGAAAAAGATTTCCCTATTCTATTAGAAAAAGTAAAAGAAGTATTAGATAAAGATTATTCATTTTTATTAATAAGTAGTTATACAACAGGTATAAGTCATATATCCCTATATAACATCTTAAAAAAAGAGTTTATTGGTCAAAAAATTGAAACAGGAGAAAATACCCTACCAGTAACCGAAGACAATCTTATATTACCATGTGGAATATATGGAAAAGTTACCAAAAATTAATATAATATATGAAGATAACCATCTCCTAGTAATAGAAAAACCAATAAATATACCCGTACAAAAAGATAACACAAATGATATCGATTTAATAACAATGTTAAAAGACTACCGAAAAAAGAATGAAAATAAACCAGGTGAAGCCTACCTAGGATTAGTCCATAGGTTAGATAGACCAGTCGGAGGAATAATGGTCTTTGCCAAAACCTCAAAAGCAGCTTCTAGATTAAGTGACCAAATAAGAACAAATACCTTTCATAAAACCTATCTAGCGGTTATTCAAGGAGTAATTCCTAAAGAAGGAATATTCGAAGACTACCTAGTTAAAAATGAAAAAGAAAATATTAGTTATGTAACTAGTAAAGAAAAAGGAAAATATTCTAAACTAGAATATAAATTACTAAATACTAAAGATAATTTATCATTAGTAAGAATAAACTTAATAACAGGAAGATCTCATCAAATAAGAGTCCAATTCTCCTCTAGAAATCATCCATTAATCGGAGACTCTAAATATGGAGATAATCCAAATAATATAAGTATAGCCTTATATGCTGAAAGTATTACCTTTAATCACCCTACAACTAAAGAAAAACTAACATTTACTCTAAATAAACCTAATAGATACCCATTTAATATATTTAAATAAAGGAGAAAAAATGAACTATAGTAATATAAATATAAGTTATGATTTACTAATATGGATAGGATTAATAATAACAATAATATCTCAATTACTAATAAAGATAACATATAGTAAATATCAAAAACAAGAAAATAAAAAAAGATTAACTGGTTTTGATGTAGCAAGACAAATACTAGATAAAAATGGACTAAAAGATATCTTAATACTAGAAACATCAGGCTACCTAACAGATCATTATGACCCTACAAAAAAAGTAGTAAAACTATCTACTGATATCTATCATGGAACTACTATATCATCAGCCTCAGTAGCAGCCCATGAATGTGGTCATGCTATTCAAGATAAAGAAAATTATACTCCTATGCGTATAAGATCTAAAATAGTACCAACAGTTAATCTATTTACCAAATTAGGATACTTATCTATTATTATTGGAGCTATCTTTGACTATAGACTAATGATAATAGGAGTATTATTACTACTAAGTATCTTATTATTCCAAATAATAACCTTACCTGTAGAATTCAACGCATCAATTAGAGCATTAAAACAAATAGATAAATTAAATCTATTATCTAATGATGAACAAAAAGGAGCAAAAAAAGTCCTAACAGCAGCAGCCTTTACTTATGTAGCTTCCGTTCTTACTACCCTACTTCAAATACTAAGATATGTCCTAATAGCAAATTCAAGAAGAAGATAATTTCTTTACAAACGTCTAATTATTTGGTATTTTTAAGAAAAAGAGGTAACTATGAAAAAAGTGCTAATATTATTTGGAGGTAAATCCTATGAACACCAAATATCATGCTTATCTGCAAAAACAATCTTAGAAAATATTGATAGAAAAAAAATATGATGTATCTGTTGTAGGAATAGATTTATCTAATAATTGGTACGTTTTTAATGACAATATAGAATTATTGAAAAAAGAAAACGAATGGAAAAATGGAAATATAACTAAAATAAACAACGTAATTGATTATTAAAAAAAATTCGACATAGTATTTCCAATAATACATGAAAATCCAGAAGAAAATGGTAATCTTCAAGGATTATTTAACCTATTTAATTTAAATATGTAGGCACTGACTTACTAGGTTCAATCATTAGTTATGACAAAGAATTGACCAAAATAATATGTGAAAAGCATAATATTCCCCGAATTCCATATATCACCATTAAGGAAAACGAATCAGTCGATAAAATGACTCTTGAATATCCTGTTATTATTAAACCTGCAAAATGCGGTTCATCTATCGGAATAAATATAGCCCATAATCAAAAAAATTAAATAAATATGTTAAAGAAGCATTCAAATATGATGATAAAATAGTAATTGAAAAATTTGTTAAAGCACAAGAATTAGAATGTGCCGTCTTAGAAGACAAAGTATTAAATGTATCTCCTGTCGGAGAAATAAAATCAGTAAATAAATTTTATGTTTATGAAGCAAAATATGAAAAAGATAGCAATCTAATAATACCAGCCGAAATATCAAAAAGTCTAGAAACAAGAATTCAAAAGCTTTCCTTGCAAATATTTAAAGTGTTAGAATTAAAAAAATTAGCAAGAATAGATTTTCTATATGATTATACCAATGATACTCTTTATTTCAACGAAGTAAATACTATGCCAGGTTTTACTAACATTAGCATGTATCCACTTCTATTTAAAGAATATGGTATTAATATTAGTGAGTTAATAAAAAAATTAATAGAAAAATAAAACTTTTTTAATTGTTTCTTATGACTAGTTTTAAATATAATTATTTCATTTTGTATTCAATGTCAAATCAGTGTCAACAAGGCAAAAAATTATTGTCTTATTGAAAAAAGCAATATATAATAAATTTAGGAGGTGCGAAAAAGTGCAAAAATTTAATATTAATAACAACGTAAAAATTAAATTGACTGAAGCAGGAATAGATATTTTGAAAAAGGAACGTCCAAACTTATTAGAAATTTATAACAATCGCATTGACAAAGACGGCTACACCCAAGTGCAGTTGTGGGAAGTTATGAATGTATTTGGAAAACATTGTTATAATGGTAACAACAATCTGCCATTTGAGACTAATATTATAATACCGGGCGAATATACAGATGATCAGATAGATAAAATATTTAATATTAATGACTATGTAGATATTAAATTAACTGAAGCAGGAATTAATGTTTTAAAAGAACAGCACGAAGAGATGGTAAATTTTTATTCAAATCAACCAGGAGTTCAAAAAATGTTTGGTAATTTTAAAGCCCCAAAAGTTGATGAAAACGGTTATACTCAAGAGCAATTTTGGGTAGTAATGAACAAGTTCGGCCAATGTTTATATAACGGAAATCAAAGTCTACCATTTGAACCTACTATTGCAATATCAAAAGAATATTTAGAAGAACAGAAAACTCCTAAAAAAGCAAAATAGACTTAGAAAAAATGACAATTATTCATATAACAATAATATATAGGATTTTTTATCCTATATTTTTTCTAAAAAGTCTATATTTGCTTATTTTTAAATAATCTGCTATAATGAAAGCGGTGATGCCAAATGAAAATAAATGAAATAGAACTAATAATATCAGCAGTTAGAGAAAGTCAGTATCCTACTGATATCAAACCAGAGTTTCTACTCGTAGGAAGAAGTAATGTAGGTAAAAGTACTTTTATTAATGCCATTATTAATAGAAAGAATTATGCTAGAACATCAGCAACTCCTGGTAAAACTGAGACTCTAAACTTCTATAAAGTAAATGATGAATTTTACTTAGTAGATGCTCCAGGATATGGTTTTGCTAAAGTAAGAAATTCATTAAAAAAGAAGTTTGGCCTAATAATAGAAAACTATTTAAAGTCAAGAGATAACCTGCAAATGGTCTTCTTATTAATAGACTTTAGACATAAACCAACAGAAGATGATATATTAATGTATAACTATTTAAAATACTATAATATACCAGTAACAATAATATGTACTAAAGTAGATAAAGTATCTAAAAATAGTATTGAAAAAAATAAAAACATTATAACGAAAGAACTAAATATAAAAGATAACGATAATTTAATATTATTCTCAGGAGTAACTAAATTAGGAAAAGAAAGTGTTTATGAGGAAATAGCTAAATACCTTAAGTAGCAGATTTCCTCTTTTTTCATACATTAAAGTATGAGTAATATAATAATAAAAAAAGAAAATAATAATACTTATCAAATAAAAATATATGAAGAGATAAATATTAAAAATATAAATATTTTAAAAGAAATATCAAAAGAAATAATAAATAAAATAAAAAAGAAATATTCTCTAAAAAAAGAAATAGTTATAGATATATATC
>AUXO013365160.1_pt1 | contig 32218 bp, 23 predicted proteins | sample 768731 | NCBI WGS metagenome assembly AUXO01 (sample SAMN02715735, study PRJNA202380) | gut metagenome | biome: sheep rumen | host: Ovis aries | place: New Zealand: Palmerston North
GAGATTTCAAAAGTTCCCAAAAAACAGCTTGCATCTTTTACTGACGTGACTCGGCGATAGCAGCCTGTGCTGTCGTCAAATAAGTTCGGAATGGTTTCCTTATTTATATTCAATTGTCCGTCAGAATCGTTAATAAAACTCGATTCTACACAGTTTATAGCACTTTCCGCTATATTTAGTTTCCAAGATATAGATTTATCACTAACTCTAATCTCGTCAACAAATGCTTCAATAGCATTATCTGAAACGCCGTATTTGTCAAAATCAAAACCTTGTTCCAACGCCTCTTGCAATGCTTTTATCTTGTCCTCTATGTGGACATACTGATGATTAGCCATCTTCCTAAGTCGCGTCAGCTCATCATCATACTTGGATATTTCAACATCAATAGCATTTGATTTCTCTTGAAACAAATCTTTGGATATTTCCTCATTCAGTCTTAATTCAAGTAACTTATCCTGCTTAACCTTCGCAGCTGATATTTTATTCTTAATATCAATTATATCAATATCAATGTTTTCTCCCGGATCGGGTTGCATACTCATATCAAGCAGACTATTAGCTATTCTTAAGACATTATCTTTATCAGACCATAATATCTTAAAAATCTCTCGCGCCATCAGTTGAAGTTCCCACTCTTTAAGTACAGGAGCTGTACATACTCCTTCAATGCTTAATCCTTTTTTTAATCGGTGTCTAACCGTACCTGTTGATCGTTGCCCATAACATTGAAAAGCAAATTTTTGATTTTCACCTTTCTTTCCAGACCAAACAATCCTGTTGAAATTATGATTACATGAACACCGAAGTTTCCGAGTCCATATTGTTTCTGTCTGCCGATGCCCTCTTATCCCACCAGTTTTAGAAGTTTGGTGATTTGATAATCGAATCTCCTCAGCTTTCTTAAACATTTCTTTGCTGATAATCGGTTCATGCTTCCCTTCAACTACAACTTGTTCTGCTTCACCATGATTATTTATCTTCTTTTGATCTAGGTAATCTGGGACGTATTGCTTTCTGTATACTATCGTTCCACAGTAAAATGGATTTCTCAGTATGCGGCTTATATTTGAAGGGCTCCATTTACTTAGTCCTGTCGAAGTCTTTCTCCCTCGCCTTTCAAGCTCATCTGCTAATTTCCTTGATCCATATCCATTCAAATATAGTTCAAAAATCATTCTAACAGTTTCAGCCTGTTCAGGATTAATCACGTACTCTTTTCCAACCCTGTCATAACCAAGAATATTACCGTTACCATACGGAACTGCGTTTTGAAATGATACCATTTGACCTGCTTTAACTCTTAAAGAAGTTTTCTTACTCTCATTCTGTGCCAAAGTAGCCATAATAGTAAGCCTTAACTCTCCGTCTTCGTCATTCATGGTCCAAATGTTGTCTTCCGTAAAGTAAACTTCTACACCAATCTTCTTAAGCTTTCTTGTTTCTTGAAGCGTATCAACCGTATTCCTTGCGAATCTTGATACTTCACGAGTAACAATCAAATCAAATCTACCATTATTGGCATCCTCAATCATTCTCAAAAAGTTCTTTCGTTTCTTTATAGAAGTTCCTGTAATACCCTCATCAATGTACTTTTCATATAATTCCCATTCCGGGTGTGATTCAAATAATCTGTCAAAGTACTGAACTTGATTGCCTAATGCAGATATCTGAGCTTCGTGTTCTGTAGAAACCCTTGCATATACGGCAACTTTTCTCTTATCCGTTTTCGTTTTCATATAGGGCTCCTTCATTCCTAATTTCGTACTCATTATAACATTTTTTATTGGATCTTGCAAGAGCTATATCCGCATTATGTATAGCTTTTTGATATGTATTTTCATCAATCATATCTTTCACACGCAAATCCTTGATCAATACTTTTGCCATCATAACATCCATTTTGTATCTTACTTCAGGATCCCTCAATTTGTGATAAACACTACCAATAGAATCTATTTGCATAGTGAATCCCCCTTTCCGTTGTGCTTCTATTTGCGGAGAACAATGCACAAGTCACCTTATGCTTATGCACTCTTGTCCACAAATAGTAATTAATAAACCAATACCGGTGGCTCTGGTTAAGAGCCCACATAGGCGTTTCACCTTCCCCCTACCAAGGAGATCCTCTCGGAAAGTATCATTATGAAATGCAGTCGCAACCTTGAAGCTACCACAGCTTCCTTTTCTGCATGGATATGTGTCGCTCCCTGCCTTAAGAACTTGTTTATTACATATTAACAATGGCTAGTCAATCTTCTTAAGACAGATCTTGGCGTATCTGCGGTCTGGAGCAAAGCGAGCTACATCGGACGTCCGGTATTGATAACAATATTCAGTTGTAGATATCATCAGACTTTATCAGCCTAGTAAGTACACAAGATTACTTATGTACTTATTCAGACTGACAAATTCTAAAACACCTCCTTTAATTGCCTTGGGGAGATATGTAAAGCCATCAGCTTATGAAGAACAACTATAATCCTCTTCTGTTCATTTACTATTGTCTCAAAATCACTTTCGCTAATCGCTTTATACAAAGTCATAAGTACGGTGGCATCATCCTGTTTGAGTTTTATAAGAGAAGATTGAGCTGCTGAATCTAAAACCCTGATATACCCGGCACATCCCGGCTGAGTTTCAAGTGCTAACAAATAATCAGAAATAAACCGCACATCTCGTATAGCAGTAGACTTACTAATATTGAATTCTTCCATCAAGTTATCATAGTGAGTAATTCTCTCTTCCAATATATATGAGCACATATCAAATCGGCGCTCTAAGTTTTTAACAGACATGACACCACCTCCTTTCTCGAAAAAATGATGTATTTATCGTTTGTATTAAAGAGCATAACACCCAATGGTTTCAGTTCATGCTACCATTATGAAAAAAAATTAAATTTTTTTTCAAACCACTTTCACTGCCTTTAAAGCGCAAAAAAATCAAGGGCTCTGCTGACATCTTTCTATCTCGAAAGACATCTTAGCAGTTTAAAATGTAGAAATTTCTACATTTTAAGCCCTTGATTGAAAAAAAGAAAAAAAATTTTAAATCCTACCCATACACCTTCAGCACCCTCCGCGCCTTCATCCTCATCTCATCAACAACGCCGCTCTTGTCTCCTTTCTCAACCCATGCAAGCTCTGGGACATTGATAAGCCAATTAGTTAAAGCACTTTTACAGGAAGTCACCTTCACTCTCCTTACTTCATCCTCATACATATTCATATACCGAGGATACTCAACATCAACCTGAAACTCTTGCTTCACTGTATCAATGAAGTCCTCTCGCACATCGAGAGCAACTGTCACGACAACATCAAGACTCATTCTCGGATGCCTCTTCAAATATTCATCCAATCTAAACTCCCCATCCGGGCCAACCTCATCAAGTAGCCTCATATCATATGCAGCTATATCAGTGAGAACACAATCACTGATCCTATCTAATCTAAAATGAGTAAGCTTATTTCCGCCTTCACATCTTGCTATACAATAATACCTTCCGCCATAAACCACAAGAAAATAAGGCGATACACCAGTACACCTATTTCCTCTATAAGCAAAATCTACTCTCTTTCTTCTCTCAATCGCTTCATCAAGAACCCCAATAGTATCAAAAACCTCTTTATTATCAGTTTTCTTTACTACATCGCCTATCCTAACATACCGGTGCACATTGACAAAATGCTTACTTGTAAGTGTAAGAAGCGTATCTATAAGTTCACGAGCTTTATTATCATTCATCCCCGGAGCAAACAATATTGAATCTATCAGCATTCTGATCTCAACATCATCAAAAGGACGCTTTTTTACATAATACTCCCTAATGTTGCCCTTTACTCCTTTAACAGTTGAAGATCCAATATCTATCTCCCCATCCATATATCCGTATTCAGTCATTTGCTTAAAGAAGGAAATCAAATCATTAAGATAAGATACTATAAGACGCTTGTTACTATCATATGTACATGCATCTTTAGGTTGATATACGCAAAGCACTTTTTGGACAAGCTCATCCGTAGATAAATGATGATCGGCATCACTGTGTTCCCATAAAACAAAAAGAATAATTAAAGGTAGCATTTTCTTATTAGACATCATTCCCATCCGTCATACCTCCTTGTACAGAAAAAGGGACCCCATCATTATGAGTCCCAGGCTGCTTTAATTATCATATTCATTTGACACGTACAATAAGTTCTCCCACTTCTATGTCCAAGTATTCGCATATCTTACATACCAAGTTAGCATCGATCCGTTGGAACTCGTCTCGACAGTACTTGTTAAAGTTGCTACGCGGAATGTCTAAGTCTTTGCAAATCCTTGTCTTGCTGATATTCCTTTCAGCTAATAGCTCCACTATACGCATATGGAGTCTGCCATATTCTTTCTTATCAGTAGTCATAGAGAATCACCTCACTAATTGTATAGTTATATTTTATACAATTAGTAGCTTTTATATAATTCACTATAGCACTACTCACTATATAATGAGTAGTACAAAAAAGCCCTCTGCACTAGACAGAGAGCCTTAATACTTAACTCCATTTCTTCCATTCATCTGGCATATATCCAATAGTGGATTGCTTACCATTTCTAACAATAGGAGTCTTGATCACCTGTTGATTCTCCAATATCTTCTCGAGCTTATCTTCCTCCGCAATGTACTTGATTAGATCTAATGCGTCCTTATCCTTGGCATCAGGATTAATCATGCTCTCCATACCGCCGTGAGCCTGAGCTACAGAATTGAACTCTCCCTTGCTCATGCCCTTTTCCTTCATATCAATAAATTGAAACTTGATACCTCGTTCCTTAAAGAAACGCTCTGCTTTTCTCGTTTCACTGCACTTCTTAGTGCCAAAAATCTGTATGTTCATAATACTTAATTCTCCAAATAATCAAATCTCAAGCGCCATCTTAACCATCTTCTCAAAGCTCTCCTTAAAACGCAGGTCATCAACCTCTGTGCGCTTCTTCGGTCCTTTCAGATGATTCTTAGAATTACTTCTTCTTGCTTTCTTAGACAAATGCCGCTCCATAAGCATCATATCTATATTGTCATTGGTGTACCATTTCCCAGATTGATGTATTGCAAATGCATTCTTCCCTAGAGCCATTGCTGCCACACCATAATCCTGGGTAACCACGATATCATTAGCATCCTTTTCTAGCATGCTGACTAGAGCAAAATCAACCGCATCTGCACCAGCTCCGATAACTTTCACATCACTGTAATCAGAACTCAATACATGATTGGTGTCACAGAGAAGAGTTACAGGGATATTATATTGTTTTGCAACCTGCTCTACTATCTTAGTTACTGGGCAGGCATCAGCGTCTATGTAAACTCTCATCTATATCTCCTATTAGATTTTCCATATTTATCTCAACTTGTACAGACATCCAAAATACTATTCAAATCACTTCATAATATTGGGGTTTAAATATCTTTCAATTAATTCTTCTCTCCTTCTCCCGCTATGTTATCAAGAAGGATTATCGCATATAACAGCCTAAGTAGCTTTACACAATCCAATTTAGTTTTTCTACGTTTTGCTCGTCCGTGCATCGTCCAGTGCCTATTAATGTATGTAGGTTCTATATCTTTATCAAAATGAGATGAAGCTGCAAATGTTTTCATTGTTTCATCAACAGTCAAATACAAACTAAAAAATGAGTATTCATCTTTGCTCAACATTTCTTCTGCATCCAACTTTTCAAGCAATGGTTCTACTCGTTTTTTTATATTTGTACTTGGATTTCCAGTAACCGCAGATAATTCAGCATCAATGACAACCGTAATACCTATTGCACATAAATCATAGTTTTTTATTGAAAACGAATCAATTGCCTGTGAAAGAATACGCACATTATTCCCATCTAAATAATCTGTACATTTCTGAAAGAGGGAATAAAACTGCTTGTACCCATTTTTCTCATACATTAATCTTAGTGTTTTATTAACATTAGTAGATTTATATATAATTTCTACTAATTCTGGTTCGATATATTCCCAAACAACATACTGATGCTGTCCTAAATTATTTGCAACTACAATCGGTTTAAATACTGCTGATGCAATCTCAGAGATATTAGCGATTTTTTCACGGATTACTTTCCCAACATCTTGAAGAGGTTTTAATACTTTATTATACCAATCTGCACTTTTCTTTAACAAACTCGCTGTATAATTTCCCATTTCATATAACAGTCTTAACCCCTCTGTAATTGTCGTTGATATAGTATCCATATTCTCAAGCTCACTATTTCCCATTCATTCATCCTCCAAAACGCTACATTCTAACTTCATTACATGTTTTCATTCAACAAATCCCAATCAATGACTTTAAAGCTTACAAAGCTAAACTTATCCTTATTCTCCTCATAATACTTCTTGCTTTCTTAGACAAATGACGCTCCATAAGCATCATATCTATATTATCATTGGTATACCATTTTCCGGATTGATGTATTGCAAATGCATTCTTCCCCAAAGCCATTGCCGCCACACCATAATCCTGGGTAACCACGATATCATTAGCATCCTTTTCAAGCATACTGATCAGAGCAAAATCTACCGCATCCACGCCAGCTCCGATAACCTTCACATCACTATAATCGGAACTCAATACATGATTGGTGTCACAAAGAATAGTTACCGGGATATTATATTGTTTTGCAACCTGCTCTACGATATAGACTACCGGGCAGGCATCAGCGTCTACATATATTCTCATCTGGTCCTCCACAGATAATACTCTCCGAATGATTCTTTTAAATTGAGCCATTGAACATAACAATGTTTATTCATTCACTAAATAAATCTTCTCGTCTAAATAACAAATAGCATTTCGTATGCTTTGAGCCAATGCAGGTGATGCATCTTCGTATTGGCTTTCAAATATAGATAGTAGTTTTTTGCTTATATACCTAAAATGATTTTCAATTTCATTTTTGGCAAGTGACAGAATCGAGTCTACACAGTATTTGCATTCATCTTTTTTTATTATTATATTCTCATTAACCCACTGCTCTCTATACTCTCGCTTCTTTTCAGCTGCCTTAGATTGTGTGTTTGCTATCTGCTTCGAATCTATATATTTACCTTTAAGTCTCTTTAATAAGTACTTCTTAGCATTACTTCTGGATTTTGTTTCTTCCACAACCTTTATAGCATCGGAAATTTCTATATTAGCTTGTTCAATCAGAAAGTAAAACGGTAGATTAGCACTGGATTCAGATGTTATTGTCTTAAGAAACTCTAGTGGTTCATCTACAATTTCTTGTTTCAAAAACGCCCTTACAATATCTGCCGTTTCAATTGCCCTCACAACTTTTCTAGTATTCTCTCCAACGACAAGTTTACCGGATTCAGCTCCAATCACATCTCCTATTAGTCTAAGAGTCGGTTTCCCTTTCACCTCAACGAATTCACCCTCACGAATAAACGATAACTTTTCGAGCAACTTTTCATCAATAATAACAGAACCTCCTTGTCCACTCATGACCCCACTGTTCAAATCTAATAAACAAGCATTATCAACTCCTATTTTGACAGCTCTTTTTGCAAAATCAAGCCATTTATGCTCTTCATTTTTTCGACTATTTTCAATAATCTTATTTAATTCTGTATACCGTATTCTTTCAGATCTTCCACCATATCTATAATAAATATCACCTTCCTTAAGAGAATACTTTTGATTTTGTTCTTCCGCATTTTTTCTGCATATACATGGTTTATTTTCAAGAGGAAAAGTATATATAACTCCGAAACTCAATCCTTTAAATTCAAAAGTACAATGATCCCATTTAATTTCAGGAGAAAAATATTCCAAAAGATTCTTTGTAAAAATCTCCACGTTCAAATCTTCAAATTTTTTTAAATTATTATCCTTTAATCCTAAAAGTGTTCTCGGCTTGTCGCCGATGCCAAATATAATATATCCACCAGCATTGTTTGCAAAAGATGCAATTGTCTTAAAATACTGAGCCATCCCAGCATGGTTATACGACTCTTTAAACTCAATGGTAATGCCCTCTCTGTTAATAATACGATCAGGATCCTTAGGACTTGTTCTAAACAGATTAGTCAAAACCTCTGCAGACAGCGGATTATTTACATTCATATCACTCAACCCCCAATGCCTTGAACACCGCATCCTCGGCGCTCTGATAAAATATTAGATTAAAGCTACTCATTAAATCTGGTGGAACCGTCCCAAGATCAACAGCCGATGTCTGAGGCAGCAACACCTTTTTCGCTCCACTATCCAAACATACCTGTAATGTATCAGCAAGATTCTCTACTTTAATCATAGTTCCACTAATACTAATCTCACCTAAAACTGCAAGTGAACTCTGTACCGGCTTCCCAAGCGAGATAGAGCAAAGTGCAATCAGTGTTGGAAGTGCAAGTGTACTTGTCATTCCAAGTCCCTGAAGATCCTGATAATTCACAACATAATCCTTTGTAGCAGCACTGATAGAGCCACTGATTCTATTTCCATTAGCCTTCAGATAACTGTATGCCGTATTCGTAGCTTCCTTGCATTCTCTATCAGACCCAAGTCCAGTACGATCAAACTTACCATTTCCTGGCAACATCTGAGATTCAAGTCTAAACACTCCTATCATGCCGGACTTACCATGCGAAACTGTGTAAACCTGTCCTGGATTCATCATTCCTTCTGGAATAAGTTTTCCGCCACCTTGTTCTGGAACAGAAACATAATGCTCTTCGAAAGTCTCATTGTCAATATAGGAGAAGTTTACATCATAGAACTCCATACCGCCCAACTTCTTGAGCTGTTCTTTAACTCTACGACGCATTTCCAAAGCAATATGTATAATCTCTTCCAACTCATCCTTAGTATATTCACCATTAGGATATATAAGCTTGATAAGACCTCCAACCATCTTACGAACTGCAATTGTATCTCGCTGATTTAAGTTCTTACCCAATCTAAAATACTTCTCTATAGCATCTCCATGTTGCTCCTTACGAAGTTCCCTGATAAACTCGGCAAGATAATCTGTAATAAAGCCATAGTCATTTGTAAAATGCTCCGGTCTAAATTTAGGTATCTCCCAGCCTGGAACATAACAATGCATACGGTCAAGAAAGGCGGTATCGGTTCCCATTTCAGCCGGAAACGGATCAAATAAACTAGATGTCTTAAGAAGTACATCCACACTCTGATTTATATTTCCAACAAATACCATTGAAGCTGAGGCTGCTTTCTCCTCTTTGCCTCGCGCAAACGAACCAGATGCCATATAGTCTTTCATAATCTGTATGCCATCTTTATCCTTAAAATTGATACCTGCCACCTCATCGAAAGCGACACAATCCCATAATCCGACAAGTCCCATGGTATGACGTCCCATGTTATAAAATAGATTTGCAACTGTTGTCTGTCCACCTGACACAAGGATACTATTTGGTGAAACCTCTTTGTATATGTGCGACTTACCAGTACTTCTTGGCCCAAGTTCACACAAATTAAAATTATTCTCTACAAGTGGAACCATTCTGAGCAAAAGAAGCCATTTTTCTCTTTCCGTTAATCTATCCGGTTCCATTCCTATAGAACGTAACAAAACATTTATCCACTCATCTTTAGTAAATGCTTTACGCCCTTCTTTTAATACTGAAATATCAATTGATGGCATTTGAATAGGTTTCAAATTGCTAATGCTTATAAGAGGCGTATCCTTTTTCTTTTTTTTGCTATCTATAAGAATCTCTGACTCATGTAAATCAGAATTATATTCAAGCTGAATGATGCACCATATTCCTCCACATAGCAATCTATCATACTTCTCAGGATAGTTCTCTTCAATTGGTACTCCTGCCAATCCAAGATTAGAAAATGATGCTTCATACTCGTCATATCTAAGGTTCAAACTAACTGTGACTCGATCAATAATCTTCAAAGAACCTCTCTGGCGAAGCTTCGAAAGAACCTTTTCTGACTCATCTGGGCGCACAAAATTATCTGCCAGTATATGCTTTACACTTTCTACACCTGATTGTATAATCTCCTCATCCTCAGAATTGCAATACTGTCCAAGCAAATATTCCAAGACATATACAGGAACATTCGCTCCTTCTTTGATATGTTTAGTCAGATCCTTACGTACAATTTTACCATCAAAATTCTCTCTTAGTTTTCTATTTAGGATTGTATTTTCTTCTTCTGATTCACTAACGGAATCATTAACTATTGCTTCGTCCATATATTTAGCTCCTTCTCTCATTTAGCGGCTTTCTTTAATCTATCATGCAATGCATTATATAACTTAACCATTGCTTCACATTGAAATTGCTTTATCTTCTCCCAATCATCTGTATCAGAAATATTTACGCCTTCCAATCTTGAAGAGATACGACTCATCTTCTTTTCATCCAACCTTTGCCATAATAACGAATCTCCATAATCATTTTCTATCACATCTTTCATAGCATATAACTTATCATAAATGCGTTTGTTCGTAGTTGTATCAGAAGTTGAAATAGAAAGTTCCACACTCACATACGTCTTAGTAACAACAAAACTAAACGATATGCCAGCTACTCCCGAACCTCCTGATAACCAATGATCATTTCCAGGATTTACATTTTGAAACTGATGCGACATGGTATTGAACTTCTCAAGAAGTTCACCCCAGTATTTCTTACGAAGCGCAATTATCCCCTGGCTTGATTCTTTAGCAGCTTCAGCCTCTTTAGCTTTATCAGCCATCTTTATAAGATAGTCTTCAGCCTCTTTTACTGGTATAATCTGCTCTATATCTAATAACAATTCTTCACCATATTTATAAGGTGTAGCTTTGAAACACTGAACAGTAATTCCATGGTTTATCATCCACATAGCTGTAGATGTTACCTCTTTCCTAAAGTTTCCAGCCACAAGAATCATCCTTTGATCTCGCTCATTAAGAGAAATCTCATCAAATGGTTTATCATCGAAAAACTCTACAAGTTTATCTTTTGCTTTTTCGCCCTTACCTTGCTTATCAAGATATGCTTGATATATATCAACAATCTGCGGAACCGAGAGCGTTGAACAATAAGACACATACTTCAATGCCTGCCAATTCACATTTTTTCCAGTATCATCAAGTTTATTCTCTATTACAACTAATGCTCCATATTTATCTAAAGCCAATAAATCAAGTCGTTCATTGGTATCATTAAACCCATCAAACTCTTTTTGAATTATTAAGAGTTCTTCGTCACCTAGACACGAGGGATTCTTTGCTATCCATTCTTGCAAGTGTTCTCTTTCCTTAAAACCAAGTTCATGGAAAGTCTTACTTTCAATCTTATCTATTTTATTATTTGCCTTATCAATAACAAACATTCTTGTCCTCCCCCGTCAAAAGCCAAAATCATCTGCAAAGGTTAAATCCATCATTACTGGATGTCTAAACAATTCTAGTCCTGTATTATCATCTGTAACAACCAAATAATACTGCTTGTTCTTGTCATATTTCTGATTCTTAAAGTTAAATCTCATACGGAAAATGCGCTTTGATGAATCTGGTTCTCTACTATCTGCTACATAAATATTTTCATTGGATATTCTTTCATCATCCTCTGACATAAATACAATTCGGTATGTTGTTTCCTTAACAGTATCACTAACAGGTTCTGACTGTATAAAATCCATACCCGTAATCAGATTTGTAATTTTCTGAACCATACTAACCAAGTTAATTGTTGCCGGATTTGTTTCTACATGCCCTTTTGTCATCTTTATATCAAGAACTGGAACAATCATCTCTTGTGGAGAAGAACCTCCATGAACAAAATTCTGTCCTCCTCCTGAAACCTTAAATACATTACTACTAACAGGGAAAGATACAACCTTGTCATCATCATATCCAAGAACATGACCTAAGCCAATATTCATGATTCCATCATCATTAATGGCATTTTTTGATACAATATACCTTCGATTAATCCATGCATCTTTACCACTGACACCGCCTATTTTATCACTTTCACTTAACTTATCCCTCTTATAGATAAATCCATGATCTGAAGTAACAATAAATCTATATGTATTAGCATTTGTTGATATCTTCTTAATAAGATCCATTATTTCTGATATAGCCTCTTCACAAGCAACAAAAACTTCATCTTCCGTATTAGCCTTATCACCTCTTGCATCAATTTGATTGTGGTAAACATAAACTACTTGTTTACCTGTAAAAATCTCTCTAAGTTGAGTTTTCTTGAGATTCTTAATATCATCAAACTGAACGCATACACCATCTTTATTATGCCCTTGTAAGACCGTCTGTCTTTCTGCTAAGTCATTACATAAAACATCATCAGCATAAACTTCATAGTTATCTTTCATAACAAGAGTTTTATGTGGAAGTAATGCAGCCATACCTAATCTTGTATAGGATGGCAATGTACTCATCATAGCTGAAATCTTAGCAGTACATCTTGGATCATCCTTCATTCTTTCAAACAATTCCTGTCCAACTTCATATCTCATCGCATCTGAAATGATAACTACTGTTCTCTCCTTAGCATTATAAACATTATTGCTATAGAACTTTCTCTGCAACGGTAAGACCAGTAGTCCTTCCTCTCCAATAAATGCATTATTCCACCTTGGAATTAAATCATTAAGATATTCATTGGTATAAATATTCTCTACAAGTGTCTGTAGTTGCTCATAGTTAGTGCTATCTTCCAGCTTGTCTAAGTATAAATAAAATTTTCTGTAGGCAGTATCAATATGATAATCTTCTTCCTGATATTTCCTAACTATACTCTTCATATCATCACTGCCACCATAGTTCGCAGCATTAACAATATAAAAAGCATTTTCTAACATGGTATATGCATTTTCATACTTTTCACCGTAATGCATCTTAGAACGCATATCACAGACTTGAAGAATTGTCATCTCGTCTAATTTTGCTCCTAGATCCTCAGATACTAATCGCTCTGTTAACCAGTTTAATACTAATTCATCAATATATGAAAATGTATCACAATGCACCAAATCCTCAACAGGATACTTTGATAAATTTGTCTCTACCTTTAATCCTGCAGCGATATGCTCAGAAAGTCTATCATAGTCTTCTCGATACAAAATACTGTTCATCAGGTTATCTAAGAAAGCAATTATGTTTCCTTGCTTCATAGAAATAAAGCTGGTCCATGACTTCGGCACGCCGCTTTGCATATACCTATCAGAATAAGTAACAAACAATGTAACAACAAGTTTCTCAAGAGTTGAATCACTATCTACATAACCAAATTGCTGCTCACATAATTTCCAAAAAGCATCCTTTAGGTCATACTTTTCCATCTCTTCAAGATATTTGCTGTCCTCAAGTTCTCCTTCAGTGAGAATAATTCTAAGCACCTCTTCAAAAGAGCAGGTACGAGTCTTACATATTGCACTTAAAAGCCCTACAAGAATATTCTCCTCATTAAAATTCTCGATTTCCAAATCATAAAATCTCTGAGTTCTCTCTTTATTAGCAAAAAACTTGATATGCTTCTCAATAACATGCTTGTACTTTTCTTCAATTCCTAAATCAACCGAAAGCAAAGAAGCACGATCAGCAAAGAATCTCTTAGAGTAAAGCATTGTATCTTCTAAGTGATTATCCTTCACCTCAGGCTTTGGGAAGGGAGCATAAATCAGATAATTAGTCTCCCTGTCCTTTCTTTCAAGAAAATACTTCGTGTAGAATTGATTGTCCTTAGTTAGCTTATAGACCTTAGCATTATCTAATTCTACTGAATCCATATCTTCCTCAAAGTCAGCTTTATCATCATACCAAAACACCAGTTTACGTGTTTCCCCGGTAAATTCAGTATTAAGTTTATCTATTATTTGTTTAAGGTTTAGTTCTGCCATATGCAGCCTCCTAACAATTACTTTTTCCTTTTCTATTTCAGTGCTTTTTCTGGAAGTTCAGGTGCATTCTATTTTTCTTCAATATTCTTAAAAGAATAAGTAAACTTGTAACACTTTCCCCATCTGTCACAGTAAATACAGCCAGGGTAAATCCCCGATAACATTGTTTACTCTTCGTTTTCGTCAAGCAGTCTCTTCAAATCTTCAATATTAGGCAATGCCCTCCGCAGCTCCTCAGACATATCTTTTGATGTCTTGTAGGTAGCTACTCCCATTGGTTTTGCATAGTCCTGAATCACATAATCCACAAAGGACTTGTTCATGTCCTTACAGAGGATGATACCGATTGCGGGATTCTCATGCGGCTTGCGCTCATACCCATCCAACACGCTAAGATAACCTTGTAGCTGTCCCAGATATGATGTTTTGAACTTCCCACGCTTTAATTCCACGGCAACAAGGCAGTTCAGCTCCCGGTTGAAGAATAAAAGGTCGATGTACTGGTCTTCACCAAAAGCATCCAGATGATACTGATTTCTGATAAAGGCGAAATCCTTCCCGAATGTCAAAATGAAATTTTTGACATTATGGATTATGGCGTTCTCCACGACCTTTTCATCAATATCGGCTGTATCCCTGACATCCAGTTCTTCCACATTAATGTAATCAAGCAGATATTCGTCTTTGAAAGTACCGATGGCTTTCAACGCTTGCTGCGAGGCAGAAAGAGTCCGTGCAAAATTGTTCGGTAAATTTCCCTGATGATGATAATCATCCGCGGCAATACTACTTTTTAACGCCTCTACAGTAAAATGTTCATTAGCACAACGTCGGATATAAAACATCCGCTCATCTAAACTTTTTACTTTCCCGAGTATTACTCTGTGATGCGTAAATCCTATATGCAAAAATGCATCCATCGGAAAATCGTTATAATTTGGAACTTGCAAGTTCCAAATTGAAAGATCCGGAATGTTTTCTGTTTTGGAATTCACGAGTTCCAAACTGCCAGATGTCTTTTCAGGAATCTGCCCGGCTTGTTTGGTAGAATCCAATATTTCCCATTCTTCATAAAAAGTCCGCATATAGCGCAGATTGCGGGATGTAAAGCCGCGCAATCCCGGCAGTTCCTTGTCTAACTGCTCGCTGATAGCGTCAATCGCTCCCTTTCCCCAGAATCCGTTTCTGGAGTTTAATGATATGTACTTACCGATGCCATAGTAGAGCATAAGTTGCTTTTCGTTGACGGTTTTTGCGGCATCATACTGGCTCTGCAAAATCGCTGATTTTATTATCTGAACAGCTTCGCTGTAGTTTTGTATTTCACTCATTATTTTCTCCTCTAAGAGGCTGTAACTGCCTCGAAATATGTATTTTGAGAATTACACCCCACAGATTTCAGGCGGCAATGCTATCTCTGAATTGTATCAAACTCTGCACTTTGAGCTATTTTTTAAATTCCTCAAATTTCTTTTCAGGCATCATAATTGCTTTACTATCAGCCAAAACCTCATAAAACTTTCCATCAGAACCCAACTGAACTTTTCGATAATTGTATTTCACTCCATCATCTAAATCCAGCTCCGTTCTTGTAAGTGCTAAATGTCCTATCTTCTCATCATAGTCACGACACTCTTTTAGCTGCTTCTGTAGTTTTTCCTTACGCTTTGTAGCTGCACCTACTTCTCTACTATTGGTACTATGATCAATCATATCTTGCATACGACCAATCTCAGATTCATACACTCTCTGCATACGATGCAAATAATCAACTCTTAAGTTGCCAATAGTATCTGCATTATATCTATGCAAATATATCAATGCCTTAAAACCATTCTGCTTACCACTATCAAAAAGCCAATAAATAGGTCTTTTGCCTGATCCTGTTACAGAATATGTTTTACAATGATCCTTAAAGAAATCATTTACAAAATAATTTCTAATAATATCTCTGGATGTATCACCTTTGTTCTTTAATGCAGATGCAATAAAATCAAGATTTTGTTCTAATGTATCCTCACCATATACCTTCTTTAACCATCCACAAAGCAGACCTACAATATCATCCTCAAAATATTCCTCGTCTGTAATAGGAATAATATTGTCATCATCCGGAATAAAAGTAGAATACTTGCTTGCATCCCATTCTCCGCCAGCATATGCAAGACCTTCTACATCTAATGAGTATCGTCCAAACATACAACCAACAGCATATGAAAGAAGGCTCTTTATATCTCGCTGTAATTCAGCTTTTCTTACAGTGACATCTTTATCCTCAACCTCTGGTGAGAGTTCATCTTGTAAACCATATATATCAATAAATATACGATTCAACTCCTCTTCATTTGCTTTAAGTTGATTAAAGCGATCTTCACATTCTTTTTCCCATTCTTTATATTTATCTGATATTAATCTTCCAATGGTTTCTCCTTTTGTAAGTGGATGAATATTAAAATCCCATGACACTTCACTATTATCATAATCATATTTAGATATTTTTATATTTTCCTTTACTCTTTCGGTTATTATAGGTTTATCTACTATTAAACATGGTGCATTACCAATAGTCTCTATTGGAAATGCAAGTGTCGGATTAAGCATTTTTATAATAGAATCGAACAATTTTGAATTCATATATCCCATAAGAATATACTCTATATCACTCTTTATTATAATTATATTTGCATTGACATCTGGCAATATATCTTGACTCATAAAACGACAACTATATCGATTTCCACTAACAAGTGGCCATGTTATAGTATTCCGAAAATAATTTTCCTTTTTTCTTAATCTGTACGTACTAGAGGAAATCATTTTCTTAATATCTCTAGCATCATTTTCTAAATTAATTACATACTCATAATTACCATACCATTTTTTATAACCACCTCCCTTGTTACATTTAAACCATTTCTTCCCCCCACTCTCCATATTGGTCATTGATTCACTTCGAGAATTCGAGATGTTGATTCGAGGGTAATATACTTCAAACCACCCTCTTAAAAAAAATTCATTATTTCCATTTTTTATTCCGCATTCCAAATTAAAAGAATCAGAAATCCTACCATATTCCTTAAACAAATTTTTAAATTCCTTTGAACACCAATACGCCAAAACTGCATTAGGTAGATTTTTCATATCATATAATGAATTACTGTATGTTATATTTTTCTCGAAAAATCCGATTTTCTTTTCAGTTTCATCCTTATATTCTCTTAGATCAATGAATAATCCCTTCCTTTTTTTCGATGTATATTTGCTTAATACAAACGAAGTAGTACCAAACCCACATTCAAACGCGCCTAGTCCTAAGTGAAGTAATGAAATTATCTGCGAATCAAATAATACTTCAGTTCGTAGTTTTAGGAATGTCCCCAAAAACATCCAGGCTTCTGGTGTAATCATTCCCAAATATCCTCTTTTTTCCAATAAATATTCACATTTTTCAATAAAAACAGCAAACAAATCACTTTTTGTCCGTTTATACTTGTTTTTAACATAATCATTGACATTTTTCCCCAAGCCAGAAACAGCTGCATAAGGTGGATTCGTAACAACCACCTCATACTTCGTTGCCATCACCTGTCCAATATCAATCAACTCTTCCAAGCTTTCTTGGGTTATATTAATGCCCACAGTCTCTAATGAAATCTGTCCATCATCAGCATTCCCAGAAACAAACAACCTCAGCAAATCCCAATCATAATCTTCAACATTTAAAATAGATCCATATTCCTTAGCATCTCTAAATGTATCCAATAGTCCTGTCAACTGTTCTATTGCTGTTTTCTTTTCGCTATCACTTAATTCATTTCCCAAATACTGTAAGTGCTTTCTGTCAATCCCATTACTTTCTTGAATCGAATAAACATGGCAAGGAGTGTCTGCAGACAGTATTCTTCTGTTATACTGTCTTGCCTTCATCATTACAGCAAAGTAAGCCATCTGATATGCTCTATCATCAATATCTAATCCATAGATATTATTCTCTAAGATGCTCTTTGCAGCATCTCTTTCTGACCATCCTGCTGATTCGTATATCTGCATTAACACATCAAATGCATACACAAGGATATGTCCTGAACCCATACATGGATCAATAAACTTAATATCCTCCGGATTAAGTTTAGAATACTCTTTATGAATCTCATCAAGTTGTGCCTGCACCTCCGGCTCTTGCTCAGCCTCTTCAAGATAATACTTCCATCCTGCCTTTAAGCTATCATTAGGATGACCTTCTACCCAAAGCCGACCCAAGCTATTTTCAACCATATAGCGAACAATCCAGTCAGGTGTAAAAAGCTGTGTTACAGCAGGAATTTCCTCTTTTGTAATCTTTCCACTTTTAGCAAAGGTCTCATTTTTAGGTTCTGTATTGTAATACTGATATAACCATCCGATAATCTCTACCTGACCGCCTTTTTCAATATTGAAATCGTCCTCCGGGATATCATTTACAAGATGATACACTACTCCCTCTTTATCTATAGCAGAGATATTTAACAAGGCTTCTGTATAATCAGCTGTTTTTTCAAACAAAGCCGGCAAATTAGCATTTAAGGCATTACATTGTTTAATGAAAAGCATTCTAAAACACTCATCCAATTTGTTTGCATTTTTTAGATTGATAATCTCTTGCTTTTCTGAATCTGTGAATGATAAATCTGCATCAAAAGGAGACGTAACCAAATCCGGCTCCGTCTTTCCTCCTTCAGATGAAAGAACTCTAACATGAGAAGGCAAATAATCATTTACCTCCATAAATCTGATTGCTATTAATCTATTAAACCATGTATACGCCACGCCCTCTATAATATACTTATAAGCTGTAGCATAATCTGTTTGCTTTTCTTTTGCCTTAATAGTATCAACCAGGTTTTTTCTTTGTCTTATCTGTTCTCCGGTTATTGCATATGGTTCAGCTGTTCCAATGTCAAAAAACTGGGTTTGCCCGGTAGATTGTGGCAAAGGATTCTGAATACCATCCTCTGTAACTCCCATAAGTCCGGCTTTATACTCAACATCAGATATAAGCTTATTCCTTGCCCATATAGCAAAATTCTTTATAGCAGCCTTATTCATTCACATACTCCATTCCTAAAATTCAACATTGATAATATCATTATCTTTCAACTCATTTAACAATTTATCCCTTAATTGACTAATATATTTCTCAACATCATCTTCTTTTTCAATTCTCCAGGACGATGTTTGTGCTACATTCTTAATTGTTACATTCTTTGTTTTCTTTACTGGTATATCAACAGCAATATCCACACCACCAGATGCATTAGCACCGTTCTTCTCCTGCTCAGCCTTTGCTCTTTCTGCAGCTAATTTTGCATCCAATTCATTCATCTCATCCAATAAACGAATCTTTAATGCATTTGACTTGTCTGCATATGCTCTTAGTCTTGAAACATTATTACAAGAATCTGCTCCATCTAAAATTTCAATGAATAATTGGATATATTTTGGCTTTTTCTCATCCTTATACTCTTTTGTATCAACAACTTCTATTACTCTATCTTTATCATCGTTGATAGACTGTTTCACAGGAACAGCAGCTTTCTCAAGCACCTTATTATAAGCTTCCATAAATCTATTTCTAAGATCTGGAAGTTTTGGTATCTCTCTGTAAGGTGCTTTCATTTTTACGATTGTACGAATCTGATCAACTATACCTTCTAATTCTTTATCTACTATGTATGTTTTACTATCATCGTAGATTTCTAACATATCCAAAGCCCTGGTAAATATTTGTTTCTGCTCACCTCCAAAGAATGTCTTCACAGGTTCGTAATCATCAGAATAATCTAATAAATCGTCTTGATGCTTGGATACATACTCATAAAACTCTTTCGAGTCGGATAATTGCATAATAGTCTGCATTAATGCTTTACCCTCAGCAATAATACTCTTTCCAGGATAAGCATACTGATTGTAATTCACCTCTAATGTTTGCATTTCAGACAATCTGGATTGCGAATATTTTTGGAAGGTTCTCATTCCGGTATCTTCATCTTCTGAAGACAAAGAGGTACCAAACATCTCTTTTATCACTGACTGCACTGCCCTCTTCTCTTTTTCTGGAACACGAACTCTTACTTCCATGAGCAGCTTATCAACATACTGTTTTTTAACAATATAATCAACAATCTCATCTGCCGACTTATTCATTACAGTAACCGCAGAGCCATTAACTGTAAATGTAATATCACCACGTTTGTATAACCTGGCAATCAGCCAATGAACGTCATCCTCTACAAAACCGTATGGAGCACTCATAAATCTATCTTTAATCGTCTTCATAGAAGTTTTGATATGAATCTGTGAATTGCCGGATATAAAACTTAAAACATCATCTAATGCATGAATATTAGCCTCAGTTCCGCCTTTCAATTCAAGCTTAACCTGATTTGTTGCTACAAACATCTTTCTGATATTCACCTCATCAAATGGCGTATCAATATATGAAAGCTTGTGATAAACTGTTTGTACCAGTTTTCCTATTGCATCATTGATTCTTCCAGTAACTTCTTTAGCAGAAAGGTTAGCAACATCACCATTCACATAAATAGTTGCTGCTTTTAACGCCTCTGTAAGATATAACTTGGCATTGGAGTTTCTTTCTCTCATTTCAACACGCTTTGCTTCTTTGATTGTTTCATATTTTGTAAGCTGTGATGAAGTATTGAGACGAAGAAACTTTTCAATCTTCAAATAAGTCATCAATTCCTCAAGGAAAGCAGCATCGTTTGGAAGCAACACAACAACCTGCTGACCTGTTCCCGACATCATTCTAAGAGTTGCATCATCACTGCCACCATCATACCAAGGTGTAAGAATCTTTAAACCAATATCATAATTTTGATTTGATTTATAAGGTCTGTCATCCACAGTCTGATTAAATGGAAAGGCATATCTTCCGTTATGTGCAGGATAACGATATTTTTTTTCTGAGAAAATATCTTCAAAAATCATTTCAGAAACTTTATTTATAACCTCAGCCATTTCAACATTCTGGCCATCTATTTCTCTATTGATTTCCTGTTCTTCATCCGTAAGAAATACATATAAATTACCATTTTTCTGAACAAGCATTTGCTGACTTAACACTTTTAAAGCCTGTTCTACTCTCTCTTTTAACTCAATTCTGTCATTGTCAATATTATCAATCATAAGACTGGTTATATTTTCAACATTGGCCTCTATTTCCAAAATGTACTTAATCATAAATAAAGTCTTAAGAACATTGATTGCAAAGACATCGTCCTTCTTGTTCTCAGGATTAATCTTGCTGTTATCATATGCACGTATAATTACACTTCGATGACTATGATCCAAAAAATTCTCTAATGCATCGTAAAATCTATGAAATGGTACAATCGCCCCTTCTGATTCTTTCATTATTTTCATGGCTGATTCTTTGAAAAGCGCAAGCATTGAACGCTCGCCTTCAGAAAGATGCTTTCCCGATGCTCCATGTGTACGAATAGATGTCAAAACGCTTGCCAAAAGATTAAACTGATATGGAACAAAAGGATATACTCCCGAAAAATCATCCTCATCAGCATACAATTTTTTCTCTACTCCATCATTGAATACAATAAGATTCTTGATAATTGTAGATTTTTGCTCATACAACAATCTTAATGTCTGAGCACCAGTTTCATTCTTTGAAAGAATTCTCTTTTTGATAACCTCATCAACATTTGCTGATGACAAAGCAAGTCTTGTAGCAAAGCGACCTTGAATCTTTGAAAAGTCATTGCCCTTTACCTTCATAATGGAATCAACATCCTGCTGGCTGGTTACAACCACCCAGGCTTTTCCGCGACATTCCTTACTCAATTCTTCACGAACTGTTTGGAGATTAAGCATAAGGTTAGAATCATCACCAATGTACTGACCAACTTCATCAACCATAAATACAACATGACGATTTTCACCTTTTTTATCTATATATTCCTTTACTCTCTTAGCAAATTCTTCAATACTGATGCGATATGGTTCAGCAGCTTTTTCACACCAATTACGTGCAGCCGCCTCACTCATAAAATCAATATTTACAAGTGCTTCTACAACATCATCCTGAATAAAATCAAATTTATGTCTAGACTTAGTCCATTCTCCACCATATTCATCTTCAAAGGCCTCTTTAAAAGCCTCATACTTACCCTCATCCGTCAGCTGACTCTCTAAATCAGCAAGATGCGGTAAACTACCACAGAATCCCTGCATTTCATTAAAAACTTTTAAAAACACATTAACAATTGCATCTTTGTTCTGTTTGCTGTTAGAATCACTTTTAGAGTCAATATTAAATAAAACAACATCCGTAGGAATGCTTGCTGCCAGCTTCATATCAGCTAAAACCATCGGATCAGCTATCTTGTTATCATCAACAAAATAATCAATTGCTTTCTTTCCTCCAATTTCATTGTTAGCGAGAATATATGATAAAATCTTTAAGAAATGTGATTTACCACTTCCAAAGAAACCGGATATCCAAACACCTATTTCACTTGTATTACCGTTAATCCCCTTTTTATATGCATCAAAAAACTCCGAAAAATGTTTTTGCAACTCTTTCGTTACTACATATTCCTCTAATTCTTGTGCAACATTGGTTTCTTCTCCCTGACCGACAATAATAACTCCCTGAATTTCACGATCAATCGGTTTCGCAAACATATCCTTAATCTGCATAACAATCCTCCTGCTTAAGCTGATTCTTTATTTAACTAATTTAAACGCTCTATAATAATTATCATCTTTAATCTCATTAAAAAGTATCAATTCTTGTTCATTATATACACCTGGGAAGAACATCACTACCGGAGCCTTAACAAATGCCTGGTGTAGGTTGTTCAGAACCTTATGTGACCTCAGTATCGGAAAACACTTACCAACACCTGTTAAGAAAACCACAGCATTATCCGGTGTGTTATCTCTAATATACTGGACTATATAACTATCATCATCATTAATTTTCATGGAATTGCTAACCGCTTTGGTGATGCGTTCTAATCCCTTCTTCTTCTCAAAATTAAAACATGCATCCATAAAATCATTTTCTTCCAAGAAATCTATTATGATATCATATAAATCGAACTCTACTAGTTCAAATCCATCATTACCTTTACTGTTTTTATTTTTTAAATACTTTATGCGTTCTCGAACTTCTAATTCTCGTTCAGGTGGATAATCAAACACCCAGTAATTTACCTCATTTGCCCTTCCACTGCTTTCTCTTAAAGCCGGATTCTTAATCTTTTCTTCCATCTCATCAAGGCGTTCACTTAAATCTCTCATCATCTTACTCCTTCAAGTGCTTTTGCAATTTGTCCATATCCATAGTCGTCAAGCCAATGCTTTAGGACAGGATCTAAAATTGGCTTATTGATCTTTCTGACAGATGCTCTTGTTTGATCATCTAATAGTCCAGCTTCATACAAATGCGTTTTGTAACTTCTTATAAGCCTTTTTATCGTATCATCAGTAAACGATGATACCTTTTCATCTTGAGCCTGCTTGTTTTTGAAAAAAATTCTTATATCGGCATCTGATAACTCATTTTCACCAACTATAAGTCTCTCTCTAAACACCTCATACACAAAATCAAAAAACAAAGTGTCATGCGCTAATACAGCGCTCATTGCAAACATTTTCTGTGTTGATATGTCGCTTTCTAAAAACAATGGATAAAAGCTTGCGTCTAATGACTTTATCCGAGCAGCAACTATAGAAAACGTTGACGCACTCCTTGCAGGTGTTACAGCACCAAAAATATTTTGTTCTATGTTTATATTTTTCACTTCATCAAGTGTTTTTCCATCTGCTAGTAATTGTACAACCTTTCTAAATTCCATAAACCAAAACGAACGTGATACCGCACCAGCACTATATTTGTTTCGTTTCATTATTATTATCCTCAATTCTTTAAAGTTTATACTAATATGATTCTGTAAGATTATCCCTTATATCTTGCATTTTTTTAACCGCCAAATCAGGTCCAACAATCTTACATTCCTTCCCAAGTGCTATCACCCAACTCAGGAACTTATTGCTCATCACCACATCCACATCTACCCTAAACTTCTCATCATCCACCGGCACCAGATCAATCTTCCTACCAAACCGATCAATGATGACATTGGCCATATCATTAGTACATTCCAAAACAACAGTCATCTCTTCGCCACCAAACATACTAAAATGCTTCTGGGTATAAGTACTCATATTTATCTTAGAAAAGGCAGTTGATCCTTTTCTCTTTTTATCCACTATAGAGACATTTAACATCTTATCTACTCTATAATGCTTAATCTTTCTATCCTTGAAGTCATATGCCACCATATAATATTTATCATTATCCCAGAACAAAGCCCATGGACTCACTTCATAAAATGCTCCATCATGGCGCAGTTCCATTTCCTTCTGTAAGTTCCAAGAAAAGTATTGATATGTAATCATCTTATTATCATTGATGGCTGTATGAATGACATCTGTTGTATCATAGATACTATCATTCATGTTTTTGATACGGTCAGCTACATACACCTGACGTTTTAAAAGAGACTCGTCAAAGTTATCATTGACGGTTGCAAGCTTCATGATTAGATCCTCTGTTTTTTTCTTTGTTAAGAATCTGGAAGCCTGAACAGCATCGATTAAGACTTTTAGTTCAGCAAGTTCAAACTTGCCGTTAACCATATAGTATCTAGTCTGAGGTCCATTTCCCTCTTTCTTGATTTCTAGTCCGAACTCTCTAAGAGCTTTAAAATCATCATACAAAGCTTGTCTGTTGACCTCTATACCATATTCGCTTAGTTTATCCTGGATTGCTGGCAAGGACAATCCTTGCTTTTTATCCGTCTTTTCTCTCAATATTTTATAAAGATACAATAACTTTAGTTTCTGATTAATCCTTCTTGACACTTAAGGCCCTCCGTTTACGCTTCTTCTTAAAAAAACACCCTTCCGGGCGAACCTTCAATCTCCTAATCGTATCGACACGATGTATATACAATAAACCTAACATAAATTATACCACAGAACTTCTAAACAATAAAGATATTTTTAAAATTCTCTGTCAGAACTAACGAACACACCTTTAAAAACTCCCTCTATTCCGCCATTTCCTCTAATCGTGTTTTTTTCGACCATGGTTTTTATAAAAAATTTTTAACTTAGAATCAACTACTCCTCATCTCCTCCCAAATCCGCCTCTTCTCCCTCATCTCCTCCTCGCTGCATCTTGGATCCACAATCTTAAGAATAGTCTTATCATCCGCCTTATTCTTGCCCTGACTAAGCTCCTTAATCACCTCACGTCTTGTATCTGTCATAAACTCCGATGCATATACGCTAAACAGGTCATACTCATCGTACTTTGCCAAGAAATCTTGCTTTCGCTGCTCATATCTCGCTTCTTTCTCTTCTTTGCTCAACTCCTGAAGCCTTGCTATATCCATGAGCGATTCAGCGTGATAATCGCCTCTCTCGCTCTCTTCATCATCTTCCGAATTACTCAACCTATCAAGGTCAAGCATCATAAAGTCATACGCATCAATCTTCTCTATTCTTATATTCTGCCCTGCATTAGCTTGTTTCTTCATGTATTTAAGGGAATCCTCGTTGATAAACGCAAAGTCAGCTTCTTCGTCATTTGTCTCATCCAATCTCATCTCATCATCTACCATTAATGCCTCATCTTCATTTGCTCTAATACTCTTAACATAGGCTCTCGCCTGGTTATATTCCTCATGTTCCCATGGATGCCACTTCTTATCCCTTAGTGGTTCTTCGCCACGCACAAATAAGATACACTCGTCATTTGGCAAAAGCCTGACCTCATACTCATTCATCAGCTCACGCCCAAGAACATCATAGTTCTCACTTGTAGAGCCGGAGCTGCCTTTGCTCTCGCCATTTGTCTTCTTGTCAATCGTCCATTTGCCAAGGAGTTTTGAGATATATTCAAATGTACTCGCCTCATTTCCACCAAGATACAGAAATGTATCGCAGTTACCGACTACACCTTCCCATGCTCCTTCAGCAAAAAGAGTCTTGATTTGCGCCAATGACTGTAACATAGGAATACAGTATATCCCACGACTTCGACATGTCGCTAGAATCTTATCAAAGTTGGATGGCATTTTCGTATTAGCAAACTCATCCAAGAAGAATCCTACATCCATCGGAAGCTTGCCACCATAGAATCTCGCCTGCGAATAAAGCTTCTGAAAGAGCAAGGTATATATCATTCCCGGCACAAAGTTATAAGTATCGTCATCATCCGGTATCACTATGAATAGATTGCTTTTCGTCTTCTTGTCCCCATCGATTCCAACTCCCATCTCATCAAGCGGAATATCATTTGTCGAGAAAACATCAAGAAGGTCATCATTGTCAAATGGCTGCATTCTCGCATTTACAGTCATAAGTACTGAACGCACTGTTTCATCAGGACCACCTCTATATCTCTTATACGCCTTTACTGCCGGATGCTCAGGCTTCTTCTCTTCGAGCTTCGCCATCCTCGCATCAAGCTTCGGCTCCTCATCTCCCTCGCCAAACTGCGCCTCATCTATCAGATAAAGCACCGATTTCATATTCACCTCAAGCTTCCTGACCTCACCTGTATCCTGATTCCATACTGCCTTAGGACACTCCATCCATACATACAAGAAAATGCTTTCAAGGAACATTTTCTCAGCTTTCTGCCAGAACGGATCCTGACTTGACGCCTTGATATTGGCATTTTCTGTATTTTGGATAAGATTCTGAATGAGCTTGCTTATGTCACTTTTCTTCTCGATAAACAGGAAGGGATTGATGTGCATACTCTTATTCATTTCACACATGTTGATGGTAAATACTCTAGTGTCCGGCTGACTTTCAAGCCATGGACCGAGTTCCTCTACAAGCGTTCCCTTAGGATCGGTAAATACATTGCAGCCATGCAGATTGAGAAGATTCGGCGTAAGAAAGAACGATGTCTTACCTGAACCGGATCCGCCAACAACGAAGGTATTGTTGTTACGAAGCGTTGAACTGTCGTACTTAAAGCGGATATTCTCCGAAAATATCTTATTGTTACTCGGATTATCCATATCAGCAAATTTCTTGTTAAATTCCTTGATATCGCCCCATTTAGCCTCGCCGTACTCTTTGCCGTGCATCAGATTGTAGCTGATCTTGTTATAGTATGAAAATGCAGCCACACCCCATATCAGCACCCCAAGCGCAACCATAGGAAGTGACTTGTCGTTGTAGATAGAAAGTGGATGCAACATACACCATAGAAGCTGCTCTTTTACTTTGGTTATATCAAAACCCACTACATAAAGACCACTTAAACTATAAAAGATATATGCAAATGTAGGACATAAAATGATACATAAATTCCTAAACTTGGCTATTCTGATTTTCTTTAAATTGCCAGCTGTAACCACTGTTGTTCTTCGTTTTGTTTTCTTAGATTTACTCATTTCTTGACCGCCTTTCCTACAGTTACCTTAGCCACACTTGAATGTCCTTTCTCTGGCTTTACGCCCTTTGTAAGTTCCTTAGCCTTTCCTTTACTCCTTAACTTCTCACTCTTAATATAATATTGGGCCACAATCTCATTTTTCATCTTATAAGTCTTTAAGATATCTCCATTTCTATCGACTTCACGAACCATCGACTCCTTGCCCTTTTGCAGATATGCCTGGATAACGCTACCGTCCTCAGAAAGCATCGCATCCGACTTCTCAATAATAAGACAGTGATAATGGTCATTTGCCAATTCATCTATCTCCGGAAGCTTAGTCACATACTGATACTGTTCTTCTGCTACTAATGTTTCAGCTACATTTAGCTCTAGTGGCAAATAATCCTTCTTACCTTGCTTAGCCTTGATTTCCTCGATATGAATAATATTCTCTACCTTAGAATCAGGAAGGGCAGAAGAATCTATCTCCTGCCCTTCAGAAAAATTTGGTAGCTTGTTTGTTTCAGTAACCTTGATATGATTAACTTGCCAAAGTCCTTTGATATCAACCTTATTGAAATTGTTTTTGTATAGGTCCACATCCACTATCTCAGGATGCTCCTTGTCGATATAGCCAGCTGGATTCATTGAGTAAATGTTCATCTTACTTCCGTTCTTTAGGTGTGTAAATGCAGTCTTTCCATCATCAATGATTAGCACATCTTCCTTCTTGATGCAAATCACCTTGGCCGACTTATCTTGTTTCATAGTTTTTGGAATACGAAAATAGTATCTATCCTTGTACTCTTCAAGAAGTATGGACTCAAAATTTAGCGTAATTGGCATATATGCTTCATCTTTATTTCTGCCTTGAAGTCTACTAATTTGCTCAGTACATTTTTCTACTTTATATCCTTTTTCAGCAAGTTCATCTAGTATTTTCTTACCTTCTTCCCCACCAAGTTTCTCGTAATCTTCAAGTGTTATTTCCTTTGGTTCCTCAGCTAGCTTCTTTCTATAGTGATCAACTACTATTTTCACTCTCTCTGCATCCTGGGGATCATAGGCAATCTGCGTATAACCATCTCCAATACAAAGATCTGGTAGTTCAGCAAATGACACCTTTAGTTTTTTAAGTCTATCATAAAAGCCAATTAGCTGTTCCTCATCTTCTAGAGGAATATTTAAGATTCTATAGTTTCCACCGGTAAGTTCTTCTAGGTCTTTAACCTTCATTGTGTTGTGCTTGCCCTCACTGGCATAGTGCAGTTTCATCTTGCGTTGCATATTCTTAAGTTTAGCAAAATCCACACCTGCCTGAGCCCCTTTCGATGTAAACTTAATTGCTCTTCCTAGTGCGCCTATTCCTCTTCCATACAGTTCAAGGACCTGTACCAATGTCATCAATTCTTCGCTCATGTTAATATCTCCCTTCGTTTTTGTTATAACCTTTGGACCAATGGTCCAAAAGTTACTCTCTTCTTATCAAACTATGTTTCTTCTCAGCTTTTTTTCTAATTTGATAGATTTCAATAGCCTTCTCCATCTGAAAAGCACTCACTTCTGGTAAAGCAAATCTCAAAATAAATTCTTCCGGGATTTTCTCCTTAACTGCCTTTAAGACCAACTGAAGCTGTGCTGGCGATAATTCTTTACTGTTTAACACGTAATTGGTAAGGCGTGAGTACGGCTTACCTGTTGAAACCATATTCTTAATCAGGATGTCACCTGCCTCGGCCTCTTCCAATGTTATATGATATTTCTCAAATATTCTTTCATAGCGATTCAGTAGCTCTAAATCGCATCTCATCTCATCTTCTTTTTTAGTATCTTCAGTTTCATCTGAATGACTAGATTCCTCAGCCACATTACATTCATTGATTCCCTGAGATGCACTGTTTTCACTTTTCGTTTCCTTTTTATCATCTTTTTCTTGAATTTCACCATGGATTATATCTTTCAATTGGCCTAGTGTTATCTCTTTATCTGCCTCTTTGGGTAAATCAATTCCAAGCATAACGCATATCCTTTTCAGATCAACATCAGTAAACATCTTAGGTTGAATATCCATATATTTTGCAATATCTTCATCAGATAGTTCATATGCAATACCAAGCATTAAAGCGATATATCTTGACTGTTCCATCGTAACTGTCATCTCAGGTTCAAATTTATACTTCTCAACAAGTCTTTCAGACTGACTAGCTTGCTCCTTTGTCATTTATGCTTCACTTCCTTTCTCTTCCTAAACGGAGGATTCTCCAACTCTTTCAATTTCCTTATAACTTTTTTCTTGGTTTCCAACTTTTGGACCAATGGTCCAGAAGTTGCTTTTCTGGTCTGGTTATACTCTTCACTTAGATCTTCTATCATTTTATGAAGTTCTTTCTCAGACCGAATATTCATCCTACAAATAAAAGAAGCATCTTCGGACATTCCTTTCATTGCCCTAGATGCTTGTTCTCTCATTTGCATACTACTTCCTGTTCCTTTATATAAACGCCTGGCCTCAAGCATTTTTCTAACATAATACTGCTGATATGTTGACAGCTGCTTATATGGTATAAACGATGTAGGCCGGCTTAAAAACCACACTTCACTTATAAAAAATAGTCGCTTGTAATTATAGTCTTTATCGGGATTATATTTATTTAACAATTCTTCTTTTGTTGTTCCAAGAATCCTTCTTTCTATATCATTTGGCATATACTTTTCGCCTAACTGATATGTTCTAATTGCCTTAGCTCTACCTGGTGGTGTCAAAGCCAGATATACCCCATGTTCTCTAGAGACACCTTCTCTAAGCTGATACCCAAACTCACTAACCATTATTTCCTTAAACTCTTCATAAGACTTGCTTCTAGCAATACATTCATCAATATCATCTCTGATTATCTCTTGCCACTCTTTTCCCTTCTCTTTGGAATTATCATAATCAAGCGATTCATCCTTTTCTTTCAAAGGCCCAGTATGATACTTTTCTGCAAGGCGATTGGTAAGTGGTTTGATAATCCGATTCCAGTCTCCTTTCTCATACCGGAACTTGCCACCTTCTCTGCATACTGAATTAAATATAAGATGCATATGTAAATGATCCCTGTCACTATGAACTGCATAAACATAATCGTACTTGTCACCCAAATACCCTTCTACCCAGTCACTCATAAAAGCAAACGCAGTCTCTGGTTTTACTTTCTCATCTTTTGAAAATGAAAACTTATAATGATAACCAACTCTATTACCATGGCTTCTGACATTTTCTCTGGTAAACTTAAACATTTCCAATATCTCTTCAGGTGTAATACCTGAGTTGCTATAAACGAGGCCACTGGTTTTAGCCTCATTCATAATATAAGGAATTGCCTTAGATAAATGCTTTTCTCCTTTTATACTGTCCATCTTAATAATTAGAGACATATCCTAGCCCCCTTTATCACTTTTGGACCAATGGTCCAGAAGTTACTCTTCAATCTTATTGTTAATCTCATACATCAGACTAATAATCTGATTTAGCTTATCAAGAAGATCTATACTTGGTTCCACATATGCATACTCATTATATTTCTTTGCAATCTGATTTACATTTACACCAAGCTTACGAATCTCATAGCTAATCATTTGTCTTAATTCGTTATACTCTGACCTTGATACACTTGGAGGATTGATAACCGAATCTCTTACAAACTTGCTCATAGTTACTCCTTTATGGTGAGCAGCTTCAGCAAGTTGTCTCTTTTCTCGATCTGTCATCCTAACAATCAAGTTTGAGGTATAAAGCTCATTGCTCATAACTTTTTTCACCTTCTTTCTGTTTAAGGTAGATGGTACAAATCTTGTATCATTTTATGCTACAAATTTGCTACAAAATCTGCGTCATTTTTTCTCCTGCAAGATACGCCTTTTGTATATACAAAAAGGCTGGTTGTACAAATTTTGTACAACCTACTTGTTAGGGAGATTTCTCCCTAATACCCTCTATAGATATTTAGTCCTACCGGACATATCAACTTTTGGACCAATGGTCCAAAAGTGAAAAAGCACCAATGGAGTTTTTCATCCATTGATGCTTTTTGCATTCTCTTATGCATTTTAAATCTTGATTTATCGTTCTATCAAAAAGAGATTGGTTTCCCAATCTCTTTCCGGCAGCATAGACTGCATTCATTTTTCGTTTAGTTGAAGATCTGTCCGGGCAGTTTCAGCTTCGCCTTTTGAGGAAATCCTTTATCGAACTCTTCCACATCCTCATCACTCACATAATACCCCTGCGGAGTCTGATATACCCCGGTAATTTCATCAAGATATCCGGGGATCAGTTCCTTACAGAGAAAAAATGATGCATCTGCATCCTCCGGCAGATCATGATAGCGAATGCCAAACTTACTGGCATAGTCAAAACCGCTCTTGCCATAAAAACCGATGTTTCCTTCAAATAGAACCGCACCGAAACCCATCTCTGCTGCTTTTTTCAGCGAATAGTCTAGCAAAGCCTTCCCATATCCCTTTCTCTTCAGCTCCGGGATGATGCCAATCGGTCCCATCGTTAGAACATCGATCACCCTGCCGTCATCAGCCTCGATGATCGTCTTCATGAACATATTCTGTCCGATCAGACTTCCATCCTGTTCCATAACAAAGTCAAGTTCCGGAATGAATGCCGGATTATCCCTGAGCACATGAATCACGTAATGCTCGGCACATCCCGGCTTATAAACGTTCCAGAATGACTCTCTGACAAGGTTCTCTACTGCTCTGTGATCTTTCTTTTCTTCTAAACGAATTGTATAGTCATTTTTATTCAATGTTTTTTACCTCCTGAAAACTT
>AUXO013077042.1_pt1 | contig 32206 bp, 34 predicted proteins | sample 768731 | NCBI WGS metagenome assembly AUXO01 (sample SAMN02715735, study PRJNA202380) | gut metagenome | biome: sheep rumen | host: Ovis aries | place: New Zealand: Palmerston North
ACTTCTTCGACGGAACGCACGGAGCTGTTGCCGTCAAAGATAGTCTTATACAGTTCGATCCTGTCGGATTCGGAATTGTCATTCTCGGTATCAAACAGCATGACACCAACCTTGATGTTGCCGAATACCTTGGTCTTCTTAATCACACGGTCAAGAGCCAGATACTTGTCATGCTTCTTGACGGTGATCATCAGAAGATAGGAGAAGTCTGGCCTGTCGGATTCGATCAGATCACTGACTGTGACATCAGGATCCTTTTCGAACAGAGCTTTAACCATCTTTTCATACGTATACCAGGGTGCTTCAATCTTGAGATTTGCCATAGTGCATTCCTCCAATATAGTTTATTTATAATATCGAGCGGAACCGCTCGTATTACATCAATTCTTGAGAAGCTTTCTTGTAGCTTCAATGAGCAGCTTCCATTTCTTAATGTTAAGCTTCACTTTTTGTGTGTAATAGGTATCGAAATCATCATCTATATGCTGATCTTCCCATGCATGAATGTCATCGTTCATAAGATTTTCTGCTTCTTCTATAGTAAGTATACCATGTTCAAGGAATGATGCACTTGTTTTCATCTTTATTACTACGTCTTTCATGGCATTTCTCCTATTGTATCCCAGTAAAGCCGGTCCAGTGTGAATCCGACTTCCTTCATGTAAGTTAAAAGCATTTTCTCCACACAGTATGGCGAGTCATCATCCATATAAGACCTGAGATATTTGTTGCCAACGATTCCGCACAGGTTAAAGATGTAGACATCTTCCTTATCAAGCTCAACGTGTTTAACCACAACCCACTTGGAATAGTTGACGATCTTATCAGGATCATCAGACTCTGATTTATCAAACGAATCGGCAAAGTATTCCTCCTTGCCGATTCGTCCTCTGATTATGTTTGCAAACTGTTCAGCTGTAAGCTCAATCATACGAGCCATAGGATATCATCTCATTTCTTTTTATTATCATATAAGTTACAACCAGATTTAATAATCACGATAAAGTTCCTCTGCTATCTCTTGCATTACGCCGTCCATATAAACAGCCTGACCGCAGCATGTCCTTCCCCAGATATATTGTCCATTAAACATATCCCATACAATCTCTTTGCGTTTTACAAGTTCCTCTGCAAGGAACTGTGTTACAATATAGAATTCAAATATCTCTGTGTATTCTTCAGTTTCTTCATCATAGATTGTGCCAAAGCGCCCATAATACTTATCAAGTATATCCGTATCGTTGCCTGCAAGATCATAAACCAATATGCTTATATCTGCACAGACATGTTTTTCAACCAGGAATTTTGCATCCATCACCTGTTCCATACGTACACTCCTTTCCTTTTAAATCTGTAAGCAACTGTATTGTTTTTGTATACATCTGATCCAGTTCAGAATCTTCCTGTACAATGTCGCATGCATCACAACGCCTGTCGCATTTGTTCTGTGATGCCCGTATCATACATTCATGTTCTATTCTCAGTAGTTCTATAATCCTTTTTATATCCATATTCTTTATGCTTTTCTTTAAGGTCCAGTACAGCATCGTCTATAATAGCTATTACGCCAAGCAAAAAGAACAGAAGTGATGACAGCCATACCGGTGACAGTATCCAGATAAAGCTCCAGTCTATCACGCCTATTCCTTTCAGTACCATATAGATAACGCTTATGATCATGTTGGTTTCAATAACTTCATCGACTTTTATATTAAGTATTTTATCGGACAGTTTTATTGCAATCACTTCCTTTATTTTTATTCAAGAGCAGACGCAGCAGGATTCGAACCTGCGATACGGGAGTCAAAGTCCCGGGTCTTGGGCCAACTAGACGATGCGTCTATGTGCTGATCAGTTGTTCTGATCAGCTGTTTGTTATGAATTCAGTTCGAAACCATCACGCTGTAACAAAATCCAATCAATCCATAATCAGTAGTCATACTTTCTCCACTGCATTAATCTTCTTATCCCTTGCCTTTTTGAGATGTTCGGCAAGTTTCTTCTTTCTTTCATCCGACAGTGTCTTTGGAGGTTTCACCTTTATCCACGAATGAGGAACAGTTGCATACAGGCATCCATCATTATCCTGAGGATACCTTAATACTTTTATATCTGAATTTGTATCAGCAATCTTAAGCAATGAATTCTTCAGAGACTGTTCGTCTGTGCTGATCCAAACTTTATCTTTATCAGTGTATTCAATTACTGTTTCCATTTACAGTTCTCTCCATCCGATTACTCCGTAATCAATCAGCGATTCTATTGTGGCTTCCGGCAACACCTGGCCTATAACTTCGAAGGTTTCATGCTCACCCTGAATCAGCATTCTTATAGACTTTTCTTTTGGCGGTGCCAGATCATTCAGATCATTCCATATTTCTCTGGACATATTGTTCTCCGTAGACTCACAAAAGGGAGGCTGTCTTCTGAACAGCCTCCCTTTTTGTTTCAGTTGTTAGTTAAACATGGACATCATTTCAGCAAGATCTTTCTCGCTTACATCATGGAAATCAACCGGTTCCCCATAAAGGACGGTTCCTTCCGTTACCTCAACATCTTCACATGAAGGTGTTTCGATGGGTTCTTCACAGAAAATTGGGTCAGTGTACATGGTCATTCCTCCATTATTATATATTTTACTCCGCATCATAGATGCTTCGTAAGTTATTATAATAACAGGAGTTTTAGAGTCAATTTTGGGCTTTAATAAATCATGTATATTTGTTCATCTTCACTGTTCAACGAGGTAAATCATACTTAAAACTCCTGTCACTATCACAGATTCTGCGTATAATGTGCGCCATTCTCGCTCATGTCATACGCAAACATGAGACGGACGATTGCATGGGCCAGATGATCTTCATCTGTATTGCCATTAAGATAATTGTAGATGTGGTTGATCGCGTGATTAAGATGTTCTTCTTTGTCGATCTTCAGATAATTTCTATTACCATATGTTTCTCCGTATTTGTCAGCGCCCTGCTTCGCCGTCGCTGCCGCGGCGAGCATGGCGCTGGCTGGGAGCATATGGAATGCACAGCCTATATAGGACTGTTTGCCACCTTTATTATTTACTTCAATGTGTTCATTTGCAGTTACATCATTGATATCAACGTTAATCATGAGTTGCCTCCAATTATTTATATTAGAATATATCCCACGGTCTTGGAAGAAGAACGAAGAAATCTATATGCGATCCGTAATCGTAGTATACAGCACCTGATTCATCCACCTTTGCTGAACGAAGGTAGTGTGGCCTGTAACCAAGATACAAATAAACAGCATTTATTGCTTCATCTCCATCTGAAACTTTTGCTACGAACTTGTAATTATCATCAGGCAGATGCTCGCAGAAAGTACCGTAGTATTTATAGAGATACATCTCAGGTTCCTCCGTAGTTTTTCCGGAAACTCTCAGTGATATTCTTGACTAAGATTCCGCTGTCAAGATATGTCTTCTTGTAGAATCTCTGATTTGTTGTAGGCGAATCAAGACCACCAAGCTCTTTCTTGTATGGGCCAATCTTGAGGTAATCAAGTTTGCTGTTGAAGAACAGCTCCCATGGTGCGCCTCCCTGATCGCCTGTATATACGCATGTTTTGTATCCGTTGAGGTGAGCATTATCGATCAACACACGCAACTCAAGTAAGTCCATCTGATCATCTGTGAAGGCATGGCCTGTACCCATAAAGCAAATGCAGGTAATAGCATCTGCATAACCAGATACAATACTTTCAAATGCTTTAGGCAGATCCTCGCCGATATCTTCAGCCAGCTCTGGTGAGTGACAACCATCGCAATGGTATGGACAATTACTGATATTGAAGATAAGAGAGATTTCATTTGGCACTTCCTGAAACGCTACTGTATAACTCAGATACTTCAACATTTCATAACAGCCCCTTGCTTGGCATAATATCTTCTGGCATGTTCAGCCTGTCTGTCAGCTGACCACTTGGAAATCCTTGTAAGATAGCCGATTACCCTTGTTGCATAATCAAGGTTTTCAGATCCGCACTTCGGACATGATTCAAGTTTATGCTTACTGATATATCCGCAGTCATTACAGATTGTATTTGGAATATTGAAAGTGAAGTAGTTGCATCCGGTCTTAATTGCATAATTAAGAAGAAGTTTATACTGTTCTTTGCTTAAATGTTCTTCCAAATTGCAGTGGAGAGCGGAACCACCGTCAAGATATTGTGTAAATTCTTTTCCGTGAAGTATGAACTTATCAATCGGGTTTGTCGTATTGTCTTCCACAAGATAGAAGTAAGAATTATAACAGTCACGAGGTACTTTATATCCAGCCTTTTTATCCCACTTGGCGAACTTCACGCCGAGGTTCTCTGCCGGTACGCATTCACAATTAAACATCACAGTCTTTGTCTTTGCATTCTTATTTGCCTCGTATATAGGCTTAAGTATTGCTTCAACAAATCTTTGATATTCTTTGCAGTCAGCAGATATCTTAATGCCAAGATACTCAGCTGCTTCTGCAAGACCGTTGATGCCAACAGTAAGATACTGTTTCTCAGGCGCAATAAAACCAGCGTCATAGATTGTGATCATGCGTTTATTCTTGAGATCGAGAAGGTTTTCATTGAACGCAAGCAGATACTGATGGATCTTCTTTACCTGTTTCTCGACAGCAAATGAGATGTCTTCAAGGTTCTGTCCGAAGTTACTCTCATTTCTAATCTCACTCATGTCTTCTTCCCCAGGTTTGCAGTCCATCAGATCGCACATTGTATTCTGGACAAGTCTATTCAGATTCATGGTAATAACACACTTCGATCCTGTAGCAATACCGCCAGCACCAAGTGTATACGAGAACTGATTTTCAGTTATGCCATTGCGGAGTCTACAGCAGCTTGCCAAACTGTCTACGCTGTCACTCGTATATGTAAAAAATGAATGGCCTTCAGCATACATTTCTGCTGCAAAGTCTGCCCACTCTTCATCCATGAATTTCTCGCCGTCGTTCAAGAGAGACAGCGATTCAACTGGGAAAGTAAGAATATGCCTCAGTCTTTCCCGATTAAACCATTTCATAAACCGTTTCTGAAGCCAGCTTACAGACTCCCATTTCATTGTGGTTCCATCTGGAAAGCAAAAATCTTCAAACAGCTGTGTGAAATAATACTTATCAAAGTATGCTATATTCCAAAAAACGCTTTGCGATCCACGGGCCGCAGCGGGTTGGTTAATTGAATATATCACCTGCTGAAAATGATCTGTGATAACCGTATCAATCGTTCTCTGTCTGAGTGAGAGGTCTACAATCTTGTCAGCATGCTGATAATAGTCATCTCCATACTCTTTACGCAGGAAGTAATCCATATATGCCAGGAATTCCGGTGTAGATACAGCACCTTTTAGCTGTGCGGCTACCGCAAACACGAGATTAACAAACCCACCACAGAATGCATCGAGATTCTTCGGTGCAAGTGTTGTACCGGACAGCTTTGTCATTCCATCAAAGAGGAATGGATAAAGTGTAATGCTTGCACAGTACGGTACAGGGAATGGGAATGTTGACTCATCGTGCATATATATTTCATGAGACTCAATCTGTCTCAGATATTCGTCAGCAGTTTCCTTGCCGAACATTTCTTCAAGCTTATCATGCATGGCGAGTCTGTTGGCGTATATATTCTCTTTCTTATGTACCTCCGGTGCCATTGTAGCAATGTTTTTGCCTGACACATTGGAGTTCGAATCCACCTCACTGCCTGATGCGGCATTGATGGAGTTCGAATATTTCACTACGAAGTTGAGATCTTTTCTATATTGTTCATATTTATCTATTAAAGCCATACGTCACAGTCCTTTCACATAAGCAACTGCTTCTGTAAAGGACATAAGCATGCCGTTAATTTCAATTTGGGGTACAGTCAGGATACCTTTGGATTCCATTTCTTTTTCGTCGCTATGGGTTTCATACGGGACGTTCTTTTCATTCAAAAGTTTTTTAAGAAGTGAACATCTCGGACAATTATCCGTTGAGTAAAGTATCATGAGTATCTACTTCCTTATCTTTTTTTAGTGGACCAAATACATTCGGAAACAGTTCTATGAACTTATCAAGTATCATATTTGCAAGCTGTCTCATTTCAGGATAGGCTGCTTCACTTGTTCTCAGCTTCAGAATATGGAGCCACTCACGGATATTTGCCTTCATTACAATTGTACAGGCCGTACTGTTTGGAAGGATTTTTCTTGCGTCCTGTTTCGAAACACCATTACGAACAAACTCATCGTATTTGAGTTCAGCTATGAACATACAATGCTTCCATTCCGTAAACCATATAGGATTCTTTTCCGCATTGACAGGCTTAATGAATTCCATGCCGCCATTCGCCACTGGATTTACATATCTCTGGCTTTCAATACAAAAGCTGGCAAGTCTGTGCCTTGTAAGTTCTGCCATAACATCACGGCTTGTTTTGACAATCACTGAGATATCGCCAAACTCAAGAGGAGAATAGTGTTCTCTTTTCATAAGGTCATTTATGAAAGTATCATAACTGTCATCAGTCATTTTCTTGTAGGACTTATAGCAGTTTCTGCCTGCAAACTCAATACGCTGAAGCATTTCAATTGCTTCTTCTTTATTACGTGGATAGAAAAACTCCACACTCTGATCAACAACTGTCATTTCTTTATTCCTTTCATTAAGCGAATAAAAAAGGGAAAGATTTTTACACTTTCCCTTTTTTATTCTTGATCATCCACCATAGAAATGAAAGATCAAGTGCGTGAGCTTAATGCGCATAGCTCACGCATATGATTTCTGGGAGAAGTAAAACAGAAACCATCACCGTCTGAGGCCCTCGCCGCGCGAGGGGAAGACGGAACACGGTCAATTACCAGTTGAACCGAAGCCACCGCTTCTTTCAGAATCTGCCTCATCATTAACCGTTATGCCATAAGGTACAAAGATACCTTGCATAAAGCGGTCTCCAGCCTTAAGATCAAAAGATGAATCAGCAGATATACATGCAGCAATATGCCCTTCATTGAGAGCATTAAAGTAATCAAAATCTATGATGCCTACCGTATTCCTCAGACGCATTCCCCTCTTGAATCCAAGACCGGAACGAGGTACGCACATCAACATCCAGCCGGGTTCGATTCTGCATCTGATGCCGGTATAAAATACCTTCGGATGCGCTGTTACTTGAATGTCTTTCGGAAGGAAGAAGTCGTAGCCTGCAGATCCTTTTGTGGATCTGCAAGGCAACTTAAGTTCATTCCAGTTTTTAGTAAGCTCAGATATGACTTCATCTCGTGAAATCTCATCTTCGAGTTCGAAGTTATAAGAAGCAAGACAGTCAGCCAGGTACTGATCCAGGCTGACTTTAGAAAATTCAGCTACCTTTTCCATGTTAATCATCCTCTTTCTTTAACTCGATGTAATCATTTTTAATAAGCCATGCCAATGCAACTGCAACAGCATCGGACTCATCATCATTTTTAAAATCCATATCTCCAACATAGCGTTTGACGGCAGAGGCAACCTCATCCTTGCTGGCTTTATGGTTGCCTGTCAGCTGTTTCTTTATTGTCACTGGATATATTTCATCCCATATAGATTCCTTTGACAGCATGTACAGCTGATAGTCCATCACGCCTACTGTTTCTGATATACCTGTTCTTGCTGCGGTACCGCTTCGTGTACCAAAGGAGGCATTATTGATTGAATGTTCTCGTACAAAATAGCAAGGCACACTGCCTCCCATGTTGTTAATGTCATCAGCAACAAATCGAATAAAAGAGTCTGCGATTTCAGCAAGTTTCTCCCCTCTTTGCTTCTTCATATTCTTTTGCTTTGATTTATTGTCTACACTCATCACAGTTACAGAGTTTATATGCCAGATTTCCTTGTCTTTTTTCAGATGAATACGACTAAAGCCTGGCCTGTTGAGGCCCAAATCTGCTCCAAAAACTATTATATCTGTCAACGAATCAGCCATTTGTAATTCACCACATTCAATAAGTACTTAATGAATATGAATGGAAGGCCAATTGTGCCTGTCACACAGGCAAGAATCTTGTGTGACAGGCACATATTTCTGAAACAGTCTTTCATTATGTATATCTGATGATCTTTATCCCTGATAGCGGCAAACTCATGCCGGTTATACGCATATCGTTCCTTAATCTTATCATTCATTATAATTATAAACAGTTCCATACCAGCAAAAGATGCTGCTATGAGCAAACATATAGTCATCCTTCTACCTCTTCTTCGTTATCGTCCTCATTCTCATCAGGTCCGAGTGCTTTCTCTACCTGCTTCTTAAGTTTTTTGTCATAAGCGGAGTGAGCATAGTAGCCGCTTGCCGTTGCGATTGCCAGTGCAGATGAGCTTGTTGATACATTGTTGACCATTGCCACGATTGTATCCTCAAGTTCATGATCTGTAGCACCGCAAAACCAGCCAAGAGCCAAAGCTATGATGGCAACAACTGCCCATTGGACAATGCCGAACACAGCAATTCTTTTGCTATATTGAAGATACCAGTGAGCTATCGTTTTCTGTTCCGCTTTGCGTGTCTTTTTTCTCATGTCGCTCACCTCAGTCTTCAATATTTATTTTTGTAGGAAGATTATCTATTTCAGTTTTTAAAATTTTTACGGGTCCATTTCCATTCAGTGCGAAATATTCTTCAAAGAGTTCATTGAGAATCTCTCGGTCTTCGATGGATATATTTCCATCTTCCAGATGTGTCTTGGCTTCCTGTTTGATCTGCATACGGAGATTGCCACGCACACCTCCGCGAATTGCGTCCATTTCCTTATGTATTTTCTTGATCTGACGCCACAACAGAGCCGTTGCACCAATCAAAACACCAATCATTTCCTGAATTACATACTTTGCAGCGATGTCGAAGATCATGTCTACCATAAGAATCACCTCATTTCTGTATTTTCAGTATTGATGTTTTTACTGTTGAGATATTCTATGATTTCATCCTTATTATCATCGGTAAGTGTAATGGTAAAGATATATTTCTTCGGTTCAGGATTGGATTCCTGAGGAACTATGAATTCAGCCATGGCATAGAACTCGTTGTTGCCACACTTAATCTTGTACCATTTACCCATATCTTCCAATATTGTTATCTTTGTCCCGCTTTCGACTCGCAGCCCTATCGGTGCGCTCGTCGAAGGCATAGTGCGAAGATTCAGCCTGCCATTCTTCGTTTTTACAACGCCATATACTGCTGTTGTGTTATCTTTCTGCGGCTGTTCCTGCGTACTCTGCTGTCCTTCTTTAACATCATAGATGGTATACTTCAGTTTGCTTGCATAATCCCATGTAGAGATATCACTTTCCACAATGTCTGCCTTTGTACCCTGGGCTTCTATACATTTTCCATTACCGATATAGAGTCCAACGTGACTGAAGTTTCCAAGACCATCACCCCTGTATTGTGAAGGCTCTTTTCCATCGTTGTGCCATCTGTATACCGCCATGCCTGGAACGAGTGGTATTTTCCCAATCTTTCCTTTTTCTGTGGAGTATTTTCTGTACATGGTATTTGATCCATGATACATAAAACTCCCGGCTTTGCGGTACCAGTAGGTAAAAGCACCGCTGCAGTCTACTTTACCTTCCTCTGCAGAGTCTTTTACGTATTCCCAGTTTTCTTCCTTCATCAATTTGAATTTATCTATGAGATAACTGGCTTTAACGTATTTGTACGTTGCCATATTATTATCTCCTTTGATAATTCCAGATGTGCTTTCTTGTTTGATTGTCGTGCCAGGATAATAGAAAGCTAAAATATTCTGATACGAGCATCCTTCTGAGGCTGCGTACTTAGCACCAGCCTGACTCATGCCTACGCCATGTCCTGTTTTCTTTCCTTTTGTTACAGCATAATCCCACATATCAGTTTGTGAAATCAGCCATGGACGTTCGCCTCCCCAGCGTTCCTTGGAGGAAGTTGTCTTACCGCCATTGGATGCTGAGAAAGAACAGGGAGAACAAGGCAAGTCTTTGTAATATAAAACCAGACCAGCAGTTGCATCAGTTGCTTCGTTTGCATTCGGATAGGAGCTGCTTCTCATACGGGAAGCCCGGAATGCCTGTGCACTTGAGCTACTGTCTGATATGGCTTTATTCAAAACATAATAGGTGTATGCTGTTGTTCTTGATGCGATTGCCTGCGCCTTACATGCTTCAAGCGGTGCGTTGCCTATCTCTGAGGCAACCACACCGCTTGTGTAGTCTTCAATATCTACGTTAACTATCTGGTTGATCTTTACACCAAAGTAGTTAGCGTTTTCCTGTCTGGTTATCTTTACCTGAATGTTCATTCTGCACCTGCTTCATGATTGCAAAATGAATAACCTGTGTCAATTTTCTTCAGAACATCACATATATAAACATATGCTTCAGTCTGATAATCGTCAGGAACCACACTGCCATAGGTGATCTTTCCGATTTCAACCTTGTCAGTCAGATCGTTAACCCACATCTTAAGGCAGTTGAAATAAGACGTGTTATACATGCGGCAGTAGTTGGCAGTCATTGCCAGCTTCTTAAAATCATCTGCCAGATATACTCTTGCAGGCTCAGAGTTTGCATGATAGATGACAGACTCTGCACCTGACATGATCATATCCATATTCATAAGAATATTAATCTGATCATCTTCTTTCAGAGAATAACTGTAGATCTTTTCACCGTCTGCGTTATGTATAATTTCAGTGAATCCTGATTCAATCGTATTCCTGCATGCATCACTCAGCTGCTTAAGCTTCCATTCTCTGAAAGATTCCAGAGCGGCGTTAGCCTCTTCCATTTCCGCAACAGGATCCGGTTCAGGTTCTTCATCTACAACAACATCTTCCCCATCCTGATCCTCAACTGCGGCACCGGAAGCAAGAACTTCTTTCAGAAGCGTAGCTTCTTCCTGCGTAGTTTCTTCAAGTACCGCATTGCCGTCTGGATAGTATTCACCATCAGGTGCACCATCTATATGATATACTTTCTTGTAGTCTGAAGAGAGAAAACCTGTTGCATGTTCCGCATCTGATGTGCAGATTGCTTTATTGATTATTCTTGCGAACATGATGTGACTGATAACATCGATCACTTCATTATCCATCTTAACCTTGTAATACATATTTTCACCTCACAACTCAGAGAGCCTGCCGCCTGATGCGCAGGCTCTCTGAGTTTTATGTTACATTGCAAATCCGAATGTTAATCCAAGATCACTTTCTGAATAGCCCATATTAGGCTGACCATCATCCTGTATAAGGAAGAGCAGATAAGAATCGTCATATCCTGTACGTGTTCTTGTCCAGTATGCGACTGCAACACCGTTATCTCCACTGGTCTTTACTCTACTTGGATTGGTAGTATAGTGGTTGATCAGAGGATCATCTTCTATTGTAAGTTCTTTCTTAACAGCATCCGGTGGATCAGGACGGAAGATTTCTCTGTAAGACGGAGCAAACAGATAACCGTTTGTTGAAAGGAGACTATCTCTGGCAGCATTAAGATAAGGTATCTTAACCTGAGTCATTGCATTACGCCATTTTGCAGGCATAGCTTTTATTATCCTGTTGTTAAGATACGGATGAATGAACGTATTGGGATACAATATATTGGAGTATCCCGATGACTGATTAGTAGCAGGTATATATGTGCTCAAACAGTTTCTCATGTAAAAAACAATGCCTGCATAATACCCATCCTGGTCAGCCTTTTCATACAGATGGAAGTCATCAATATCTCTGCCAGCAACTGCAAACATATAGGTTTCCCTTGGCCATATAGCAATCATATTGGCAGTCGAATCACCAAGGTCATCTTCCCAGAGCTTTGCCCAGTAGATACTGCCTTCTGCTTTGTTGCTTATGGTTCCGTCTACAGCAAACTTAGCACCGAAAGAAAGCGTAGCATTGGCTGTATAACTGCCAGTCCACGTTGTTGTCATCTTCTTCGGCGTGTATGTTGTTGTATCAGAAATATTACTTGCATAAATCACAACATTGTTGGAGCCTTTGGTGTGCCTTATGACAACTATATTCCTTGTCAGCGATTCACCGCTGCCATCCGTAAGATAATACGATGTTCCGTGATACTGTATAGCAGGACCTCTGGAAGTCTGCATAAGCTGAATACCAAACGTACCATTAATACATGCCATAAGAACCTGATTCGCATTACTTGAATTGAATTTATAGTCAATGGCAAGTGTGAATGATTTATCTTCATTAAACAACTGGGCGCTTGTACGTCTGCCGTTTGAAGATGAAGTAAATGTCAGTGTTCCTCCAAGCGGAACAAGCTCATTACTTGTAACGTTGTTAAAGTCATAGTCATTACCCATGGTAATATTGAACACTGTTTCAGAAGATGACTGTGCAATGTGATAGTATTCAGAATCCGGTGCTCTGTTCAGAGAGGAGTCTACATTGGAAGTAAATACACCTTTCTGAATCATGGCATAGATATCTGCCGGTTCAAGATCTGTGAATGTCTTGTTCATATTAGAAAGCTGTGTATTTGTATACGGATAGCCTTCATTAAACACAGCATACACATTCATATCGCCAGTCACATAACCGGTACTCTTATCCCAGTGATCAAACACATAGCATGTATCGCCATTCTTTGCCTTTACCGGCATGGTTCCAGTGTATTCTATATAGCTGCCATAGCTTGCAGTCTTTTCCTGCATGAGCGTTGTACCGTTATACCAGCGTACAGTATGCTGCTTAGGAAAAGCTTTATAGGTAGCTGTATATGTAGCGTTTGCAATAGCAGGAGTAAGAGCAGGAGTGAATCCGTTGAACTCATATGAATAATGAGCAGCTTCTTCATCACCTGGAGCTATATATCTCTCGGGTTTATCAATAAGCTTCGTGCCAGAGCCGATCGGATAAGGATCAACAGGCATTTCATTCTGCTTAAGATACTCGGTGTACAGTACAGTGCTGTCATTATTTACGAAAGTGATTTCATATTCAGACACCACTGTATCAGCAGTAATCTCAAGATCATACAGAGCTTCAATTTTCTGCTTGGTAAGCTGACCGATAGAAGGAACGTGGAGCTTGCCTGAGACAACAGCTCTGCCGCTGCCAGCACGTCCATCAGATCCGATATACTTTCCAACCATCGCATCAGAGAGCAGGATATCATACAGATCTTCGAAGGATTCACCGGACTGCAGCATGCTCGCAGTCAGATTTTCATCAACGTTGACAATACGCACAGCATCAAGATGATCGAATGCTCTCATAAGCATCAAGAATACATTGGTATTCGGAGTGTTCTCAACATACAGAGTCTTTAGGTTTGCAAGACTTGTATACGTGAGGCTTTCCAGCTTTGTCATATTTCTGATGGTAAGATTGAACGGCTTTTCAAGCTGAAGGTTCTGCAGAACACCGCCAACAGGAAGTGTTACTGTAGACACAGAGGAATTCTTGAGATAGACATTCTTAATCAGACTGTTCTGTGAGAGGTCAAGCGTGGTGTCAAGAGCCACACAGCCGCACAGATTCAGTGTTTCAAGCAGTGTGTTATCTTTTGTGTCAATCTTTGCCAGAACGCTGTTGACATAGCCGCTCTTATCAGAACCGACAATCAGTTCCTTAATCTTCTTTGCAGCACCAATCTTCAATTCCTGCGGAATGAACGCAGAGATATCACTGATCTTTGTCAGGTTGGATGCACCAAGAATATAGATTGTATCTGTAGCACCGCAGCCGCTGGGAGATATGAAGCTGGCAGATACGCCTGCATTAATCATATCATTGGTCATGTTCGGAGCGCTGTCACCATAACGTACACCAAGGTACATCTTCTGATCAGCTTCCAGAATAATACCAGTCTTGTTTCTATCTATGGTAGAACCGCATCTGAAACTCAGGCTGTCATTAAGGAACTGACCGCACTGATATTTACTGTAAAGCATCCTTGAACGCTTATATAGGAAGGAGTCTTTCTGTTCCGTTCTGGAACCTCTGTGAATATACTTGTACTGGTCATCATGTTCGTACTGCTGCGACACAGGATTGTAGAAACCTTCAACCCATGTATCGTCGTACTTATATTCCATATCCCTGTTAATGATGGCAGGACATACAAGCTCAGCATTCTCTGTAATATGAACTCTCTTCAGAGTTTCATAACTCAGATCGCCATACTGCTGACTTGGTGTTGTAAGTTCCTGTGCCATCCTCTTAATATCTGCGGCAAATACATCTTCAAACATTCTCCAGAAGTAGCTCTGTGCACCGCTGAACTTCTCAGAATAAGACTGTTCACCTTTGGTTCCGGTATAGTAATACCAGTCAGCATAGTAAGGAATACGGAGATAGCCCACGTTGTCTGCACCAAAGCAGGAGTCAAGGTCATACAGGTCTGTAAACCATATAGCAAACTGAGAGTCTGTCCAGTTAATCTTGGATCCATCAATTCTTCCTGCGGAAGTCTGGATATCAGCAAGACTCTTGGCACTGTTGGTAAACACCAGATGCTCTGCTGTAAGATCCTTACAGCTGAAGAACATGTTCTTTGCACGGTTATCGCACAGTGCATTCCATTCCGTAAACAGATAGTAAATCAGAGCATGATCAAGATTAAAATGCTTTGTGAATTCATCATGGAATATCTGACGTCTCTGAGCTTTTGTAGTGGCGTCAATATTCGGGTCAAGGAAGTTGGCCCTCTGCACAACCCAGGTCCACATAACCTGAATGTGATCGTAGTTCGGCTGCAGTCCTTCATCTTCAAGATCACCCTGGTCAGGATAGCAGGATTCAAGAGCATCGAATACTTTTGTGGTAGGCACGATCTCACCGTTCACCAGCTGGCCTGTTCCTTCGGCGAAGAAATCGTCGTTCTGGAACACGACGATTTCGCCGGTGTTCACTGTAACTTCCCACTTCTGCTGCTTGGTGACATTGCCAGTGTCCTTTGCATACTCTGTTCCGTTGTAAGTAAACGGAGAAGAAGTCTTAAGACCAAAGGAATCAGCGTTGCCCTTGTCATTGTTCAGACAGCCATCGCCAGCAAAGGAGATGGTTTCTTCAGGGTAGTCATTAAGGTTTGCGAAGTTTGTCTTCTCAGGATTAAAGTCCTTCTGATCCATATGGAACAACAGACAACGGAAACCGTGAACTGTATTCTGTACCTTTGAGCCAGGTTCTCTATCCTTGTAGAGTGTGTCTGCGAGGTTGGCATTGAAGGTGTTGGCATGGTCAGTAGACATGAAGTCCATTTTGAAGCACAGTGTAGACTCCTTAGTGGAAAGTGCATTGCCCTGATCATCGTAGCCGTCGATAGGATATTTCACCTTTTCGGACTTAGTGGGATCCGTAGATGACACCTTTGCGAGCTTAGCTTTAAAATTCTTACGCGGATACTTCTGAGAAGTCGTACCCTGAACCTTATTGGAAGACACGAATACACCGTTGATCTGATCTACACACTTGAATTCAGTCGTATATTCACCGGTAGGTTTTCCAGCTGTATCAAGCACAGGCTTTGTCAAAACCCAGCCGCACTTTTTTTCATCCGACTTGGATGGAGAGAATTCACCGATGTGAAGCAGACAAGGATACTGATACACTGCCTTGGCATAAGATACGTCAAAGCTTTCGCTTTCCAGGAAATCATTGGCGATATTGTTTTCACGCCTGTCAGCCATAGAAATAGGTGCATTCATATAGTTCTGAAGAATGCCACGGTAAGGCAGAGCCTTGTTATAGATGCGGACTTCATACAGCTTTGTCGTACAATCGCTGGAGCCGATCTTAATGATGCAGTCATCCTTCGTAGAATAGTTGGAGTCATAGTTCAGAGAAGAATTGTACCTGTAAGACTTGGCATATGCGCCATTGATATAGATATTAACGCACTGAACTTCAATGGTACGTTCAGTTCCGTTGGTATCTGTATAGGTGGAAGTCTTTACAGGTTCGATAACGAAGGAAATACGCAAACGTTTGTTATCTTTCAGATATGCACAGGCAACGGTTTCTTCGTTGAGAATGAAGCCTGTCTCATCCAGATTGATAGACTGACCACGGGCCAGCATGTAGCACATCTGAGGTGTGATCTTAAAGCTTGCACCTGAGTTGGCATCAGAGTATTCCACAACAGCTGTGTTCTGATCCACAACGTCCATCATATTGAGATCAAACTCAATGGTTCTGCCAACGTCAGTCATGACAGCATTCTGCTTACTGTCGAACTGAACAATCGTATCAGAAGATTCACCGAACAGCGATGCCCTATTGGAACCGGATGACTTCAGCACAGGCAGATAGATATTCATTCTGGCCTGGTCTCTCAGAACCAGTGTATTGGTTTCAGAGTAACCATCAGATGCCCAGTTGAAGTTATCGAATGTGGTATAGATCTTCTTGTTATCGTTGTCATCTATCTTGTAGATGTAGCGTTCCTTATCGTTACTGTTGTTGGATCTTCCGTTTGCTTTGTAGACATAGATGAGGTCCGTATTGATCTGGTTGTAGGATACAGCGGACTTTGTAACGAAGAAACTGAGAGAGATATTCCTTGTGACAACACCACCAACATAGCACTTGATGTCCACAAGGCAGTTGCCTGATTCAGGATAATCAAGCAACTGCTTGGTGGACATAACAAAATTGGCTACGTTATTTTCCACATATTCTTCTGTGATAACGAAGTTGTTGTTAGCGTCCAGATATCCTGTATCAAACGTGATTGAGTCAACACCCTCACCCTGTGGGTTGTTGACGATATAATTGATGGTAAGCACATCACCATAGGTAACGTTGGTGTTCTCAAGATAAGCGCCAATCATTGTATTGGTGGAGCTGCCATCATTATAGAAGAAGATATACTTCAGCGTATTGGAAGGAAGGTCAACATCAGTAGCCATGAAGTACATTTCGATGACGTGTGCACCGTATGTCAGGTTGAATGCTGATGCTTCCACCTTGTATGTCAGTTCCTCACCGCTGGAAGTCCCCAGATTTACAGTCTTTTCATTGCCGGTATTGCCGTCAACGACAACATGCAGTGTCTTCTGAATACCTCTGCCGATGCATGTAAACGGGATGTTAAAGTCTGACGTATACATAGATCCGGAAGTATAAGAAGAGTTCATGCTGATCTCAAGACAGGTGATGTCATACTGGATTGTTCTTACGATGGTATTATCGCTGGAAAGAGTGAGTGAGAACTGTACGGATGTGACGTTGCCGCCGCGCAGATATCTTGATACATCCCGGCTGATGGTATTACCGTTGGTTACGGTTTCATCTTCAATGAAGGTATACCATGCGCCATTGCCAATGCGGTACTGCGCAGTCATTACTGCTTCTTCCTCGCCCTGAGACATCTCAGTGCCATTGAAAAACACCCTGAAGTTAAACGGAAGAACAACAGTCTGACCTGAAACAGCTGTGATTCTCCTTGAACCGGTGGGATACTGATTGGTAACAAGCATGGCGTAGGTTGAACCACCACCGCCTCCACCGCCACCTGCAATTGTGATTGTCTTAGTAGACTCATCACCCATTGTGAAAGTGATATCAGTCTTGGCTGTGTCTTCAGGATTCGGAGAGCTGTCTACATCGATAACTGCAGAACTCATGCTGCTCTGGAGTGTAAGAATATCAGTATTCATTTCCCTGATGGTTCTTGCGCCATCCATACCGATAGCTGTGTTATCAGCAAGTGTTGACAGGTCAACAGATACATTGCTGAGAAGACCGTCTACCTGATTCTTCGTATAATAATCACTCTTGGCAGTCGTAACAGCGTTGCTGATCTGCGTGTCTGTCTGACTCTTTGTATAGTAATCGCTGAGATCAACTTCAGGCCCGGAGCTGGAGGCAATCTTGTTATCTACTTCCTGCTTTGTGTATGTCTGATCCTTGGTATACACACTGTCTTTTGTAGCATAGTTCTGAAGCCTGCCAGATATATCCACATTGTTTACCATCTGCTGGACTTCTTCTTTATTGTAGTAGTCCTTCAGATAGCCTTCATCACCGGCAACACGATCAATGATTGCGTTGGTAACGTCGCTTTCCTTCATGTATTTATCTGTACCACCGGTAAGCTTTGTAGTAATCAGGTCATTGATCTGAGATTCAGATTTGAATCCTGATATCTTTGCTTCAATCTGACTCCGTGTATATACGTCAAGCGTAATAGCCTGACCGATTGAGGAACCTGTACTTGATATAAGCGAAAGAGTTCCGTTTGTAGCGTTATATGAAATGCCAGCAGCACCGCCGCTGACCTGATCGCTCAATGTTTTCAGAGCAGAGTCTATCTTATTCATGGCAGAACTGCTGTCCGTACCATTCACAAGTGTTCTCCACTCCAGAAAAGTCATTACCTTCTCGTCTCTAGGCACGAGCGGTAACTCATAATTTGTAGTCTGTGAAGGCATTTATGAACCGCCCCTTTATATTTTGTTTTATGTATCAACAAAATCTTTAAGGAGTATTTCATCTACATTCTGTAATGCCGTATCCTCATATTCAGATATATGCGGTGACTGATACCATTCAACCAGAGTTACAAAGTCTCCGAGTTTCATGGCATCTATGTTGCCGTATATCATATCTGCGCCAATCTCTGAGGTATCCATAATGACAAGCATGTTTTCATCATACATAGGTATAGGCTTGTCACTGTAGCCATCCAAAGCCAGATAGTCATATATGTACAGTGGGTAGGAGTCCACGAAATACATTTTATGTTGAACATTATCTGTGTTTTGTATGGCAATAGCAGAGGCAATACCCTGTGTGTAGTCTGACAGTTTCTTATTATAGAATGCAAAAAGATTGTGCGGGTCCAGTGATCCAACCAGGGACCACCAGCCTTTGTAGAGTTTTGGATACGCATACAGTATCTTTTTAATCGACTCCACTTTACTGTATATAGACATTGAATCATCTTCGGCATCTGTCCATGCAGACTTTCTGACGGCATCCGAAATGCCTTTCAGTGTCTTTGCATCAAGTTCTGTGAGAGACACCGGATCAATATGATCAATGGTATAGTATTCTGTTATATCGCTCTTCAGAAGCATTGGTTTAACCAGCAGCTGAAGGATCATCTTATCATAGTAATTTGTTAATACAGATCTGAATTGTTCGTAGTTGTCATACGGATAGCTGTAACGAATATTAGTAGGAGTCAGTTCATCATCAGCTATCGCAAAACTGAATTGTCGTTTGTCGGCTTCTTCCTGATCGCCGACAACGACAAAAGGTATATTGATTGCCTGATTGTCGTAGTTAAATGATGTCAGTATTTTCATGTCGATCACACTTCCAGATTAGGATCGTAATCCATAAGTGTAACTGCAAGAAGTCCTGATGGTATCATAAGAACAGTATTTCTTTCCACATAGTGCGGTGTGTCCAGTCTTCCGAATGAAAGTATATGTGCAGTGGATCCCGCTCCATCAAAAAGAACCCAGTAAGCTGCCTGCTTCTGACCAGACCACCATGAATTAATACTTTCAGGAAACACAATATCACTTGCGTTTGAAATGGTTGCATTCACAGCATGTGTAAAGTCTGTAATATGAATTCTTTCATAGCCTGTACCGGATGTCGGTTCATTGACCGTAATGTTGGAACCATCCACTGTGACTTCGGAAGACAGACCAATATAGAATTGTGTATCTGAATTATGATAAACATCTTCTACTATTTTATTTAGCCAATAAGGTGAATTCATAATCAGCCACCTCCCTCGTCAAAGTATCCGCTTTCAGCGCCTGGTGTATTGCTGCCTGTATTATCTTCTGTTACGTCTCCAGAAGTTGTATTATCATTGAATCCTTCTTGCACATGATCATTTGTACCACTTCCTGTACTGTCTCCATCTGTTGTACCAGAACCACTGTTTTCTCCTGGAGCATCTGGAAGGGGCGCAGGATCTTCGTCAAGATCTTTTGGTTTAGATTCCTGATTGTAGTTCGGACGTATTGTCAGTCTTCCCTGTTGCGCTTTGCAATACTTCTGTGATTTCATTTCAATCTGATAGATATATTCTCCACTGAGATTGATTGTATCAGCGTATTCAAATGTAAATCTCAGAGTTGCGTCATTATTTGAAAGCAGCTCGCCAGTCTTCTGGATAACCGGAGTCACAGTACTGATATCTTCTGCGGATTCAACACTGTTTGCGTCCACGATTGTCAGTGTAAATGTGAATGCATGAAGCTGAGCCGGTGTGAAGGTTACATTTCTCTCAGAATACAGAGAGATATCCCATGTCGTTGTATCACCGGCATACATTTCAAGAGACGGAAATGTATAATCGAAAGTTGTATCATATGCATCAGGCTTTGGTCTTCGTGTAACAGCCAGCACAATATGATAGATGGTGATACCGGTGGCTGAGTCTGTGATGTACACATAGCAGTGCACATTTCTGCCACGGGAAAGTGCTTCATTCGGAATCGGTGCAACCCATTTATCCTCTACTTTATATGCAACAGCGGTCAATGTTTCTTTCATACCGTCCACAGAGAACTGCATCTGCACTACTCTTGCCACATCAAGACCGGACAAACGGAGCTTAAGACCTTTATCATACTGATAGATTCCATTCACAATACGTTCTGTTTCAGGACTTCCAAGTTGAACATCTACATATTCATTTTTCATAGACTATTCCTCCTTATGAGAAGGAACATGCTACGAACTGAGTTCCGTCGAAATAATAAACAGAACACTGAACCCACTGGGAACCGTCAAAGTAGTACACTTCAACTTCCTTCCACTCGGAACCAGTGTAATATTTGATTGTCATACTTCATCAGTCCCTTTGAGTTCCTCTTCTGTGTCTTTTTCTTCGTCATAAACATCATAGATAGTCATTCTCTTGGAGCTTTTCCTTTTCGGTTCCTTGGTTTCTTCTTTCCGTATAGCAGTCTGCAGTCGTGCTATAGAAAGCGGAGATGAAACAACTGCTCCGTTATCCATGATGATCGTAGTTTCCTGCTTCTTATTGCCACAAGCATTGATTAACGTACCTGCCTGTCTTTCTTTGGATGTGAGCGCTCTGGCCTGATGTGCATGTGTACTCATCATGGCTACGATTCTTGTAGCACAGATGGCGACATCATCAGATACGTTAATGAATCTAAGTGGTATTTGATACATAAAATACCACCTCCTGTTATTCTTATTTCTTTTGAATCACAGACAGGCTGGCGCTTTGCTGTCGCGCCGCCTGTCTGTGAGGATATATATTACTGCAGAATTATTCCTTTGCCCTTGCATATTTAGACGGCTTAAGTACATTGTAATCAAGAAGAATAATTTCATCTGTTCCTGTCGGTATTCTCTTGCCGTTTACATATTTCATCTTAGGCTGTTTCTTCCATCTGTTCAGAGAAAAGATACATCCAGGTTCAAGTTTCTTCTGTTCATACGTCTTCCTGTTGATCCGCATGGAACCTGAAGTACCTCTCTGGATGGAATATATCTCTACGTTTATGCTGTATTTATCGTCAACATCTTCAACGATGTAGATATTGTTTGCCGTGTCTGCATCGTAGGAGAAACACAGACCCAGTAACTCATTCTCATCCTGAAGTGTTTCGTAAATAGGCAGCTTTTCATTTGGTGTATCAGCCTCAGTCTGCCGAAGCAGCGCCAGTCTTTTCTCGAAAGACTTTGTGCTTTTCGTGATCCTGTTTGTTCCTTCACGGAACTCTGCAGCAATAGTCAATAGTTTCTGTTCTTCTCCGAACTGTGAGAAGTATCCGATACGTATCAGAATATCTATCTGATTCTTCTTAATACTGGTGTTCATAAGAACATAGTACAGAAGATCCACAAACGTATCGAAGTGCATATCCTTCATGACGTTCAAGTCATCAGAAACATTCTGGCCTATACCTTTTACTGATGCCAGACTCTGGGATATGGTATGGTTTTCCTTATCTATATACCAGTCAGAATTGTTATGCCCAAACCTTGCAGGTTTTAATTCTATGCCTTTATATCTCTTCATTTCATCAATGATCAGAGATACCTTTTCCTTTTTACCTTTGTCAGTGTACAGCTTAAGGATTGTTGCATAGAACTCATACGGATACATGGTCTTCTCATAAGCGCAATATAGTCCGTCTATAGCATAAGCATATGCGTGACTACTACAGAAGAGGTAGCTAGCGCTATTGATTATAACTGTCCATACATCTTCTGCAGTCTTCTCTGCAAGCGTGCCGTCTACATTCTGTTTCTTTATGAGATATTCTCTGAAACCTGGTATAAACTGTTCTTTATATGAAGCCACTTTCTCTGGCTTCTTTTTCTTGATTGCCTTTATAAGAAGGTATGCTTCAGCCGGGTCAATGCCAGCTGCCTGTGCAAGCTGAAGAATCTGTTCATCGTAGAACAGAAATGAACTCTTGGCGGTATTGCCAGTCGTTCCGTTCATTCTCAGCATGTCATCCATAGCCGGGATACCATATGTATGCACAGTCCTTGAAACGAAATCGTTCACAAGACTCTTGGCACCCGGTCGAATTGCCGCAACAAAAGCGGCAAGTTCGACGGTGTTCTTTGGCTTGAACTGCATGGCTTTCTCAGTGGTTTTCTGTTTTTCAAACTGATTAACCGACTGAGTAAATCCATTGGCATATATATCATATACCTCTGGATGCTTATCCACTTCTTCAAGAAGCTGTTGAGGAGAAAGAGTGTTCATGCCAACACGTTTGAATACGTTATTGATAATCTCAACAACATCAACACGGAGCAGGTCACTTTTTACATACAGCTGTGCGTCAGCTGTGGCACCGTCTATATAAACGCAATAGGTTGGTTCCTTGGAACCGGGCTTTGGCTTGAGTCTGATAATGCCAATCTCTGATCTGAGATCCTTATGATACACCAGATGCGCACACGGATGAGGCGCAACACTGGTTACGATATTCTTAAACTGTTTGCTTTCATCTATGAGGCTGAGATATTTCTCGTCCACATAGTTCTCCAGTTGAACATCATCATTTACATCATAATCAGGATCATCAGAGTTATTTTCTATGGCATGTTTCATGTCAAGTTCATATGCACTAAGCTCTTTTGAAATTTCATTTGCAGTTGCAAAGTCTATGTTTTTTACCTTCGCCAGCATCTTAAATGCTGAAAGAGATTTCAAAGTATTCAGTGCTATCATAGGGAGACAGCCATACTCTCCGAAGATTTCCTTACCTGCACTCTCAAATGCCTCAAGGTTACAGATGTTTGAGTCTATATCCGGGAAGGCAACTCTCAGCTTATCCTCTGAAACAAAGCGTTCAGGATACATTTTTACAGGACATCTGAGCCTGTTGATAGCCGTAAACTTCAGGCCATAGGATGTGGCATAGGACGCAGCACTTCCCCTTGAAGTCTGCGTCACGATGCCGCCTTTCTTTTTGCCAAGCTCAAGCATATCGTACAGGCTGATAAAGTAATCAGCACTGTCTGTTTTGAGAACAGTATTCATCTCGCGACGCAGTTCTGCCGCCTCTTCCGGTGTCGGCATTCCTGCTTGCTCGATGTATCCGTCGCATACCATCTTCTGGTATAGGTAATTTCTCTGTTCCTTAGTAAGGTTTTGTCTCGAAATTGGAAACTTTCTGGACTTGTCGAGTGTTATTCCACTGAAAGTACCAAGCACCAAAGTGTTCTCAAAAGCTTCCTGTATCTGTGCCTTGCTGAAGATGTTCTGATCCAGCATCATCTGATAAGCTTCTTCTGAAGTAGGAAGGAACAAATCAAAATCATCATCGGATGTCTCATCCTCGCCCCTGGTCCTTGACCAGAGAAGTTCCTGTCTGAGTATTTTATCTTCCCTGTTTATGTAATGGCTGTCGGTTGCATAGATCAAAGGCCATTTATATTTCTGATATATCTTAAGAATCTTTTCGTTGTGCTGCAGCTGAATTTTTTGCGGATGATGCTGAATTTCCAGATAGAAGTTTTCTTTAAACATCTCATGAAGTGTAAAGCAATACTTCAATCCGTTCTCTTCGTCTCTCAGTGGACCGCCAACACATGCAGTAGTAACGATGAATCTGTTATAATCGAGCTTTGAAAGCAGATCGAAATCTACTCTTGCCTTTCTATAGAAGCCTGAGTAATTCGCCTCTGACAGCATGAAGTTGAGTTGCCTCAAGCCTTCATTATCTTTTGCAATAACTATGAGATGGAAGTTTCGTCCATCCGCTAGTTCTGGATTCCTGTCCGGTACGAAGTAACATTCCGCACCGGCTATTGGTTTCATCTTAAAATCATTATCACTGTATTTTTCACACAGATCAGCCTGCTGATATATATCGCTCCGGTTACCATGCTCTGTAAGACACAGTACTGGTATGTGTCTTTCCTTCATGGCTACAGCATAATCCTTTATGAAGGCAGGTGAATCCTTTTGTGTGAACATATTTGATATAACAGAATGACAATGGTATGGATAATATACTGGAACATACATCTTCATACCTCTTATCTAATTTATCTTCCCTGTCCTTTCGGACAGATCTTTCTGCAATTGCAGAGTTCTGTGCAGTAAAAATTGGATTTACTGTTTATTGTCTGGAAGAAATCAAACAGGTCCGCATTCTCAATCTTCTCGATTGTATCTGCGGCCCATGTATAAACTTCTACAAACCTTTCCTTCTGAAAATCCCTGAATGTTTTGAGTCCGTTTTCCTTAAAGAGATTAAAGCCCAGAAGATCAGGCCACTTACCATATTCATCATGAACATATTGAGAATAAAGGTACTGCTGTTTATACATTTCATCTTCGTTCTTTTTGAATTCTTTCAGACTCTTGCTTTTATGATCAAGTATAATCAGTTGTCCGGTCATCTTATCTTCAAGTATCATATCGACAACACCAACGAAAGGTCTTCCGTTGATGGTTGATCTGTACTTGGTTTCTGTTCCGAGTATTCTGTAATCTTTAAACTGATCAAAGTTTACAAAATAATCAAGGCATGTATTGTATGCTTTCTGTGAATACCCTTTTGACTCAAGCATCCTGGGCCATGCTTCAGGCACAGCTTCCTTATATCTTCTTTCGTATTCCGCAGGAAGATCTTCAGCAGGAATAAGACCTGTAGCCCATTCATCTATGAGCGCATGAACCAGACTTCCGAGAGATGCAAACGCATTGCCTACCGGTTTCTGCTTCTCTATCTTCTGTATATAAAAAGAATAAGGACACTCACAGAATGTAGTCAGCTGGCTATAGCTGTACACATGTCCTTCTTCAACCAATGACATAAACTCACCCCAGTTTTACAGGATAAACAGCATCTACTCCATTTTCTGACACAGCAAGAACAAGCTGATAGGCTGGTCCAAACATACGGTTCTTCAGCGTATATTCGTCACCGCCTGTAACAACTGCACCATTCTGTATCAGAGACATTTTATCGAAGATAATATGAGGTATATGAAGATGACCTGAAACAACATAGTCTATTTTTTTGTTTAAGGCAGACGCTATTTTTGATATGGTTTTCTGATAGTTCTTATCGTAATCTCCATGGATAGCCAAGTATTTTTTATTGTATATATCAAATTCTGCAAACGTATCATCCGGGCTGTCTACAAAATGAACATTCGAAAACTTACTGAGTGTGGCTTTGCAGTACCATTCCACAATCACATCAAGACGTTCTCCTTTCGGAGCATGGTCTTTGTTTGGTTCAATCCTTGAATGGTTCCCGCTCACACTGTTGATGTAAACTTCTTTGAAATTTGAAGCCAGTATTTCTATAAATCTTGCAAGCAATTCTGATATGCCTATGGTTTGATGTACTATATCTTCCTGGTTTTCCAGCTTAATTAATGGATGTATGCCTCCGCTTATAAGGTCACCCAAAAAGGAAACATACAATGCATTTTGGCAACAGTTTGTCTTTTTGCCGATATGTACTATCTCATTTGCGTAATTCAGAATTCTGTCTTCAGCTACATTTTCATTGTACTTGGCAAATACATTATCGAAACTTAATCCATAATGAATATCAGACAGCAAAACATAGAGAGAAGTTTTGCTGTCTGATATCTTGTATTCATGTTTGATCTCTGGAGGCTCTTTAACTTTGATAACTTCTATAAGCCTGTTATAGAATCGTTCCTGACGGGCTTCGCTTCTGATGTACTTTCTGTATTCAGTTTTCTCATCCCGCAGATACACTGTCATCTTCTGTTCAAAGATATCATAATCAATATCATCTTCAGAAAGAACGTCTTGCTTGGCCTGTTTGTAGGCCGAAGCAAGACGTTTATATTTCTTTCGCCAATATGATTCTGAGAAATCCAAATCAAACAATGAGTTGACCTGCATGGCAATTTCATCCCATCTGCAAGTCAACTCATTGTTCATCTTTTTATTTCCGATTCTCCAGAGATATTCCTCGACTGATTCGTCGTTTTCTTTTGCAATAAGGTCTTTCATGTTCGGATAAACTCCTTCCGACTAGAGTTCATCGTTGCATTCTATCTTTCCAGTCACTTAAATAGGTTGGTCATTATTGTGAATAATTGCAAACTCCTTGAGGTTCATAGCCTGATACTTGGGTTCCTTGATGCCAGTATGATCCCAGCCATACACCTTGGTATCGCCCATATTGCTCTGGAAGATACGCTTATTGGTGGGATCGTAATCACAATAGATCAGGTTCAGATCTCCATCGAGTCTGTTCTTCATAACACGGATATTAGGACGTTCAATATTCAGCACGGTGTCAGCCAGATTGGTGATATTGGCAGAGCCTGCCACATCATCATTGGTCATAGCCATACCGGGCTTGGTTTTCCTTGGATGCGCCACAAGCAGAACAATAACGCCATACTTTACGGCGAACTTCTTCAACATCAGAGTGATCTTCGTCTGAGCGGCAAGCTCATCTTCACGTCCGCTGGCAAGGGTCATCAGGTTATCTACGAGGAATACCTTTGCATGATACCGCTTCACAGCAGCCTTGAAGAGTCTGAGCATCTTGTCTTCGACGGGAGTGCTGAAATCATCGTCATCCCAATCTTGATTATCATACAGGATGAACTTATCGCCAAGCCAGTTCTGAATGCGTTCCTGAATTTCATCAGAGACAACAGGATAGTTCTTACCGGTGAGCTTGCTCCTGCGATACTCAACATACTTGCGTTCAGTTGCCTGAAGCACGATGCTGTTAAGGAAGCTGGAAGCACTGAGTTCTGCGCTGTAAGCACATACAGAGATACCTTCATCAACCGCATTGAGCAGGAACTTGCCAGTGATAGTAGACTTACCGGATCCACGCCCACCTGACACCACAACCAGGTCACCATAACCGAAGCCGCCAATGCTCAGATCAAGATCCTGAACACCAGTGCTCAGCACAGGCTTAAGACTTGGATCAACATACTTTACACTGCTGAGCTTAATGAGACCCCTAATAGGAGCAGGCTCGCAACGTTCGGCGATGTTATACAGTTCTTCTTCGCCGTATGCGATAAGGATCTCATTGGCATCCTTGCAAAGTCTGCCATAATCATTGCCATCATAGATCAGTTCAGGGTATTCAGGAGGAAGCATGCACACATCGTCGCCAAGACGCTTCATGACAGAGCGCTGCATCCTGATACCAGGTTCATCGTTATCTCCGAAGATGACGATCTCAGAGAAATTCTCAAGCCAATCCTTGCAAGTTTCAATCCATTCCATATTATCACAGCCGCAAGGAACAGACACAACGTTGGTGATGCCAGCTTCATACAGGCTCAGAGCATCAATCTGTCCTTCTGTGATATAGAGCTTCTTCTGGAAAGATACATTGTCCATACCGAAGAGAATAGGTTCTGTGTTGCTAATCTGCCATTCTTTAGGAGTACGGGATGCTTTATCATGTTTGCACGGTTTGCGGTACTTAACATAGGTAAGCACGTTGTTCCGATAGAACGGGAAAACAATGTTGCCATGTTCATCACAACCGATTCCAAAAGCATCTAATGTTTCTTCACTAATTCTTCTAGAGGCAAAATACTTGTTCACTTCATCTGTACGATCAAGGATATCCACTTCTGGGAGGTCATAATATTCCACTTTAGACATTGTTTTTTTCTCCATTCTATTTATTTTGTATTCACCTTGAGCGAAGTCATTACATAATGCGCGGAAAGTGCCTGTCTTTCCGCACTTCCCGCGCATGCAATTCCATGTACCAGTATCAAGGTTTATTGCAAATGTTTCTTTATCTCTGTACTTGCCGCCATCACAGTACGGGCAGTAAGTTGGTATGAGTTCATCACGTTTAATCCTGTATTCACCCAGATATTTATCAGCAAAGTCTATGATTGCATATTCCAGAGATACTTCCACTTGCAGTCATATCCTTAGAATGGGAGGTCGTTCTTTGACTGAGTTGCCTCTTCGACTTTGCTTTCTGCCTTGGAGCCTGATGCTTCGCCGCCTGCAGACTTCTTCCTTGCGAGGATCTGCACATTATTTGCAGTAATCCTCACAGCCTTGCGAGCAACACCATTCTTATCTGTGTAGTCTTCTACAGTGAGTTCACCGATGACGTTTACATTGGTACCCTTTTCAGCATTGTTCATCACATAGTTACCAGAATTACCCCAGACAGAAACATCAAAGAAGTTGGTGATGTACTTCCCGGCCTGATCCTTTCTTGTGGTATCAGTTGCCACGGAGAAGGTGGTCACAGTACGATCGCTAACTGTCCTCTGCACAGGGTCCTTGGTAAGATTTCCATTAAAGAATACATAAGCTGCCATTGTTTTTTATCTCCTTATTCTGCTGTCTTCTTGGTTTTCTTGGTTTTAGGTGTTGATGCAAGCTTTTCCTTAAGTATGTTATCGAGAGTCTTCAGTTTCTCCACATCTTCGCACAGCATGTGATTCGTCATACCAATGGTGGAACTGAATACATCCTGGAAGAATTCCGCTTTCTCTGCCAAACTCATATCTGCCGTTATTGCCTTGCCGCTGGCTGTAATGGACTTGCGAAGCACGTCAAGCTGTTCAGCAATTGCCGCCTTCTTCTTTTCCTCTTCCAGACGCTTTTCCTTCATCTCGTCTGTCTCCATGGGGATATCTTCACCTGCATAGATGTAGGTTCCAAGTCCATGCCTTGCGATTGCTTTGGTAATAGAGCGCTGAATTGTTGTGTTAACGTCCTTACTAGTAACCCTTTCAAGAGGGATACTGTCATTCTTGTAGTCCATGATATACAGACGTTCGATGAGTTCCTGTTCGAATGGATCGTCAGGGTCATCATCCACCAGTGTGACACCGGTCTTTACCCAGCAGGTTTTTCCATCTGTGTAATAGATGTTTCCTTCTGGATTTTCATATACTGTATAGTAGGACTTGGGGAAGATCTTTTTGAATTCCATCCATGCCCATGCCCATGACAGGTAACTGAGTTCTTTTATAGTACCGTCTTTGTTCTTTTGCTTAATTATTTCAATATGATCTTTGCAGTCAATGGTACTGAGCATCAAAAATCTGTTCTTCGACATTATTTCTTTCCTCCGAGTATTTCTTTGACAAGATCATCAATTTCCTTGGCTATCTCGTCATCAGAACTGCCTTTGCTCTTCATGCTGGACGCGATTGACCCAAGATCTTTCTTTGCCAGATATACATAAGCATCGCCAAGTTCCGAGATTTGTTTTGCCTTCTTCTTAATTCTGCGCATACGCCTCTTCTCAGCGATTCTGGCAGCGCGTTCCTTTGCTTCCTTTTCAAGCTTTGCCTTGCGTTCGAGAACATTCTCCTCGTCACAATAATCTACGATTCTGTGAAGCATGGAGTTTGTTCCGAAGCATTTCTTTGCAAAGGCGATACAGAATGCGGTGTAGATATTGTTTTCTGCATTGGCTTCCTTATCTTCTTTGCACATCTTGACTGTGGTCTTTGTTCCATCAGTCCAGTGGACGATGGTTGCAGGTCCATTCTGACGAATGAGTTCAGGAATTGGAGGAAAGGATTTTTCTTCCTTCATTGGTTCAAACAGACTTGGATTCATAATGATTTTGTATGCCGGTATTGAGATATTCGAATACGGATACATCAGCTTGGAGGAGTCATAGTAATCTCCATCGCCGTCTTTGCCTGTTTTATTGTTCACCCTGGAGAAATCGGACTTGCCTGCTGTGTTATCCAGCGTAAGGAGAGGTCCATCTGTAATTTTATTATTCCAGAGTTCCTCCAGAGCATTGATTCCGTTCAGGTAATTCAACTGATTGCCATCTGTTGTGGTACTATTAATCGTAAAATTATACAACATTTCACCCATAAGTATTTTCCTTTCTAAAAAGCCATGGATTCCATTGCTTCTTTTTCTTTATCTTCTGCGGAATCTGGCATTTGACACCAGATTCCGCAAGCAGAATGCTATCTGTATGATTGAATATCTCTTTTGCGTTTGGAATCTTGTTCTGATGGTTTTCCAGAATCTTCTTACCACAGTCCATGCCTTCACGTTTGAGAGACATATCAGGTACTCTCTTTATAAGAATTACCTGGCCTGTAGATCTTCCATATCTGTCGCATTCAAACCAGCACAGCATACCGGAAGGATAAAACTTCTTAGTATTCTTCTTTCTATACTTCTTACTGTCGTGCCTGTGTTTGCGGGTTCTGAATTTACTCAGAAAATCAATCATATAATCTTTGTCATCTATTGTCTTCACCAGAATCTTTGGATGGTCACGGAACTTACCGTTCGCGTCTATGACTCTCCATCCAGTTCTGTGTTCGGACGTTACCTTCGTCCTACACAGAACGTAGGATGGAACCCAGTTGCCAACCTTGATATCCGGGTCACCTACTATTGCAAGAAAATACATATCGTCAAAACCTTTATTTCTTTTTTCTTGGTATATATCTTTTCTTATGGCTTAATCTGTTCTGCAACGCTCTGTATTCCGCATTGCAGTCTGCACATCGAATCTCTCTTGAGTTGGTTCTCTCACACCATGCTCCGCAGTCACAGCATTCATAGAAGCCTGTTGCATTCTTTGGACAGCTGTGATTGTTTGTCCATGATGGTATTTTCATGCCGCAGTTATCGCATATGGTATATGTTTTCAGGTTCTCTTCGATGTTCCTTTCAGCTATATCACCGAATAATTTCCAAAACATTTGCTTATGCGATACCTTGTTGGCATTCTGACCGGCAAAGAGATACTTCACAATGGATGGATAACACTTCTCAAGTGAACCGAAATTCTTTATAAGCTCACTTTCTATATCCTGCTTAACGAAATCAATAATCGTAGCCAGCTTCTGTTCGCTCTTATCGGTTTCTTCCTGCTTTGTGGATACAATAATGCTCTTTCCTTCATTGTCGAGTTCAACGAATATCTCTACAGCTTTCTGGATGTATTCTGTCTTATCATCCATGATCAACATCTGCCAATTCAGTGGCGGTACATTGGCAAAATTCATATTGATATTGCCTATGCTGTCAAACTTTGCACATATGCGGTTCATAGTGCTGTCGTTTGGTTTAAGATATTCCTTGCGTTCAGACTTCGGAACATTAAGAAACCTTCTTCCATTCTTTGAGAACTGGAAGAAGTATGGCATCTTATTATTCTTACCGCCTATGGCTTTGTTGACCTTCTTCTTGATTGCCGGATACTTTTCGTATGTGTTATAGTCACCTGTTTTGGCGGCATCAATGACCACATTGTTAAAATAAGTTAACAACGCTGCCGAATCTGTATCAGGTTTTGTGCTATTCCATAACTTTGTCAGGGAATTGCTTACCTGACCGATGCCGCTATATTCGTGTGCGCGTCTTACACCTTCAAAGAATTCAAGTCTGGAAAGCTCGTGGTTGCCTGCTTTGCCAAGATCAAAGAACAGAGGAAGTATTTTCATTTTCTCAATATTTCTCTCTGCTATATTGATGATCAGCGGATCAGCAAGCACATGTATTTGGTCTCCGTCGCAATCGAATGCCAGGATTTTTGTGATAGAATCTTTTACACTGGTATAAATACCGTTGGTATAGAACCAGTTGTAGATATTCTGATCCTTCACAACCTTACGGAGAGCATGTTCCATGTAAAGATGAGGTGATCTGAGGCAGTCTACCACATCTCTATTTCTGTAAATCTTACAGGCTACCTCATCCGCTTTCAGAAGTCCTTCAGGTTCCTTTATGCCGAGAAA
>AUXO013266177.1_pt1 | contig 32204 bp, 36 predicted proteins | sample 768731 | NCBI WGS metagenome assembly AUXO01 (sample SAMN02715735, study PRJNA202380) | gut metagenome | biome: sheep rumen | host: Ovis aries | place: New Zealand: Palmerston North
CCGCTATTCAGGGTGTAGCCAACGTTGCCGCTGTATCTGGAGCAAATTCGAACGAGGCTTCTCGTGCGATGTATAACTTTGCGCAGGCTTTGTCGGCCGGTTACGTCAAACTGATCGACTGGAAATCTATTGAGAATGCCAACATGGCTACCGTGGAGTTCAAAACTCAGCTTCTCGAATCAGCGGTCGCTGCTGGAAAGCTTGAAAAGACTTCCGATGGAATGTATAAAGTTCTTACAACAAATGCCCAAGGAAGCACTATGTCCGATACAATCTCTGCTACAAAGAATTTTAACGACAGTCTGGCTTATCAGTGGATGACTACTGATGTCTTGACAAAGACTTTGGGCGATTATGCTGATGAAACCACCGAAATCGGTAAAAAAGCTTATGCCGCAGCACAGGACGTAAAAACTTTCTCTCAGCTAATTGGCACTCTTAAAGAGGCAGTTGGCTCCGGTTGGGCAGAAACTTGGGAATATGTCTTTGGCGACTTTGCCGAGGCTAAGCAGTTGTGGACTGGCGTTAACAAGGGTTTAAGTAATTTCATTGACGGCCAGTCTAAAGCACGAAATGCAATTCTAAAGAGTTGGAAGGATTTGGGCGGAAGAACTGAACTGATTAAAGCATTAGGTAATGTTTTTAATACCCTCGGAAAAATCCTAGAAGCAGCTGGAAAAGCATTTAATGAAGTGTTTGAACCTTTGACTGGTTTGAAGTTAGAAACCATCACGAGACAGTTTCTAAACTTTACAAGAACCTTGAAGATGTCGAAGGAAACTTTTCGTGACTTTAAGAGCACATTTCGAGGTTTCTTTGCCTTGATCGATTTAGCTGCAACTCCCTTTAAAATTCTCGGAATGGTAGTCCTTGATTTTATCAAGTATTTGGCTCCATTTTCTAAAGGCATTTTAGATTGTACGGCCAGACTCGGCGAGCTAATTGCGTCAACTCGCGAAATCATTAAGGAAACTTCCGGAAAATTCCTCAGAACAGAAGAGTACGAGCGATTAAAGAACGTCGTTAAACCTCTTGGAAATGCGTTTAAGGTTTTTGCAGATTTCGTACACGACTCTTTCATCAACTTGATTGATTATGTAGAAAAAAGCGGAGTAGTAATCAAGTTTTTTGGATTTTTAGCTTATGGTTTGCTTTATGCCATAGAGCAGCTGAAAGTGTTCTTTAGTTATGTTTACAATCTTCCCGTTATTCAAAACATTATCAAAGAACTTAGCGATCGTTTCAACAAGTTCGTAGAGAACTTCTCGTTCGAAAAGTTAACAAAAGACATTCAAGATTTTTGGGAACAAACCAAAAACACTTTTCTCGATATTAAGAATAATTTTACTTTTGAAAACATAATCGCTCATATCAAAGATTTCATCGAAGTTTTGAAAGAAAAATTTGAAACCGGAAAATATGCCGCTGCCAATTTTGCCGATCAAGTCGGCATTAGTTTCGGAAAAGTTAGAAGTTTCTTATCCGATAATATCGGTGGCATTTTGGCAATTATTAGCGGCATCGGTTTGATTAAGGCCATGAAGACACTAAAAACGGTCTTCGAAGCTATATCGAATCCTTTTGAAATGGTCGAAGGTCTTTTCAAGCATTTTGGCAAACTTATCGATGCAATGGCAATGGAGAAAAAAGCTAATGCGATGATTAAGATGTCTATCGCTATTGGTATTTTAGCATTATCTCTTGTCGTCTTGTCCCGGATTAAATGGGAGCAGTTGTTGCCTGCAGGAATTGCAATAGCGGCGATTATAGGTGCTTTGATTGGAATGTCTGTTGTTCTTAAGAAACTGAGCGATGCTGATCTGTTGGCTACAGGCAAGTCTATTGGACTCGGGTTTATGATGATAGCAGGAGCTATAGCTATTATGGTTGCCTCGATGAAGCTTATTGAGTCGATGAAAGTGACAAGTATCTTTAAAGCATTAGGCGTGATAGCTCTTCTTATTGCCGGACTCCTTGGTTTCTCCTATGTGTTAAGCAAAATCGGAACTAAAGAACTGGTTAAGTCTACTGCTACTCTAACATCTTTCTCGTTGTCACTATATCTTCTTAGTAAGGCGCTGAAGAAGATCAGCACAATTAAGAGCGACGATATAGGACGTTCACTAGGTATGCTAGCTGTTGCCACCATAGCTTTGGCTGCTATTTCCTTTACTGCTAGTAAAGCCGATAAGGGCTCCGCACTGACGATTTTAGCCGCAGCCTTATCTTTATTGATAGTAGCTAACGTGCTTGAGAAGCTGGCCTCGTTTAATTATAAGAAGCAAGAAAAAGCGCTCTGGACGTTTGCAAAAATCATGGTCGCAATGGTTGCCATAATGTACGCTTCTCGCAAGCTAGGTATTGCAAACACTGGGGCAGGTTTCTTAGCCCTTGCAGTGGCTTTGGTTATTATTGTCAAAGTTGTGCGAATGCTTGGGCAGATTGATATTGGCTCTTTAATAAAAGGAACAATCGCCGTAGGCTATTTAATTGTCGTAATGGGTATTTTTGCTGCATTAACCAAGTTGTTTGCCGGTGGAAATGCCGCAAAGATCGGGATTACGCTTTTGGGCCTTGGCGCAGCTCTTCTTGCGGCAGCCGTGGCCATCACTATACTTAGTAAACTTGATCCGGATGGACTAGCTAGAGGCGTAGTAGCTATTACATTTTTAATAGCAGCTATGTCTTTACTGGTGGCTGCAACATATTTGTCGAAAGAATTCGAAAAATCGATGATCGCTATCGCAGTAGCGATTGGTGTGCTGGCCATTGCATTGGGCGCATTGTCTATGATAGATCCATCGAGACTACTCGGAGCGACTGCTTCGTTAGGTTCTATTATGGCTGTTCTTGCCATTTTGGTAGCGTCTACCAAATTAGCTAGTACATCAGCACTTCCGACTATCGCGGTGCTTACTTTGGTTATTGCTGGTTTGGCTTTTATACTGTACAACCTTTCTTCATTAAATCCTGACAACGTGCTTCCTGTTGCCAAATCTTTGTCTATGCTTATCCTGTCTCTTTCCGCAGCATGTATATTGCTCGGAATCGCTGGAACTTTCGGTGTGACTGGTCTGATCGGCATTGGTGTGTTGTCCGCGCTTATTATCGCTGTTGGAGGATTACTTGCAACTCTTGGCGCAGTTTTCAGCCATATAGACGGCTACGAGAAGATTCTCGATACCGGCATCGCAGTATTCGAGAAAATTGGTTATGCATTAGGTCGTTTTGCCATGAGCTCCGCTGAAGGCGTAACGAGTGCATTACCGGCTATTGGGACGAATCTTTCCTTGTTTGCAACCGGGCTTACACCGTTCTTAACGGTGATGAAAAGCATCGATTCAGAAGTATTTGGCGGGGCAAAACTAATTGCTGATACCATTATGCTTTTGACTGGAGCATCGTTGGTTGATAGCATCACGAATTTCTTCTTTGGACGAAGACGGTCTAACTCGATGACCGAGATGGCCCGAAGACTGTCTGAATTCGTAGTCGAGTTAAAACCGTTTATCGATGGCATTAGCCAAATCAGGCTTGAATCAGCTACCGGAATTGAGAGCATTGCCAACGCAATTTCAACTCTTACTGGAGCCGGTTTCGCGGATAATCTGCAAAGTATTCTTCCCGGATTCGATAGTAGTGATGCTTATCAGAATTTTGCCGACGGTTTAGTGATTCTTGGTAAAGGCATGGCCGATTACTCGAAAGAGCTTAGTAAAGGTTATGACCCTGGTTTAGTTAGTACATCGACAAAATCGGTTGCCGAATTGGCTGAACTTGGCAAAACACTTCCTAATAGTGGAGGTGTTATCGGCTTCTTTGCAGGAGAGAATGACTGGGCTACATTCGGAACGGGCCTTAAAGAGTTTGGAACAGCGATGACTGAGTATTCCAAAGCGGTTGCCGATCTGGATACTAAATCGGTTGAAAATTCCATACCAGTTGGAAACTCTTTGGTTGAGCTTGGCAAAACGCTTCCTAATAGTGGAGGAGTTATCGGATTCTTTACAGGAGAGAACAACTGGACTACATTCGGAGCGGGCCTTAAAGAGTTTGGAGAAACCATGAGGGACTATTCGACTGTAGCCGCAGAAATCGATGTAGATGCTGTAAGGGGGACAGTTCCTCTTTGCAAATCTCTTTCAGAAATCGCTAACAGTCTCCCTAATAGTGGAGGAGTTGCCGGATTCTTTGCAGGAGAAAACGATTGGGGCACTTTCGGCACCGGTCTTAAAGATTTTGGAAATGCGTTGAACAAATACGCCTCTAGTGTACGGGGTATTGAAGTTGAAGATGTAACTAATTCCGTAACCGCAGCCAAAGGAGTAGCAACTATCGCCAATGTGATTGACATGATGGCCTACATCGACAATAAGAGCCTCGATGATCTCATGGCGGCATTGAACAATATGTACGATAATAGCCTTTTCGTCAAAATGACTTATTTCGGAAATGCTATTAGTTCGTACTGCAAAACTGTTGAGGGCGTTAACACCAGTAAATTGACAAGTGTTATCAGTAGCCTGTCCAGTGTTAGTGCCGCTAAACTCAATGACTTTACCGCATGGGCTAACGGTTTGTCTGGAAGCAAGCTCACAACAAATCTTGGTTCGTTTGGCGAGTCCGTAAAAGAGTTCTACAACTTGATTAAAGACGTTTCTGGCAAAAAAATCAAAGAAGTTGGCACGGCGCTCGAATCTTTCTTCAATAGTGCTTCTAAAATCGCCTCTATTGATTTGAAAAAGTCGTCTGATAATCTTAAGGCATATGGAAAATCCATTAAGAACCTGGATAGCACCGTATCCGATGTCGACACTAAAACCATAAAGGACAAACTTACCGACCTTTCAAAAGCCCCCAAGGCTTCTTCGAACAAGACAAGCATTAACTTCAAATGGAAAGACGACGTATCTTCTTCTATTAAGGACGCATCTAAAGAAGCATCTAAGGGCGGTGCGGATATCGTAAGCAAGTTCTCTAAGGCCATAGATTCGAAAGGCTCAGATGTTAAGCATTCTGGTAAGAAGATGACTAGTAATGTCGCAAGTGGTGCTAAATCCAAATACTCAGACATGGTCAGTGCTGGTAAATACGGTGTTTCCGGCTTTATCAGTGGCGCCAAATCTAAGTTGCCAGCGGTTAAATCTGCTGGTAGCTCTGTTGGCAATACATTTGTTGAAGCGGCTAAGGATTCGTTGAAGGAGCATTCACCTTCAAGAGTTATGATGGGTGTTGGCAGCTATGCTTCCGAAGGTCTGGTCATCGGCATACTCAGTATGAGAAATAGTGTGGCGAAGGCCGGTACTAGCGTGGCGCAAACTGTTGTCGAATCTTCTAGGAATACAATGGCTTCTTTGGCTAGTGCATTGTCAGAAGACATGGATTCAACGCCAACTATTAGACCGGTCATCGACTTCTCAGACTTGAATGCCGGTGCGGATTTGATTGAACAAATGTTCTCAGGGGATTACGCTTTCGGAGTGAGAGGAAATCTGGACGCAATCAGCACCATGATGCAGGAAAATCAAAATGGAGCTTCTAACGATGACGTGGTATCCGCTATCAATAAACTCCGTAAGGATATTTCCGGTATCGGCAATACCACATACAATGTCAACGGTGTTACTTATGATGATGGCAGCAACATTACAGAAGCTGTCAGAACCCTTGTGAGGGCAGCAAGAATAGAAAGGAGGACGTAAGGTATGGCAAAAGTAGCGACAAGTGTAAAAGTAGTGCTTCAAAGCGGATCAACTAGCACTGTGCTGGCCACATGGGTGTGGAGCAAAAGCAATACCGATCATTATAACATCCAATGGTGGTATTACACAGGTAATAACTATGGCAAGAAGAAGCCTATTTGGCTTATCGGCGAGGAAACTACCGTCACAAGAGCACAGGCCACTTACGATGCTCCTTCCAACGCAAAGCAGGTAAGATTCAGAGTCAAACCTGTATCTAAGACTCACAAGGTAAAGAAGAAAAAGAAGAAAGTGTCGGTAGCTTATTGGAATGCGGAATGGTCTACTTATGCAGCGTACAATTTCTCGTCCAATCCTCCGGACACTCCTTCTGTTCCGACTGTCACGATGGGCAAGTCCGACCCAACTACAGTTACTAAAACTGACTATAGTCTAACCGCAGAAGTTGACGTCTACGATTCCAAAGCAAAGCGAATTGAGTTCTATGTCGTGCAAGACAATGACAAAAAGTTCACAGGCGGAGTGGTAGACGTCAAGACAAAACACGCAGCCTTCTCTTGTACAGTGACTGCCGGTAGCGAGTACAAGGTCCGTTGTAGGGCAATCAGTGGTGACGGCGAGAAGAGCGGCTGGTCAGAGTATTCTGGTGGCAACAACTCTGTTCCTGCCGTACCTGAAGGATTTACGCTTATCAAAGCCATCTCCGATACCGAAGTTCGTCTGGAGTGGACCGCAATACCCACGGCTACTTCCTACACAATTGAATACGCGGTAAGTCGAGGTTATTTCGATTCGTCTCCAGCAAACGTCAAATCAGTCACTATCACCGGAGTCGAACATGCCGAAATAACTGGTTTAGATTCGGGCCAAACCTGGTGGTTCCGCATTCAAGCTGCCAACGATGCTGGCTCATCTGGTTATGGTTATAAGAAAGAGTTTTCTATCGTTCTTGGCAAAAAGCCTTCTGCCCCCACAACCTGGTCTCTCAAATCCACAGTCAATATCGGCGAGGACGCCATTCTCTACTGGGTTCATAACTCAGAGGATGGCTCTAGTCAGGTTGCTGCTCAGGTCGAGCTTACTGTCAATGGCTCAACCCAGGTGATTGACGTGGAAAACAGTCAAGAAGAGGACGAGAAAGATAAAACCAGTTCTCTGAATGTCAGCACCACTTCAGTATCGGCAGGCGGTACAATGTACTGGAGAGTGAGAACGAAAGGGGTCACCGGAGAATTCGGAGATTGGTCCATTCAGCGCAGCATTAAAGTTTATGCCCCAGCTGGAATCAGTTTTAATGACACTATTCCTGATGTACTGACATCTTATCCGATTCATGTGTCTGTTACGGCTAGTCCTTCGGAGCAAAAGGCACTTCGGTTCTTTGTCTCTGTAATTGCCAATGAAGCCTACGAAACCGTAAACTATGATGGAACTTCAAAATGGATTGCCGCTAACGAAGAGATCTATGCGAAAAACTTCTACGGCGACAATAACGTCTTGAATATCTCGCTTACACCTAGTGATCTAACGCTATCAAACGATGTTTCTTATACACTGAAGATCTCCGCATCTATGGATTCTGGTATGAATCCAGAACAAACAGCTCATTTCACGGTTGGCTGGAGCGACGATACTCTGGAGCCAGACGCGTCTATCGGCTACGATGAAGATACGTTTTCGACTTATATTACGCCGTTTTGTACATGTGTTGGCACGGTTGAAGCTAACCTACTAGATTCTTCTGGAAATGCAGTATTAGACAGTTCTTCTAACGCTATCTTCACATTGGAACATGATGTTGAAAATAGGGATGTTACTATGTCTGTCTACCGGCGAGAGTTCGACGGGACGTTTACTCCAATTGCTGAAGGTTTGCCTGGAAGCATTTCTACAACAGTTGTTGACCCGCATCCGGCGCTTGACATGGCTCGGTATAGAATTGTGGCCGTTTCCAACACTACCGGAAGCATCGAATACTATGATGCCCCCGGTTATGAGATTGGCGAAGTTGCTGTAATTATTCAGTGGGACGAGGAATGGAGCAATTTTGCTTCTGACAGTGGCGACGATGACCAACCGCCATGGACCGGGTCTTTGCTTAGATTGCCTTACAACATTGATGTGGCGGATAGTTTCAGCCCCGATACCGCCCTTGTGGAGTACATTGGCCGAGACCACCCAGTTAGCTATTACGGAACACAGCGAGGTTCCACTTCGACATGGAACATGGAGATTGAACGAGATGATGACGAAACGCTCTATGCTCTTCGACGTCTCGCCATCTATCGAGGTGATGTATATGTTCGAGAGCCATCCGGTAGCGGATATTGGGCCAACGTCAAAGTCTCGTTCAGTTCAAGACATTGCGAACTGACGATTCCCGTTACGCTTAACATTACAAGAGTAGAAGGAGGTGTGTGATATGCCGAATTGGTTGTCGTCTATGCAGCAAACATTTGAGTTTTATAGCGTCGACCCCGATACTTGGAGAGATAATGCTGTGCTCGACACAGTGAAATCATGCACCATCACACGGGATTTATCTGCCGGCACTCTTGGCTCAGCAACCATCGAAGCTACCGATGTAATCAGTGAGCGATACATCAGGATTTATCTTGTAACAATTCAAAATAGATTACGAGAGCGTTTTGCGTTAGGAACCTTCCTTGTTCAGACCCCTTCGGTTGGGTTTGACGGGAGGGTTTCCTCCATTTCCATGGATGCCTACACTCCCCTTTTAGAGTTGAAAGATAAGATGCCTCCGCTGGGCTATGCCATTCTTAAAGATACCCCTATTATGGAAATCGCAGTAGATCTCTGCTCCGAGAACATGAGAGCCCCTGTTGTTTCCGCAAGAGATGAGACGACACTTTACAGCGATTTTGTTGCTGACTTGAATGACACTTGGTTGACTTTTTTGACTGACTTAATTGCTAATGCCAATTTTCAGTTTGCTTTGGATGAGGAGGGACAAATTCTCTTTGCTCCAATTCAAGACACCGCATCACTGCAACCAGTATGGACTTACGATGATAGTAATAGCTCAATCCTATATCCCGACATCAACATTGACCGTGATTTATATGGGATTCCCAATGTTGTAGAAGTTATCTATTCTACTGGAACCGGTTTCTTTTACTCTCGGGTTGCGAACGATAACCCAGACAGTCCTATCTCTACGGTAACAAGAGGACGTGAAGTCATTCATAGGGTCAGTGACCCCGAGCTCAGCGGAAATCCAACCCAGGAGCAAATTGATGCTTATGCAGAACAACTTCTGAGAAATCTTTCTGCCCTTGAATACAAAGTGACGTACAAACATGGCTATTGTCCGGTTCGAGTTGGCGATGCTGTATATCTGAATTATGAGAGAGCTGGCCTCAGAAATGTAAAAGCTAAAGTTACAAACCAGGTGATTCGGTGTGAGTCTGGATGCCCCGTTGAAGAAACTGCCGTCTTTACAAATGACCTGTGGGGAGGTGCTTAGTCATGGAATTATCTGATCTTTTGGTGAAACAGTTCACAGAGGTGACAAAAGATGCCACGAAAACCGATACAAAGAACAGGACATATGCCACCGTGAAGAGTGACGGAGTCGTGGTCTTTGACGGATCAGACCAGTCCACACCATGCGCAAGCACTGTCAAAGTGAACGCCGGGGACAGAGTTATCGTCGAGATAGTCAATCATCAAGCCGTTATTACTGGCAACCTGACTAGCGAAGCATTAGATAAAATTGCTACAATCAGACTTGTAGAGGGAAAGATCGAAACAAAAGTTAGCAAAGACGATATCATATCGGTGATTAACCAAACAGCAGAGGAAGTCAAAATTCAAGCGAGTAAGATTTCCTTTGAGGGTCTTGTCACTGCTAATGATTATTTCAAAATACTGACTGACGGAAGTATAATCGCAGCAAGCGGCAAAATCGCCGGTTTCAATATTTCCTCAGATGTAATTCGTAAAACGGCCACACTGAATGGTGTAAAATATGATTATTTTTTTCAAGCCGCAGATGGGGACAAGACAACAAACGTGTTCGCCGTTCGCACTTCAAGCGACGAAGGTTCCACGTGGGAGTTCCCGTTTCGCGTAAATTATCAAGGCAACACCTGGGTAAAAACTCTCAATTGTTCCTCGATCGTTTTATCTACTCACGAAAAAGTTGGAGATTCAACTGATAATGAGTTTAGGCTATATTATGGCACTGACGTTAATGAACCAATATTTCGTCCTGACAAAACTGGATTAAGCTTGACTGGGTACGGACGTGTGGGAACATCCGACTATCCCCTATACCTTATACAAACACAGCATTTGAGGGTAGCTGGTACTGACGTTACTTCTGACCGAAAGCTTAAAAACCATGTTGCCAGTTTGGAGTCCAAAGTTTCGAATCGGCTGATGAAAGCCACTTCCGAATCGGTCATTCCCAGCGATATTTCGGAGAATTTTATTTATGGTTTGACTCCGAGTGTATATACCTTTAAGGACGAGAGGGTTCTGGACAGTAAAATGCACTTTGGCTTTTATGCCCAGGATGTATATGAGCTACTGCATAAGCTTTGTCCGGAGGTGGAATTTGGCGCAGCCTCTGCAACTATTAAAGATAGCGGAGATGCCGATACGCCATACGACCCAAAAACTGGGGAGAAAGCGGATGAAGAGCTTAAATGGTACTTATCGTACACGGAACTCATCGCTCCTCTTGTGGCCGTTGTCCAGAAGCAAAAGCAGCAGCTCGATGAGCTTAGTTCACGGTTGGATGCTCTCGAAACTGAGATGAAAAATCAAAATGGAAATCTTAGCTAAGGAGGAAATGTAATGGCACAACCAATCTATGATTCCAATGGAGTATTTAAAGGCTACCAGCTGGACCACACCGCCCAGCAGGTGGATGATGCGGTGGAGAGTGTAGACGACCTGACCCAGCGGGTGAAACGGCTGGAAGAGCAGGGCACGGGCGTAGACCCTGATGAGGTAACTGCCCTCATTGCTCAGTATATCGCCGACAACCACATTACTGGAGTGTCCTCAGAGGAAATCCAGAAGATGGTGGATGCTTACATGCAGGGCGACGCGATTGAGCAGTCCGTACAGGACTGGTTGGATAGCCATCCGGAAGCAACTACTACGGTTGCGGACGGGGCAATCTCAAAAGAAAAGCTGTCTGCCAAACTGTTGGAGGAAGTGCATCTCCGTGGCGGGAATATGCTTGGAAACACGGAACAGTCAGAAGACACGAGTACATGGGCGGGACTTTTTCAGAAAGTTAAAAATGAGGTCACTCAATACTGCAAGGGTGATTATCAAAAAATCCCTATTATCCTTTTTACGGACTCGCACACAATGCACAAGGGAAAACGTGAAATATTTAAAACAATCAATGACCTGGTGAATTGGGACGAAGTGTCAGCATTTATGAACCTTGGCGATTGTGTCTTTAAAGGCTATGAATTGGAAGCCGGGGCATCTGTATATGGCACTGCTTTGGACTATTCCAAAATATTAGATACAAATACCGCCTTAGAGGATTTGCTTGTGGCTGTGCAGGATATACCACTTGATAAGCAGATAAATGTATTTGGCAACCACGATACTTGGACTTGGGTTGCTGGAAATAATTATGGAACAGCTACATCCGATCAAAAACATTTGCAACAGTATTTTCGGAACATCAAAGCAAGGCGCCATGGAAACAACGGATGGTTCACTGTTATTGATGATTACAGAAACGTGAAATATATTGCTATATCTGCCTATGAAAACGAAACAACAACATACGGCGGCAATAAAAAAGCGTCTACAGAACAAATTGATTTTTTGATTAATGAGATGTCAGCAGATGATGGATATGATATTATCATCCTTTGCCATGAATCGCTTTATCCCGATTGGGATAATAGACTAATTCCGACGACATCAGATTTATCATCAAGCACAATTAACTCTGATAACTATTGGGCTGGGCTTGACACGAATCCAATTTTTTATGCCAGGAAAACAAAGACAGCAGGAACGTTTACTGATGCTGATGGAGTCGTACATAACTTTGATTTTAGTAATGCAAAATCAGAATTGCTTTGCGCGCTTGGTGGACACATGCATTATGATGTCTACTCTTATATCAATGATGTAGTGCTATGCTCTAACTACTCAGCTTTTACACGCGAGGGCATGTGGGTTTACTATATCGTAGTGGATAGACGGAATCAGTGCATTAAGGCATGGAAGTGTGACACGGTAAACTTAGAGTATCTTACATTTACGATGCCTTTTGAGGTGCCTGAATCTTCTGCGAAGTACCGACTGACACGTAAACTGTTAAATTGTAAGGCATACACGATTTCAAATTTTATCCGTGCAGGACAGCCTTATGCACAAAGGATTGTAGCGGATACTGGTAAAACGCTTGGCGGGATCAAAGTGGAAATGGGTGGTTCTGATGTGACAAGCACAGCTTTGTCAAGTGATGGCTACATTTTTATCCCAGAAGCAACAGGTGACATCAAAGTAACAGCTGTGGACAGTGATAATGATATTGATACTCCCTTTTATACTGTCATTGCTAACTACGGTCCTCGTGTTGGCGATGTTTTAACACCTAGAGGGGATACGTCTGTAACCAGGACGTGGACAGTTAATGGCGATGGCCAGCAGTTTGGTGACGCTAGAGGCATTAGTGTCCCAGATGATTACACATATGACCTCACCGTAGAGATGGGCGGGGTAGATATAACCATGAGTGTGACCAGCTATAGTCGTGGTTCAGCGACTGTTACAATCCCTGCTGTTACTGATGATGTAATCATCACAGCCAACGCAAGGGAGGCGGCCTATGAATCTGGAACGATTGATGTAGCTGGAAACATCTCGGAAAGCAGTTCCGACTATTTAAGCCCTCTTGAGGACGTATCGATGTATAGTGCGTTCCAATGCTCAGCTAGCGCAGCTGGCGCTTTTAGCTTAGCTCTGTATGACGGCGGCGGAAACTTTTTGATGCTGATTTACGTTAACTCCAGCTCCCCAAATGATAGTTTGGGATTCTACCTTGGGAAAGCCCCGACATTTTATACTGCTGGTAATGTTAAGTATGCGCAGATTCGCCAGAGCTCCAGAAGTCACAAAATCTATGGAGTCGTTCCGACTGATGATGCATACAACATCACCTATACAATCCCGGCAGGTATTACAGGCGCAAACCAAACCAGCGTAACCGCAGGCGACAAGTTGGACGTCACGCTGCGGAACACCTATGATGGTACAACTCTAGTCGGTACGGTCAAAATGGGCAACAGAGCCGTAAATACGGCATTTGACGCGGAGACTGGCCGGCTGAAAATCCCCTATGTTGGCGCAGATGTCACAATTGACGTAGAGGCCAAATACGATGTGTCTTGGACAAAAGGCACTGCAAACATGGGTTCAGGCGTGTTAAACCCTAACGATACGTCAACATATTCGTACAGCAATATGCTGGAAATTCTTCAGGGTGTGAACCTGCGAGGGACATCCCGCCAAGATGCACTATGCTACGATTCCAATCGTGCCTACATCGGGAAAGGCAGCTTTTCCAATGTTAATGGTAACTACATGTTAACGCTATTGGAACACACAAAATACGTTGTTTTATACGCCTCTAACAGCAATTTAAATGCTGGCCACGGAGGGCTGTTTATCACAGCTAAGAGTTATTCCTGATGTTGGAGGTGACAGGATGAACACCAAAACCTACACCGTAACGGGCAAGTCCGGAGCGAACCTCCGGGCGCTGCCCTCTTCTTCCGCTCAAATCGTTAAGCATCTCAACAAAGGCGATAAGGCCGATGTGGTTATAGACTTCAAATCCACCAATACAGCCGGCAATTCCAGCACCACTTATATTTGCATCAAAGACGGCAATCGCTTCTACTGGGCTGCTGAGGGAAATTTCAGCGACAAAACCGAAGCGAAAAAGACTGAAAAAATCGACTTTCGAGCTAAAGTGGTTGCCGCCGCCAAGGACATTTACCCTCAATGCATCGGAAAGGTGCACGGCGGTAAAAATGTGAAGCTGGTGGTGAGCCTCGCTACGATGCTGAAGTATAGGGCACTCAGCTGCAACCGCATTGCCTCTATCGTCATGCAGGCTGCCGGGCTTCTGGACAAAGGCTTCATCATCTCTCATACGCCCAAGCGTGATGGCAAGAAGACCATTGCCGATGCCGTTTCCAACTATAAGAAGCTGAAGAACTGCGAAGTCGTGTGGGTCAACAAACTCTACAAGGATCTTCCGGACAAGTATAAGAAGGCCGGCTGCATTTACTTCCAGAATTCCAATGCTTGTGTCAGTGTCGGCAATAATCATATTTTCAGCTGCAATAAGAGAAAACTCTACAAATACAAGTCTAAGAGCGACTATGACAGAACTAACGGCTATCCGTTCACGTCTAAGATTCTTGTTGTCGTTGTGCCCAATCATTAAGGAGAAAAAATATGGGATATTTGTTTTCATTCTATTTTATTGTACTGGATTTCGCTACTGGCCTGTTTAAGGCATTTTACAAGAAGGAATTCTCCAGCAAAATCATGCGGCAGGGTCTGTTCCATAAGGCTGCACTGATGCTCGTCCTTCTGACGGCCTTCATGATTGACCAGGCTCAGACGTTCGTAGACCTGGGAGTCAATATTCCAGTTGGAGCAGGAGCCTGCGTATATATTATTCTTATGGAGATCGGATCGAGCATGGAAAACATTTGCCAGATGAATCCTGATATTATGCCTGACAAACTCGCACAGGTGTTTGGTGGAGCAGGAAAGAAGGCCGAGCTGCGTGAAAACAAGTGAAAAAGGCATTACTCTGATTAAGCGGTTTGAGGGCTGTTACCTCAAGGCTTATCAGGACCGCGTTGGAGTGTGGACCATCGGCTATGGCACAACTACAGCGGATAAGAGCATCACGGGATGCGCCATCAAGAAAGGTATGAGTATTACCCAGAAGACCGCTGACGAATGGCTGAAAGCGTCTCTGGCCAAGAAATACGAGCCTAAAGTCTCTAAATACGATCATATTTATCATTGGACTCAAAGCCAGTTTGATGCGCTGGTGAGCTTTGCGTACAACATTGGGAACATTGACCAACTGACAGCTAACGGCCAGAGAACCATCAAACAGATTGAGAATGCTATCTGCCTTTACAATCATGCTGGAGGAAAAGTCGTTAAGGGGCTTACTGACCGTCGTAAAGCCGAATGGGCGCTGTTTGTTTCCGGGACGCAAAAAGATACCAAGATTCCATTCAAGACTCGTAGACGCACTGTGACCAATTCTTCGGGCGCAAACCTTCGCAGACTTCCTAGTGGCAGCAGTGCTGTGGCGTCTGTAGTCAGCAAGGGGACTGATCTGCCAGTCGTTACCGATTTCACGGCTGTCAACGTCATCGGAACCAAGACAGAATACTTCTGCGTGTATCACAATGGCGAGTATCTTTGGGCTGCCGCCAAACTTTTTGAGTGATATTTTCACCGCAAGAACTTAAATAGTATAAGCCGGGTGTAGGTTGTTCATTGATTACTCCTACACTCGGCTTATATTTTCGCTCATATATGAGCAATAAACGAGGTTTAAATGCAACAGTTGTTATTGCTTAACAAACGGCTCTCGTCCATTTTTCACTCATATTTCAGCGTTTCTTTTTGCCATACATCGTGTAGAAACGCCTCTTAAAACCACTTATTCCTACACCACTTCTACACTCATATTCTTAATCTCAAAATCACTTCATTAGTTTATTCCTACACTACACTCCTGCACAAGCACTCATTTCCTACACTCAGTTCCTACACCTTATTTTATTTTTTCAATTTCCTCCATAAGCCAATCATTTCCGCGCTTTGTGTATACTTTTTCTGTTATATCAGGGATTGCATGTCCAATGATATATTTGATAGCATACTCATCGACTTTCCACTTCTTAGCCATAGTGACAAAGTGAACTCTTCCGTCATGTGGTTTGTGGCTGGGATTTAAGTTCAATTCTCGAACAATTCGATTGAAGTGGTTTTTGTATTTTCCATAGGTAAGATTTATACCCTTAGTTCTTTTTCCGACGTTGTTAAATAGATATTCGCTTCCCAACGCCTGTGCTTCCTTGTAGCGAGCTTTAACCAGTGGTCTAATTCTGGTATGTATGGGAACCACTCTATTAGTTCCGGCATCTGTTTTCATACCGCCCTGAAAAGTCCAATTCTCAAGGTCAACATCTTCCATGCGAATAAGACCAAGCTCCTGTGGTCTCCATCCAGAATAGCATTGAATCAGGACCAAGTCAACATAAGCGATAGTGTCAACATTGCTCCAAAGCAACAATATTTCATCATTAGTAAAAGGAATGTGCCCTTCTCTATTATTCTCTACCTCTTTTGCCACATCTTCTGACACTGAAAATGTTCTGGCGTAGTTTCTCTCCACTATCTCATACTCTACCGCATAATCCAGCAAAACGTTGAACAGTGATTTCACCCTAACCTTCAAATAGGGAGTGATCTCCTTCTCAACCCCCTTCACCACTGCTTTCCCATTCTCCATGCAGCCTTTGATATGCCTTGCTCTGACGTCCATGACCCTCATATCATATAAAGACGAACAGTACGACCATGCTGATGTGATTGACCTGATACTTGATTTGGACTTAACTTTGGCTGTGTATTCCCTGAACCACTTCTCATACAGTTCCTTAACAGTAAGAACTGAATCCAAATCATAGGGACTTCGATTATATTCCACAAGTGCTGCATAAGCATCGTTGTACGTTTCAAAATAGGATTCGGGTTTCAAGGGTTTACAGATTGGCCTGCCGGTTTTTGGATTCTTCCCCACCGAGACCATTGCCCGGAAGGGTTTTCTGAGGTTTCGGTTCTTAATCTCACTGATTTGACCAAAGCCGTTAGGGAGTCTCCGTCTGCGGTTTGACTTGCGCCGTTGCACTGGTGGTTTTGCATCCGTACGAATCGGATAGCCGCAGTGCGGACAAATAAATGCCTTATCACTTACCTGCAAATCGCATTCAGGACATTTAATTAACATATATTCTCCTCCTCTCTTGCGTTGTTCGTTCTAATCATATATGATTGTGTAGGTTTTGTCAATTCCTACATTTGAGGTGAATAAGAAATGAGCAATAATACAAATACTTGTCCTAGATGTGGCCATTCTGCCGAATACTACGACAAGGTTCTTAGAATCGTACGGACAAAAAGAGGAAAGAAGTATTGGCAGCAGGTTCCTCGACTCAGGTGTCTTTCTTGCGGGCACATTCATAGAACACTTCCAGACACATTGATCCCGTTCAAACACTATGAGCGAGATATTATTGATGGCTTTGTAAATGGAACACTTTCTCAGTCTAACCTAGATTTCGAGGACTACCCTTGTGACGCTACAATTTCAAAATGGAAAGGTTCGCAAAAATTGCATCTTCTATTGCGGAGAACAGTTTAGGAGGTGAACTATTGAAGGCTCTGTGGAAACACAGGGTCTTTTGCTTTCTCCACGAAAGTTTCCACCGAGTTGTTTTTGAGGAATGGGGGAGGTCTAAGCTAGAATAAACTAGCCGTACAAAGGAGGATGAGTATATGGAAAACTTCGCATTCGGTTCGGTGCCAGTAGCAGTAGCGGCAAGAGTTTACGGTAAAGATTCCTGCTGGGTTAGAATGGGGATTGTCGTCGGATGGCTACCCATCGGTCAAGCTACTAGAAACGGTAAGCTGGTAACTAAGATCGAAGAAATGGACAGCAAGTTCGGGAGAATTAACTATTATATTTCGCCCAAAAGGCTGTATGAACACACCGGTTACATTTGGAAAGGAGAAAGAAAATGAGCACTGATATTCGTCCTGAGGTATCTATCAACCACAAGTATTGGGTCGACCGCCACAGATTCTATGAACTGAGACACTTCTGTCTCCAGTATAAGCAGTGGCAGGAGGCCCTTTCTTCTGTGAGTTCTTTGGGAGTAAAGCTGTATGACCAGATGTATGTCCCCCAGAGCAAAGTGTTTAGTGATCCTACCGCTAAGACCGCTGAGGAACGTTTGTTCTTCCTTGACCGGATTGAAATGGTTGAGAAGACTGCCAAGATGGCCGATGAAGACCTGGCTCCGTACATCATCAAGGCCGTGTCCGAAGGGTATTCCTACGACGGTCTCAAAGCTAGATTTGATATTCCGGCCAGTAAGGATACTTACTACGACCGGTATCGCAAGTTCTTCTGGCTGCTGAGTAAGATGAGGAAGTAAAATCGCACAGTTTACAAGCTCCTTAATGAAAGGAGTTGATATTCTATGGGAGCTGTAAAAGACTACTATGCGACTTTAGCGACATTTCTGACCGACGACGATTTGAGAAAATACGGGTGGTCGGAAGAGCAGATTGCACGGTTGCGTGAATGCTTCGGAGAATGTGAACAAAAGTAATAATAAAGCCTGCGTCTTTGTGACGTGGGCTTTTTTCTTCGCAAAATTTGCAACTTCTATTGTGAGAAAAATACAAAGGAGTTGTTATTTATGACTACTATCATTGCTATTGTCGGTGTTATTACTTTGTCGGCCTGTACACTGCTGGTCGCCGAAATGATTAAAACCGGTGAAAAGGAAGGTATTGTCAAACTCGATTATTGAACTCAAAAGCGAGAGCCCTAAACAAGGGCTCTGACTTTTTTATCGGAGGTATTTACTATGAAAACAAAACGGGATTGGATTGTATTGGGCTTTCTGTTTATCAGTGCCCTAGTACTCTATTTTACCGTAGCAATCCCCTTGACAATCCTCATTGAGTTTTGCGAGCTTTATGTTTTCTGATTTTTCCATACGCAGGTGACGTAAAAGCCTGTTAAAATGATAATCTGAAAAATGCCCGGGTGGAAAAATTGATAAAACAATCGCAGTTTTTACATTGCCTATAATGAAAAACTTTTAGGAGGTATTTGTTATGATGTACCGTATATCTAGGAATGACCTGTGCGAGGGTTATCGCGAGTTGTTTGCTGAGGATTACAACAGCGGGGTGTCGAAGAAAGCTGAGAGTCGTATCGACGAACTTTTGGCTCTTCACGCCAGCGGATTGCTGACCAAAGAAGAACTGGCACGAGGCATCGCACACGTTCGTGACTGGGAGTACGCTAACAGTATCTAAAGTTCGGGGAAGGGTTCGCAAGGGCTCTTCCTCTTTAAATTCGAAAGGAGTTTGCAATGAATTGTTTTTTACTTTTAACCTGTACATTTCTCGCCGGTATGGCTGCGGGAATTTTTGTGACTTATCTCACTATGAAAGCAAAAGCCCATTACTCCGGAACGCTTCGAGTGGACCGATCTGATGAAGACGGTCCTCTTCTTTTTCTCGATCTCGACGAAGATATTTCGTATATTTCCACGCAGGAAGAGGTTGCTTTTCGTGTGGAGAACAAGAACATTCTTCCGCAAGATTAACAACCACTGTAATGGAAAACTTTAAGGAGGTATGTGAAATGGCTGAAATCAAGGCTAAGGAACTGCTGGAGAAGGAGATTGAGAGCGAGATCTCAAACCTGGCTCACATGCAGCCCGGACAGGAGGACCACACAGAAGCTGTGGACAACCTCGCCAAGTTATACAAACTGAAACTGGAGGAGGACAAGTTAAAAGAGGAATCCAAAGACAGATATTTCAAGTTTGGAGCAGACATGGCGAAGGTTGTTATGCAGCTCGGATTCTTCGGAATCTGGATGCAGAAGGGCTTCAGATTTGAGGAGACTGGCTCCATCACCAGCTCCACATTCAGAAATCTGATCGGCAATTTCAAACTGCCGAAACTGTAAATTTTTTTTGACGAATTGGTCGTGTTTTACGCACGGCCTTTTCGTTTTTCGCAATCTTTGCAAATTATATAACGAGAGAAGCGCTTATCTCTTTACTATCAATCGTGACTGCTATATAATAGGAGCCACCACTTTGAAAGGAGATTTACGCTATGGATACTTTTAACGACAAACTGAGAGAAGGTCTTAGGACCGGAAAGTATTATTGCAAAGAATGCGGAGCATTGATGGAATTTGAAGATGAATGGGAAGATATTCTAATCTGTCCCAAGTGCGGCTATTCTGTAGAGCTCGACCGATATGGGTTCGAGGATGACGACGAATACTACGCACTGTTCCCGACCGAAGAGGAGGTGTTAGAACGGGAAGAAAACAATAAGTAAAGCTGCCGCATCAAGTGGAAATAAGTAAACCATAACTAAATCGGGGAAGGGTTCCTACGGGGACTCTTCCTTTTTCTTTTGGAGGAACTAATGCGATACCACACAACAGCACCTGATATTTACTATGCGATGTATGGCGAAACCTATATATGTGAGCATCCTGTTTACAGCAGATGCACGCTTTTCAAAATCGGAGACAAGGGACTGGCTGTGATACAGCAATTCTATGACGCCGATACAAAGCACACCTGGTGGCAAGATATTTATCCATGGTTGGCCAATGCCATATATTTACATCCTAAATTCAAAGAGTATTTTGATGATCGGTCTGGAGTTTGTACAGACGGCCTCTACCCTACTGTGTCTGTACGGCAAATCATGTGGGCTTTAAAAATGAAGCCTCTGAAGAGGGAGCGCTGGGAAACCTTATTTGACCGGAGGGAAGTGTGATTCGCAAAAATTGCAAGTTCTATAATGGAAAAACTTTATGGAGGTGTTTTGTTGTGAGGAAAATCTGGAGCAAACCGATTACGTGGGGAGGCTATGCCAAACTATGTGCCGTGGTCTACGCCGTTACAGCGGTGTGGAGCGTATGGTACTTAGAGGTGACTGGCCTGTTTTCCACTCTTGGCTGGTGCAAAGAGAAAATCGGCAAAATCAAGAAGTTTATCCGCTAAAACGGTGAGAGCCTGTGTCTGCGTGACATGGGCTCTTGCCTTTTATATTTGAAAGGAGCATAGTTATGAAACTTAATCTTAAAAATAATCTTGCGAAAACCTCCCCGTATCCAGAGTTAGGAAATGCCACAAATTTCAATAATAGCCATACGGATTATTGGAGCCATCTTCGTCTGGCAAACGATAGTGAAATGGGTTATTTTGATGCTGGTTATAGCAAAAAAGCTCGGCACTGGAATATAACAGCTGAACGACTAAATGGTAGTTTAGAAACTCGTAGGTTAATCAACGAGTTTAACAGAGTCCTTGAAGAGTTCATCGAGGAATTTCCTAATCCGGAATTTATTGAAAAATGGTGTTACGAAGAAAACCTTGAACATTGCCCTTATAACGAGAACGCCTATAAAGTGTGGTATGTTGGAAAATACGGTATTTTCGAGTTTAGACTTGATATTGCTAATAAGGAACTCAACACAGTATCCGGTTTTAGAATTCACTGTTTTAGTAAAAGATTTGTCGAGGAGGTTCTCGGAAATGCATGAGGAAGATATCTAATTCTTGAAAGGAGCTGAGGATGATGGTGAGAATCACAAATCTTAAGGATAAGCTTCAACACACAGACCCATGTCCTGAGGTATGGGCTACTAAAGCTGGACGGTATCCGAGATGCGAAGTTGGTTACCTAAGGTCTTATCATGACGGATTTGGCTGGTTTTCAAATTATTTTGACGTCAATCCAGACCTGTCAAATGAATCCATTCTAACCGAATTGGGTCAAGTCGGTGACGCTTTCATGCGGTCATTCAAGAATTTAAGAACCATGACAAAATGGTGTATTGAGAATGCTGACTCAAACTATGACTCAACTGAGTTCAACGCTTGGTATATTGGCACAATGGGTATTTATCGGTTTAGGATGATTACAAGACGTGGAGACTACAATTTGTATCTGCACTGTCTCGACCGTAAAGCTATTAGGGAGGTAAACAATAATGCATGAGGAGCATGTCGCGAAAGTCAACCCTACAGAGGAAGATGTCATGAGAATCCAAACCAAATTCTTTAAGAGCATCATATCGAAAGCCGTTGAGAAAGCTGTCTTGGAAAAGCTCGGCTGTGCCACTGATATTCGGGTGAATGACCTGTTCTTGTCTCATAAGGATGACCTTACATCGTTGAGTCTCAACGTCAGTCTCAACTTGAATGATAAGGAACTTGGCGAACTTGTCGGAAAACTGCTGTGATATTTTCGCAAGAAAAACAAGCCGTATAGTGAAGGAGGTGTCCTATATGGAAATCAAGTTTAAGGACTGCGTTAAGATTGGAGCCGGTTTATGGGTTGGTAGAGTCTTAGCTAAATCCGCTATTTATTTAACGTGCGGGCTTATACCGGAGTTAATGGTAGTGATATTCGCTGAAGACAATACAACAAAGGAGTATAATACCGCGCTCGATGAAGTTAAGAATGTTCCTAGACTGTATAATTATCTTGTAAAAAAAGGATACATCACCGTCAAGCAAGAAACAAGACGTAAAATAGGTTTCTAAAGAGCATTGAGCCTGCGCCTATTAAGCGTGGGCTCTTCTCTTTTCCTTCGCATAATTTACAACCTCTATAATGAAGAAAATGAATAGCTCAAATGGTAGAGCACTACTGAGTAATCAGTAGAGGATGTTGGTTCGAGTCCAGCTCATTTTCTTTTTATATTTTCATGAAAGGAGATAATCATGAACCTCAAAAACGCATTTAAGAAAGCACTGCCGACCATTTTGACGGTTGTCAGCGCTGGAGGGGTTGTTGCTACGGCAGTTCTCTCCTCCAAATCGGCCCTCAAGGCTCAAGCCCTTATAAAAGAAGCGGAGGAGTCCAAACATGACGGACTCACAACATTCGAGGTAGTACAAGTAGCAGCCCCCGCGTATATTCCCGCGATTGCTGCGGGCGTGGCCACAATTGCCTGCATCTGCGGCGTCAGAGCGTATGACAGACGGCAGCAAGCGGCGCTGATTGGCGGATACGCCATTATTAAAAATGCTCATCAGAATTATATTTCCAAAGTCAAAGAGCTGTACGGCGAAGAGGCGCATCAAAAAGTCATGGACGCCATTGCGGTAGAAAAAACTGATAACGTTTCGATTACGGTCCCTGGTTTCATCGGCGAAGCGTCCACAACCGACTTTGGCGCGGATGAGGATAAGCATCTGTTTTTTGACGCATTCTCCGACAGATACTTTGAGTCGACCATAGGCCAAGTTCTTCAGGCCGAGATGCATCTGAATCGCAATTATACGCGTGGAGCAGATGTCACAGTAAATGACTTCTACAGTTTTCTCGGATTGGTTCCGATCGAGAACGGCAATGATCTGAGATGGTCACCGGAAAGCGGGATAATGTGGATTGACTTCAACCACCACACTACTGTGCTTGACGACGGTCTCGAATGCTGTGTGATCGAGATGGTATTTTATCCGGAAATGCTTGAGGACGAGCTGTGAACGCAACTTTTACAGAAGGCATGTGCGAAGCACGATTTTAAAAATCTCTAAATCTTATTATTTGAGGTGAATGATAATGTCAAAGATTAAAGCGCCTGTCAAGGGTTACAAGGTTTTCGAACCCGACTGGACTTGCCGGGGATTTCAGTACACTTGCCCCGGTACGTTCAAGGAAGATGTTCGCCCGTCTTGCTGTTCGGCGGGTTTCCACTTCTGTATGAAACCCGTTGATTGCTTCAACTACTATTCCTTCAACCCTGAGAATCACGTTGCAGAGGTCATTGCTTTAGGGGATGTGGACACCGAAAGCAAAGATTCTAAGGTCTGCACCAATGAGATTCAGATCGTGCGGGAAATCCCGTGGACTGAGGTACTGGAACTTGTGAACACGGGAAAGGCTTGCACTGGACTCTGCAACAGCGGCAACCACAACAGCGGCAACTGGAACATTGGAAACTGGAACATTGGAAACTGGAACAGCGGAGACTGTAACAGTGGCAATTATAACATTGGAAACTGGAACAGCGGAAACTGGAACAGTGGAAACTGTAACAGCGGAGACTGGAACAGTGGCGATTATAACAGCGGAGACTGTAACAGTGGCAATTATAACAGCGGAGACTGGAACAGTGGCTATTATAACAGCGGAGACTGTAACAGTGGCGATTATAACAGTGGCGATTATAACAAGACTTCCTTTTCCAATGGCTGCTTCAACACCGTTGAGCCTAAGATTTACCTGTTCAACCGTCCTTCTGATTGGACGTATCGGGATTGGATGAACAGCAAAGCCCGGTCTCTGTTGGAGCGGATGGACTGCGATCATCTGGAATGGATTTTGGCTGAGGATATGACCGATGCTGAAAAAGCTGCGCACCCGGAACATGAAACCACTGGCGGATATTTGCGGGAAGTAGCCGTTTCTGAAAACAGCATGAATTGGTGGCGTAAGCTCAGTCAGGATGAACGTGATGTAATCCTGAACTTGCCCAACTTTGACAAGGCTATTTTCAAGGAAATTACAGGTGTTGACGTGGACGGCATTTAACCGCAACTTTTACAAGTAGTATTACGAAGGGAGGCTGAAGCCTATGAAAAAGAAAATCGCAATCAAGAGTGTCGGCATGATCTTGTCGATTGCTGGAATGGCCATGACGGTCATTCAGCAGATCTACGAAGACGTCCGACTCTCGGAAATGATTGATGAAAAAATCGAAAAGAAGCTGGCCAGACGAAATGAAGACGAAGAGTCCTGATTACAGGGGCTCTTCGCCCTTGGATGTTCCAGCAGAGATGATCTCGAATTTTGCTCTGAGCTTCATTGAGCACTATACCAGAGTAAATTTCTTCCCGCCAGGCAGGAATTGGCCTAGCTATTGGTTTCGGAAGCGTTCATTCGAACGATGGACGGCAAAAGAATTATTCGATGCCATCAAGAATAATCCCGATGTTCCGCCTCGCCAGGCAATTGAGGATTTCATCGCAAAAATTGACCGTTTGGACCCAAGTGAACCGCTTGGGCGGCTGATTATGGAAACCGCAAAGGATACGGCAACAGAGCTGCTGGATGCTTTACACGCTGCGTTTGATATTTGAAAGGATAGGTGTAACATGAAGAACTTTTTGAACACCCTCGGAAAAAAGATGACGGAGTCAAGCCCCGGAATTCTGGCAGGCATCGGAATCGTTGGAATGTTTACCGCAATTGGCATGGCAATTCACGCCACTCCGAAGGCAATCAAGGTGCTTGACCAGGAAGCAGCCGAATACAGAACTGGCATGAGTAGGCACGATCTCACCATCGTCGATACGGTGAAAATTGCCGGAAAGTATTATATTCCGACCATCGCAACCGCCGTTCTCTCTTCTGCCCTCATTATCGAGGGATATTCCATTAGCCGCAGAAGGCACGCAGCTCTGGCCGCAGCTTATGGTCTCTCCGAGGCGGCATTGAAAGATTTTCAGGACAAGCTCATCGAAGTTGACGGCGAGAAAAAGCTGGAAAAAGTCAAGAAGGCCATCGCCAAAGGTAAAATCGAAGACAATCCCGTTGAAAATAGAGAGGTTTTCATCACCGAAAAGGGCGTAACACTTTGCTATGAGCCCATTTCAGGAAGATATTTCAAATCAGATATCGACAAAATCAAAAAGACCGTCAATGACGTAAATGCACGGATGCTGTCGGACGGTTGCCTGAGCCTCAATGATTTCTACTATGAGCTCGGACTTGGCTGCACGAGCATCGGTGATGATCTGGGATGGTCAGTAAGTCGTGACAGTCTTATTGAATTAGACTTTACATCCACTTTGGCTTCGGATGGCACACCGTGTTTGGTCCTGGACTATCGGAATCATCCGAAGTACGGTTTTGACAGATACTAATACGCCAAAAACGCAAGGCGTGTTATGGAGAAAATCCAATAATTCTAGGAGGTATTTTACTATGGAAGAGAACAATGTCGTTATGAACGAGGAAACAATTGAGACCGTCGTGGACGATTCTGCGGAAGAGGAGAATCCTGCCGCTGGCATCCTTCTTCTGGTGAGCCTTGGCGCCGCTGGCACGGTTGCTGTGCAACAGCTGTACCGGCGGGTGCTGAAGCCTTTCGGAAAGGTGATGAAGGCGAAGTGGGACAACCGCCAGAAGTCCAAGGCGAAACATGAGAAAACCTCGGACGAGGACGATGATACTGTCGTCCAGGAGGAAAACGCCGAGTAATGGATTTCAAGGGGAGGCATCCTTAACAGGGTGTCTTCCTTTTCTTTTTAGGAGGTCGAAATGAAAAAATACTATTACAACGGTCCTGTTATGCACTTTGATAAGTGCGTGTGCGACCGATACTCCGCTGAGACCGTAGCCGCAACCCCGGCAAAGGCTAAGAGTAATCTGGCATACAGGTACAAGATGGAAAACAATATGATTGCAGCCACTCGGATTTCACTTCCGGGTAAAATCGAGGAGGTATCAATCTAATGGAGATTGAAAACTACAAGCCCAATTCTCACAAGTCCAAAGAGGCAGCACAGTCTCCGCCAGAGAAAAAGGTCCAGAAAGCAGTGGCCAAGGCTAAGATCGCAAAGAAAAGCAGCGTGCAAAAAATCGCTGAAGCCTTTGTGAGCGAAGATATCGACAATGTCAAAAGCTATATTTTTCTGGAAGTCGTTGTTCCGGCAATTAAGGATACCATTTCTAAGATTGTAACAAATGGCATCGACATGTTCCTGTACGGTGAAACCGGTCATACCCGGAAAACTGGTGATAGAACGTCATACAACAAATACTATGACGATTCTAACCGAAAAAGAAGCAATCAGCCAAGACGGAGAACCAGTGATTACAATGATATTGTCATTGAGACACGTGGAGAGGCTGAGGACGTGCTGGACAGCATGGACGAGCTCATTGATAAATACGGAACTGTGTCTGTTTCCGACTTGAACGACCTTGTTGGCAGAAGCGGAGAATTCACCGATTGCGACTATGGCTGGACTGATATTCGCAACGCACAAGTCATCCGAGTAAGAGATGGCTATAAACTGAAGCTTCCAAGAGCTCTTCCGTTGGATTGAGTTATATTTTAAAGGAGACTAATTATGAATCTGAAAAATATTGTGAATACGGTAGCAAAAACTGCTACCACAACCATGAATCGTGGTATGCTCAAAACCCGCAAGCATAGCCCCGAGATCCTCATTGTCGCCGGCGTTTGCGGCGTTGTCGCAAGTGCTGTTATGGCTTGCAAAGCCACTATGAAAGCGTCTGAGGTCATTGGCGAAGCCAAGACCAACCTTGACGCCATCCATGAGTGTGCTGAGAAACCTGAACTGGCCGATAAATATTCCGAAGAGGACAAGAAGCGGGATACGACCATCGTATACGTTCAGACCGGAATCAAGATGGTAAAGCTGTATGGCCCGTCCATCGCTCTCGGTGCGCTGTCTCTGAGCAGCATTATTATGTCTAACCATATTCTTCGTAAACGCAACGCCGCTCTTGCTGCTGCCTATACCGCGGTCGACAGCAGTTTCAAGAATTATCGTAAGCGTGTCGTCGAAAAGTTCGGCGAGCAGGTCGACAAGGAGCTGAAATACGGCATCAAAGCGACTGAAGTCGAGGAGAAGAAAGCTGACGCGAACGGCAAGGAAACCGTTGTGAAGAAGACGATCCAGACGGCAGACGGAGAAGAAGTCTTCGCAAGTCCTTACGCCCGGTTCTTTGACGAGTCTTCTCCTTATTGGGAGAAGGAATCCGAGTATAACCTCATGTTCCTGCGTGCTCAGCAGAATTGGGCAAATGATAAGTTAAAGTCTAAAGGATATTTGTTCCTGAATGAAGTGTACGAGGCGCTGGGACTTCAGCAGACAAAAGCTGGCCAGTGTGTCGGCTGGACATACAATGTCGGAAATCCCGAAGGCGACAACTATGTCGATTTTGGCATTTATGACGTTCATAATTCCAGAGCACGCGACTTTGTGAACGGCTACGAGCGCTCAATTCTGCTTGACTTTAATGTTGACGGAGTTATTCTGGACCTTATTTAATACGGAGGTGACTACTATGAACAACACAAACAGTATCGCCGCTTATATTCTGGCCGCTATGGCTGGAATCAGCTTTGTCTCCGGACTGAGCATTCTTGTCGGAGGTGGAAGGTATGTTTGAAGGACTCGATTCTCTCGTGTCAATTCTGGACTATACCCTGAATTCCAGGCGCAAGCGTCATATTGTGGGAGGTGCTCTTATGAGTATCTCCCTTCTTTTTGGAGGCTTGAGCTTAACCATCATGACCATTAACGACAAGGAGGAAAAAGAAGATGAACAGAGGTAAAACGATCGTAGCGTTTGTTCTGGGATTCGCTGCCGGTGTCATTGTAGCTGAGAAATATTTTGCCAGAAACTACGAGGAGATTGCCCAGAACGAAATCGAATCCGTGAAGGAGTCTTACCGGGCCAAGGAGCACGCTTTGGAAAAGAAGCATGACAGAAAGGAGTATGGTTCCGTTTTGGAGGAAGCTGGATATTCTCAGGACTCTTACGAGGAAGTTGAGCGACCCTACATTATTTCCCCCGATGAGTATGGTGAGCTGGATGACTACAATCAGATCAGTCTCACATATTACAAACGTGACGGCGTCCTTGCCGATGAAAACGACTACGAAATTGACGATGTCGAAGGAACGATCGGCAAAGATTCTCTGAATCACTTCGGCGAGTACGAAGAGGACTCCGTATTTGTCAGAAATGACCGACGAAAAACAGATTATGAAATCTTACTCGACCTTGGAACATGGTCGGGTTTTTACAACTAACCTGGAGGATGTAACATGAGTCAAATCGAAAATCAGTATTTCAGCTGGATGTGCCGTATGGTATCCAGTAGGAAATACCCAAGACGATTCTATCACAAGCTGTTGCACTTTCTTCATGGCGTAGAATTCACTTACTTGATTGCCATGGACGGTAATCGGGCAAGTGATGGTATCGACTTGAGATACCGATTTGGCTATGAGAATGACGTTGAAGAAAGAGTAATTGCCCATTATCTGGATAATAAACCTTGCAGCGTGTTGGAGATGCTTGTCGCACTCTCCAATCGCTGTGAGGAAAGTATCATGTCCGATGCCGATGAAGGAGACCGAACCGGGCAGTGGTTCTGGACCATGATTAAGAATCTCGGTTTAAGTCATATGAATGATGACAACTTTAATGAAACAGAAGCCAATGATATTATTCAGAAGTTTCTTAATCGTGAGTACAAAAGAAATGGAGAGGGCGGATTGGTTACACTCAATCGCTCTCGTTATGATTTGAGAGGGGTTGAGATTTGGTATCAAATGATGTGGTACTTTGACGAACTTCTCAACGGTGAAAGTGCATAGGAGGAAGAACGATGCTTGATTTCTTAATGATCTCGACCAGGTCTAAGAAGCAGGGCTTAGTTGAGATTTATCCGAAATTCATCATCAAGCGGAGTTCCGACCTGATGATAAGAGGAGGCGACTTTTATGCCATCTGGATAGAAGAAAAAAAGCTCTGGTCAACGGATGAAAACGATGCTTTGAAACTGATTGACCGGGAGCTTGATGCCTATTACAAAGAGCATAAGGAAAAAATTGATGGAGCCGTTAAAGTCCTGCATATGTGGGATGCAGAATCCGGCATGGTTGATGCGTGGCATAAATATTGCCAGAAACAAATGAGGGATTCGTTTCACATGCTGGACGAGTCTCTTATATTTTCAAACGCTGAGACCAAAAAAGAGGACTATGCCAGCAAAAAGCTGTCCTATCCCATTGAGCAAGGCGATATTTCGGCTTATGACAAACTCATGTCCGTCATCTATTCACCGGAAGAGCGTCACAAAATCGAATGGGCTATCGGCTCGATCGTAACCGGCGATTCCAAAAAGCTCCAGAAGTTTATGGTGCTGTATGGCGCAGCGGGTACGGGTAAGTCGACGGTCCTGAACATCATTCAGCAGCTGTTTGACGGATATTATTCGGTGTTTGACGCCAAAGCATTGGGTTCTTCAAACAATGCCTTTGCATTGGAGGCATTTAAGACGAACCCGCTGGTAGCGATCCAGCACGACGGTGATTTGTCGAGGATTGAGGACAACACCAGGCTCAACAGCTTGGTTTCTCACGAATTGATGACTGTAAATGAGAAATTTCGAAGCACTTATGCCAGCCGATTTAAGTGCTTCCTTTTTATGGGCACCAACAAGCCTGTGAAAATCACAGATGGTCGTTCCGGCCTTATCCGAAGACTGATTGATGTTTCTCCATCCGGAGACAAGCTGTCCCCTTCTGAGTACAAAAAAATCATGAAGCAGGTGTCCTTCGAGCTTGGTGGAATTGCCTGGCATTGTAAGGCGGTCTACGAAGAAAACCCGGCAGCATACGACAGTTATATTCCTGTTTCAATGCTGGGCGCTTCAAACGACTTCTATAACTTCGTGATTGACTCCTATCCGGTGTTCAAGAGAGAGGATGGAACAACTCTCAAGGCCGCATGGGAAATGTATAAGACTTATTGCGAGGAGGCTAAAGTGGCCTATCCATTTGGCCAACGCGCCTTCAAGGAGGAATTGAAGAATTATTTCCGAGAGTTCAAAGAGCGTTTCAATCTTGAAGATGGAACCCGAGTGAGAAGCTATTTTACAGGATTCCGAACGGAAAAATTTGAGGGCCCCGGTGAAGATGACACGAAAAAATCAGAACCGGCTTTGATTGACTTCAGCTTTACCGAGTCCATATTCGATAAAGAGTGTGCTAACTGCATTGCTCAATACGCTTCGGACGAGGAAACTCCTCTCAGAAAATGGGCTAATGTGAGGACCACTCTGTCGAGTCTGGATACGAGCAAACTCCACTATGTCAAGTTGCCATTGAATCATATCGTCATTGACTTTGACTTGAAAGACGAAAACGGCAACAAATCCTTTGAGCTGAACTTGAAGGAAGCAAGCAAGTGGCCTGCCACCTATGCTGAGCTGAGTAAAGGCGGAGCAGGCATCCATCTCCATTATATTTACGCAGGAAATCCAGAGGAATTGAGCTGCATATATGCCAAAGACATTGAGGTGAAGGTCTTTAAGGGCAATAGCTCACTTCGGAGGAGGCTGTCAAAGTGTAACAACTTGCCGATAGCCACAATCAGCTCTGGGCTTCCACTGAAGAAAGGAGAAAAAAAGATGGTAAATTTCACCGCTGTGCAAAGCGAAAGAGGTCTTCGGGAGCAGCTACGACGAAACCTCAACAAGGAAATCCATCCGAACACAAAACCAAGCTGCGATTTTATCTACAAAATCCTTGATGATGCATACAAATCTGGTCTCCATTATGATGTGACCGACATGCGACCCGCTATATTGGCCTTTGCGGCCAGCGCAAGCAATCAGTCTGATTACTGCATCAAACTCGTCAATAAGATGAAGTTCCAGTCAAATGATATTTCTTCTGCAACCGATGCAAAGGAAAAGAAACTTGTTTTCTACGATGTAGAGGTCTTTCCGAACCTCTTTCTTGTAAACTGGAAAATTGAAGGTGAGAACAAACCTGTTGTCAGGATGATTAACCCCTCCCCTACTGAGATTGAGGAGTTAATGAAATACCCTCTGGTCGGCTTTAACTGTCGGAGATACGACAATCATATTCTCTATGCACGGCTTATGGGGTACACGAACGAACAACTTTATAAGCTCTCCACGAGAATCATCAACGGCTCCAAAAATTGCTTCTTTGGAGAGGCGTATAACGTCAGCTATACGGATGTCTATGACTTCTGTTCGAAGAAGCAGAGCCTGAAAAAGTGGGAAATCGAGCTGGGCATCCACCACCAGGAACTTGGTCTCCCTTGGGACCAGCCGGTTCCAGAGGAACTTTGGACAAAAGTTGCTGAGTACTGCGACAACGACGTTATTGCTACTGAGGCGGTCTTTAATGCCCGAAAAGCTGACTTCACAGCAAGGCAAGTTCTGGCTGATGTGGCTGGAATGACGGTCAACGACACCACCAACAGCCTCACCACCAGAATTATATTTGGTAATGAACGCAATCCTCAGGGGCAGTTCAACTACCGGGATATGGGTGACATTGGTGATACGAACGATGAGATATCCGAAGCCTACCTGTCAGTATGGAAATACGGCATTCTTCATAATAGCGTAGATAAAACATATACGAAGTTTAATGCAAATGGAGCGCCTATATTCCCAGGTTATATTTACGACCACGGAAAGTCCACCTATCGAGACGAAGAGGTTGGTGAAGGCGGGTATGTCTATGCCGAACCTGGTATGTACGGCAACATTGCCCTGCTGGATATTGCCTCAATGCACCCATCCAGCATCGTCGCAGAGCAGCTCTTTGGTCCAGTCTACACCCAGCGGTTCAAAGATATTCTTGACGCCAGAATTGCCATCAAGCATAAAGACTTCGACAAAGCCAAGAATATGCTCGGCGGCAAGCTTGCTAAGTATTTGACTGATGAAGCATCTGCTGCCGACCTGGCTCAGGCTCTGAAGATTGCTATCAACAGCGTATACGGCCTTACATCTGCCACATTTGATAACCCCTTCCGTGATTCTCGGAATGTGGACAACATTGTGGC
>AUXO018705186.1_pt1 | contig 32185 bp, 41 predicted proteins | sample 768731 | NCBI WGS metagenome assembly AUXO01 (sample SAMN02715735, study PRJNA202380) | gut metagenome | biome: sheep rumen | host: Ovis aries | place: New Zealand: Palmerston North
TGTCTTTGTTTTTAAGGTAAACATCCCAGTAATCTTTTTCTTTTGTGAATAAAGTGTCATGTTCAGGGAATCCTTTACGGTAAATGTATTCATCGTAGGTTTCGACTTGTATGAGGAATGTGTCTCCAGGGATATATTCTGCTTCATCTGAGGGTAAGTATTTGGTTACTGTTTCATTATTATATGTTTCAGCAACTATTTTGAATGAGTCATCGGTTAGGACTTCTTCTAATGCTTCGCCATCATCATCGTATTCTACTTCAGGGGGAGTGAATGTGTTGTTGTAGGTGTATTCGAATAATGTTTCATCATTTGTATTGTTGAAGGATTGTGTGTATAATGATTCTTCGTTTTTGTAGATTGTGATTTTTTTAAGGTTATTGAATTTGGCTTTGATGTTTACATCATAATTGAGGGTGTCGTCGTCTGTGGTTTTGTTTATACGCCAGAGGATTAGTTTATTATATAAGTTTTGTTCTTCTTGTGTTAATTCTATAGTATCCTCTTCATCAGCATCTGGACTGTGGCCTTGGATGTCATTTCTTGTATCGTAAGTGTAAGAATAATCAAAGGCATTATTATTGTCCTCGTTTATGTAATCTCCTATATGGATGACTTCATCATTTTTATATATTTTCACTTGTTTAATATTAGGATAAGTGGAGATGAAACGCATAGTATACTCATAAGGTACAGTCTGCTCCTTCCAAACCAACACTTTTTTATTCAAATGAAAACTTTCATAAACATCCACAAGGGACTGGTACACTTTACGGAAATTTTCATTCTGTACCTGCACCACACGATAAAAATTACTACCTACATTTTTATCAAGAAAATAAGGATATTTATTTAATAATTTCTTCAAACTATTCTTAACCATAACAAATCACTTAAATTAAATATAAAAAATATAAAACTGCATTTTTTTATTCCATCACAATAACCATATTATCAATCTTAACCTGCTGCTCATCAGTAATACTCACAGGAGCATTAGCATCCACATTAGGATCATTACTAGTAAAAGTAATATTTTTTAACTCCGGCACCTGCTCATGAATAAAAACACCTAACTGATAAGGGATAAAATCCTCACCAATACCTAAACCAAGGAAATTCAAAGTATCCCCTTCAATATAATTAGTAACAGCATCCTCAATCCTTGACTTAATAGCTTCCTTTTCCACTTCACTATAAGGATTAATCAAATCAATATCAACATTACACTTAGCATAAACATCAATACCCACGGGTTCAGGTGCAAATAATGTAATATCCTCAGGCATCTGACAAACATCACGCCTTAACTCATTATAAACCCTATTCAACTGATAACTGTCACCAGGGTCTAACACAATCTTCAATGTACCTGACCCATCCCAATTAGGAATTAACTTATAACTATTCAAACCATCCAAATTAGCGAAATACTTCTTATAAGCTTCCTCACTTCCACGAATAGTTTCCTTCCTCCAGTCAAGGATTAAATCCCTATAAGCGTCATCATCATAATAATAATCTCCACCACTACTGTTTTCAAGGTTAGTGCAGGTAACAGTACCTAAACCAAAGGTACTGGTATCAGCATCAAATAAATCAGATTCAATACTGGTTAAAGTATTTTTTAATACTCTACTGGTGGTTCCCACATTAACTGCTTGTGCATGAATTGTTATATTCTCCGCTTCGGCAGGAATAGTAACCGATTCAATAGTTTTATAAACTACTCCTTGACCATTACTAACAGCAATACCCTCAGGCAATTCTACACTAGTACTGCTAGGAGAGGTGAAACTAAAAGTAATATCACATTCAGCATAACTATCTAATGGTCGAGTACAACCATATTTAGCTCCAATATCATCCAAATCCTCACCTGTTGCATGAGCCACCTTATCTGATAAGTAAACATCAGTTATATCATAATATACATCTTCAAAACTGTCACTTAAAACACTGAGGTTCATGACATAGAAGTTACTGATGTCTTGTTTGCTTTTAACATAAGTTAAGAATTTTTCATCATGACTTATTAAACCGGAATCGTAACTGTTTTCTAAGCTGAATAGGAATAATTCATCATAATATTTCTGTGTATAATTCATATCTGGAAACTCTCCTCTATTATTTCACCATCTTCTTCATCATCCATTATACTAGTAATACTAAAGTTAATCCTGTAACTGTAATCCTGATTATCTGGACTGTCTGTTATCTTAACATAGTTTACTCGTTGTACTCTTCGCATATTCTCCAATACTTCTGTTATGAATATCTCCATTTGGTAGATTATGTTTCGGCTTTTGTTTTTTTTGATTAGCTCATGTACTCTACAACCGAAATCTTCATATAACTCCACATAATTTAATTCATCGAGTCTTGTCATTATGGCTATGATGCAAGCATTAGCCAGGCTATGAACACCAGTGACATTAACCCAATCATCGTTTTCAAAATCAAGGTCCCATTCTCCATATTCGTTGCTTACAAGTTTCACATCTTCATGTAATGTTTTGTAAAACTGATAATCCGTACTGTTCACATCTAAAGGCAAAGGCATATACTTACCATTCCTCCCATTAAAAAAAAGATAAAATAAAAAAAAAAGAATATTTAATAAAAAAAAACTAAAAGATTTAAATTTGAAATTTTTTTTATGATGAATCATCACTACTAGTCGATAATTCTTCAGCACCCCAACCCGGAGGATAATCCACTAATGCCAAGTTACATGTCCAGTCACCAGCATCATCAGATTCAGAAACCCGTGTAAGATACATGAAACCATTCTCATTAAAAGACGGAGCAATAACTTTAACCCATTCACCGCTACGCCATTGACTACCTCCTAGGACTTTGCATTCAAAAGTATGACCATTGTCACGTTTGATTTTATTCCATTCAGTATTAGCAAAAGCCAAAGCTTCCGTATAATTTTTAATAGGTTCCTCAACAACAGTAGTCTTAGTAGTAGCGGTATCTGTATCAGTATCAATGTCAGTATCCGTATCTGTGTCGGTGCCACTATCTGAAGATGATGATTGTGTGGTTTCGGTTTTAACTTTTTTGCGGACAGCTTCTACTTCACTTTTAACTTCACCGAAACGTTTAATTAACTCTTCATCTTTAATGGTTATTGTTCCACCAGTCCATTTAACAATAAGATAATTAACAGTATTCGGGTTAACATCAGTGATTTGTATACTGTCACTTAAAATATTAACTCCCTCTTGGAGTAATAGATGATAATCAGATTTAGGTTCCTTAATCTTATTAATGTATACTTTACCATCCCTGATGTAACATTCAACTTCACCATCCCAATGTTTTAATAATTTCTGAATGGATTCTTTTACGGTTCCACCACTACTGGATTTCTTATCATCACTGGAATCACTTGTGCTTCCACCCATGGCGGCAATAATATTCTTACCCATTTCTTCAGGACTTCCACCATAAACAGCTTGGCATTTGGATTTAGTAATCTTATTAATTTGAGGATAAGTTTTACCATTGAAAGAATTACACGATTTACTTATACAATCTCCATGATGGTCTTTGTGAATTCCTTTAGTGTTGAAATCATTCATTGAAGAAATACCATTACCTATATCTCCACGTATGCCGAAGTATGCATATTTAAAACTAGTGTTACCATCATATAAGTCGCATAATGCGGTTAATCCTGCTGCAATAAGAAATATTCCTATTTTCCCTTTGGCCTTACCAGAGTAGGAGTAACTTGCAAAAGCATTTGGACCTATGTCTAACTTTTCAACACTATGACCTTGTTTTTCAAGGGCTTTTGCAACAGTACTCTGCCATTTGGAGTCATTACCATTATTCCTATCACAACCAATAACTATAGTTGACACTCCCTATGAACCCCCATCATTATTGACTTCTAATAATTCCTCTAATCTAGCGATACGTTCTTCATAAGCACTTAATAATTTGTCCACTTCACTTTTAGTATAGGTTTCTTCAGATGAAGCATAATCAACAGTATCCATATTTTCATCACGTTCACCTACCTTAACTGTAGGTGTACTGTTAACTCTTAAATCCAATCCATCGAAACCGAATTTAATCCAATACTGATTAGTAGCTTCACGTGTACATAATTTAATATTACCTGGTTTAGCTGGATTTAAACCAATAAACTCCTCATTTTGATAATAACCTAATAATAAATGCTCATCACTATCAGCATCATGCAAATTAACCACAACACAATGTAATTTTGCCCGTGGAATATAACAGGGTTCTTTTAATTTATCACAGAATTCTTTACGGTCCGCTACAGGAGTATATAAATCTAATAATTCACCACCATACTTATGTAATATCTTACATAATACTGTTTTTTTAGTGGAGTCTAATTTAACCTCGGCTTTATCTAGGTATGGATAGTATTTTGTAACTGTACCTGTTCGTAAGGATGTCTTGTCTTGTACTTTGGTTATGGAACGTTGTATGCCATCGAGGTTTACTAATGTGTTTACTGCTGAACTGAAATTTGATTTTAATCTTCCTTCGGTTGCAGTAATATTCTTTGAATCACCCATATCCAATCCCCCATCTTCTCATCACATTTTTTTTAGCAGTCCGGGTTTTTACCATTTTTACGAGTATATGATCCACCATCACTTACAGTAGTGCGGCCACTACTAGCCCATACAGTATTAAATGCAGAACCATTACCAGTCTGGTCTGATGCATATTTTTTCCCACCAATCTCAATAATTGTCCAGAAATGTCCTCCATTAGTGGTACGGTGTACAACATAAGCATTTAATCCTGCACTACTCATCATAGCTCTTGTTAATCTAGCAGTATCAGCACAATTCAAAGCACTTTTATGCTTTAAACATTCAGCAGCAGAAGAATACTTAGAACATTCATAGGAACTATATCTTACATTGGATTTTAACCATTCATGGATAAGTTTACATTTCTTTAACTCATTGGTTTCACTGCCTACAATCTTTTTAACAAGACTGTCAATATCTGCTCCTTCACCACCAGCAAGGTCACTGCTATCACTGCTGCTGTCACTTGAGATATTTGTGAAATCAGTTACATCATCATCTAATCCTTTAACATTAATAACTGGTGTTAAACCAGCTGTTTTAATAATCTCCGCTAGGATTTTTGACCTTTTCATTTGGGTGAATTGGAATTTAAATTTCTGGTCAAGTAAAGTAGTCATACCCGGCACTTTAATACTAACACTATCTTCACTGAAAGTTTGTTCAGTGATAAAACCGGTTAAAACAGGGTCTAAATCACTCCATTTTAATGTAGTGCCTGGTGCTTCCCATTGTTTACGCAAACATACACGTACACCTTTATAGAATCTCTTCTTATCCACACTAGGTAACTTTAAGGTAGCACTATCACTCATATCACTATAATCATACTCATGTTCAGTGCTGAAGATTTCTCCATAATAATAAATATCCAATATTTTCCCTTGATGTAAGGTGTAACCTGTTTTAGTAGTCTCCTCGCCATCTTCAGAAGATGAATTATCAGCCACTACTCCAGTGGATTCATATGGTTTGAAGTTTTTCTCATCAGTCCTGTAAACTTCCAAACCTGTACGGCTGATACTGTACTGTTTTGGTCCAGTATAAATAGTAACCATAGCTTATTTCACCTTGGTAATATTGTTTCCTTTTTTCTTTCCTTTCTTCTCACTGTTTTTGGAAGTCTTTTTCTTACTGGTTTTCTTACTATTCTTCTTAGTATTCTTAGTATTTTTAGTGTTTTTATTGGATTTACTAGTCACAGTAGTGGTAATCTTATCCGTAGGAACCTTAACAGTATCATTAGGTATTAAACTGGTCTCAGAGGGGATTTCAATCAATTGAATCTCCAATGTTAAATAAGCCGGGGATTCATGTTTCTTTTTAATAATACATTCCGCATCGAACTTCCCACCCATCTCTTTACTAATCACTTCCACAGGTTTACTTTGCCATAACCTGAAAGTGGAATCATAAATATCAGGGTATGCTGGATCTATGGGAACATAACAGTTAAGACTAAAATCACGATGAATATAATTGGTTCGTATAACACGTTGAGTACCTCCAATAATTGCTTTACGGGAGGTTTCACGACGGTTATAACTTTCATTCGGATCCAAATCTTCCCCAATTAAATCCAAACCATCAATACTTAAATTGAAATATTTTGAATCAATCTTATCACTATACCAACTCATAATAATAAACCCTAAAAAAAAGAATTCAAATAAAAAAAATGTGAAATAAAAAAAAATTAGACATCAATCTTTTTGATGTCATTTAAACCTTCTAATGCATTAATCATAATTTGGCGTGACTCAGTAGTGGTTAAATTCCTTGCATCTAACTGAATAGCACCCTCACCAATATGAATAGCAATCGGTCTTTGACCTTGACCCATAGTACTGGACTGATTCATACGACGAATACTATCCAACCTACTAGCATCCAATTCAGGACTATTGAATGCCAACATATTACTAAAGTTCGGATTAGAAGCATTAACCGCATTACTTGTAACTTTACTTATACTACTAATCAGTCCTTTTCCACGATTTTCAATCAACATACTGGAAAAGCCCATTTCATCACCCCACATACGGGCGATTTTACCAGGTGAGTGTTGGTCAAGTTTATTTTTAGCTTCCTGTACTGCTTGCTCAGCCATAATTCCAACTGCTTGAACAAAACTAGCAGTACCATTCTGTATAGCCTGAGTTGCATAAGTCACTTCATTACTTGCCACTTGAGAAATCTTAAATGATGTGTGGAAAGCAGACTTACCACCAGATCCTATACGATTACCACCAGACCTGGCAGGTCCAACACCTGCACTCATACCCGCAGTAACATTAGATACAACAGCTCCACGTAAACCATTCATTCCTGCACGAACACCAGCTTTTAAACTGGAACCAATACCAACACCACTACTGCGGAATCCTCCACGCATACTATTAAGTGTGGCTCGTAATTGTACAACAGCAGAACGTACACTAGCTAATATTTGACCAATACCGCCTCCAGCGTTAAGGCCTTGTAAACGATTTAATTGACTTGCAGCAGTCCTTACAGCACCAACTGCTTGACCTATTTTTAAACCAACATCAGGACCAATAAATGGTATAGCTGTTATACCTTGAACTGCTGAACCTACAGCTCTTATATTAACCCCTACACGTTGAACTTTAGTATATAATCCATCAGGAATAGTTTGAACAGTACCATTTAATGAAACTAATTCACGACTAGCACCACTTAACACATCTTTAGCAGCTGCAATTTTAGCAGGAATCATCACTAAACCAATAACATCAGGGAAAGGCATATTCTGCATACCCCTTAATGTTGTACCTACATTCTTAGCACTAGTACCGATACGTTGAACCTTAGTATATAGTCCATCAGGGATTTCCGGTAAACTAGATAAACCTTTTAAAGTATTCCCTACCTTGATTAAATCAGATTTAGCATTATTAATAGCAGTAGGAATATCAACACCACCAAACAATGCACCTACACCAGTATCCCAATTATAATCATCACGGATACCCCGTAAAGATTTCATTGCTTCAGCAGTACTCTTCAATGTATCAGCGATTTTTTGCATTTTACTGGATACATCTCCAGGTATATCTGGTAAACCAGTGTAACTTTTTAATGCATTACCCGCTTTGATAATATCAGTTTTAACATTATTTAATGCAGTTTGAATATCAGCTCCACCAAAAATACCTTGCATGAAACTATCCCAATTATAATCATCACGTATACTACGTAATCCATCCATAGCTTTACTGACACTTTCAATAGATGAGGATATTTTCTCTAATTTACTAACAGCAGCCTCATCAATATCAGGTAAATCTTTGATTTTAGCAATTTCTTGAGCCGCATTAGTTATTTCAGTTCTTGCAGTGCGGATAGCTGTGTTAACATTACCTAATAATCCTCCAAGAGTTAAAATATTACCGGCAGCCATATTCAATACAACACTGGTTAAACTAGACATTGCATTGGATACTGCACCAAGAGCTTTACTGATACTTTGCAAGTTAGTGGCTACACTTTCATCCACTTTAACTGTTTTGAAAACTTCCAATTCTTTAGCAGCCTGAACAAGCATTTGACCAGCTATTTTAACAGGATTGATTAAACCAGTTACACCATTAACTAATGCGGTGGCTGCGGTCATAACTGAAGCGAATGTCATTTCAGCCATGGCAATACCTACTTCAAGTAAAGCTTGACCTACTTGTTTAATTCCTTCAATAGCTTTTCCTAAGTCAATGTCATCAAAGCCTAAAGCATCAATTAAAATCTGAATACCTTTAATGAATAGTAATGCTTCCGCAACAAGTCCTGCGATGATTGGTATCATTACTGCGATTACTGCTGCAATAGCGATTAATGGTACAATCATACTTGTGAATGCTGCACTAATACCTGATAATGCTCCACCAGTTGCGGTTACTCCACCGGCTGCGGCTGTTGCTTCTGGTGCGAGTCCACCTACAGCACTTGCATCTTTAACAACTGTACTTGTTGTATTGGCTATTTGTTTTGTATTACCTATTCCTGGTAATCCTCCCATACTATTTGCAGCGTTTGCTGCTTTTTGTGCGGTGGCGAAATCTTTCATCGCTTGGATTGCTTGTTTGATTCCACCTCCACCGGATAAAGTACGGAATCCTGTTAGTAATGTTTTTAAACCTGTGGTTAATGTCCCTGTACTTACACCTGCCATGTTCATGTAGGCTCTCATTTTAAGTAATGGTCCTGCAATGATTGCTGCACCACCGACTAGGCCTCCGAATGCGAGAACTGCGGATTTAACTGGTTGTGGTAAGCTTACAAATGCACTGACTACTTGTTGCACTACAGGTATTAATGGTTCGATTGTATTGATTATTTCTTTACCAAAATCAGTACGAAGATCATTAATCGCATTGTTCATTCTTTGAACACGTGCCTCATAGGTGTTTGCATATTTATCTGCTGCACCTGATGTTTTTTCCATGATTGCAGCTAATAGTTTTTCACGATCTACATTACCTGCTTCGTCTTTGAAATCTGCAATGTCTAATCCTAATTTTTTAACGGCACGACCTGCTCCCATGAATGCCATTTGTATGTTTTTACTTGCATCGGCTTGGCTCATTCCGAATTGTGCGGCATAGTTAGATACCGCAGTCATGGTGTTTTGGGTGTCTTCAAGACTCATTCCCATGTTAAGGAATGTTGTCATTGCTGTACGGGTGTCTGCTACTCCTCTACCCATACTGTTACTGTAGGTTTTTACCCATGACCTCACATTTGATTCTTGGGTTTCCCAATTTCCACCACTATTGTTAATGGCATTTCCTAGTCTCATCCATCCTTGTTCTGCATCACTTGCAGCCGAAAGAGCAGTTTGACCGAGACCTGCAATACTTGATGATGTTGATTCTATATCATTGAGCATATTGGTTCTCAATGCACTAGTGTCTTGACCGTTAACATTATCTCCGAAACTGGAGGCTTCACCACTTGCATTGCTGAATGATTCTCCTAAACTGTCAACTTCTCCTTCTACATCAGCTATGCCCCCACTACCTATTCCGTCGATTGCAGCAGCCAGTCCGCTCGCTTCTTCCTCTGCGGAACTGAAAGAACCACTAAGGTCATCCACTTCTGTTGATATATCACTTATATTATTTGCACTTATTCCATCGATGGTTGATTGGAAACTGTCTGCACTTGATTCTGCGGAGTCGAAAGCAGTTTCAACTTCACCAAAAGCAGTTGCTACCGTTTCCGCAGTTATGGCAAGATTAGTTAAACCAACATCTAACGCATCCATTGCAGAGGATATGGCTTCAAGTGAACTTGTTACACTTGATTCCATTGCTTCAACAACACTACTTACATCGTCCTGTGCTGTAAATTGCATTAATATATCTTCGTTGCTTACCATAATAATCAAGAAAAAAAATTTTAATTAAAAAATATTATCAGTTAATTTTTTTTTAAACTCCATTCAAGTTTTCCCGCATATGTTCGTATTCTTCTCTTCTTTTGCGGTTTATATAAGCGTATTTTAGAATTAGAAATTTCACGTCTGGTGTGAATTTGTTTTTAATAACCCATGAGACGGGTTTTCCTAGGTGTCGGCTGACTTCAAAGTATAAATCACCCATGAAACTATTAGCTAGATGGAAATAATTTCTCGTTGCTCACTTCATTTAAGCCTAAACGGTTTTGAACTTCTACAAATACTGCGAATTTTGCATTGAAATGGAATTTTGCCCAGAATTGTATACGAGTATCTACATCAGCATCACTTCCACGGATTTTTAATTGGTTTCCGAGGAATTTTTCCACTGCTTCGTATCTTTGACCTGCTAATTTGTCGGCTATTTTCCTGTTAAAATTGTCTATGATGTGTTGTTCATCATCAGTTAGTTCTTCATCATCCGGTTTGTTTACTGCATTTGCATATTCTGTTGCTTCATCAAAGTCAAAATCACGGAAAATATCTATATGTAGTTCTAATGCATCGACTACTCTACTGTCAGTTAAGGGTAAGACTTCGAATTCAAATGGTAATACTTTGCCTTTGTAAGGCATGTTTACTTTTAAGTATTTGTTGACATCTAGTTCCATTAGGTCTAGGAAGTCTTGTTCTGTTTGTATTAGTTCGATTGCATCGTCAACGGCTTGTACTTTTTCTTGTGGGTTGATTTTTTGTAATAGTAATCTGTATTTGTTTAGTAATAGTTTTAAGTCTGTGAATTGTTTGTCTGTGAAGTCTTCTTTGTTTATGCATTTTTTCAGTAGTTTTTGTTGTGTTACTGTTAAGTCTTCTTCAGGTACAAATTCTTGGATGGTTTCTGCTTCTTTTACCCATACTGTTTTTAATAGTTTTTTTTCTAATTCTATTGTTTCTGGTGTGGGTGTGCTTTTTATTTCTTCGGCCATTAGGTTATTCCTCCCAAAAAAAATATTCAAAATTTGCTCAGTTCAGTTAAAATAATAAAAAAAATAGATAAAAAAAATATAAATTAAATTATGTAAAAATGTTAAAAATGTTAAAAAAAAGATAAAAGATTGTTTTTTTATGAATCTATTACTTCATGATTGATATGGAATGATTTTCCAAACCACATTCTCCAAGTGGAATGCATGCGGACACATTCTCCGTTTTCATCTTCAGTACGGTAGGTTGATTCATATTTAAGTGGTAGTAATTGTTTAAGTAACCATTTGATATCCATAAAAATTGCCTCCAAAAAAAAATATATAAAAAAAGGGGGAGAATAATAAATTTTATAATTTTCTTAAAGCTCCACCTTTTACACTGAATGGTTTGTTAGCAGTCTCTTTGCTGATTTCAGTAATATATGCTCCATCATATACATCATCTTCAACAATGTCCCCAGTTTCAGGATTATAATCATAGGTTGCGACCATTGCTAAATCATTAGGGTCTGCTTTTTGCCTATCCATCATTTCCTCGAAAAAGGAACGGAATGTTGGGTCGATGTCACTCATTTCCCATTCGTAGGTTTCATTTTTGAAACTTACACTGTATGGGGAGTATGAATCACTACTGGTGTGTTCTTCAGCATCTATTTTCCTAGTGGTTTTGAAGGTGTCAGTGGTGATTCTTTGATCTTCATATACGATTTGTGCTAAATTATATCTTTGAACGGTTGCCATTGGTTAAATCTCCCTGTTTTTTCTTTGGGTAAAAAAGTCTAGAGTTTAACTGTTGCTTCTACTTCGATTGCAACAGTACATTTTTGCGGGTGCATTTGTCCAGTGATGATTAAACTGTATGGGTCTGCATCGGATTGGTTGACTATTAATCTAGTACCGTTTCCGGTTTTTTCATCGTATTTAATCATTTCCTCTGCACTTACTTTATCGTTAACAATCTTGTTGATACGGGTTTGTAAGTATGCGAGGTTGGTTGCGGATTCGTTTGCTTTGATTTGATTGTAACATGCTTCGAATACTTCACGGAGTAATGCATCGGCATTGAATCTTGCATGGAATAATGCATCCGCAGGTCTTGTGGTTGCTGCGAAACTGGATGAAACACAGAGATTGATTTTTGGATGAACTTTTCCGTTAATGTGTTCATCACGGTTGAAGATGATACCTGCATTTTGCAAGGTTAACATTTCAGCTTTGGTTCTGTCTTTGAATGTTCCTGGTTCAACACTTCTGTATTCGTAGAATCCTGGTTCAACATTTGATGGTGTGCAGCATATCCTTGCCATGGTTTTACCGAATAATAATGGTTCAGTTATACCTATACGGCTGTATTGTACACCGGTTGATTCGTTGGTTAATGCGATTAATTGTGCATCAGTAACACTGCTTGGATTGTTGTATCCTTTGGTGGTGAATGCACATCTGAGATCTAAGTCTTTGGTTCCTTCTTTTATTGAAGCGTATGCGCCATCGAGGAATGCTTTTAATTCATAACTGGTGATTGCATCTGCTCCCACATAGATTTCTATTGTGGCATCGAGTTTGCTTTTAGCTAAGTTTAAGGCATTTAACCATGATTGTTTTGTTTTACCATCACCTACATCGATTATGTATATGTATGGTACTCCGATGTCACTGTTTACTTGTAATCTTGCTTCTTCGAAGAATTCGTGGAGGAATTTGGATAATTGGTTAGTGGTGTTTTCACTATATACTCCTATTCCTGGAACTTCTGCGGTTGTTGCTTTGTTAACATCTTCCCATCCGGTGAATTTTCTGATTACTGTACCGTCGATTTTGTAGTCGTCGGTTGCGGTGTTTCCGGTTGCACCGATTATTACTGGGATTTTGCTTCCTTCACCTGTTAGTTCGTATGTTACTCTTTCATTGTAGTATACACCTGGTAATTTAGTGATTGGCATATTTTAGTCGTCTCCTATAATTTTTTTAAATTCTGCTTCGGTTATGCTTGGAATAATTGGTATTCCTTGTTCTTTTTGGGTTATTTCATCACGGTATTGGTTGAGTAAACCGTTTTGTGATAAATCCATTATTATGCTAATAAAATCAACGGATGATGCTTCCACGAGTTCGATGAGGGTTTTTTTATCAGCCTCTTTTTTTGTGGAGGGTTTCTTATTGGTTTTATTAGTTTTCTCATCTTCTTTTGTCATAGTTAACAAAATCTCCTAAAAATAATTGAAAAATTACTAAATATTAGTCAAAAAAATTGAATAAATAATTCAAAAAAAATAGTATCAAAAAAAAATAATATTAAAAAAAAAGATATTTTCCCTAGATTACACTAGTATTATTAACTAACCTATTGGATACAATACCACCAATAACATGGTCAACATTAAAACCAGATGTAACCTTGAAAACACTTCTTAAAACAGGTTCAGTTTTACTTAAATCATCCAAACTAAAAGGTTGATCTACAATAAAACTAGACCTAATCAGATTATAAGTGGAAAAAACATTACTATAATGATACAAGTCAGGATTAGGACACTGGCCCTTAACCCCTCTAAGGTCTGCTTGGGTTAAATCCACCATACACGGACCGCCACAACCAGCACATTCACCATCCCGATAATTATCACAGAACAGGTAATAATCTGATTGTGCCTGCTTAAATAACGATTCAACCTGATTTATTAAATTTTCACGTTGAAACTCATCATCACACCAAACATGAACAGTGACAGTACCCTGATGAACCTCACGTAAAACTTCCTGTGGAAACTTACGGAAAGGTTCCTCCGGATCGTACAAAGGATGGTTCGGATTAACTGGATAATCCTCGTTTACTATATGGCGTTCCATAAAAGCTGACCCTCCACTATCATCAATCGTGATACATGGAGTTTCATCATAAGGATAAGTCCTTTTTTTAACTGGCACTATCTCATCATCAAGAAATACATTATCAAATAATATTCTACGAATTGCTTTAACAAGTGGAATCATTCTGTATCAATTCCATTTTCTTTTAATTTATTCTTAAAAATTTCACCTATCATATCTTGACTAATAATCGTATTCCAAGCTCGTTGAGGATAATTATTAGCAGACATTCTACTAGTACCGTAAACAACATACATCCAATATTCAGCACTATTACGAATAGTAGCCTCCATACCATCACTTTCAACACTATGACTATCCCGCAAATTACCAGTCCTTACCGGACATTCACTTTGACATTCACTCATAGTCTTCTGTGACACTTCACTAACAGTATCTTCCATAGCTTTAATATAAGCTGAGGAGTCAGTTTTCTTGGTGAAAGTATCATTACGTGTAATTTCAACAGGCATACCTTATCTACACTCCTAGTTTAATAGGTTTACGTTGTTTCTGCACCACCACTTTATGATGATGTAAAAAATGATTATTATTGGAGGGTGTACCGGTTATCTTATAGGTATTCTTTTCACCAACCAAACGGAGAACCATAGTATCAGTAATCTCCACACTCCCGTCAAGGTAAATCTTATAGGCGTCCTCTAATATTTTACCATATTCCATTTGACTATCCTTCATACTCATAGGTTGAAAGTCACATGGTACAGTAGCTACTAGATTATACTCATATTCAGATTCACCAAGGAAACGATCACGAGACTCTTTTTCTGTGTATTCCCATAATTCTACTTCATAATTTGGAAAAAATAATACCATTATAACCATCTAATCCTTGCACTAGCATATCTACTTTTAATATCAGCAATTGTGTTATTGATACGAGTGCCTAAACCATTACTTGTATCATAATTAACACTAACATCCCCTTCCTTGATACTGGATACTGGTCCACCCATACCCCATTGATTATAAGTGACGGTATAGGTTATCATATCCTTAATAAGTGGACCTATAGTGTTATTTAAAAAATCATCATCCAAACCGGAGATATATTTAACATCAATGTCTCCAGTAATGAATTCCTCTAGGTATATTAAACCTAGACTATAATCCACACGATATTTATTTGGACTTAAACATTCACCATCCACCATTATATTATTGAAATCATATACAGGGTAGAAGTCTAATCTTATAATATCTCCTTTAAACCTGGTAATATGCTGTTTACGGTGTACTGGATTAACATCTAAACCTAATAAACCAGATAATTCATTAACTTTACTTTCAATTAATACAGTTAATTCATCATCAGTGAAAGCATCTAAGTTTATACCTTCAAATTTAAGTAATGTCCTTAATTTAGGAACCTCTATCAACACAAAAACCCCTTAAAAAATATTCTTTTTTTTATAGAAAAAGTTTAAAAAAAAATAATCATTTAAAAAAAATAACGGATAAAAAAAAAATTGGTTCATCCCTTTAAAATTTTTTTTATCCAGTTTCATCCTCTTCAGTTTCACCTAACTTCTCATCAATGTAAGCCATAATGAAATTGAATCTTTCACGTTTACTCCAGGCTTCATTCAAACCTAAGTCTTTCCAATAATCTTTCATTTATTCACGCTCCATTTTCTAATTCAAGAATAATTTCAACATTATTCTCTCCCTCGATTACAACTAGCTCATCTATACTAGTAATATAATCTTCAGCAGAGACCCTAATAGAATAATTACCTATTGGAACGTTACGGACAGTACATCCACCAGCCTTACCAGTATTTCCAGTGTATGGGTCATTATTGTCCTGGTAAATTTCAACTAAAGCACCATTAATCCCATTGTCTTCACTGTCTTTAACATGTACACTAACGTTAACTGTAACTGGTTCAGCAGGTTCCACAGTAGGTTCATCTACAGGTTCATCATTAGTTTCACCATTAGAGGATTCTAATTTTTCATCGAAATAATTTAAAATAAAATTAAATCGTTCTCGTTTACTCCATGCTTCACGGAGGCTTAAATCTTTCCAATAATCTTTCATAAGTTGTTTCATCTCCGCAAAAATTAAAATTATATTAAAAAAAAATTTAAAAATAAGAATAATAAAATTTAAGTATTATTCTTATTGGTTGTTACGAGTGAATGGAATAGCAAGAGTGTCTTGATCCCATAATACTTTTACGTCACCTTTACAGAGTAAAGCGACTTTGTAACCGAGAACATCAATGTCCCATTGATTTTTAACATCGAATTCTCTCATCATACCAAATACAAGGTTGGATGGTTGGCCGATGAAACCGTAGGACATTTTGTCGACTGCGGTACCGCTTGCTTTGTAGACACCATTGTCGAAGTTCATACTACCGTAACCGTTTTTGGTTTTACGGAGGATAGGGTCTGCGGTGATTTCCATACCTAAAAGAGTGGTGATGTTACCATCTTGGAAGACCGCATCTCCTAATGGAGTGTCTTTGTTTTTAGCGATTTCTAACATGAATTTACTGTGTACTGCTGGTGGTAAAACAATCCTTGCATTGCTGATGTTACCGTCTTGTTCGACGTATTGTTGTACAGCATTAAGGATACCCTCACCAACATTGTTACCGTAGACTAAGTCTGCGATACCTTTAGATTCGTTGTTAGCATCTGCTGCAACGGTTTGTAATTGTGCTAATACACCATTGGTCATATTGTATCCAGTACCTTCACCAGCTACAGGAGTAGCAGTGGTGTTAGCATATAATCCCCACATTTCGAATGCAGGACCCATGTTGTCAGCTAAAAGGTTCATGTAATTAGATAAGAAGTCTTCCCCTTCAATGTTTTCTTCAAGGAAGTTGTCGCTGATTACAGTTTTAGCTTGTAATGGTTGTGCGATTAATTGTTTTCTGTCCATGTTTGGACTTAATTCGTTTTGAGTTAATTTAGCACTGTTACCAGTGGAGTCTCTTTGACTGTCTAATTCGACATCTGCGGTTAACATGTCTAAGTCATGTTGTAAAGCAGTCATTGGTAAAACTGTGGATTGGTTGAGTAATACTGGTTCATCAACCATCCTTTTGAAAAAGTCATCATAGGTTGGTTCAGCCCAACCAGGGTTAAGTATGTTGTTACTGTCGAACGGTGCGTCTGCAAATTTTAAAGAGAAATCATCTCTGTTTTTGATTTTAGTTTTCAAATCCATAATTCTCACTTTCTTTGGGTAAATAAAATTTAAAAAGTATTATAATATTTTAAAAAAAAAGTTTCTTTTTTTATTCTAATTCCATTCTCAAAAAAATAAAACAAAATAATGGAACATGTTTAAATATATTTTCTGTTACGGCCAAGATGGTCACGTTCAGGACTGTCTAAAAATTTATCACTTTTTTTAGCATTTTCAGATTTAGATTTGTATTGATTTAATTTAGATTTAGGTTTGGTAGCTTTTTTAGTAGTTTTTTTACCAGCTAATTCTTTATATAAACCATCTTTAACCTGTTTTGCTAAAATTGGTTTAACTTCTTTAACAATCTCTGCTGCAATAGCTTTAATATCAACTATTACTTTAGGTGCATCAGCAGTTTCAGTGGTTTCCACATACTCTGCGTCATCATCACTTGATTCACCATCGATTGGTTCATCTGTAACTTCTTTTTCTTCTTCAACAACATCCTCAGCAGTTTCATCTTCAGCTGGTGTTTCATCTTCAGTTGCAGCTTCCTCTTCTGGTTCTTCTTCAGATTTAGTTTCAACTTCTTCTTCTTCTAAAACTGGAGGTTCAGCAGCAACTTCTTCAACTTCATCAGTTTCTTCTTCGATAACTGCTTCAGCGTCTAATTCTTCAATTTCTTCTGATTCATCGATGATTTCTTCATCTTCGATATCAGCATCTTTAACTTCAGGAGGTAATAATTGTGGTAATACTTCAGTTATAACATCTTGTACAACCGGACCAATTTCTCCTCTGATTTCATCAAGAAGTTGTGGTTTCAAATTGTAAACAGCTTCGTTTACGATGTTAACCACTTCTTGTTTGATTTCATCGGTAACCTCAATCGGGTTTGCTTCTTTTTTACTCATAGTATCACTTTTCTTTTCTTTCAGAATGTAATGACAAGCTCCTGTCAAACATCTACTTTCAACGAGCCCTTTAGTTACTTCAACTGTACCGAAGGTGTCCCAGTTTGCCGGGAGCAATGTTAAACTAACTTCCAATAAAATGAAATCGTTTATTACTCTAGAATTAAAACTGTCAATGACAGGGATACCGCCGATACTGAAACCAAAGTTCATTCCGAGGTCTAATCTTTCTTTAATACCTTCAGCATATTCTGGTAAAATCACAGCAGTAATACGAAGAGAACTCTCTTCCAAGGTCGCATCAGTAATCGCACCAATCCCACCTTTATAGGAATGGTCATGGTCAAGATGTAGATTTAACCCTATTACCTGCTTAGCTAATGACTCTAAAGCATCAGGTGAAACAATTTCACCATCCAAATCCTCATTAGTCGTAGAGGCAATACCAGTTATGGTTAAGGTACCATCTTCATTCAAACCATAGGATTTAACGTCAGGAGGTGCATATACTCTGAATTTCTTAAGCTTAGTTTTCATAAACAACTCCATTCTTCTATTGATTTGAAAAAATAAGTTAACAAATATAGTTTATTTAAAAAAAATTGTTCTTCACCGGATTCAAACCAGTATAATATAAAAAAAAGAACATGCGAAAAAAAATAGTATAATTTTTTTGTATACCGGAGAGTAAAACCAATGAATGAAACTTAGAAGAACATGTTCTTCATATTACACTCTTACCAAAGAAAAAACTCCATTGGTGAATGGTTTTACTCTATATTTACAATATACAAAATTTGAGCTGAGGCATATTTTCTTTTTCTATAAAAAAATTGGAGGTCACATAATGTCTTTTATAGATTTGATAAATCTTTTTAGGCAAACAGTTTAATGACATAATCCCTAAAAATATTATCATCAACTAACTTGGTCAAAATACTTAAAGAGGTAATAAAAAATGAAAGGTAAAAAACCAATATATATTTCACGACACATTTGAAAAACTGTATTCATGTAGTTTAAAAATCTATTAAATCATATAATCTATAAAATAGACATTGATGTGAAATTAAAAATGGCAGAATACTAAATTTTTTTTCATTTAATTATAATTCCAACAATTTATAATATTTTTATAGAAACAGATAATTTGTCAGATCATCAAAAAAAATATACCTTAAGGTAGCGAAATGACCATTAATTAAAAGTGAAATCGAAACCGAAATCACCACTAGGACTATTCGTGTCCGATATATTATAATCATTATCAGTCATATTAACCACAAAACCCTCCATTAACTCAGGGTCAACACGGTCATGATTACCAGAACTAATAGAACAGCGGCAATCCGGGTGGACAGGAAGCAAGCCCATTGCTTCCTCTATTGTGTATGGATTGTTCTTTTCTATTTCAATACAATCATCACATACACGGTCATCACCAGCTGTAACAATATCCACTTTATATACTCCCTCATTAACATAGGCTTGTAATAAACCAGTGTTAACAGCACGACCATATTCAGTGGTGGTTATCATTGTGCATCTGCGGTCAACTGTTGAACCACTCCGTGGTGTAATCTTATATGGTGAAGCGAGTATGTCTTTAGCTAGCAAACTTATTGCTAATCCAGCTAATGCACCATTCCATAAGATATCCTTAACATTTAAACAGGAATCCACATTAACATTATAAATCGTATCCCCTACATACTGGTTGAGAATACTTAATGCAGCTTTATCCTGCTTAGTGTATCTTTGAGTGGTTCTTAATTGATTATGGCCTAGACGTGAACCTACTTTATAGAATTTACTTAAAGGTTGAATACCATTTAATGTATTTCTTTGAATGCGACTGTTCAATTCACTGTGTAATGTGGATAATGCGAATATTTCGTCAAATTCATCTTCATCATCACATTCCAGTAATGTATGTGCTTCATAGGTTTTCAACCAGCTAACAACATATAATAGGTTTTCATCTATCCCATTTGATAATAAATTATAAAAATTACGTTCGTCACGGGAGAAGCTTTTTTTAACGAATGATGTGTAGGCTTTACCAATCATTACGTGGAGCCTCCCATTCACTTAACCATTTAGCACGGTTTAAATTGTTTTCATATCTTTTAATAGCTGATATGTCCACATTATCAACTGTGCTACTATCCATTAATGGATTATTATTTAAATTATTAGGAACATCTCCCCATGGAACTGGTTCCAAACCATATTCCTGTCTTACTTCATTAACAGTTAATACTCCGGCGTTAATCTTATTGGTTTCGATTTGAGTACGTTTTAATTTATCTTCAATATCCATTTCATTGAATTTGAATAATTCCTCGAAACCATTATGGCCGAGTACTTTGTTGAATGCTCCTTCGATTAATGTGGCTTTGGATTTCATCATGTCTTTGAAATCCTTGTCTTGTGATTCACCAGAACCCGTTCCGAGGTTTGCAGTTTCACGTATACCTGCTTTTCCTGGTTGAACACCATAAGCGGTTAATATCATGTCACGGCAGAAATTCATTAATGATAAGAAATCCATATCCTGATTAGTGATACTGGATGATTGGAAACTTGCACCTTTAACTGCTAATGTTCCTCCTTTTTTACGGAGTTTACTTAACTCAGATAAACGAGTTAACTCTTTCTCATAAGTCTCATTAGAAACATCCTTATCAAAACTTAATATGGCTCGTGGATCTATACCGTCATTATCCAATAATTCATTATTATGAGATAAACCGCTGAACATCATAAGTATAGGTAAACGTATCTTATCCAACTTACTTACACCATACTTTAAATTCTTCAATTTAATTTGTGGCTCATAGATATGAATCAATTCATCCGGTTCATATCTGATAGTTGGCTGGTCACGATAACCCCATTGCTCAGTATCCGGAAACCATCGGAGTAATTCTGGTGGAATGAAATTAAAACCATTCAACACTTTATAATAATCAGTATCATCCCAAGTGAACTCCTCATAATTAACCTCAATAAACGCATCACCAGTTAACTCGAAACTACGCATATACTGCTTATGAAACATCGCATAAGTCAATTCACTAGTGACACCTTGAGGATTATTAAACAAATTAGTTAAATACTGAGTGCGTTCAAAATTAACCTCACTATCATCCGGATTATTAATACCAAAACCATTAATTAAAAGAGTATCTGAAATAACTTCGATACTACGGAAAACATAAACATTATTCTCAGCTTTCTCATATAAGGTGTAATCTCCAGTGGCCTTATTAGCATTACTGAAAACCCAACCATAGTTAGATAGAAATGTATTATAATTACTATCATATGCTGGTCGCCTTACAATCGGCAAATAACCTCTTAATCTATCTCTCCAACCCATAAATAATAATTCTCCTATTAAATTTCTATCTTATAACCAAACAACTTCCATACGAGCGTCAAATTCCTTTTTATCATCATTCATAAACAGATAATTATAAACGTGACTAGCCGCATCCGTAATATCATCATGTTCCCCAGCGGGGAATGTACTTAACTCATCATAAAAAGCTTGACGTGTAGGTCCATCCTCAATAGCTACAAAGACTTTACCATCCTCAATAGCATTCTGAAATGGAGTAGCACGATCAACCTTAGACTTATTACCTGATACTTTAGCTCGTTCCACAATAAAACCAGGTAACTGATTCTTCCACTCCTGATGTAACAATTCACCAGCAGCAGCAACACCTGTTTCAATAACAATATGGCATGCAGGTGTATCCATAAAAGCAGTATTCTGAATCATCCGTTTAGTATTAGTACCGAAACGACCATGAATCAAATCTAATATAACTGCATAATCACCAAACCTTGCCATTTTAACTCCAGCGGTAAAGTCATTATCAGATAAATTATCACTGGAAGCTATATCCCATGCCCTAGCAACAGATTCCTGAACATAATCTTCAGGGAATCCGTACTGTAATTTTTTCATATTAAAGAAATCACTAGTGGCATCAATAGGTTGCTGTTGATAAACAGATTGGAACACTCGTTCACCTACATTCTTCTTAATATTTAATAAAAAATCAGTATCATAACGTTCAGACCATAAAGCCTCATTATTCTCATCCAAAGCAGCGAACTCCACAAAATCATAACTATCAGGGTCGCTTTCACGAACATGCCCAATTAGATCCTTTGAATGCCAGCGAGTATGTAGTACAATAAGCTTACTGTGCGGCTCGAGACGTTGTAAGATGATTGTCTGGAACCATTCTATTTTCTTATTCAGCTGAGACGGGGTTATATCGTCGAAACCGAAATATGGATCGTCGATGACTAGGTAGTCAGCGTCCTGACCTGTAATACTGCCTGAAGCCCCAACAAGCCTTATACTACCGTCATATAATTCACCATCCTTATTGGTGAACATAATATGTGTACTGGACCTTTTAACATCAGATAAGTACACTCCAAACTGTGGACCTATTTTTTTAACATGTTCTCTTAATTGTATACCAAATTTCTCGGATAAGGAGGCACTATTGTTTACAATTAATATCTTCAAATTCGGATTCTGGAATATTAACCATAATGGGAATGCTAGTGTAACCATTGATGATTTACTATTATGTGTCGGTGTAAAGTTACGGCCGACTAGATACATTCCATCTTGACTAGATACTTCAATACAATTACTTTGCACGGGTAAAGGTAGCTTATATTTGTCAATTAAGCTAATGTATCTGTTATCATAATGGATTTTAAAATTAGCTAAATAGGAATTACCTACATGGGTTTCCCTATCCATTATTTCTTTAGTATAAAATAATCTGGTGATATTATTGGCATAATCATGGAATCGCCATATATGTTCATCACCACTTATGATTTTATCACCATTACTGAAGACAAAAACATTATCAGCAGTGGTCTTAGGCAATACTTTAGCAACAGTGACTTTCTTATGTCCTGGAGATAATAACACATCCCCTACTTTCAAATCACCATGAGTTGTCCATCCACGATTACTAGTGTAAACGGGTGTGCCATCAAAGAGATCATGTCTCGGAGGCATTGATACTGCTAAACGGCTTTTACCAATCCCATCTTTTAACTCCATTAACTTTAAAGCTAATTCTTGGATGTGTGGTGCTGGTACACTATTTGGATAATGTGATGCTATGAAATATCGATAAAACAAGTATAAGTCATTGACGAACCTTTTTTTATCAGGAGTCATTTTTCTTCGCTCTTAATTTACGTGCTTCCTCTTCTTCTTTGATGATTTTTTTCATTAGTTCATCATCGAATAATGAGTCGGCTCCAATATTCACATTTACTGTGTCCTGTTTTATCACTTCACTTGGAGCATCCTGTAAAACTAAACAATTTTTAATAATAATATCCAAGTCTTTCATGGATTCAATCTTAACTGGGAAACCGTCCTTGATGAATTGATCTAGGATTTTATGTAATATTTTCAAGTAATTTAAACGATTTTCTACTAGTGTACGGTTTTCTTGTTTTTCTACTTCAGCTAAGATTTGTAATCTTTTTTTATCAGCTCGTTCTTCCCATCCAAATTCCTTATACCATTTCCATATTGTACGTGGTATAACTCCACAATGTGTGGCGGTGGTTTTAACTGAATCAGTGGTACTGTATCCTTTTTCAGTTAATCCAAACCAGAATTGAAAGGCATCAATATGCTTTGGTTTTTCTTTCATTTTTAATGCAACCTCTCAGAAAAATATTAAATGAAAAATAAAAATAAAAAAATAATAACCAAAGATATTATAATTAAAAAAAAATATGGGCTTTCCTAAACCTTCTCTAACCTTGTTGGAAATAGTTATTTAATTAAATTTCGAAAAAAACCGTGAGATGAAAAAAGTAATAAATTAATTGTAAAAAAAAGTATCCTAAAAAAAAATTTAAAAAAATAACATTCTTCATTTATTAGAGATTTAAGGGAAACCTTTTTCTCCCCCAATTTTAATTTAAAAAAAATAAACCTCAAAAAAAATTAAATATCAAAGGAAAAAAAATAATGATATTTAATTATAAAAATCAATGATTATCATTATACACTCTTACCAATCAAAAAGGACAATCGGTTATATTATAATTACTCCTGATTACAAATGTATACAAAAAATAATGGGATAATCGAATATAATTGTATGGTAAGATATCTGTGTTAATGCATTTATATGCTACTGTCTTTTTTACTGCCTTTACTGTGCCTAAAATCTGTGATTTAGTGTTTTTTACTGTACGAGTATATAAATCATTTAAAAAAAGAATTACTTGGGATAATGAGGGTATACTCTAATTCTATAATCATATATAAAGTTAACTATTACTTATTAATAAAAAAAATTCAAGAAAAAAGAAAAAAGAGAGAAACCACGACTTGTTTAATGTTTTATCCGAGAATATTCAACCCTCACTGACCCAGCGGAGAAAAACTATGAAAATCGAAATGATTCAAAAAGGTATTCATGCATGTCACTTAAAAGAAATGAATAACAAAAACTTGTTTATAGTAAAAACGTTCCAAAATTGTCAAAAATTAACTAATATTTATTTAATATATATTTAACCAAGCCAACTATGAAGAATATTCTCATTTTTCCCCTTTTATTGATAATGATTCTCCCTTTTTTTTATAGTTTATCCTTTTTTCTTTTTTGATAGTCCTAATTTTATATTGCAGTAGCTGTATGACTTCAGGGCGGTGATATTTTATATGACATTTGCAATATTTTAACCGAATCAAAACATGAAGACTTTTTATAAGAGATTAGTTATGATTAAAAAAGAAGTATGAATAAGTTTGCATTAAAGGAGAAATTTTATTTTTATTTTACTATGAAAAAAATAAAGAAACCAATATCATCAATAAGTATGGAACTATTACTAGGTTTTCTCCTTTAATAGTCTATTCATTTTTTTAATCAAAAACATTCTCTTAATCATTCTTTTGTATATTCAGTTAAATAAAATCATATGAATTCTCTGTATTAGAAATCATACAATATAATATTTATTTTCATAATATTTATATTTTACGGTATTAATTTTAAAAAAAAATAATAAAAAAGAAACAAGTTTCTTTATTTACATGAAATGCAAGATAATACCCACAATGATACTAACAACAGGAATCAACACAATAACCGTATTCTTGAAACTATTCAAACTACTAGTTAAAGCAATAACATCCTCTTTATTACTGGACAATTCATCCTGTAACTTATCAATCTTACCTTCTAAATCAGTTAACTTCTTATTATTAGTATCTCTTTGTTCTTTACCTTGTTGTAACAATACTGTGACTGTTGTAACTTTTTCAAGTAATTCTGTTTGCTGTTGGCGGTCTTGAGCTAATTCAGTATTAATACTATGGATATCCTCACGTTTACTATCCATTCTTGCTTTTAACTCCGCAAGGTCGGCTTCAATACTGGCGAATCTTTCCTGATTACAACAGACTTTAGAATGATCCTCCACCATACTCTAAGCCCCACCATCATCAACAACATCAGATTCTTTTTCATTGATGGTAGTGTCTTCTTCTTTAATCACATCTTCACCGTCAAGGGTGAGATTAACAACAACACTTTCATTCTCATTATCTGAAGTAGCATATTCTTCATGCACCTTTTCTTCAGCCACAACAACCCTATGGTCTTCAGTTTTTTGGGCTAGAATCCAAGATGCAACACCAACTAACACAGGAATTATCCACACATATTCTTCAGGTACGATTTGAGATAATCCATCTTTTCCCAGACTTACAATTATCATAGCAATAAATGCTATTGCAGTTGCTATTTTTGATTTGTATTTAAAACTTTCCACCATTTTGTGTTTCACCTAAAAAAATTTTTTGAATTCGAAAAAAAAGTTTTATCCTATTAAATTAAAAAAAAGGACAATAAAAATCATATGGCAGACATTATGTAAAAAAAAATAAGATTTTAATAAGCTCAAAAAAAAAGATAAAAATCTAAAAAAAAAATTTTTTTTTTAGAGTGTTCTTTTCAATATACACTCTTACCAATGAAAAAAAATATTACCTCATCTAAAAAAATAGTTAAAAGAAAACAGCATAAATAAAACAAGACATATATATACTAAACAGTACCAAAAAGAGAAAAAAAATAAAAAGAATAAGAATACTTAAAATTAAATAGATTCTAAGATAGTTCTCCACTTAACATTATCAGTATCATTCAACAATTCATCATTTCTAAACAACCTCCTAAACTTACGACCATGCTGACAGTAAACATCCATATCAGGCAACTCATCATAAACACTATCCATTGCCCCATGAGGATGTAAATATATACGGGGAGTATAACAAGTTTCATCCGTACCTACAGGAGGTTCCATCTCCACACTAAAAAGCACCCGAGTAAGATCACAATACATATTCAAAGAAGTTAACTCAAAAGTATAATCTTTTAATTCATCTAAAAATTCCAAGTCCCGAGACAAATCCAAAATCATATCTTTATAACTACGAATATCATCATCCGTATAAACACGTTGCAATTTATCTTTAGGTTTATTTCTCCTCTTCAAAAAATCAAACATGATTTTACACACTCACTATATAATAGAATTTCCCAGTTAAATCTCCAGTATCAACTTCAGTATCAAACCGTTCAAGGAAATCATTAATCTCTTTAACACTCCTTGTCAACTCACTCTTCCAAGGCCCACTATCTAACACATCTTTCACAATAGTAACTAATTTAGGATTATCAATACATAATTGGAAATAATTTCTTAATGCAATTATATCTTTCAAGGAGATTTCATGACATCCATCATTATCATCTCCAATGTAATTACTGATGACTGTATTAATCCAATATTGTTTACGCCATTCCACAACATCATAACATTCCTTGTCACCATCTTCGTTAGTGTATCTGTATTCTATCCAATGATCCATACCCATGATTAATCCTCCCAATTATCTATTACTTTATATCCCCCATCTTCCTTAGTGAATAAGTTATAAAAACCAGTGAGAACATTAATCTTATCTTCCCTATCATTTAAAAATTCCACTAATTCATCTGCAACAGACTCATTTTTAACAGGTAATATTTCAAAACTATTCTCATTCCAATTTTGTTCTGTATCGACAACATAATAATTATCACCAGGCATTGCATGAACAGTTTTAAATCTAGGATTAAGAAAAACATCATCAGTTAATTTGAAAATAACTTTATCGCTTGATTCAATCCTCCAAAGTTTACTATAATCATAACAATAATCAACTAATTGACCATTATCTTTATAAGTTATTATTAATCCTTCTTCTTTAATTTTAACTAATACATTCTTGAATTCAGTATATTTATAATCATGTTCATATATTTTAACATTTTCATGAAAAGTAACATTACCTTTTAATGCTAATAATGCAGTCCTATCTAATCCGAAATCAACCATTATTCCACATCCTTTTTAGGTATCACTGTACATATTTCTTCTATAGGTTTACCGAAATGTTTAGCTTCTACAGGTTCAAAGAATGTATTATCATAACCATGTTCTTTCCGGAACTTATATGCTGTAACATACTGGAATTTATCAAGTGAATAATTCACTCTTAAACCAGGTTGTACTAAAGCTAATTCAATATAATTAATAATGCCCATCTGAGATAATAATGTAGGATACTCAACAGTATCAATATCTAAACATAGTTCATTATATAAGTAACTTAAATCTTCATTGATTGTAACACCGGAGGGTAGATTTTGCGCATACCATTCGATACTACCTGATTGGATCTCCATCAAACCTCACCTTTTACATATGTCTTCCAGGTTCCATTCTTCTTTATGGATTGGTTTATCTAATCTGGTTAATTTTAATCCTGCCAGTAATGCGAAGAAATTAACCTCATCTAAAGCATAATCCTCATCATCAGTATAAGCTATTAATGGTAATTCACGTGGTAAAGGTTCTAGGATTTCCTGTAATTTACCCACGGTTAATGTCTTGTATGCTGCTGCATCACCGGATTCATAATGCATTAAATTATAAGCCATGTTCTGTAATAATTCAGACCTGGTGATTCCTAATTCTTCAGCTTTCTCATCAATCTGTTTTTGAAACTCTGGATCCACACGGAATGAAATATTTGGTCTTGTATATTTTCTCACCATAACTATTAATCCTCCTCTTAAAATATATTTATGTTTATAATTCGTATATTAATTCTACCATATAATTGTAATTACCACCAATCTTTGCTTCTTTACCCATGCTGAATTTACCAGTCATGCCAATTACATTATTTAACTGAGTAAACAAATCAGTATCGAATAATCTGGTTTGATAATCATTTAATACATGGACAGGATATGATATTCTTAATCCTCTTGGTGTTAATTCAATTTTTGTTCCTAACTCTTCACAGTCTAAGGCTAGGAATACTGTTTCAATATCTGTTTTTAATTTCTCAAATACCTCTTTTTTATGATTCTCTATTTCCCTTTCTTCTTCGGCTAATTTATCTAAACGTTTTTGACATTCAAAGAATAGTTCGCTATTTGATTTTTCCCCTGTTGGTGTAGTGGTGCATTTTCCTACTCTTTCAAGGTGTTTATCTTCAGTGATGAGTTCAGCAGTGACTTGTGGTTCGTCTTTTTCACATTTTAAATCTTCCTCGCAGAATGGGAAGTGGCAGAGCTCATCCTCGTTTATACTGCAATGGTTTACTTCCCCTTCATCACTGAGTCTACGGTAATTATTTTCATCCCATTTATATTCCTGGCAATGTTTTACATTCAAGTTATCTTCAGACATTATTAATCCCTCAATTCATTAGTATGTTTTTTCTAATACTTTCTTTACTCTGCATTCAGCGAAAGCATATGCTCCCCCATTATTGGACTTACTAGGTATATACTCGGACAAGTCTATTTCAAGTAATTCCAATTCACAAATGTAGCAGTACATTAGATCATGATTCTCGAAACATGCGTTAATGTTATCATAAGTAAACTCACAATTGGAGTTCACTAACACAACATTATCCCCTGGTTTTAAGTCCTCTTCATCTGACCATACGGAATATTCATTTAGGTCTCCGAATAATTCAGTTTCAAACCTCATACTTTTTATTCCTCCTCTTTTAGTTCTTTACGGATATCATACATGCCTCTTGGTTCCCAGTTTTTGTCTTGTGTTACTCCTATTTCGTGTAATTGTGATAGGTTGCACATTCCAAATTCCACAGTTAATAGTTTGACTAGGCAGAATAATTCAACATCGCCATTGCATAATTCATCACCGGCTACTACATACCAGTGGTATCGGCCTATGCTGTCGGTGAAGTGTGCGACTGCTTTAGGGTTTTCCTGTTCATCAATTGTGTCAAGTCCTGGTAACTCTACATTATATAATTCTTCGAATAGGTTCATCTCATGGTCCTCCTGAGGATTAGTTTGTCGCAGGCTATTTTGCGGAAGTACCATTCGGTGTGTTGGATTGCAGCGTTTACTTCGATGCCTGTGCTTAGCATGACATTACCCATATTTTCATCATCGTATAAGTGGCCTAGGAGTTTGCCGTTTTCATGGTATACTGGGTGTTTTGGGAGTATGTCTCCGAGTTCATCTAGTGATTTTCTTAGTTGTAATAGTTTGGTTAATCTTCTAGCCACTTCCTCTTTATCGTATAAATGTAAATTGATTGAGTAGTTTTTTGATAATTTTTGTATTATTCTACAGATTTCCATTGGTTTGGTGTAGTTCATTCTGTGTTCCCTCCTTGAAATGTAAATTTTATGGATGGGTTTAGTTTTCCATCCATTCTTTTGCCCATGCTTCTGATTCTGCTTTTCTTCTGTAGTCGTCGAATTCTATGATTAATGATTCGATGTCTTCTTCTGTGAGTTTTGTTGTTTTTTTGTAGCATTCTCTTTCGAGTTGTTCGTAGAGGTCATCGAAGTCACCTTCCCAGTGGCGGATGATCATTGTCCATGCTTCGAAGAGCATGTTTTCATTGAGGTATAATTCTACGTCTGGGTCGTTTTTTGCTTGTTTTTGTTCAAATCCGTATGCCATGTTAATCATCTCATTTCTTTGGGTTTTTATGAATACTTTTGTATTCACCTATATTAATATATGTTTTACTAGTATATAAACCTTATGGTATTTCCAACCCTAAAAAATAATAAAAAAGAAAAAATTAGGCATCAACAAACTGATACCCATTAGCAGCTAAAAAATACCTACTGTTATGATTTGCTCCACAACTTGTCTGAACATAATAATTAATCAGGATCTCTTCAGGAATATTCTCATCAACATACTCGATTAATTCCGCCCATGTCACGATATCAAAAATACTATTGTACCTGATATTTTCCATATCGCAACGTTCTTTAATCTCGGTAATAGTGTCCGCTACTATTTTTGGATATCTTTTTTCTAGTTGTGCAAATATGGTGCCTACACCAGATAAGTTTAACCTTTCGAATTCTTCGAATGATTTTAATTCTATTTCAATCATGAATGTGAACCTCCTTTAAAAAATATAAATAGGATTTTTTTTAGATTATATCTAGTATCCCGCAGTTGTGTTTCATTGCGAAGTCTTTTGCTTCAGTTAAGGTTTTGTTTTCGTATTTTGTAATGAACATTGGTGTTCCGTCACTGTTGTATACTCTCCAGGTTAATACTTGGGTTTCAGGGTCGTATGTTATTTGCATATTTTTCATCTCCTTTTTCTTTGGGTTTTGAATACTTTTGTATTCTTATGTGTCTATTAGGATAAACTAGTATATAAACATTGTCAATCCCTCAAAGACTCCAATTCCCTCTCCAACCTTTTAACCTTATTCCTCTCAGTCCTAACCTGAATATCCATCTTATGCAACTCATGATTCAACTCATCCCTTAAAAACACTGCAAAAGTCCTAGGATTAATCTCCTTATTACCAAACTTATTATGGTATTTCGAGTGATGGTGCCGGCATAACAATACAATATTATCCCTATCAGCATATGCCGGATTATTCCGTTTCACTTTTCTGAGATGATGAGGACCCACATTCTTGGTACTGCCACAGATGAAACATTTAGGTGTACCCCGCAGCATATTCTCCATTACACGTTGAAAGTCATAATAGTATTTTCCTTTGTGGATCCTCTTCATATGAAATGTACCTCACAAAAAATCTTTTTTTTAGATATTTTCTCTTAATCTGATAATTGTTTTTTCTAATGATATCCTGTTGTCTATCATGTCCAAGTATTTTTTAATCATTATTGTGTTTTCTTCAGCTATTTTCATTGCATCGTATAATTCTTTGTTTGTTTCGATGATGTGTGCTTCTTTATCGTCTTTGGTTGGTCTGGATTTATCCAGTACTTCTGCAAAATTACAGTGTAATGTGGCATCGTTGAATTTGTGATTGTATTCTAGTGTTAATCTGGTTTCGGTTTCCACTGCTTTTCTTAAATCATCGAGTAGGTCTTGTTTTTTGTTTAGTAATTGTTTGAGGTTGGCTACTTCGATTTCGATTAGTCCTTTTTCGTCTGCTGGTTTGTAGTTTTTGCAGAGTTCAGGTAATTTTTCAAGTTTTAAGGTTTCTAATTGTAAGTTGTCATAGCTGGTTTCAATTGTTTTGGTTTCGATAGTTTTGGTTTCTTTTTGTTCCATATGTGATTCCTCCATAATCTAATATAAAATAAAAAAAATGTTCTTTTTAGATTAATAACATTTCGTAAGCGTCTGCGAAGTTGCTTAATTTTTTGCTTGTTTCGCCTATTAATTCACTGTTTTCACGTACTTTGAAGTAGCGGCTGATGTTGTATAAGTGTTCTGCGAAACTTTTTATGTTTCCGTAGTCTTGTTTAAGATTCCTGAATTGGTTGAATGCTTTGAGTGTGGATCTTCCGTCGTAGGTTCCATGTGGTGCGTGTCTTGCTACGTGCACTAGTGCATCGAATGTGTCTTCCATTACTTTAAATTTTGCCCATTCAAATTCTTTTTCGAAGTTCATATTTATCATCTCATAGTTTTTCTTTGGGTATTGAATACTTTTGTATTCTTGAATATAATTCTGTAAGAAGTAGTATATAAACTTATCGGTTACAAATTTAAAAAAAATATATAAAAAAGAATTAGTAACTAATACTAATCCTCTCAAAATCAAACTCAACCTTAATATCTAAACCCAATAACCAGTC
>AUXO012412402.1_pt1 | contig 32172 bp, 46 predicted proteins | sample 768731 | NCBI WGS metagenome assembly AUXO01 (sample SAMN02715735, study PRJNA202380) | gut metagenome | biome: sheep rumen | host: Ovis aries | place: New Zealand: Palmerston North
TCGGCATGATGGCTAATGCCTGCCACGTCGACACCCGGGACTCGGAGTCGTATGTCAACTCTCACTGGTTCGGGGATGAGCGTGACGGGCGCAACTACGTCAGCACCTTCCAGCGTGGTACGGTTTTTCCCGGCGAGACCTCGGCGGCAGCAACACATCGCCTCCGTGTCTACATAGACGACATACTTGTGGACGACCACGAATTCAGTGGACTGATAGACTAAAAAAAAGGGCTCCTTTTCAGGAGCCCGATTTTTTCTTTTCTGAGTACATCTCTCGTCGTTTTCTGTTTATTTCTTCTTTATGTTCCTTGTAGTATGCTTTCCGCTTTACGGAGCGCTCTGCCTTGTCTACGTGGTCGTGATAGTATGTCGTACCCTGCTCGTTGTCGAGCTTCTTGTGCATTTCTGCTTGACAGTCAGGGCAATATTTCTGTCCGCCGCCGTCGACAGTATACTCCTTGCCACAGTTGAGACAGATGTCGATCTGCCCGATGTGTCTGGCAAATCCACTACTGTTGTAGAGTTTCTTCCTCTCTCGTTCTCGCTCCCGTCGGCAGTCGGGGCAGTACCACGCCCGCGGACCGCCCCGGAAGCTCACGCCGCAGGTACGGCATATCCTGTCATATATCGCCATCGTCGGATGCCTCTATCTCGCTGATGAGTACATAGCCTATCAGGATCGGCAGGTACTCCGGCGGCTTGCGTCTATAAGTCTCAGATCCTGCACACCAGTTCTGGACGCTCCTGTACGGGAGTCCGAACTTTCGTGCGAAGTTTGCCATGCTGAGCCCTGAGAGCTCGACAAGACGTTGTGTGTCATTGTCAGCGGCTGCTGCGATTATAGATACCGCCTTTGTGAGCCCTTCTCCGTCCCACTCAATCTCGGGTGGGAATCCTATCTGCCCGAGGAGCTGTTCCTCAGAGCGACCGAGATCGATGTATTCTCCGATCAGTGCCTTGTAGTAGTCATAATTCATGGTCTTTTCCTTTCTCCCCGTACAGCCGATAGGTCAGCTTTCGTAATCTTAGCCGACGAGATCCTCGTCAGTTGCCTCCTTGTTTAGTACGACGTACATTTCGCCGGTTCTTTCGTTGCACCCGTCAAGGATATAGTAGTAGTCATCCTCGACCTCGACGGAGTAGTTGCTGTCAGTATTCCTGCGGATGCTGTCTGTCAACCAGTCCTCAAAGTCGTAAACGCCGTCAGTAATGATGTAGTCGGTCTCGTTATTGTTGGCGTCCTCAAAGTAGTTGTTTGTCCAGCGGTATGTGTACTTAGTATTCATAGTTTACCCTCCTTGCCTTTCGGCTTTCCTGTTCGGGCTTTTGCCCTTTCCTTGATTATATTATACACCCGGTGAGTGCATCTGTCAAGGCTTTTTTGAAAGAAAATATACCCATTGAGTGATATTTGTATACTTGTACAAATCAAGCACTGTTTTAAAGGCATAATTATAATAATATGCATCGGTTTTGAAAAATCATGTTACCGGCAAGTTAGCAAATGCCTGTAAATCACCAGATACAAAAATTACTCCCTTGGCCACGAATTGAAAATCATGTAAAATATAAATGCCCTCCGAGGAAAGAAAGAATCCTCGGAGGCTTTTTACTTTGTATTTGTGAATAATTATATGTAATTTGTATGTAAAAATGTGCTTTGAGCCTATTTACCGTTGAAAAAAGTTAAAGACTTTTTAATTTTGAACCTTTTTGAACAGCTGAAAAAGGCTTAAAATAGCCGTTTATCATTTTAGGTTCAGCGGCATTTTCGCACAATTGTATGTAAAATTGTATGTAAAATTAGAGCGGTCATTTACGGATCTTCCGCATCTCATCGATGAGAGTTGTGACGTCCTGGTGAATGTAGACCTCGGCGGTCGTGCTGTAGTTCGCATGGCCGATTATCTTCTGGAGGTTCTCTGGCTGCACTCCTGCCGCAGCGGAGAGCGAGGCAAATGTGTGACGAGTACAGTGTGGAGTCAGCCCCTCCGGATCTATGCCGGCTGCGTCGAGAGCACCGCCGAAAACGTCCCGGCGAAACTGAGCTGTAGTCATCGGGAAGAGCTTGACGGTTTCAACGTCCTCACACCACTTGCGGACGAATTCCGTTAGCTCGGGTATAGCAGGGGGGAGCGGAACGATACGGTTCTTGCCTGCCTCAGTCTTTTCGCCCCCGATGATGATACCGCGCTCAAGGTCAACGCTGTCTACGGACAGAGCTACGACCTCGCCGATCCGGAAGCCTGTATATATCATAAAGAGTACCGCCTGAACGTTCTTGTCGTCGGAGTGCTCCCAAAGCTGTGCTATCTCCTCTGCGGTGAAGATGCGCTTCTCCTTCTTCTCAAACTTGGGGATCTTCACGAATTCGGCGTAGTTTTTCACAATGATATCGTTTTCTTGAGCGTACTTACATAGCATAATTGCCATTGTCTTGATGACATCGCAGGCACTTTTTGAGGTCGCTTCGTCGATGATGGTTTGTATATGTGTTGTGCGTAGCTCTCTGATAGGCATTTCCTGCACGTCCTTGAAGCGTTTCCACATCGCAGAGTATAAATGTACCGCCGAATCCGAAACGCCCTTAAAATGCGTTTTTGACCACATTTCGTAGATGTCCTTGACGGTCGCATTGTACAGGGCAGGCCTGCCATTCTTTACAAAATTGTCGAGAGCCTGACGTGCTTCTGTCCTTGTGGCATAGCAACCGATATATTGCCTTCCCTGTCCGTACTTACTGGAAGGCGCAACTGCGATCCAAGGCTTTTTGTAGCGTTTGTCGTAGTGGATAGTTCCTGTGCCGTGCTCGCGCTTGTGATACTTCGGCTTCGGCTTGACGACCTGTTTCTTGCCACAATAATTGCAGTATACAAAGTCGTCGGGTATTTCTTTCTTGCATTTGATACATAACAATAAAAAAGCACCTCTTTCTTGACATAACTTGAAAGACGTGCTATAATAAACATTGCAGTGATGTGTTCATAGCACGTCTGTATCCCTCGTTGGTGTTCCAGCACCGCGGGGGATTTTTTGTGGTTAGATATCACTTAAATACAGGTTCTTTTACTTTAATACCAAACTCATAAAATCAGATACAACCTTGTCATAAAGAGTATCCATCTCCTCATACATTTTATCCCACGCCTTGATAAGCTGAGCCTGCTCATCGATACTGTCATCCAGTGAATGAATAAACTCATTATACTCTTCATTCTTTTTGTATGCTATCTTGAGATTATCAACCGTAAAATCAATATCTAATTCCTGTCCAGTCGAGTCCTTACCATTTTCGACATAATGGTAGATATCGCAGAATCCCTTATTCCATATATCAAGAGTTACCCAGTTCACCACATCCATTAACTTGACGTCAGAAGTCTGTGCTTGCGATGAGACGGTATCGACCTTCGATACACCATTATCATCATCACTTCTACAGCTTGCAAACATTGTCACGCAAGATAATGCCATGATTACACACAACAATTTTTTCATATATACCTCCTAAAAGTATTGTGATATTGAAACCTTACTTAATTTGTCGGATTATATGTTCATACTCATTCCACCTTTCCGATAACCTTACCCACACAATGATATTCTTTCGCAAAGATATCATCATAATCGGGATTAAGGGATATTAGTCTGTCCTCGCCTTTTTCCTTGACATAGCCTTTGCCGTCCACGATAAAAACGCCTATCTCGCCAACGTCGATATCGTCGCACAGCTTCACGCACAGCTCGTCACCGTCGGAGATCGCAGGTTCCATGCTTTTGCCATCCACAGGAATTATGATATCAGCCTCACGCACCTGTGGGCTGTCAGGAAACTCACGCATTTCAATATTTTCATCGTCGAGGAATTCTCCCGTGCCTGCACTTGTGAGCAGACAGGAGAATTTTTTTGTTATCATCTTACGGAGCTCTGATGCAGATATCTCACGGCTTGCCTGAGCAGCAGCACCGAGAGCGATCATAGCGTCGATAACTGCCTGCCTTTTTTCTTCGTCCAGCTTCAGATACGCTTCAAGAGCACTCTTTTCATCTGTTCCGATACCGAGCAGAGCAAGGGGATCCTGCTTCGGCTCACGTCCGAGCAGGAAGTCTGTGGAGACGTTGAACATATCTGCTATCTTGCATAACAATTCATATTTAGGCTCTCTTATACCTTGTTCGTATCCTTGCCATGCTCTCAATGTTATATCAAGTTTATCAGCGCAGTCTTTCTGCGTCATATTACTTTTCTCTCTGATTGCTTTAATGTTGGTTTTCATAATGCACCTCCTTAAAACTAATTATAAACGCAAAATGCGATAGTGTCAATATGTGATAATGCACAAAAAAGGATATCGCAAATCGTGCATAATTTTATAACAAATCCACTTGACAAATAAACGCAAATTGCGTTATAATACAGTTGTTGGAGCGAACAAAACGTGATGCTTTCAACATTCAACAGTTAAAAACCCCTGAGAAAATGATACGAGGAGGTGAGAACATGACCGAGAACAAAACCAACATACGCAGTACATCACCCGAGAACTTTGAGAAGCTCTATGCTTCGCTGTCGGAGACCGATAAGGCGCTGATATCTGCATACATGAACATGACATTTGCTCTGCTGAGAAGTATGCAGGCAATGGCTGAAGGGAAGAAAGGAGCATGAATTATGGCAAAGATAATGGTAGTAATCGGGATCAAGGAAGCCGTGAAAATACTCCGTGAGAACGGTATGCAGATCTCTGACGGCGACCTCAGAGCAGGCATCGAGCAGCGTGTATACCCCTTCGGGGACGCTGTTGTGGTGACATCAAAGCCTGTTTTCCATGTATATCTGCCGCTGCTCATGCGGTGGATAGCCGAGCGCTCAGAAGAACAGGAGGAGACAGCATGAAGCTCTGGGAGATCACGGTGATGTCAGCCGCAGGCGGCAGCAGGAAAGTAACACGGTACGCAGAGACGGTAGCAGAGGCCATTGCAGGAGTGTCAGTAGCTCCCTGGGAGCTTATCACGGACTGCGTCCCGGCGGAGGTCGGAAAAAGATGAAGATAACACAGCAGAAGATACTGGGGCAGGAGCTGACGGTATTCGAGGGTACAGTGTCAGAAATGCGGGACCTTATCGACAGCAGATACGGCTGGATACAGTACTGGGCACATTGGCACTGGGAGTACATACCTGCCCCGGACGTAGAAAAGGACAGGTATTCTGAGGGAGTCTGGATCTACAATAGCAAGACAGGGAGGTGGGTAACGCCATGACGGCGGCAATACTTATCAGCTTCAGCTCCGCAGGGCTGCTCGGAGGAGTAGCTCTGTTAACCGAGTACAGTGAGAAGCTGAGTAAGCGGATGGACAGGATACGGCTATACCGGAAGTACCGGCGTATCCGTGACAGATACTACAGCCTCTACCGTGAGGCACAGGACAACTGCTCCAGGGACTACTTCTTCGGTGTCTACCTGGAGTATGAAATAAAATCAAGAGAGGTGAGGTACAGTGCAAATGACTGAAGGAGAGATCAAGGCAAGCGTGCTTCAGGCAAAGGATCAGTGGGGGCAGATAAAGATATGTGCTCAGCTCAACGCTGTAAGTGAGGAGGACATAAAGAGCATACTCCGGACTCAGGGTGTAGATCTCAGAAGTCTTAAAGGGACTAATGACAAGCGCCGTGCAGGGACCATAAGACGCCAGATGCCGCATACAGCTTCGTCCAATGGGACCAGAACTGAAATACCGGCACAGGTAACGATCGTAGAAGCAATGGCAGCTATCAGGGCGGAGCTCAGCGAGATCAACCGTCAGCAGTATGAGCTCGATATGCGCAAGGCTGACCTGTACAAGACTATCTGGGATATGCTCAGGGAGGTGGATCAATGAAAGCAGTGAAAATCGAAAGCTATCGTGTGAGTGAGGTAGACATCGAGAACACGCTTGAAGCCTTGCAGAGCGCTGTTGACGGCTACATAGAAACAGTGCTGATAAGGTTTATACCGCCGGACAAGGCTGTGATGATAGTCAACGAAGAAGGACGGCTGAAAGGAATGACAATGAATCGCACTGCATCTTTATATGCCGATAGACTTATAGTCGGGAACGCTCTTGTGGTCGGTGTTGACTGTGACGAGTTCACTGATGTTCCCGAGAATATTGCGAGGAAAATATCGCTCTTATAAAGAAAAAAGCTCCCCGGAGGGAGCGAGCAAATAAATATATACCACCAACATAATACCACAGAAAAGGAGAAAAGTCAATGATAAAGGTCGAAGTTAATGATAATGAGGTCAAAGTACATTCCAAGGGATTCGAGAAAGACCTTGCTGCGAGTGTATTCTGGCCACAGCAGCACTTGCAAGGAGGTTCTCACAGATAGTAGGAGTATCGCTGACCATTGGAACTCTGATCATGATGAAGGAAGTACCAAAAGTAGTTGAGGAGGCTGAGACAGAAGATGAATAAAACGTTAGAAGACCTCGGTCTGTCAGTCAGGACGTACAACGCAGTCAAGCGCTACGGAATCACCACGGTTGATGAGCTGTCAGAACGCATCGACGAGTTTTGCGGTCATTCTCCTAAGTTCGGAGCAGAAGCCAGAGAAGCTATTGAAAAGCTGGGATCAGCCCCAGTGCAGTCAACTGCACAAGTCCTCTCATCCGACTACACAAAGGCGGTCTCTTTACATCGCAAAATATGCGTGAGTGCAGAACTTGCTGAGCAGAATCTCTTTGAGATGTGCAAGGGGCTTTGTGAAATGCGGGACTATAAGCTATACCGGGAACTCGGATACAGCAGCTTCGAGGACTACTGTACTCAGGAGCTAAAAATATCGCTGCGTCAGGGGCAGAAATACGCTGCAATTGCTTCGCTTGAAACTATTGGAAACGCGAAGTCGACTTCGCATTTTGAAAAACTCGGAACTGAAAAGCTCTATCTTTTATCGAGGATTGAGGAAGACGCTCGCATTGAAATAATGGAAAAAACCGACCTCGAAAACACCTCCGTCCGTGAGCTGAAAGCTAAAATCGCAGAGCTTAAAAGGGACATTAAAACTCAGCAGGACAACTACTCTATGCACACCAAACGGCGCGAAGATGAAATAGCGAAGCTCCAGTCGCAGCTGGGCTCTATGACCGCCGACCGTGACCAGGAGAAGGAATGGCGTGAGGAGCTGGTGACGGAGAACGGCAAGCAGTCCGACCGCATCAGCGAGCTCATCGCTCAGTTGGACGAGCTGGAGACACGCCCGGTGGAGGTCGTCGCTAAACCTGACGAGGAGATCATCAAGGCACACCTCCGGGAGATAGACAGCTTGCAGCGTCAGCACAAGGAGGAGCTGGACGAGCTCCGGGACACCTACCAGAAGCAGATGAATGAGGGCATCGCCAAGGCAAGAAAAGAGGCTCAGGCGCCGGATATCGGCGAGCTGTGGCGGGCGCTGGACACGGCTCTGGACAACGCTATCGAGGCCATTGAGGACTTTTTTGACGACTACGACTCCCACCCGAAGATCAAGAACTACGCTAACGCACTGAAAAAGACCGCCCGGGACCTAAACACTATGGTCAATAATGTTCTCGCAGGAGAGGGCCCATGATCCCACAGCCTGAGCAGTGCCCGTACTGCGGCAGTATAGAAAACGACGGAGTCACCTGCAAATGGTGCTCAAATAAAATCAATATTACGGAGGAAAAGAATTATGAACACTATCAAGATCACTATCGAGGTATCACCCGAGACCGCAATGAAGGTCATAAGCCTTATTGCAAACGAGGACGGAGGAGCTGCAATGAAAGCCGTAAGTCTCATTACCAATGAGACAATGGGCGCTCCTCAGACACCGCCCGTACAGCAGTTCAGCGCTCCTGTGCAGACTGCACCGCAGACCTTTGCGCCTGCACCCGTACAGCAGTTCACAGCACCCGTACAGACCGCTCCTGCGCCTGCACCCGTACAGCAGTTCACAGCACCCGTACAGACCGCTCCTGCGCCTGCACCTGTTATCCCGAGCAATGCTCCTACATCTGCGCCTATGTACTCTATCGCGCAGCTTCAGACCGCTTGCGGCCCTCTTGCTGACTCAGGCAAGCTCCCCGAGCTCCAGAAGCTCATCGCTTCCTTCGGCGTCAATTCTCTCGTGGAACTCCCGCAGGCGCGTTACGGAGAGTTCGCGAACGGTCTGCGTGCCCTCGGAGGTGTACTGTAATGCCTGAGAAACACGCACTGCTGTCGGCAAGCTCGGCGGCGCGGTGGCTCAATTGCCCACCCTCCGCAAAGCTCAACGAAGGCTCGGACGAGGGAAGCAGCTATGCAGCCGAAGGAACACTGGCGCACTCGATGTGCGAGGTAAAGCTCAAGGGTTACGCTGCAGCGATACCCAAGAGAACGACAACTGCGAAGCTCAAAAAGCTCAAGAGCGACCCGCTTTATCAGTCCGAAATGGACGGCTACACCGAGGAGTACCTCGACTATGTCAAGAAAATCGCTCTCAGCTTCAGCGGGCCCGCTACAATACGTATCGAGGAGCAGGTCGATTTCTCCGCTTATGCTCCCGAGGCATTCGGAACGGCGGATTGCCTTGTCCTTTTCGGCGACGAGCTCCACGTTATTGATTTCAAGTATGGCAAGGGAATCAAGGTTGACGCCGAGGAGAACCCTCAGCTCAAACTTTACGCTCTTGGGGCGCTCAGCAAATTTGGCTTCATCTATAACATAAGCAAGATAGTGCTCCATATAGTGCAGCCCAGACTGGACAACTTCTCGATGTGGGAGACAAATGCGGCAGACCTCAGAACCTGGGGCGAGCTGATAAAACCGATAGCTCAGCTCGCATATAACGGAGAGGGAGAGTTCAGAAGCGGCGACCACTGCCGCTTTTGCAAAATTGCTTCGACCTGTAAGAAGCGCGCAGAAGCCAATCTCGCGCTTGCACAGTACGAATTCAGAAAGCCGCCCGAGATAAACACCGACGGCTCGCCTACGCTCTCAAACTGCGAGCTTGCGGAAGCTCTCACAAAGGGAGCTCAGCTGGTCGCGTGGTACGAAGACCTCAAGGAATGCGCCCTGGCTAAGCTCCTCGGCGGAGAAGAACTCCTCGGGTGGAAGGCTGTCGAGGGCAGAGGCACAAGAGCCTTTATCAATCCCGACGCCGTACCCGAACGCCTTATCTCTATCGGGCAGAGCGGCGACCTCGCTTATGAGCGCAAGGTACTCTCGCCTGCTGCACTCGAAAAACTTGTCGGTAAAGATGTTTTCAACAACAGCTTCGCCGACCTTGTCGAAAAATCAAAGGGCAAGCCGACACTCGCGCCTGCCTCAGATAAACGTGCTGCCTATGTTCAGGGAACTACAGCAGCGGAAGACTTTAAATAATAGGAGGATAAATCATGTCAAACACAATAGTCACAGGAGAGGTACGTCTCTCATACGTAAATGTATTCGAGCCGAGAGCAAACCAGAACGGTGGCGACCCGAAATTCCAGGTAACGGTGCTGCTCCCCAAAAGTGATACAGTCACAAAGGCGGCTATCGACAGAGAGATCCAGGCGGAGCTTCAGAACGGCGTAGCAACTAAGTTCGGCGGACAGATGCCTGCTATGCCTGCAATTCCCATTCACGACGGCGACGGCGTCCGTCCTAACGGTGAGCCATTCGGCGAGGAGTGCCGTGGATGCTGGGTATTCACCGCATCCTCGAAGCAGCGCCCCGAGGTCGTAGACGAGAACCTCCAGCCGATCATCTCCCCTACAGCAGTCTACAGCGGCTGCTATGGCAGAGTCTCTATCAGATTCTTCGCGTACAATCAGGCAGGCAAGAAGGGTATCGGCTGCGGTCTGGGCAATGTTCAGAAGCTCCGTGACGGCGAGCCTCTCGGCGGCGGTTCTACAGCTCTTCAGGACTTCGGTGCTCCCGCAGCTGCTCCTCAGCCCGCTGCTTATCAGCAGCCTCAGTATGCAGCTCCTATGCAGCCTACGGCTTACCCTCAGCAGCAGTATGCGGCACAGCCTCAGCCTGCTGCTTATCAGCAGCCCCAGTATGCGGCTCCTGTACAGCAGGCAGCGGCTTATCCTCAGCAGCAGTACGGAGCTCCCACCTGGGAGCCTCAGGCTCAGCCTGCACCTGCCCAGCCTTATAACAACGGCGTAATACCTTTCTGACATGAAAAACCTATCTATAGATATCGAGACTTATTCCGATATCGACCTCAAGAAAGCGGGACTGTACAAATATGTGCAGTCCCCACAATTTCAGATTATCCTTTTCGCCTATCGCTGCGATGACGATCCCGTTCAGGTAGTCGATCTCGTGCAGGGCGAGCGAATCCCCTTTGAGATACAGCTTGCAATGATGAACTCTAAGGTAATCAAGCGGGCGTATAATGCGGCTTTCGAGTGGTATTGCCTGTCAAAGTACCTGCAGCTCAAGCCCGAGACACAAATAGCCTGGCTGGGTCAGTGGAGATGTACTATGCTCCACGGGCTCTATCTTGGATATCCAAGCGGACTTGCTTCCATAGGTGAGGCTCTGAAGCTCCCGCAGGACAAAAAGAAGATGGGCGTCGGTCAAGCTCTCATACGCTATTTCTGCAAGCCTTGCAAGCCTACTAAGGCAAACGGCAGCAGAACACGTAATCTGCCGAAGCACGAGCCTGAGAAGTGGGAGCTGTTTAAGGAATACTGCAAGCAGGACGTCTACTCGGAGAACAGTATATGGCGTATGCTCTCTGTCTTCCCAGTCAGCGATGACGTACAGAAGCAGTGGGAGCTTGATATGCGCATCAACGCCAACGGAGTTAACCTCGACAGAGAACTCATCGACGGTGCTCTGCACTGCAACGCGCTCATTACCGACGAGCTAATGAACGAGGCGACTCAGCTTACAGGGCTCAGGAATCCGAAGTCAGTCGCTCAGCTCAAGAAGTGGCTCACTGAGGAGCTGTCCGAGGACGTTAACACTCTCAGCAAGACCAAGGTTGCAGAATTACTTAATCGCGACCTGCCGAGCTCCAATGTCGGGCGTGTGCTTGAGATAAGGCAGGAGCTCGGGAAGTCGTCCGTAAGCAAGTATGAGGCTATGGAGACTTGTATATGCAGCGACGGTAGGGCGCGAGGACTCCTCCAGTTCTACGGCGGCAACCGCACGGGACGGTGGGCGGGACGGCTCATTCAGGTGCAGAATCTTCCCAGGAACTACATTGAATCACTCGATACCGCCCGCGAGCTCGTCCGCAAGAAAAATGCCGAGGCAATAAGGCTTCTTTACGGCAATATACCCGATACCCTTTCTCAGCTCATCAGAACGGCGTTCATCCCCTCCGAGGGTAATAAGTTTGTCGTAGCGGACTTCTCCGCCATCGAGGCGCGTGTCATCGCGTGGCTCGCAGGTGAGCGGTGGCGGCTTGACGTCTTCAATACACACGGCAAGATCTACGAGGCTTCTGCATCCAGTATGTTCGGTGTACCGATAGAGCTCATCAAGAAAGGTAATCCCGAGTACGCACTCAGAGCAAAAGGTAAGGTCGCCGAGCTGGCTCTCGGCTATCAAGGCAGTGCCGGGGCTCTCATCAATATGGGTGCGCTTGATATGGGACTCTCCGAGGAGGAGCTTCCCGATATCGTACAGCGTTGGCGGAAAGCAAATCCGCGCATCAAGGATCTATGGTACGCCTGCGAGAATGCTGCACTTGAAGTAATGACATCGGGCCGGCGAACGGGGATAAACCAGAACATCATTTTTGCGAGAGAGTATGACCTCAACTCGGGGCTCGACTTCTTTACTGTTCAGCTCCCGAGCGGACGGAAGCTCTACTACCCTCACCCGTTCCTCGCGGAGAACGACTTCGGAAAGCAGGCACTGCATTATTACGGGGTCAATCAGAAAACAGGTAAATGGGGCGTTATCGCTACATACGGTGGCAAGCTCACAGAGAATATAGTACAGGCCGTAGCAAGGGACTGCCTCGCTGTTACACTCGAACGGCTCGACGCTGCGGGACTCCAGGTCGTGATGCACATACACGACGAAGCAGTTATTGACTGCCCGAAAGACAAGATATCAGTCGAAAAGGCTTGTGAGCTCATGGGTCAGCCGATATCGTGGGCTGAGGGTCTGCCGCTCAAGGCAGCGGGATTTGAAAGCGAGTATTATATGAAAGACTAAATCACTCGGAGGCGCAATATGCAGTATGATAGAAAAATCACCATAACTACAGGAGAAAGCCGTAAAGCAACCATCTGGAAACCGCAGGCACTCCTTTGGTCGGAATTCGTTGCAAGACTCGGCTCGCCTGTCAGGAGCACAGAATCACTCAAGCAATACCTCTCATTCCCGAAGGCGAAGCAGGACGAGCTTAAAGACGTCGGCGGCTTCGTAGGCGGTACATTCAACGGCGACAAGCGTAAGGCTGACAAGGTCGCCGCCCGCGACCTCGTAACTCTCGATATGGACAGTATCCCTCACGAAGGTACTGCTGCCGTCCTCCAGAGATTATCCGCACTCGGGTGCGCTTACTGTGTTTACTCTACGAGGAAGCACGAGCCCGCGAGGCCGAGGCTCAGAGCTGTGTTCCCGCTGGACAGGAGCTGCACACCCGATGAATACGAACCTATCGCGAGGAAGCTCGCGCAGCTCATAGGTATCGAGTTCTGCGACCCCACAACGTTCCAGGCTTCTCGTCTGATGTACTTCCCCTCGATTTCAAGCGATAGTCAGTACGTCTATGTATATGATGACAAGCCTTTCCTGTCCGCAGACGGTATGCTCGGGCTCTACGGTGACTGGCGCAACGTTGCGGAATGGGCAGACGTACCGAACGCTCCGCAGATAAGGAAGAAGATGGCAGCCAAGCAGGGCGACCCTACAGAAAAGTCGGGTATCGTCGGCGCATTCTGCCGTATCTACAACATCTATGAAGCTATGGAGAAATTTCTCCCCGGCGTATACACCGAGACAGCACAGGACGACCGCTACACATTCGCGGGCGGATCGACCACAGGCGGCGCGGTCGTTTACGACGACGGCAAGTTTCTCTACAGTAATCACGCTACTGATCCGGCGGGCGGTAAGCTCTGCAATGCTTTCGACCTCGTCCGCTATCACAAGTTCAGCGACGCCGACATTGACGCCAAAGAGGGTACTCCAACGGTTAAGCTGCCGAGCTACTCGGCGATGTGTGAGCTCGCAGCTGCCGACAGTGCCGTAACGACATTACTCACTCGGGAGCGCAGAGATAAGGCGGCAGCCGAATTCTCGGTAGCTCTGCCCGCAGCAACAGAACAGTCAGCAGCTCCTGCCGCTCCCGCAGAGGAGAACTGGGAAGCAAAGCTCTCGGTAAGCTCTACGGGTCAGCTCCGCTCAACAATAGACAACGTACTTATCATCCTCGAGAACGACCCGCTTCTGAAGATGCGCTTCGCGTTCGACGAATTCTCGAACCGCGTGCTTATAAAGGGCGCAGTTCCGTGGAATGCTTCCCTGAAGCTCCGCGACTGGACGGATAATGACGACGCAGGAATGAGGCATTATCTCGAAAGAGCCTACGGAATAACGGGCGTAAACAAAATCATGGACGCTTGTTCTCTTTGCTGTAGGCGGCATTCTTTCAATGCCGTGCAGGACTGGCTCAGATCTCTCCCACCGTGGGACAGTATACCAAGGCTCGATACTATATTTATTGACTACCTGGGCGCGGTCGATACGCCCTACACAAGAGCAGTCGCAAGGAAGTCATTCGTGGCCGCGGTTGCCAGAGCTATGCAGCCAGGCATCAAGTATGACACAATGCCGATTCTTTCGGGCCCGCAGGGCATAGGTAAATCGACACTGCTCAAGATAATGGCGGGCAACTGGTTCAACGACAGCCTCGACAGCTTCGACGGTAAGGAAGCCTGCGAAATGATACAGGGCAGCTGGATCATAGAGCTCGGTGAGCTCAACGGCCTCAGTAAGTCCGAGAGCGGCCAGGTCAAGCAGTTCTTAAGCAAGGCAGATGATATTTATAGAGAACCATACGGCAGGCGCACAGGACGTTATCCGAGGCGCTGCGTGTTCTTCGGCACCTCTAATGAGAAAGAGTACCTCAAGGACAGCACCGGCGGTCGTCGCTTCTGGCCGTTAGACTGTATGGCCAAAGCTCCTACAAAATCTGTGTTCACAGAGCTTGAGCTCGAAGCACCTCAGATCTGGGCGGAAGCCTATGTCAGATGGCAGGTCGGAGAAAAGCTCTACCTTGAGGGCGCAGCTGCGGCCGCTGCCTTAGTGGAGCAGGAGTCCCACAGAGAAGCAAATGCAAAGGAAGGTATCGTCCGCGAATTCATTGAAAGGAAGATACCTGCGGACTGGAGTAAAAGGACTCTGCAGCAAAGAAGATCCTACTGGTCCGACGAGTTTGGCCGCAAAAACGATAGTACTCTCGATCTTGTGGAGCGTACAAGAGTATGTGCCCTTGAGATATGGGCTGAGTGCTTCGGCGGCGACGTGAGGTATATGAAGAAATCAGACTCCAGAGAGATCAACGACATACTGTCGAGAATGGAGGGGTGGAAAAGAGCCGAGAAGACACAATGGTTTAGTGGCTACGGAGCTCAGAGAGGTTACGAAAAGGCCTAACATTTTACTCTAACATTCTCAAAAAAGCCGCGGAGAATGTTAGGTTTTTACTAAAAATGCTAACATTCGGAATGTTAGGAATGTTAGGTCTTTGTTAGGGCGCAAAGTTAAGAATATCGGGTTATACGGCATAATCTAACATTCTAACATTCTTCTATATATAAGTATTAAAAGATAGATATTATAAGGGTATTACACCCGCATACACGTTATAATTTGATAATAACATACGCGCGCGTGCGCGGGCGAGGAGACTGAAAATGGAAAGTGAAAAAGATACCGAGGCTTACCTCAGAGATGAGATAAAGAAACTGGGAGGAAAAGCATACAAGTTTGTGTCGCCAGGACAGACAGGTGTGCCGGACAGGCTTTGCATTCTCCCAGGAGGGAAAGTATTCTTTGTAGAGGCGAAATCCGAGGGGAAGAAAAGCACGGGCAAGCAGCGACAGCAGCAGGAGCGGCTGAGAGCCCTCGGTTGCACCGTCTACGCAGACATAGATACAAAGGCTAAGGTCAGGGAGGTGATAAGCAATGAAGTTCAAGCCGCACGGCTATCAGGAGTATTGTATCAGCAGGATAGTCACTGACCCCGCGGTAGGGCTTCTCCTGGATATGGGCTTGGGCAAGACTGTCATAACGCTGACCGCCATCAACGAGCTGAAGTACAACAGATTTCTCGTGAACCGTGTATTGGTGATAGCGCCGAAAAAGGTAGCAGAGGCAACGTGGAGCAGCGAGGCTCAGAAGTGGGATCACCTTAAGCACCTGAGGATCTCCAAGGTTCTCGGCACCGCTGCGCAGAGAATCAGAGCTGTGAACACTCCTGCGGACATCTACGTCATCAACCGCGAGAACGTACAGTGGCTTGTGGATCACTACAGAAACGACTGGAAATTCGATATGGTCGTCGCCGATGAGCTGAGCAGCTTCAAGAACCCGCAGGCTAAGAGGTTCAAGTGTCTGACGTGGGTCAGACCTCACATCAGCAAGTTCGTAGGGCTCACCGGCACACCGGCACCGAATGGCCTTATGGATCTATGGGCGCAGATATATCTGCTTGACAGCGGGGAACGCCTCGGCAAGAGTATCACAGCATATCGCAGGGCGTACTTCAGCGAGAACACCCACGGCGGCAACTTCTCTACATTCGAGGAACGCCCAGGAGCTGAGGAGCTCATCAGGCAGAAAATCTCTGATATATGCGTGAGCATGAAGGCGAGTGACTATATCGAGCTCCCCGAGAGGCAGGATATTGAAGTCCCTGTCGAGCTGGATCCGAAAGCGCGGAAGCTGTACGACAAGTTTGAGCACGATATGTTCCTCCAGGTTGACGAGGACGTACTTGATGCAGGGACGGCTGCCGTGCTTACAAACAAGCTCCTGCAAATGGCAGGCGGAGCTGCATACTCTCCCGACGGTAAGGTAGTCGACGTCCACACCTGCAAGACCGAAGCGTTCATGGAGCTCATCGAAGCAGCACAAGGACGCCCTGTATTGGCCTTTTACAATTTCAGGCACGAGCTGCAAAGGCTGTCAGAGCTGCTGCATAAGGCAAGGCTGAACTACGGCGAGCTGAAAACTGCCGAGGATATCGACCGCTGGAACCGTCGCGAGCTGAACGTTCTGCTTGCGCACCCTGCGTCGGCTGCCTACGGGCTTAATCTTCAGGCAGGCGGCAGCCATATTATCTGGTTCGGGCTGAACTGGTCTCTGGAGCTGTATCAGCAGGCAAACGCAAGACTGTACAGGCAGGGGCAGCAGAACCGGGTAATAATACATCACCTTATCGTCAAGAATAGCGCCGACGAAATGGTAATGGCATCCCTTCAGGATAAGGACGCGACGCAGGAGAGCCTGCTTGCGGCGCTTAAAGCAAGAATCAAGGGGGCAAAGAGTAAATGCTGATAGAAATGAAAAGACCAGAAGACTGCGAGGTCGCCATAGACCCCGACCGCTTTTTTCACAGTGGGAATAACACTGTCGGAAGATTCAGGAAGATAGCCGAGCTCGCAGCCGCGTCGGATCTGTTGTATGGCACGAATTGTGTCGAGGAGTGGCTATCAACGGTCGAAACACACATTGGAATCCACGAGAACGACATCGGTTTTTACGAACAAAAGCGCAAGGAGTGCCTCGCAGCTGGGTATAAAAGAGAGGCGAAAGGAACTCTGAACGCTATAGCTCGTGAAAAATCAAAACTTAGAAAGTACACGCAATACAAGGAAATACTGGAGGAGGCAAGCAATGGCTGAATACAATTTCTGGGATGACCGTACATGGTATGACAAACCCTGTCCCTATACAATGAATAATTGTTATAACTTCGATGATAATGGATACTGTCGCTGTTCCGAATGCGAAATAGAGAGAGAATACTCTGAGCATCTGAAAAAGGAGGAAGGCCGTGAAAACAGTTGAAGATATTTACAAGGAGATAGGTATTCCGTGCTATTACTGCAAATATGCTTTTTCACCCGAATGCAACGGAAACTGTATTAACCCGCTGTTATGCTATATGTGTGATATTGCGGACGATATGGTTCTGAAAGGAGAGTATTATGGATGACATACTCAGAGAAGCAGCTGAGACTATCAGGCGCTTAGGAACAGCAGCTGAGGATTGCATCAGCTGTGCTCATAGCAGCGAGGGTGGACGCAGCACTGATGGCTGCCGGTACAGATGGAAGTACGCTGACAGAGCAGAGAAGAAGACTGAGCACGGTCCTAAGAGCCGCGAACAGATTTGCTCTCAGCAGATCCACTGCCTGAGCTGTCCCTTGTCCGTGATGCGGACAGGCAGGGATTGCCGGGAGCTGAGTTTGCAGGAGATCAGAGAGATAATGGAGGAGGTAAGGAAAGATGCCTGTGATGATAAACGGTAAGTACTATTCGGAGACCGAGACGAAAGCATACATAGGAGAGCTTCGCCAGCTGCTTCGTGAGGTTCAGCCTGTACTGAGGAGAGCGTTCTTCGCTCACCACAGTGATACAAGCAAGGCGGACGAGCTTTATGACAGGATCCGTGCTGAGGTGGGGGGATACAGAGAATGTATAAGCTCTATGCAGTGCGGAACAAACAGACGGGGAAGCTGATACGCTCCAGGCATACCGCCGAGATCTTTCTCTTCCTCAGTCCGGTCAGAGCATGGGAGTTCATAGTTCACGGAAGGTTCGTTGACTGCGAACCGGTAAGATTCAGGAGATGAAAATATGACAGTAAAAGAAATGGAGCTCAGACGCTGGCTCAACTCAGCATTTTATGCAGACAAAAAAATAAAGGCTCTTGATATTCTCGTGCAGAGGCACAGGGAGCGTGCGCAGGGGCTCTCTATCAACTGGGAGGGCACTGACACCGGCAAGACTGACGGCGGCAAAAACAGTACGGAAAACGCTCTCCTGAAACTTGCAGAGCTTGAGGAGAAAGTGGAACGGCAGAGAGCCGAAGCCGTTGACGCGGTCGAGAGGATCCAGAACACTATCTCGCTGTTGAATGATTTTGACCTGGAATCTGTGTTGATTCATCGCTATCTGCTCTTTGAGACGATAGAGGAAACGGCGGAATCTATGCACTATGCGCCGAGGACGGTGAGGAAGAAGCAGAAGCAGGCAATTGAAAAACTGTGCCCTCTCGTGCCTTGTAATGCCTCTTTTAATGTGGTATAGTGATAGTATGAAAGCAGGCGGAAAGAAGAGCGTGACTTTCCTGCGCCGGGTTCTCCATATGGTTCACGGTGTCTCTCCGGCGCAGTCGCTCCGCCTTCGCTTTCTTCCCCTGAAAAGAGTTGACCACACACACCAGAAGCCGTTCCGGATTACCGGAGCGGTTTTCTGTTACAGAAAGGACGGTGTTACCGTGAATGCGAGACAGAAGAAATTCGCCGAGTTTTACGCTCAGAGCGGTAATGCCGCCTGGAGCGCAGTACAGGCAGGATACTCTCAGAAGTTCGCAGGACAGAATGCGGGCAAGTTACTAAAAAATACTAAAATAGCCGAATATATCCGCGAACTGACCGAAAAGGCGCAGGACGAGAGGATCTTGACTGCGAAAGAACGCAGAGCGATGCTTTCGGACATTGCAAAAGGCACTGCTGCAACACAGGACAGGCTGAGAGCTATCGACATTCTCAACAAGATGACCGGCGAGTACGTTACGAAGATCGAAGGCAGCATCTCTGCCGATGTCAACGATCCTTTCAAGGGACTGACTACCGAGGAGCTGAGGAAGCTTGCTGAAGGAGAATGACAACAGACTGATCAGGCTCGGCGCCCGCATCGAACTGGCACGGCGCAGTTTCTTCGACTACTGCCGGCTGAAAGCTCCTGACTTCTACAAGCCGGAGCGTGGCTTCCTTGTCACGCTCTGCAACGAGTTCCAGAGCTTCCTTGAATCCGATGACAAGGCCATGATCGTTAATCTGCCGCCACGCCACGGCAAGTCGAGAACAGCCTGCTGTTTTGCTGAGTGGTATCTTGGACAGGATCCTACACGGAAGATCATGATCGGCTCCTACAACGAGACGCTGTCAACTATGTTCTCAAAGAACGTCAGGAACACTATCTCTGAGATCAAGGCTGACAAGTACAAGGCTGTGTTTTCAGACGTTTTCCCGAAGGTCCGCATTAAGCCCGGTGACGGAGCTATGAATCTGTGGTCCCTGGAAGGCGGCTACAACAACTACCTTGCGACTTCTCCGACAGGTACAGCTACCGGCTTCGGCTGTACTCTGATGATCATTGATGACCTTATCAAGAACGCTGAGGAAGCGAACAACGAGGCAGTCAAGCAGAAGCACTGGGAGTGGTTCGCAAACACCATGCTCAGCCGACGCGAGGAAGGCGCTAAGGTCATAATCATTATGACGCGCTGGGCAACTGATGATCTGGCAGGCCGTTATCTTGAATTCTGTAAGACAGAGAATATCCCTCACAGGCATATCTGCATGAAGGCCTACGATAAGGACACCGGCGAGATGCTTTGTCCCGATATCCTCAGCTATGACAGCTATCAGGCCACGATCAGAGCCATGGGTGCAGACATCGCAAGTGCGAACTATCAGCAGGAGCCTATTGATATCAAGGGCAGGCTGTACACGTCGTTCAGGACATACACAGAACAGCCTCCGTTTTTCGAGGGCATCTACAGCTACACTGATACGGCAGATGACGGCAGCGACTGGCTGTGTTCAATCATCTGGGGAGTGTATCAGCGTGAGGCCTACGTCCTTGATGTGTACTTCACAAAGGCACCTATGGAAGTCACTGAGCCGGAGACAGCCCGCCGCCACAAGGAGCGTTCAGTGAACAACGCCCGGATAGAATCCAACAACGGCGGCAAGGGCTTTGCAAGAAACGTCAAGCGCATCTCAGAGGAAGAGCTTCACAACTGGCTGACGGTCTGGAGCTGGTTCCATCAGAGTGCGAACAAGAAAGCAAGGATCATCACCTATGCAACGTGGGTGATGCAGCATATATATTTTCCCGTGAACTGGCGCGACCGCTTCCCGGAGTACTACGACGCGATGATATCATATCAGCGTGAGGGGAAGAACGCGCATGATGATGCTCCCGATGCAACAACGGGAGTGGCAGAGACCATGCAGATGTTAGGAGGATAATATGGGACTTGGAAAGTGGGCGAAAAGGAAAATGCAGACATGGCTCGAGATAATACCGCCGCCTATCGAGCAGGCGATAGTAATACAGCGAGAGCATACAAGAGAGCTGGAGGTCCTGCGGTCTCAGCTCTGGTACCAGGGCGATGTGAACGAGCTCTTTCAGTTCTTCCATCAGACCGAGACAAACACCGGAGGCTTCTGGAGCACTTTGCCGGCGAACAGCAAGATCAGGAAGATACACAGCGGACTCCCTGCTGTAATGGCCGACACTATGTCTTACATAGTGAAGTCTGATATGGACGACATTGAAGCGCCGGCAGAGTGGGACGAGGTCGCTGAAAGCATAGACTTCTCTCAGCTGGTCGGACAGGCTGTCACAGACACGCTCGTCAGCGGTGACGGTGCGTTCAAGATCTCGATAGACACTGACCTTTCACCTTATCCGATCGTTGAGTTCATCAGCGGTGACAGAGTAGACATAGAACAGAAGAGGGGCATAGTCGAGGCTGTGACCTTCCGCACGCAGTACAATGTCAGATCGATGCGGTATGAGCTCCATGAAAGATATACCAAGGGCAGAATAGAGACAGTACTGTTCGACAGCAGCGGAAGTGCAAGGCCGCTTTCGACAATACCGGAGCTTGCAGATATAGAGCCTGTTGTAGAGTTCCCCGGTGACTTCATCATGGCGCTGCCGCTGAAATTCTACAGCGACAAGAAATACAGAGGCCGCGGCAAGAGCGTATTCAGCGGTGGCAAGTCACAGTGCTTCGATGCGCTCGACGAGGTAATATCACAGTGGCTCGATGCTATCCGTGCCGGACGTGTCATCAAGTACATACCGCTGAACCTGATCCCCCGCGATCCTGAGAACGGCTCGCTCCAGGACGTCAGCAGCTTCGGAGCCGAGGTCATCAAGATCAACGGCACCATGAGCGAACGCGAGGGCGACAAGGTCGAGATGGTACAGCCGGACATCAAGTATGACGCTTTCGTCAGCACCTACACACAGGCGCTGCTGATGTGCTTACAGGGCTTCATCTCTCCGGCAACTCTTGGCATCGATGTCGGCAAGATGTCCTCAGGCGAGGCACAGCGCGAGAAGAAAGACGTCACGGGCGATACCCGCAACACGATAACCGCGGTTCTGGAGAAGGCTCTCCCGCAGCTGATAAACATTATCCTGAAAACATACGACAATATGCTCGGCGCAGCTCCTGAGGAACATGATGTCTTCGTCAGCTTCGGCGAGTACGGCGCTCCGGACTTTGACAGCCGTGTTGAGACAGTCGGCAAGGCTGCGACCTACGGTGTTATGTCAACGGAGACACAGGTCGATGAACTGTGGGGAAGCTCCAAGGACGATGAATGGAAGACTGCAGAGGTCAGCCGCATCAAGTCAGAGAAGGGGCTGCTCACAGCTGACGAGCCCTCTGTCGGTGATATGTAATGCTTGGTATCAGCGGCATAGTCCGCATATTCGAGGAGATAGAACAGCGGCTTGTGAAGTCACTAAAACGTAACCTCGGACGGCATAAGGAAGAAGAGGAGCAGGAAGGCTTCAACTGGTCTGCATGGCAGGCAGAGAAACTCAGAGCGCTGGAGAAGTTCCGCAGAGAGAATGCTGCGATCATGCAGGAGTACACCAAGCAGATAGACACCGAGATGCGGCAGATCATGCAGGAGCAGTTTGACGAGGGCATGAACGGTGTTGATATTCCGTCGGCTGAGCCTGTCCCGGACGTGCCGGCTGAGATCAGACCGGAGCCTCAGTTCTTCGGAGTGGACACCACCAAGGTGAACAAGCTCATCGAAGACATCACCTATCTGGAGAAGAACGCCGAGACCGCAGCACTCAGGCTCACAGACGACGTCTACCGTCAGACTGTGAACCGCGTACAGCTTGCCATGGGTACCGGCTCTATGACGTTACAGCAGGCGATCGATACGGCTGTGAAGGACTTCCTCGACAATGGCGTTAACTGCATCGTCTACCGGGACGGACGGCGTGTGAACATCGCAGACTACGTCCGTATGGCTCTCCGCACTACGGCTACCAGAGCAGCGCTGCAAGGCAAGTCCGCCAAGTTCAAGGCTCTCGGCTATGACACAGTACAGGTCAGCAGCTACAGTATGTGCAGCAAGACCTGTGAGCCGTGGCAGGGCAGGATCTACATCGAGGACACGTTCAGCTTCTGGGACGGCGAAGTCATGGAGCAGGGCGGAATCCTGTGGGGCAAGTCTAACTACTGCGGCAAATGGTTTCCTCTGCTGAGCAGTGCAATTGAAAAGGGGCTGTTCCATCCCAATTGCCGCCATAGCATAAGCCTGTGGCGTGACGGTGATCCGCTCCCCGAAAGCGTGGACAACTCCGACAGCGAGCGCCGATACAAGCTGGAACAGAAGCAGAGAGCGCTGGAACGTGAGATACGCAGGGCAAAGCGGAAGGTCGAGGGCTTCACGGATCCGGAGAACGTCCGGAAGGCAAAGGCTGAGCTCAGACAGGCTCAGAAAGAGCTGAAAGACTTCATCGACAAGGTCAATGCTGACGAGGGCGAGACCGTTCTCAGGCGTGACGATGGCAAGGAGAAGGTCTACGAGGGCGAGGTAAAGCCTGAGTACAAGACCGAGCCGCTTGTAAGCGACGCTCCTGTCCCGGAGGGCAAGGCTGTTGAGGTTACAGTCAGTGAGCCTGAGAAGGCGGAGGGGGCTTATACTGAGGAGAGAATTCCTGAGAACTATATTGACAAATATCCAAATTCTGATATAATAGAGACAGGAAATAAAAATCCGGAGATACCAGAAGAAATAATCAACGATGTCAACGAGGCTGTTGATAAAGTTGCAGAGGATTTCCCAATTATCAGAGAGCAGGTTGAACCTATCGAGTTTGCTGATACAAGCCCTGATCTTGGCGAGAATGGTTTAATACCCGGCAAGGCAATAAACGTTATTAGGCTCTCTGATGATTATTGCTCAGATTATAATAAACTTCGCCAAAAGCTTGCAGAGGATTTTGAAAGTCATTTCAGCTATGAGGCTGATAATGCTGGTAGTCTTGCTTGTCACGAACTCGGACACGCACTTCATAAAATTCTTGCCATGAAACGGTTAGGAATTCAATACGGTGAAGACATGGATCCACTAAAGGATTACTTATTCGGTCTTGAGTGTGATAAAATAATGTCTGAAGTATTTGTACAATCATTCGATGAGAGTTTTACTTCAGCAGAAGCCATATATGCTGAATGTGAAAAGCAATTAGGTAGTATGACACGAAAACCATATGAAATTATAGCTCAAGGAATTGGCAATTATTATTTTGGTGTTACAAAAATGCCAATTTCTAAAGCTATATTTGATTATTTTAAGAGGGAGTTGGGATAAATGTACGAGGCTAATGATCGTTTTTCTTATGCAGAAGGTTGTTGGGTATTTCCTAAAGGTTTTGTTGAAGCAAGAGGTTTTACTGATTGCGATGTGCATTCAGAAAAAGATTATGACATATGCTTCAAACCTGATGTGCCGAACAATATTAAGCAGCGTTTTATCAAGGAGTACGCTGAATATCACAAAGAGTATATGAATAAATTTTTAGGGAAAACCGCCCTCGACTGAGAGCGGTTTTCTTATACCCATTTGAAGGAGGTGAGGGGGATGGACGAGAAAGCACTGAAAATAGTCAGAGATTATATATTTTCACATCTCGACAAGACGGATACTGTTCCGCCTTTTGATGTCTATATGGTCTGGAAGTGCAAAGCCTTGCAGAACTGGAAGTATCTTATCTCCAGTACACTGTGCGACGGTATGTACTATGAGCTGACATACAACGGCGACAAGAAGGAATGGTATCTCGACGCTTACAAGAAGTTCGAGAATGTTGTCATAAAGGAAGGTGAGTAAAATGAATTTCGGACAGGCGATTGACGCAATAAAAAGAGGTCACAAAGCAGCTCGTGAGGGTTGGAACGGTAAGAACCAGTACATTGAGCTTGCTTCAAATATCAGCTATATCAACGCTGACGGCTATGCCGTGAACGCAGAGCATGAAGCTATCGGCAATAAGGCTATCGCTTTTGTTGGTACTTCTGGTGTGCAGCTCGGTTGGCTCGCCTCGCAGGCGGATATGCTTGCAGAGGACTGGAAGATAGTATAATCGGAGGTTTATATGTACACAAGACGAGAATTTAACGAAAAGGAAATTGCGTTAAGTGCAGAGATAAGAGCAGGGCTTATCGCTGTAGAAGAGCTGCTCGGTAAATTACCGAATGGTCGTGAAAAGAGCATCGCCCTGACACACATCGAAGACGCTATGCTCCACTCAAATCTCGCTATTACAGAAAGCGGCTTATCCGCTGAATAACGCTTACAAGCATTTGCGACCGACACCAATGTCGGCGGCAAGTGCTATTTTTATATCCCAATGAAAGTGAGGTAAACTATGGAAACAGAGAACACCACTCCTACAGAGGAGAAGGACAAGAAGACCGAAGCTGAGAAGCCTGCTGAAAAGGCAGGGGAGAAAGCTGAGGAGCCCAAGGCTGAAACAGCCGCAGAAACGCCCTCAGAAGCCACGGAGACACAGGGAGAGAAAACTACACCTGAGACCACCGAGAATGCTGCTGAGAGCGAACCTGAGCAGCCTGAGAGTACACCTGAGACAGCTCCCGATGTTGACTATAAAGCCGAGAATGAACAGCTCAAAGCTGAGAACACCAGGCTGAAAGCTCAGCTGGAAGCTCACAATGCAGGCTTCAAGGGAGAGTACATTGAGGACGCTGTGCTCATCGCCGAGAATGCCGCTAACCGTGACGGTATCACTATCACCGAGGCTTTGCAGGCAGTTGCAAAGAAGTACCCTGAGTGGAAGCATACCGCCAGAGACACAGGCAAGACCGGTTTCAAGGTGGGAGCTGAGGCTCCCAGGGAAGACACCGCTGCGGAAGATGCCAGCCTCGACGAGGCATTCGGTATCCGCCGCAAAAAGTAAGAAAGGACTGATAATATGCCTAACACAATCAACTACGTTACCAAGTTCGAGACTAAGCTGAGAGAACTCTACGGTCAGGAGCTTACCTCGGACGCACTCTACCACTCTAACACCGACATCAAGGTGACAGGTGCGAAGAACATCAAGATCCCCAAGCTCTCAGTATCAGGTTATAAGGACCACAGCAGAAGCTCTCTCAGCTTCAACACCGGCTCTTATTCCAACGACTTTGAGGACAAGACACTCGACCACGACCGTGACATCGAGTTCGGTGTGGATCCTATGGACGTTGACGAGACAAACACTACCCTCTCGGTTGCTAACATCCACAGCCGCTTCGAGAAGACACAGGCTATTCCCGAGCTTGACTGCTACACCTACTCCAAGCTTTACAGCGAGTTCACAAGGATCGGCGGTACAGTCAAGACTACAACTCTGACTGCTGCGAATGTCCTCAGCGACTTCGACGACAACCTGGTAGCTCTGGAAGACGCAGGCGTACCTCTCGACAGAGTTATCCTGTACTGCACAGCCGCTTACAAGAAACTCCTGAAGGAGGCTTCGGATATCCAGCGTACATGGAATGTCAACAGCAATAACGGAGCGCTCAACAGAACAGTTCACACTCTCGACGATATCACCAAGATCGTGACAGTTCCTTCGGCACGTCTCAAGACTAAGTTCGATTTCACCGACGGCTGTGTTCCTGCCACCGGTACCGTTGCTGCAAAGAATATCCAGTACATTCTCATCGACCCCGAGTGTCAGGTAAGCCGTGTGAAGTACAGCTACATCCACTTTTTTACTCCCGGTACAGACAGCCGCACTGCCGACAAGTACCTGTATCAGAACAGACGCTACAACGGCACGTTTGCTATTGACCACCTGATGACACAGGGCTGCATCATCCATGCGGACGCATAAGGAGGGATACAGATGAAAGCGATCAAGGACAACAAGGTCTACACTGTAGACGAGACCACCAAGGCTTCATATCTTGCAGCAGGCTTCGATATCATCGGGGATGACGGCAAGGTCATTGAGCGCTCACCTTCGAGCACCGTCAGCCGCAGGGAGTACGACGAGCTTCTCGCCAAGTACGCTGCTCTTTCCGCTGAAAAGCCGGAGGAAGAGTCGGTTGCCGATCAGCCTAAGAAGAAGGGAAAGTCAGGCGGTGAGCCTGATGTATCTGAATCCTGAGGAGTACAGCGGAAACATTCCGGCAGAGGAACTGGCGGAACGACTGAAAAGAGCCAGCCGGGACATTGACAGCCTGACGTTCAACAGGATCGTCGAGAAGGGCTTTGAGAATCTTACAGAGTTTCAGCAGGAGCTTATAAAAGAGGCGGTAAAACTTCATGCAGACTTCTGCTATGAAAATGCGGAGCTGCTTGAAAGTCCTCTTGCTTCGTATGCCATTAACGGCGTGAGCATGAGCTTTGACAAGTCGAAGACAGTCACGGCGGAGGGCGTAACTACATCGAGCGAGGTCTCCGGTCGGCTTATGCAGACGGGGCTTTGCTACAGGGGGCTGATGTGAATGAAATATCCTCAGCTCGTACCGGACAGAGTGTGTACAACTCCCATAACAGTGTACAGGGAGGGTGGTCTCAACAGGGACGGCTCTCCCAAACTCACTGTTATATTCGAGGGCAAATGCAACTACTCCGAGAAGGTAAAGCAGCGGATAACCGCAGACAAGCAGCTGATCACGCTTAATGCGGAAGCACTTTTCAACGGTGACATCGCACCTGATGTTGATAACATCGAGGGAGACGTCAACGTGCTCAGCGGGATCCGCAGACACATCTATGCAAGCCAGAAGTGCCGCAATCCGGACGGGACAGTGAACTATACCAGACTGGAGCTGATCTGATGAAGATATCCATTAAGCTGGATCATGCACGGATCCGGCAGATAGAGCAGGCAGCTCTTGCAGCAGCTTCCGAGACGCTTGAAGTGCTGTACACAGACTTGGTATCATCGCAGACAATGCCGTTTGATACCGGTGATATGCAGAACAATCAGACGTTCGTCGAAAGCACTGAGACAGGAGCCGTCCTCATTACAGGTTCGCCGCAGGCAAGGCGCCTGTACTATCACCCGGAATACAACTTCCAGCGCGGTAAGAACACGAATGCAGGCGCATACTGGCTTGAACCTTACATCACAGGAAACAAGAAGGAATTCGTTAAGACCGAATTCGTTGAGGTATTCAGACGGAGGGCGGGCCTATGAACTATCTGACGCTGCTTGAAGTGGCCGATATGCTTGCAGATGTTCTCGATTTCGATGACATCACCGCCGGCTGTATCGACACTGCACTTGAAAAGACGATAGGCATATATCAGCGTGATGACTTCACGCCCCGGGAATGTATAGGGACGGCATCAAGCTACGAGACCGCCAAGCTGAGACTGCTGATAAGGTGGGGGAAGAATCCTACAGAGGCAGAAGCAGAGGCGGCTGAGATCGGCGGCCTGATGCAGGCTCTCCGAGATATGCCTACAAGCACACACATCATTAAATTTGCGGTCGTGAAAGCGGTCCGCAGTATAGGAAAAGACGAGAAAGGCGCCTGCGAATATGTCGTAGACGCCGATCTGATGTACTCAGAAAGGAGTAATTGAAAATGCCTGATAACACAATCACAGGTGTATATCCCTGCTACGAAAACCAGTTCAGCATCGACATCACCGGCGGAGACGGTTCGACAGATACCAACCTGAAAACTATCGCCGACATGGAGAGCTTCTCCGTATCTATCGACGGTAACGTGGAGGAGTGGAAGCCTTTTGACACTGAGGGTTGGACACGCCGCCTTGTTACCGGCAAGTCGATCACTATCTCCGTAAGCGGCAAGCGCAACATCGGAGACGCAGGCAACGACTACGTCGAGGGCCTTGCAGCCAAGACAGGACAGGACTGCTCCACAACTATCGTGTGGAACTTCCCCTCCGGCGCATCACTTTCAATGCCCTGCATAATCAACGTTACAGAGTGGGGCGCAGCTGAGTCCACCAACGTGGCACCGCTGGCATTCGATGCAATGAGCGACGGCAAGCCCACATTCACGCCTGCAACATAAGGGAGGCACAGTTATGGGAAAGATGTACACACTCGACAAGAAGCTCCTTGTAGGCTCTCCTGAGATCCGTATCGGAGACAAATGCTATCCTGTGGATGACAGGACATCTACAGTCCGCAAGGCGATGAAGCTCTTTAAGGCGGGCGACAAGGAGGATCTTGACAACCTCGACGAGATAATCAAGCTTGCATTCGGCAAGAACAGCAAGGAGATCCTTGATACGGATATGCCCTTCTCAGCATATCAGAAGCTTGTGGAAATGGCCATCGAGCTCATTACAACAGGCGAGATAGCAGAGGACGGGTTTCAGGCCGAAGACGGAGACAGCACAGCAGGAGCGGTGGTATGACCTCGACTTCGACCGTGATCTGATATCACAGTCGCTTGCAAAGCAATACGGAATACTTCCGGAGGATCAGGAGCAGCTCCGCTTTACGGAGTGGAGCCTGCTCGTCTCCGGTCTTATGGAGGATACTCCTCTCGGACAAACCGTGCTCATACGCAAGGAAGAGGACAAGGAACGGCTGAAACACTTCACAAAGTATCAGCATCATGTCCGTAACAAATGGAGAAACTTCCGGGCGGGGCAGAAGAAGCAGACCAGAAAGCCGGAGGATTACGCAGCATTCTTCGAGAAGATGTTTGCGGATATGTACAGGAGGTGAAAGCAGTGATAACAGTAGGCGGTATCGGTCTTGAACTGAATATACTGAATAATATCAGCGCTCAGATTGAAAAGATGACTGCATCAGTAAGACCGCCGGCTGAGAAGCTGGGTGCTGCCATCGAGCAGCACATCTCCGCAGCAATGGAGAAGAGCGTCGGCAAGATCGAGTTTCCGAAACCGACCGTACCTGAGATCCCGGAGATCAAAGCTCCTGAGATAAGCGCACCGGAAGTTAAAGTGCCGGAGGTAACAGTACCGGAAGTTAAAGTCCCGGAAGTGAAAATCCCGGACATCAAACTGCCTGCCGCTGAAATAGAGTTAACTGACAATACCTCAGAAGCCAGTGACAGAATAATTGATACTGTTGGCAAGGCACTGGACAGAGTGCAGGAAAAGGCACAGAATACAGTCATAGAGCTGCCGGACATTGAGTTTGATGAGGATGATACTGTACGATCGCTCGATGATATCATAAACGATGCTGTCAAGAGGTACGAGGGCAGATTCGATGCAGCTGTGGATATAAAGCCGCGTATTGCTGAACCTGTAGATCCTTCTTCATGGGGATATGATAAGGCAGCAGTTGAATGGACTGAGAACTACTGCAACGAGATCGACAAGGCAAAGGACAAACTTTCGGAACTCAGCAGCTTTGAGATAAGCAGCGATCCGGCAGAGCGTTTGCAGCAGGAGATAAACAACCTCTATTTCCGGCTTGATAATCTTCAGGAGAAATGGAACACGCTGAGCGCAGAGGAAGCCACAGGCAAGGTCTGCGAGCAGCTCCAGTCAGTCGAACATCAGATGCTCGTGACGATGGATTCCATTGACAAGCTGGAAAATAAGTATTCATCGCTGACACAGCCTGTGGAAGATACCGCAGAGCACATCAGAAAAACACTATCCGAGTTTGAGAAATTCAACGTAAAGACAGAGCCGGTGGAAAGACTTGAGCAGGAATTACAGATAGCAACAGAAAAGCTGTCTCTGCTCCAGAAGAAGTATCAGGAGCTCTCAGCCGTTGATCCATCGGATAAGGTGCGAGGTCAGCTTAATGCTACTGAGCGCCAGATAATAGCAGTACAGAACAGCATCGACAAGCTACAGGCAAAGCTAAGTTCTATGAAGGGTGCCGATATCGGCATCAGAGTAAGAGCTGAAGACAACTCAGGAAAAATAACCGAATCGCTCCACAGAGATGAGAAGGCCGCATCGACAGCAGGCGAAAGGATCAGGAAAAGCCTCGGCGGTGCTTTCAAAAAAGCATCAGATACAGGCAAAAAAGCACTGTCTTCCCTCGGCAGTCGTTTAGGTTCTCTTGGCCGTTCAGCTTCGGCTGTCGTAAAGCCTGTCACCAGACTGGGAGACTCACTCAGGAAATCGTTTAAAAGTGTCTTCCTGATGACGGGGCTCTATGCCGGATTCCGGGCGCTGAAGGACGGGCTCCTCAGCGCGGCGAAGGCTGACAAGCAGTTTGCAGATTCACTGGCCACAGTCAAGGAGAATCTCGCAGTCGCATTCACTCCGATTCTCCAGGAGATCATGCCTGCAATCAATACCTTGATGTCAGGGCTCGCAGCAGCATCGAAGAAGATAGCAGCGTTCACGGCCGGAGTATTCGGCATGACCTACTCGCAGGCTGTTGCTGCAAGGCAGAAGCTCAAGGGCGTTTCTGAGGAAGCGAAGAAGGCCAAGCTTTCAACAGCAGGAATCGACGAGCTCAACATTCTCTCCGGAAACGAAGAAGAGAAAGAGGAAAAGAAGGACACAGGTGTCCCTGATCTGACTGAGCCTGTTCTGCCTGACTGGGCGGATCGTCTGAAGCAGGCGATCAGATCAGGCGACTGGAACGGTGCCGGCAGGATCCTTGCCGAGCGTGTCAATGCTGTATTCTCAGGTATAGACTGGGATGACATCAGGAAGAGGGCAGTCGCCGGCACAGAAAAGGTCTGTGACGGTATCAACGGATTCCTCGAGAATCTTGACTACAATTCGATAGGCACTGCTGTTGCAGGCGGAATCAATACCATAGCAGCTGTCATCAACACATTTGCTGACAAGATACACTGGGAGAATATCAGCCGTAAAGTCACGGGCGGACTGAATACAGCGATCAGCAAGGTCAAATGGTATCAGCTTGGCCGTGCTTTATCAGCAAAGATACGCATACTTACTGATATCCTTTATGGCTTTGTGACAGAGTTCCGCTGGTCAGAACTCGGAATCGGTATAGGAGATGCTATAAACGGCTGGTTTGACGGCATTGACTTCGGCAAGCTCGGAGCGACACTTTCGGAAGGCATCAAGGGTGTTTTCGATACCGTGAACGCGGCTCTCGCACGTATTCGATTCAGAAGTATCGGCAGCAAGATATCAGAGTTCATCAACAACATTGATGTTGCCGGGATCCTCAGCCGCTTCGGCACAACGGTCAGCAGGCTCGTCAGCGGAGCACTTGATCTTCTGATCGGCTTCGTAGAGGATACCAACTGGCTCCAGCTCGGCCTCAGTCTATTCAACGGCTTTGTAGCTCTGGTGCAGAATATAGACTGGGCTGGTATTGTAAGCAAGGCAGCTGAGCTTCTTGGTGCTGCAATCGGTGCAGCGACAGCTCTCGGCGCAATGATAGGAATGAAGCTGCTCGGGTTCCTGCAATCGGCATGGCAGAGCATCAAGGATTATTTCAACAAGAGGATCGAGGCTTTTGGTGGAAACATCATCTTAGGTGTTTTCGCAGGCATTACAGAAGCACTAGTCAATATAGGCAAGTGGATAAAGGATCACATTTTCAAGCCATTTATCAACGGATTCAAGAAGGCGTTCGGAATCGCATCTCCTTCCAAGGAAATGATGAAGATGGGCGACTTCATTATCGATGGACTGTTTGAAGCGATTGATGCAGGTATTGAGAAAATACGTTCGATCTTTGAGACGATGCTCAAAGTCATCAAGACCGTATTCGCAAATATCGGCTCGTGGTTCAAGGATAAATTCTCAGATGCCTGGGATAAGGTCAAGAGCATATTCTCCGGAGTAGGCACGTGGTTCTCTGAGCGCTGGACGGACATCACGAATGCCTTCAGCAATGTAGCTGAGTTCTTCAGGAAGACGTTCGACTCAGCAAGAGAGAAGATCGCTGAGAAATTCAGCAATATCGGAAGCTGGTTCAGCGAACGCTGGACGGACATCACGAATGCCTTC
>AUXO010529381.1_pt1 | contig 32107 bp, 36 predicted proteins | sample 768731 | NCBI WGS metagenome assembly AUXO01 (sample SAMN02715735, study PRJNA202380) | gut metagenome | biome: sheep rumen | host: Ovis aries | place: New Zealand: Palmerston North
AAATACAAGGGTAGAAAGCCTATTGAGGTAAATGCTGAATTGTTAGCTGATGTGATAAACAAAATCAAGACTGGTGAGATAACTAAGGTAGCAGGAGCAAAGCTGCTCGGCATTAGTCGTCCTAAGCTGTACAGGCTTTTGGAAGATCAACAGTAACAGACGTTGCTTAAAATGCATACTCATTGCTTAAAAATGATAAGTCTTCATTAATGGGCGTATACGTATAACATATTGTAATTAAACAATGAGTGTGGTGATGGAACATATGATTGTAGTTATGACCAGATAAAGACCTCTGGGTTTATTTTTATGCTTGATTAATATTTTATCAGTCAGCTATGATAATTTTATCAGACCTGCTGATAATCAAGATTTTCAAGATAAAATAAAAAAATAAATGATTAGAGGGTTCTAATTGAAAAGAAGAATGACATTGAAATGAGGAGGTGACCATTTTAAGACAGTAAAATAAGAAGATGAACTATATGATAAGTTGATAATCTTGATGATAAAAAGTAAAGACTATGTAACAGACATATAGTTGATAATAGGTATATTTATTATAAATAAATATAAACCAAATAATTATTTTAAATGGAGGTAATCACAATGGCAAAAACAAGAAAGACAAACACTAACGAGGTAAGCACAGGCAATAACAATCAGACAGTAGTTAATAACGGAGGTAGAACAATGAAAAGAGTAATAAACGCACAGGAAGTATTAAGAACAGTACCACAGAATCTGAAAGATGTTGAAGACATCATCATTAATAATGGAGTGTTACCTGATTGGTGTCACGCAAAAAGCACTGGTTCTTTAGGTGACCTAACAAAAGACCTTGCTATAGATATTAGTTATCTTAGAGAAAATGGTCAAAATGACTTAGCTGATAAAGAAGAGGAACTAAAAAATAAAATGTTGGAGTTTATGGCTACTGGTTCAATGTATTACAATCCTGAGTATGGAATGTTACAGACAAGAGATTTTGCTAATGGACATTTAGGAGCAAATATAATAACTACAGAACAATGGTGTTTAAATAATATGGCAGAGCCTGAGACAAAACCATTTGGAATAATAGCAAAGTGCGTATGCATAATGGTAGATGATCAAAGAATAACTGCTATTAAAGAAAACGGTCAGACATTTGGTATATACTTTGGTAACAAAAATGGTGGAGCTGGTTCATTCCTAACAAAAAGAAATGGTGTTGAATGTAGAGTAGCATATGATATAAAGACCAATGCATTTAGAAATAAGGGTGGAAAAATTCAAGAAGCAAAGGGTGAAAGATGTAGACAGTTAGTACCTGGCGCAAATTCACAAGGTGGTACAGCTGAAAGAACCTGTAGAGTACTATTAGATGCAGTAACAGGGTTTATGCTTGAGCACTATGGTATAGTAGATTGTAATGTAATGGATGCAAGCGCAAGTGCAAAAACTTGTAGAGAAAGAGGTATTATACCCTCATATTCACCCTGCAATTTAGAGTTTACCAGAGGAAAAGATAATAATGAACACAGAGATACAATGAAAAAAATATTTAATGGATATGGTGAAACATATGCTGTTTCAGCAAATGACTTTATATTACAAGATTTAAGCATACAGAATGCTTATGAACATATCAAAAGAACATATAAAAGAATAAAGTAATGCAAGGAGTGTGATTACAATGATTATAGTGGCATTAATCTTATTTGGATGTATGGGTCTGTACATAAAAACAAAAATATAATGGACAATAAGTAAAAATAGCTATAAGCCCTGTTGATAAAGTTTAACAGGGCTTATAGTAAAATTTATGGTGAGAGTAGTGGTTTTCATATCATTTTGGTGGTTGTAGATATGTGGGGTGATAAAAAATAGATAAGGAACTGATAAAGATAGCAGTTAAAAAATTATCAGGTTAAATGATGAAGGAGTGAATAAGCATATGGCAGAAAATAATAATAACCGTTCTGTTCAACAGTCAATTGATGAATTGACTCGTGAGGTAAGAACACTCAGAAGTTTCTGTAATAAGGTTGTAGTGAACTGTATCACTAATCAAGGTGTAGATACAGATAATGCTATTAAGGGGCTTACAAAACAAATTGAGAGTTTAAAGCTTTCAGTTCAGAATAATATGCAAGAACAGCACAAGTTGTTAGAAGTGGCAGAACCTCTACTTAATAGTCAGATCAGAGTGATTTGGAATGGAGAAACCATTTATGACTACAAAAATCATAAGGGATATACTTGGAAAGACTTAGAGGACCTTTCATCAGTTAAGGCTTGTACATTAAGAAAAAGATATCAAAAGTATATTGATGAATTGAGGCGTAAAGATATGCCCAATATTGACTAGTTAGTAAAACAGGAGGGACTATAAGATTATGGATATAAATTCATTGAGAATTGAGTTGGACAAGCTCAATAAAGAAAAGCAAGAGATTGAAAAGATGATGCATAGTAGAACCAATAAGTCATATAAGCAGACATTGAGGTATATGCTATATATCAATTCTTTGAAGATTAGGAACACGGAATTAAAAATGCAAGAGGCAAGTGTTTAAAGAATAACACAGGAATAATAAACATTAAGATGGACTAGTTGATAAAATTGGAGGACAAATAAAATGATTAACAAGGACACATTAAAAGAAATAATATACAGAGGAATACCAGTAATAAATATCAGATATGCAGGTTATGCATATGATGGTTCTGTATATGAAAGTAACTTAATCGAAATGACTTATGACTTTATTGAGTTTGGAGATGAACACTACTTAGTCACAAATTACAAGAAAAGCATACAGAGCAATTGTGAGAGCCTTCATGTAAATATGAAGGCTCTTGCCTTATATTTAGAAGGAAATGCAAAAGCAAGGGTGCTATATACAAAAGAGGAAATGGAGAAACTGATGTATAAATGCTTAGACACATTAGAAAACATACTACTTGATATGCTCATACTTCATATACATTGTGTACGCTGCATTGGAACTAAAGTTTGTGGCTATAATGGTATTTTTAGTGACGCTGCAAATTATAAGACAATACAAGTTAAAGTAGGAGTAATTCTAAAAATGATAAATCAACCTGACGATTTAGAATGGCTTTATAAAATATAGAGGGAACATTAAAATGAGAATAAAAGACATAATAATTCAAATAGCAGATAATAATTATAAGTTTCACATGAACAGAGGATCAAGAATAGAACTTCATTGTCTTCCAAATGAACAAAGTTGTGATAACTTTCCAGCAAATAGCTATATGCAAAGTATTAAGAATAAAGCAAAGGAACTCCGAAAAACTGTGATATTACTAAAAATGTTTTATGATGACAATCCAAAAGTATTATTATTCATAGATGAAAAATCTGTTCCTCAGTATAAAGACAAGGCTAATTTCTTTCTTTTAAGCCTAATTGGTGACTTTCACAAATTGCATACCCATAAAAATAGAATTGTTGGAACAAAGAATTATACAATTCTCAGTTTTGTTGGTACAGTTTTGTTTGATAAAATCAGTGTGCATACAGGTGTTATAATTAAGTTAATAGAAGATCCTGATGATATTGGTTGGTTGTTTAAAGATGGTAGTCCATAATAATAGCATATAAATGAATAAGAGTAAATGACTAAAATGCCATTGGTCATTGAATTACACTCCATTTAATTTTTATAATTGCCTGTGTGGTGTTAAGCTGCACAGGCTTTCTTTTTGTTATTAATACAGTCCTAAAATTTCTAACTAAATCGAAGCAATATAAAGGAGGAAAAACACTGTCAGTATTTTTGTGTATTCGTTGTTAAGATGCACTGGTTATAAAAGATGGTGTAGCACTTGCAAATGACATTAAGGCAAATTTTACTTTACCATTACAATTATAATGTGAGTACAGAAAAAATAGCATTATATGTATATTAGTAAAAAAAATACTGGAGGTGTAAATATGGCTGCTGGTCGTATTAGTTATTTTGAGAAAGCAAAGAGATTAGGTTTAGAGCAAGATATAGTTTATGCAATTAAAGAGTATGTGGACAGTAGTACCAATCCACAATATCGTGAGTGTTATGATTATATACAAAAGAAATTTCCTCAAATCTTTCATCTGAAAGTTTCACAAATATATGCAGGCAATGATGCAAAGATAATAAAGTCAGCTGATATCTGGGAACACGCATTTAGGAGTAGTCATAGTGCATTATTGGCAAAGAGTGAGCTGCTATTAGCTAAAATACTTGATGATAATAATGAAAGCAGTAAGAACAGATTGAAAGCAATAGATATAATTATTAAGCGAGATAAAGATATGAAGCAGTTAGAACAGGATAAGACAAATATCAATATTGATAATATCACTTTTGGATATAAGGGTGAGGAATAAGATGTTTATTGAACTAGATAATTTGATTATTCCAACATTCAGAAAAATAAGTGATGATATAATAAAGTGTAAGGTAGACAGAGCAATATTGAAAGGCGGCAGATCAAGTACAAAGTCACAGGTAGCTGCTACAGATATTATTATAGGTGTTATGTCCTATAGACAAAGTGCTGTGTGTTTAGTAAAGTATTCAAATAAGATAGAAGAACGATTAGTAAACACATTTATGTCTGCAATTGATTATTTAGGTGTAGGACAATGGTGGAAATTAAGGAAATCTCCTTATGAATTAGTATTGCTTAATCAGTTAGGAAAAGAAACAAACACTTCAATAAAGTTTACAGGGTGTGATAACGCTGATAGCCTAAAGTCTTATAGACCAAGGGCAGGCAGTTTCAGGTATGTCTGGTTTGAAGAGTTGACTAACTTTAGTTCTGTAAAAGAGGTAAACAATATTATTCAGTCTATGGTGCGTGGTGAGGGTGACCATACAGTTATTATGAGTTATAACCCACCAATAAGAAGTAGTGATTGGGTAAATAGTGAGTATGATGTGCCTTGTGGTTTAGTTCTCGGACATAAAAGCAATGAATATACAGAAGAAGTTACCTATGAGGTTGATGATGAAATCATAAAGTCAGTTCAGACAGTTCATCATAGTACTTATTTGGATGTCATAGAGGCTGGACATAAGAACTGGTTAGGAAATGCATTTATAAGTGCAGCTAAGCAAGCAGAAAAAGAAAATATCGAGTATTATAAATGGGCTTATCTTGGAGAAATAGTTGGAACAAACAGTAATGTGTTTCATAATATCAAGGACTGGAACTATGATGGTAGTATCATAAATAATGTTAATAGGGGTCTGGACTGTTCTAATGGTGGGCAGGATCCTTGGCAATATTGTGATTGGTATTATGATAAAAAGAACAGGTGCATTTATTGTTTAAACGAGTTTAGACTAAGTGGAGAGGCTTCATTTGAATTAGTTTCAGAGAATATAAGAAAAGTAAATAAAAACAATTATGAGGTTTATATTGACAGTGCTGTACCTACTTTCAGACGAGTGCTGATGAAAGAAGGACTTAATATTTTACCAGCTAAAAAAGGAAATGATAGTGTTAAGGCAGGAATAAAGTGGTTACAGTCACTTAATGGAATTTATATAGACAAATATAGATGTCCTGTCACTTATAAAGAGTTTAAGCAGTATGAATACTTAATTGACAAAGATGATAATGTAACAAGCGAGTTAGTTGACGAGAATAACCATAGCATAGATGCTTGTAGATATGCTTTGTGTAACAATATAAGATATGATGTTTAGGAGGGATAAGTATGGGTCTTGATGTTTATAGGCTGTTATCAAGGGGTCAATATATAAATGACTTTGGCTTTCTGAATTATGGTGCAAACTTCCCAAGTAAAGAGATCAGTGGTAGAAATGCAGTTTATAGATTTAGGCACAAGGAGTATAGCGGTGAATACAGTTATAATAAAAACCTTGTTGCATTTATAAATGGTGTAGAAAGTGAGATACCTTACAAGGTTATCTCCACTAATTACTTTGAACTAATAACCAATAAAATGACTGACCTTGTTATGAATAATGATTTTACAATAAAGACAGGAGATATAGCAAGGGATAAAGAAGTCATTAAGCTGGTGGAAAGAACAAATTGGCGAGATAGTATAAGACAGGCATTTAAAATGTGTACAGTGTACGGTGATGTTTGTGTTAAGACTTATAAGGATGGGGCAAGTGTGTTTGCACCAACACATTGTTTTAAGGTGGTGGACAAGCATAACATAAATAAAACAATAGCTTATGTTTTATATGAACCTCTTTATGATAAGTATATTGGTGTAAGTACACTCAGGTATATAAGATTTGAGATACATTTCAAGGGAAAGATATTCGAGATTGTAAAAGACTACATAGGTACTGGTTATGGTGGAGGAACAGTAGGAGCACCTGTTAATATCAATTATGATGGTAGGTTAATACCCAAAGAGGGTGTATGGTATGACAGTGGTGTTGAGGATTGTGAGCTTGTACAATGGCTATCTATCAATACTGAGGTTGATGGAGTTTATGGTCAGTCAGTATATCAAGATATTCAAGACATAGTGTTTACCATTGAACAGAGAATTTCAGTGAATAACCATTTACTTGATAGTTCTATTAAGCCATTCATAGTAGTTGGTATGGACATGGTGGAGAGGAATGAAACAGAAGACGGTAAAACGGAAACTCATTTAAAACTGATTAATGGAAACATTATGGTTAGTAGTGGTGACGTTCAGGCTAAGAGTATTGAATTGAATTACAATCTTGATAGCAGTAATGAAATGATTTCTATGCTACAAGGTTATTTGTATGAACTATCTGAAATGGGTAAGACATTCTTATCTGGTGAGTATGGTGGAAATATCTCCGAAGAAACACTTACCAATACAATAAAGTCTGCAATTGATAAGGGTAATAGACTTATAACAGAAATGTATTCAGGCTTTAGGGATAGTTTATATTGTTTATGCAGATTGAATGGTATAAACATTAACAAAGAAGATATTACAATAGTGTTTAATGTAGGTAGAACAGATGATGATATGAAAATAGCAGAGGTTTGTGAAAAGCTACTTAATTCTAAAGTAATGTCTAAAAAGACTCTTCGTGAAAAGTATTTTGGTTATAATGAAGAACAAAGTGATAGTGAAGATAAACAGATAGAGAAAGAGAATGGGCTTAGTAATCAGCAAGATAATAAAAATGATGACCAAGATAATGAGTTAGTAAATAAAAATGATGAAATAGAAGGCAGTGATGATAATAATGAAAATACTTAAAGCTATTAAGAGTTTCTATGATTGGATTGTATGGCACATTAAGTATAAATATTGAGAACCTATTTTATAGCATATATAGTAGATAATTATATAAATAATTGAGGAGGAACTACTATGGAAGTAAAACGTTCATTACTCTCTAGACTGTTTAGAACAGTACCAGAGGATAAGATTAAGGACTTCAAGGAGATTGAAGATCTGCTTGATAGTGACGATGTGAAAGAAGATAAGAAAGACATTGTAGAAGATGAGCCAAAGCAGGAGGTGAAGAAAGTGGCTGCACCTAAGTATGATAGTAAAACAGGTTTATTTGATTTAAAAGATATTGAAGATGAAGAGTTGAAGGCAGTATTAAAAGCTGCTAATGACAATGTTAAGTCAAAAGCTAACATAGCTGCTATTGATAAGGCATTGAATGATAAGGTTGGCACACTTAAACTTGCTAAGGGTATTACTTCTGACTTTATTTTAAAGAACATTGACAGGAGTAATATTAAAGTTAGTGATGATGGTGTGACAGGTGTTGATGAAGCTATACAGGCTTTACAGAAGAATCAAGCTGGTTTGTTTATAACAGATAAGCAGAGTAATAATGGTAATAACAATGGTTTTAATCCAAATATGACTGGGTTCAATCCACAGGTGAATCAAGGTGGAGATAACAAAATACCTAATTCATTTGCAGAGGCTTTCAGTATGATGGAAAATAACAATATATAATTAGTAGGAGGTATAATTTATGGCTACACTACAGACAATTGGTAGTACAGGGCTTGCAGGAACTGCACCGACTCCTGTACTCCAGCACGCTATTAACAGGTATCTTGTTAATGACGATCTGATGAACATTATGGAGTTTGTGAACATAGCTGTACCAAGTAATCTTGGTAACTTTCAGTGTTCAGGCGTTTATTATGCAGGAACTACGGCAGCTACATTTAGACAGTTAGGTGTTGATTATAACCCTGACAATGAAGCTCCTCAGACTTGGACAGAAATGTTAAAGTTTCTCGGTGGTGCATTTGAGAGTGATGTTGAAATCGCTCGTGCATTTGGGAATAACCCAGGTGCTGTAGCAAACTGGGAGGAACAGCAGATCAGTCAGAAGATAAACACAATCAAGAATGGTTTTGCTAAGTACTTTATTCAGGGTGATAAGACCACAGATGCTAAACAGTTTGATGGTCTGAATAAGAGAATAGCAAGTGGACAGGTTGAAGCTACTCCAATAAATGTTTATGAACTCACTCCTGCAAAGGCAATACAGGTTGAGGTTCAGATGAATAAGGCAATTGGAAAGATTAGACCTAAAAGACCAAATGTAATACTCACTACAGCTAACGGACAGGCTATTCTTAGAGCACTTAATGCTTATAGGAATAGAGGTGTTGAGGCAGTTGAGGTTAATAGCAGAAAGTATGATGCATACATGGGTATTCCTATTGTAGTGCTTGATAACTGTTTCCCTGCTACTGATACTGCTGATGGTAAAATTCCTGTAGTATTTGGACTTATTGACGAGTTTGAAGGAATTAGAGCTGCTATTCCTCAGGATGGACAGGTTCTAATAATTCTTCCTCCTAAGTTTGAGAACGGTAAGGCTGTTGAGAGGGGTATGTGTGAAATGGCTGTTACTCCTATTTGGGATAACCCCTATGCTGTTTCAAAGTGCTATCTGACAGAGGAAGCTCCGGAAGCAGACGGTGGCGAAGGTGGCGAAGGTTAATTAAATCTATGCAATAGTGTGGGTTAAAAACATTATGCCCTCCTCCATTTTAGGAGGGGGGCATATTTTAGTAAGTAGGTGATTAAAATGCCAACAAACATAAATAGTATGAATGCTGCACAGTTGGATAGATATGTAATTCAGTTGTGTGATAGTATAAAAAATGCAATAGAGAACAAGGGAATTGTTGTGGGAAGTCAGGCAGTTGAACAGTATGCAAGTTTAATAGCACAGATAACAGGTGCATTACAAGCAAAGACAGTTACTCCGTCTGGAACTCAACAGGTCATAGAACCAGATAGTAATTATGATGGACTTTCAAAAGTGACAGTAGAGGCTGTTAGTTCAGATGTTGATGAAAATATAGTACCACAGAATATAAAAAAGAATGTGACAATACTAGGTGTGACAGGTACACTTGAACAATCCAGTGAACCTGTATTACAGACTAAGAGTGTTACTCCTTCAACAAGTAGTCAAACAATAACTGCTGATGCAGGATATGACGGTTTAGATCAAGTAAATGTAGGTGCTGTTGACAGTAGTATTGATAGTGATATACAAAGTTCAAATATAAAGTCTGGTGTGACTATTTTAGGTGTTACTGGTAATTATGATGGTGAAGAACCTGTCCTTGAAGATATAACAATTACTCCGAGTACACAAAGTCAAACAATATATCCAAGTCAAGGACATGATGGCATTTATGAGGTTGAGGTAAATGCCGTTGATAATACAATAGATTCAAATATAGTTGCTGGGAACATAAAACAGAATGTCACAATATTAGGTGTAACAGGAACATATGAGGGTTCTGGTGGTTCAATAAATCTACAGAATAAGACAGTATCACCAGATACAGTACAGACTACAGTTCAAGCTGATGCAGGATATGACGGTTTAGGAACAGTTACAATAAATGCAATTGAACTACAATCAAAGACAGTATCACCAGATACAATTGGTTTTGATGTTGAACCTGATACAGGGTATGATGGTTTATCAAGAGTAACTGTAGAACCAGTCGATGATAGTATTGACATAAACATTCAGCCAGAGAACATTAAAAGTGGAGTTTATATTCTTGGAGTTGAAGGTACTTATGAAGGCGGAGGTGGTGGCGGTGATCCATATGATTATGGAATTAACACTTCACCAACTTCTATGTATTCTGCACTAAGTAGATATAATCATAGTAATATTTTAGGTGCTAATGTTGTTGACTATATTGATACAAGTGATGTGACTACATTCAGAGAATGTTTTTATCAAAATACTGAAATTGATTACTTAGATATAAGTGGTTGGTCTTTTGATAGTAGTACATCAGAACAAAATATGTTTAATGGTTGTTCAAACCTTGTAGAACTTACTTTTGCTAATGATACTCCTATGCATAATATAAACAGTATGTTTAGTGGGTGTAGAAACCTAACAAGCATAAATGGTACTTTAAATCTAGCTGCTTGTTCAAATGTGTCAAATGCATTTGCAAATTGTAGTAGTCTTGAAACATTGATAATATCAAGTTTTGAATACAGTTCAAATCAAACATTGGACTTATCAGCAAGTGCAGTATTAGACCTTGAAACATTGATTGACAATTTACCTACAAAGACTACATCAAGAACTAAAACCATTAAAGTTAACAGTGCTGTATATACAAGTGATTTAGCTTCAGCTGCAAGTGCAAAGGGCTATACACTTAGTACTTAATGGAGGTGATCTATATGGCAAGTTATATGACAGTTGAACAAGCAGATCGTTTAGTATCAGAGTTGTTTATAAGTAGTGACAATGAATATAAAGTATGGAATGCTTTAGAGCAAAATGATAAACAAGTTCTATTAAATAGAGCAAGCAGTAAATTGATAGGTGAAAATCATTTCTTATGGCATGGTAAAAAAGTGGAAAGTACACAGGAGTTAGATTTTCCACGACTTTATAAGGGAAAAGTAATTGAATTTGATAAATTAATGATGATAGGATTATTAAATATGCTACTTAGGGAGGAAATAGATAAGAGTTCAGAGTATAGTGATGTGCGTAAGGAAGGAATAAAGAAATTTAGTGATGGTGGTGGTATGAGCATTGAGTTTTCAGATAATGTCATTACCTCTGCTACGTCAGGAAATTCAAATAGTGGTTTAGGTGGAGTTAATGGTGTCCCCTATGATATATTTAAACAGTATTTTATTGATAAAAGCTTTATAGTTTAATGGGGGGTGTCAATGATGGAGAATAGTTCAAACATAAACACAGAGATCATTGAAAGGTTAGTAAGACTTGAAACAAAGATTGACACTTTCAAAGCAGACATTTCAAAAATTGAAGGACTTAGTGATAGTAATAAAAATGACATTATTGAATTAAAGAACAAGGCAGAGAATTTAAGTAAAGAAGTCGGTGAAATGAAAGATAAAATGCAATGGCTTAGTAGGACAAGCATAGGTGCAATAGTGGCTTGTGTTGGTGGTTTAGTCCTTGCAGGGTTAAGAGTATTAATAGGCATATAGGAGTGAGAGTATGAAACAGGCTTTTACAAATATAGTACATAGAATAGGAAATCTAATAACAATAAAATCAGTTGTGACACTGGCACTAACATTTGTGTTCTGTGTTTTAGCAATGAAGAACATTGTAAGTGAACAGGTTTTTATCTCCGTGTACAGTGTTATAATTGGGTTCTACTTTGGTACACAGAAAGTAGATGACACAGATAAAAAGAACGGTGAGGACTAGTCACCGTTCTTCTTTGACTTTTTAGGTTCAGATAGGTTTATTTTACCATGCTTTTCTTCATACTGTTCTATGCAATCTCTTATGAGTATTAGTATTTGACTGTTAGCCGATCTACCTTCATAGTCAGCTACTATGTGTAGCTTATCTAACATTTCAGAGTCAATACGAACTGATAATGATTTTATTGTAGACACAAAGAACACTCCTTTCACATTTAAAATATGTTCATTAAACTTTATTTTACACCAAAAATCTGTTATAATGTAAAAGTGAACATATTATATGTTCAAAATGTGTTCAAGGAGGACATTATGAAAATTGCAATTATAGGCAGTAGAGGGCTACAGGTAAGCATTGAGCAGTTTATTCCAATACAATACTGTGATGAAATAATAAGTGGTGGAGCAAGGGGTATAGACACTTGTGCAAGAGAGTTTACACAAAGACATAATATTAAGCTAACTGAATTTCTACCAGATTACAATAGGTATGGTAGAAAAGCTCCATTAGTAAGAAATAAACTCATAGTTGAGGCTTGTGATGTAGTAGTGGCTTTCTGGGATGGACAAAGCAGAGGCACTATGTTTACAGTTAACTATGCTAGAGAGATAGGCAAGCCAGTAAAATTATATAAATTAAGAGTGCGACAAAATTAATATATAGTTCCTCTTGTTGGGTAACACCCTGACACTTCGGTGTTGGGGTGTTACTTTTTATAAATAATTGGCAGTCCTAATAAACTACATTAAAAGTAATAAGAATAAATAATTTTTGAAAGAGGTTCTAAGAATGAACACAAAAAATGATATGACTTTACAATATGAGTTTAAAATAGAATACCTTGAATTACTTGCATTGTTAGATAACCTCAGGTACAGAGTTGATATTAACACTTGGAGTGATAATAAGTCAAATTTCCATTTGAACGCTGCAATTCATTGTATGTATGATGGACAGTTTGGTGATACAGACTTACAGGTATGTTATGAAAGATTGGAAGAGGAACTAAAAAAGCCAACTCCATTTAAGTGTTATATAACAAGAGTAACCCAGAGTGGCAAGTGTAAGATTTTCAAGGGAAAAGCCTTATTAAGAGGTTTACACAGGAATAAAGAGTTAGTATTCATTGATATTGTAGGGGTGAAAACTAATGGCTGACATTTACAGAGATAAAGTTAAATATGAAAAAGTGAAAACTGAAAATGACAGTAACACTTTTTCAAGAGAACCAGCAATAGAGATAGATGCTTTAAGACTTAAAGGAAATTATAAGTTCACTACTGGTAAAGACGGAGATAGTGTTACAAGTAGTGTAGTCATTAGAACAAAAGAGAAGATACCTAAACATTCTAAGTTGGATGGACATGAGGTTATGGAATCAGTTAGGGTTGATAGTCCCCTACCCAATGCAGGCTACCTTAATTATTTAAAGTAGGTGGTTTAAGTGGGATTTTATGTAGACGTTACTTATCAAGGTGAGTTTGACTTCTATTATAATATGGAAGCACTCATAAATAATCATGTTGCAAGTGTATTGAAAATAAAACAAAATGATCTGACTACCCTACCAAGAAATTCAGAAGCATTGAATAACATTGCAAAGAATAATGGTAGGCTGACTAAACAAGGATCTGCTCATTTAGGTGTAATGGGTAGTAAAAATATGAGTACTGGACAAATTGAAACTCATTCAATCTTAGACATAGATGGTATTTGTGCTACAATGTCTGCACAATTAGCACAAGAAGTGTTAGTAAGAGCAGTATTCTATTGTCCTAAAGAAACAGGTAATTTAGCAAGGTCAGGTAGAATAGAACAGGTGAATGAAAAAGAGTGTAGAGTTGTTTTTGGTGGATATACGGAAGAAAGTGGCTATGTGCCTTATGCTTGGTTTGTTCATGAGTTTACTTGGAAAAATCACGCTTATCCTACAAGAGCAAAGTTTCTGACACAGGCAATATATGAGGTTCAAAAGCTTCATGGTTACAATTGGGCATAGAGAGGGTGACAAAGAATGAAATTATATGACTTTATAATTGATAGGTTGCCCGATACTGATGGATATGGAAATGCTGGCAAAGTTTATGATGATGACGGTGTATCAAATCATTCAGTATTTAAAGAAAGCATAAGAGAAGATCACGAAGGTGATGTAGGTGTGTTTATAACATCTAATAGTGACATTACAAATATGCATGGTCGCTATTGTTTCGAGGGTGAAATACAGATTGTTGTAAACACAATCAATGGTGATATTGATGGTGCTTTAGATTATTTATTTAAGGCACTTGATAATATACAAAAGAACTATCGTAATGACCACATATGGATTAAAAATTCACGTTTAGTAAACTGTTTACCAGTAGGTAAAAATAGCAATGGAATACAATGGTGTGTATTAAACGTGTATATAAAGTATTTGGTCAATAACGAAGACTAATCATGATTAGGAGGTATTCATTATGAGTTGGACAGCAGGAGCAGGAGTAATTGAAGGTGGACAGAAAAGAGTTATTGTTGCTATGGGAGCTACAAAGACTATGACCGAGGCTGATAATATTGTGGGTGAACTCACTGATATTAGTGGTATAGGTTCTGGTAAGGAAACTACCGAGTATGGTGGTTTACATTATCTATCAAAGAAGAAGAGTACTGGACAGGCTACACCTAATGATGTACAGTTCACAGAAAATCTGACTAAAGACCAGCTAGATACTATCAGAGGCTATTATAAGAATGGCACTAAGGTTTATGTTGGTCTGGCAGATGCTACTGGTACTTTACTGTACGGTTGTCACGGTGAGATCAGTGAGTGGGGTATGGAAGTCAATGACGGAGATACCTGTAAGCTGACTTATACAATGGCACTTGATGATGATGATGTATCAGACATTGTAATAACATTAAAACAGTAACTGAAAAAGGCAATTAATAACTAAATAAGAATTGGCGAGGGGGTGTTATCCTCCTCGTCAATAATTTTAAGGAGGAACTAGATATGACAAATAGTAGACTTTCAAAAAGATTTAAGCTATATGATTGGCAGAAGTTTAGCAAGGAGTATAAAAAGAAATACAAAGAGGAAAATGAAAAACCACTTGGTGTGAATACTGCAATATTCATTACTTTCAGTAAGCTAACAAGACCTTCACTCTTTGATAACAATAAGAGCACATTCAAAGAACCAGAGGTTGAAGATGTTATAACACTGATAAAGTTAGGTAATAATAATTGTTCTGATGAAGAGGCTTGTGAGATATTAGATAATTACCTTAATGATGAAACAGTTACTGGTGGTTTAACAGGAGCAATGATTGATTTGATTGTTGACTTCTATAGTAATTTAAGAATTAGCAAGGCATTAACTGATAAAGCAATTGAGCTGAAACAAATATACATAGATAGTCTGAATGAAGATAAGACAGAACAGGAAGATAAGACAGAACAGGAAGATAAAGAAGAAAAGACAGAATAAATATAAATAGATAGCATAGTGAAAGCCCAGTCAACAAAGTAAATTGACTGGGCTTATTTTGGTTATAGCACGTTTTTATGCATTATTGTTATATCTTAAAAAATAGCAAGTAAATAGGAGGTGCAAATTGACTATGGAGATTGTCAAAGAGTTTAAGATCAGGGACATTCTTAATTATGAATTAACAGAGGACATAAATCTTTTTGATGAATTAGAACAGGGAGAATTGTTTGTAATACAGGACTTAATAAAACTAGGAAATAATTGTGATGATGAAAAAGCAAATGAAATTCTAGATAAGGCACTAGATAATTATTCACTAACAGAAATAGTAGAAACTATTTCAAAGTGTCTAATTGGTAAGCAAGCAGAAAAGAATGAAGAAACAGTAGATAGGTCTGAATATAAGTCTTTCAGTGACATATTAGAAGAGTTTTATAGTCAAATACAGACAGTAGATAACACTCTGTCTTTTGGTGATTTTCTTGATATGAGTACACGGTATATGTACAGGTATTCAGATGGATTGCAAAAGAGATACATTAATAAGAAAAACCAAGAATTACAAAGTCAATACAATAGTGTGGGAATGTTTATGAGTGCATTAGCAGGAAAACTGAAAGACTGCCCACAGTTAGATGACACAGGCAAGATTAAGGGTAGTGACCTAATGAGTAAAATTGATAAGGTTAAGAGAATGAGCAGTGGAGGTGTGAAGAATGCCAGATAACAATATAAAGGCTAACATTAATGTAAATATGAAAAGCAATGTAAATGAAGAAGCTAACAAAGCTGCTGATGGTTTAAATTCATTTACAAGTGCTTTTGATAATTTCATTAATGATATTCCAACAGTTAATGCAAATGATATTTTTGATAGTAATTTTAGTTCCGATCTTAATCTATATTCCAGACAGTTTGATGATGTTGGTAGAGCAGCTGCAAATGCTGTTGAACAAGTAAATGGTTCATTTGATGATAGCAAGCTAAACCTATTTGCTATGACAGAAGATGAAATAGCTGAACAGTTTACCAATATAGGTAAGTCTGCCAATGATGCTAAAGAGGATATTGACAGTTTTGGGAATGGTCTAAACTTATTTGCTATGACAGAAGATGAAATAGCAGGAGTAAATAGACAAGTTGAAGAAACAGCAGAACAATCTAATACTTCTGGTAAAGCAATAGATAAACTAAGTGGAATAACTGGAACTGCTGGTACTAAGTTTTTAAGTTTAGCAGGCAGTTTAGTGACTGTAGGAGCAATTGTTAAAGGCGTTAAGGCTGGTTTTGAATTATTTGAAGATACACTGAAAGATATAGGTGAGGCTGCTATATCTGCTGGTCAGACTATTGGTGACGGGTTTGAATTTGCAGTAGATACAATAGGCAATATGATTGACCTATTAGGTGAAGCAAGTGATAAAATTAGAGAACTTGCAGATGAAGGTGTTGAACTAAATCAAAAATACTTTGTACTTAGTAGAACATTAGGAACAGATAAGGCTAGAAGTGCAAACGGTGTATTAGGTAAAATAGCTTCATTGTATGGAATGGACTCAGATAATTTAATAGATGGGTTTAACAATATTGAAAGGCTTATTAGTAAAATGGGTTTATCTGCTGTTGAAGCTGGTGGAGCATTTACTAAAATGGCTTTAGATCTAAGTGCTGCTTCTGGGGAGGATTTTACACAGATTACAGATGCCATACAGTCTGCAATAACAATGGGAAAGGTAGGAAAGAACAGTAGTCTTGCAAAAATACTATTTGCAAGTGATAAGGAACTATCAGAGTTTAAAGAACTCAATAGTGAGGTAGAGAGAGCACAATTTCTGTTTGACAAAGCAGGTAGAGCAAATGGAGCAATGGCAAACTGGATGAATACGGCTTCAGGTAAGGTCGAGAGGATGAACCAAGGTTTTAGTATTCTTAACAGTAATGTTCAAAGATTAGCTGTTGGTATAATGTCAAAACTTGCACCTGTGATTATTGCAATTACAAATTCGGTTAACAGACTAGTCGAAGCATTAGCCAAGTTATTAAACATTGATATGGAAGGCTTTGACCAAAACTATGAGGGCATTTCATATGATTCAAGTGGTTTATCAGACAATCTTGATGATGTATCAGATAGCATTGATAAAGTGTCCGATAGTGCTAACAAAGCTAAGAAAAACCTTGCAAGTTTTGATGATGTAATTCAGATAAATGATAATAGTAGTAGCCTATCAGATGTAGGTGATTTAGCAGATAACCTTGACGATCTGTCAAGTTTAAATGAAACATTAGATTTAAGTGATTTCAATTTAGACGTTGAAGAAAGTAATGATGAACTAAGTGACTTTGAAAAGCACTTACAGAAAGTAGCTGAATACATTGAACAAGGAAAATGGGAAGATGCAGGCAAGGAGTTAAATACTGCACTCAAAGAGGTATTAGAAGGAATACATTGGGATGATATAAAGAAGAAAGCAGCGGAACTAGGAAAAGGCTTTGCAGAGTTTATCAATGGTTTATTTGAAGATGAACAGTTGGGTTATGATATAGGAAAATTCCTTGTTGAGATAATCAATACTGCATTTACTTTCCTGTACAATTACTTAAAGAATACAAAATTTGCTGAAATTGGAGAGTTCTTCGGGCAATTAGTTATAGGGTTCTTTGAGAACATGGACAGTGATCTTATAGGAAAGACAATAGTAGAAGCATTTAATAAGGCAATTGATTTTATTAAGAGCTTTGTTGATGAAATGTTTGAACACAAAGTGTTTAAAGATGTACCAAAAGATATTGATACAGGTTGGGAGTTAATAGGCTATAAGATATCGGAGATAATCAATAAGGTATTTGCCGATCTCGATGCTGAGGAAGCTGCTGATACGCTTATAAAATTTATTGACGGTATATTTACCACTCTAGGAACACTTATTGAAAAACTAGATACCAAAACAATAAAAGAAAAGTTCAGAAAGTTTATTCGTAAAGTATTTGAAGGATTTAAGCAGAATGCTACTGAGTGGGGTAAAACACTTGGAGAGTTCGTTCAGTTAATCATAGACGGAATAGAAATACTCATTGAAGAATATGACACTAGTGGAATGAGAGATGCAATAATGACATTCCTAAAAAATTCTAAACTTGGTGACCTTGTATCAGAAGTAATAAAACTCAAAATTAAAGTATGGGCAGAGGAAATGATTATTGAGGCTGGTATGGCTATACCTAAATTTTTAAGCTTTGTAGGAGAATGCTTTAAAACAGTACTTGCATTTTTAGGCGGATTATTACTAACACTTGCCACTTTATTATTTGGATGGGCTGCTGGGCTTGGTGAGCAATTAGCCAATAGGTTAAGAGAATTACTAAGATTTTTAGGGACATTATTATCACAAGGTATAGCAATAATAATAGGCATATTAGAAACTGCTATTGCGACTATCATTGGTGCTGTACTTGGTTTAGGTGCAAGAATAAAAGATGCAATAGTTGGTGCTGGCAGAAAAATAATTGCTATAATCACAGAGTTATTTACAAGTGCAAAAGAGAAAGTGGCAAACGGACTTAATGTAATTAAGAATTTCTTTAGTCCTTCAAGATGGTTACAAATAGGAAAAGAAGCACTACAAGGATTATGGAACGGTTTAAAAAGTGTATGGAATAGTATAACAGGATGGTTTAATAACCTAACACTACCAAGTTTCAAACTTCCTGAATTTCTTGGTGGTGGAAAAATAGGTGGTGGACATATATTTAATATACCACAGTTAGCAAGTGGCGGTATTGTAAGACAGAGTACAATAGCTAATATAGGTGAAGCAGGAAAAGAAGCTGTAATACCTTTAGAGAATAACACAGGCTGGATGGACACACTGGCTGCAAAGGTGGCTGGACAAATTGGTAATGGTGCAGGAACAAATGGAAATCCTGTTATCATTGATATGAGTAAAGCTACAAAGCAAGTATACACAAGGAGTGAAATGTTAGCTTTCGGAAGAGAGGTTGCAGAGAGTTTAAAGCTTGCTGGGTTTGTAGTATCAGTTAATGTTTAAGATGTTTAAGGGAATGTGGATAGTAGTTCACATTCCCTTGAATGTTAATAAGCATAGGAAATTGAAAATTGGTTTAGATTGATAGACATTCAGAATAGCATTAAGTGTTTTTCTGCATTATGGTGAAAATTCAAAATGAACTGGTCAATTTGTGGTCTTAGTTATAAAAGTATACGATCTGATGAAAATGTAGGACAGATACTTGAAAATAGGTTATTGACTAGTTGATAAAAAATAAATAGCAGTAGTGAAAAATCGGTTATACATTATGGTGCTACATTGAAAAAATTTTTGAGTGAAAAATAAAAGTGTGATTTTAGAAAAATCTGGTAATAGGAGGAATGATTATGAGTTATTTTGCTGATGGTGTTCAATTAAGTCCTGACATTAAAATTAATGGTGTTGCAATGCCAGAAACAAGTGAACCAGTAAAGATTGAATTTCAAAACATTAGTGATGGTGGTAGACTTGCTGATAATATTGATTATGAAGGATCACTAAAGGGTGTTAAAGTTACAATTGAGTTAAAGTATGAACGCTTAAACAAGGAGCACTATGACTTACTGTTTAATGCCACACAGGCAAGTTATTGTAATGGTGGTTCATTCTTTATGAGTATTACAGTACCTACTTATACTCCACTAGGATTGCAGACATACACAGGATATTTTAATTCTACACATACTCCAAATTGTACAGACAGTACAGAAAAGCACGAGTTCAATAGTAGTTATTGGAGAAACGGAGTTAATTATGATGAACTGCACGAGGATGTTGTGTTTAAGTTTGTTCAGAAATAAGGTGGTGACAATATGGTTGTAAAAGTTATCAGTGTATCTGCGGAAATAACCATTATATTTAGTGATGGTAGAACTTACACAGTACCTATTTCAGATGGTAATACAAGTTTAAGTAATTATTGTTCATCAATTGATACCGATGAACAATTGTATAATAGTAATGGCAAAAATATTGTAGGTAATATTTCAGGTAACTCATATACTTTTAATTTAATATCAAAGGATAGGCTGTTAATACCCAATAATGAGAGTAGTACATATCACGGCTTTATGAATAATACTGCAAAGATTGAACTGTATTATACAGTACATTATGATAATAGTTCCGAGAGAGTGTTTATGGGTAGAGTTTATGTAGACACATGGGAGTCTGGAACGAGCAGTGCAAGAGCAAATGAGGTTTCTATTTTAGCTGTAGACTTACTTAGTAGAGTTAAGAATATTCCACTTAATAAAATGAAACTACATAGGTATATTGATGTATCAGACTTCCTAAAAGACATAATTGATAATATAAATAACTCAAACCTCCAAATAGGAGACAAAATAAACTACACAAATGATTCTATAGATTTATTTAAGAATAGTTCTTATGATTGGCAGTTGATTTACAATAATGTTGAGAGGGACACTTTTGAAATATTATTAAATGACATAGCACAGAATACTGTAAGTTATTTGTGGATAGACAGGGAGAATACATTTCAGACAGATCACCTGTTAGATGATAGTGAAGCAGAGTCAGTAGGTGTATTGTCGGGTAGCACTAATCTATTGGAGTATGATTTGCAAACAGGAGATATTGACCAATATGGAGGAGTTCGGGTCAAGTTCATTAACAATATCACATTAGCAGAGGACACTTTGTTAGAGATTAATAACATTGAGCTGATGAAGGGTGAAAATAACTTATCAGACAGACAGATGCAGTATGACAAAGTAAGCAATATAAGACTTAGTGAAATATCAAGTACTTGCTATTGTGTGCCTGTAAACTGGTATAAAGATACAGTGGACTTAGTGGTGAATTGTGATGATAGTTTAACTACTAGTATAAGAGTTCAAGGTACTTATATAGTTGAGGACTATGATACAATTGAAAAGTATTTTGACAATAGTAAGAAGGATTCTATTATAGAATTAGAAAACAGAATACTCAGGAAAGAATTGATTGAAACCTATACAGATGGATTAATCAATATAATGCGTATGAAGAACAATAAGGTAAAAGTGACAGGCTTTATAAACCCAAAGATAAAGTTGGGTGACACAGTTCAGTTTATAGGTTCAAGGCTCAATATAAATGACTATTACAAAGTGATAGGATTGAAAACCAGTTTAACTGGAGGAAGCTACAGAGCGACAGCTACACTAATGAAATTCATAAAAACAGACTTGAATGTAAAAGACATATTATATAACCAGACAAGACTATTAAAGCAAAGGCTAAACGGAGTGACAGTTAACCCATTAGATGTAACAGATATAAATTCATATGAAGCAGAGATATGTGAAAATGAATTAGGAGATGCAATGACAGACCTAAAAGCAAGATTGGCAGGAGGTGCTTAATATGCCTACATATGATAGTAGTGTGAATGAGAATGATATTATATGGAAAACAGATTCTCCATTTAGTGTAGACACTGCTTGGGAGTTTAATGATGCTTATGTAGAAGAAGGAAAACTGTTTATAGGCAGTGGTGGCAGTGTAAAAAAGCAGATCAGTTTAGATGAAGGAACTAAGGGCGAATATGCAAAGCTATTAACTAATTTATCAAGCTCAAATTATAATATGACCACAGAAAATGCTAAGAACGTAATAATGAGTATAAAGCTTAATTATAAAGAGAAAGAGTCAAAGAGAGAGAATTTCTTTCCAAGTTATGTGTTTGAGGATAACTTTACAAAAGACTATGTTGTATTTCCTCTGACAGATGATGAAGTTGAAAGCATAGATGTAGAAATTCATAACTATGAAGATGAAGAAATATGCATAAACAGTTGTGGTTTATATTTTAGTAGAACTACAGAGGATATTGCAGAAGAGGCTGCTAGTGATGCTTATGATGCAATGAAAGATTATGTTGATGAAGCACTAGAACATTTAGACACTGACTTTATTGTTCCGAGAGTGGCAGACCTTGCAGAAATGAGAGCACTACCAATGGGAGCAATGAGATTAGTTGATAGCTTTACAGGAACTAATGTAGTACAAAGTATAGTTGATAAAACAGGTTTTTATTAAGGTGGTGTAACAAATGGCTTCTCAGACTCATACATACCAAATGGGAGAAAGCATAGTAGGTGTGTTTAGTGGTGACAGTACCACTAATATGTGGAGTTTATCTATTAGTGGATCAGGTGCAATGTTTGCAGACAGTAATGCTTTTTATCCAGCTGATGAACAGACAACTGGAAGTTTTGGTGCTCGTTGGGCAAGGTGTATAGATACAAGTCTTTCAATACCTGATGGTATAACTACAATAGCAGATAGATGTTTTATGGTATCACCTGATAGAACTTATATAAATGCAGTGAGAACAATTTATGTAGGAGCAAGTGTAGTAGATGTAGGATGGGAGGCATTTTATAATAATAAAAACCCAGATGCCAGATACAATAATGATGTATTAGAATACATTTATTTTACTAACCCCTCAATACTGCAAAGAATAAAGGACAGAGCTTTTGAGGGTAGAAAAAGTTTAAAGCAAGTATACTTTGGTGGGCATACACCTACAAATTTATCTACAGGTGAACAAGACTTAGGTGACTGGTTGTTTAACAATTGTAGAAAGTTAGAGGTTGTTGATTTTGGAACACATCTTCATTTAACAAATGCAATGTTCAGTAACTGTTATAAACTTCATCACTTTAATAGTGATAACAGTATAAAAAGTTTTGAACATACACGAAGAGCAAGTGAGTATGGCATACTAAGAAATTGTTTTAATCTAACAAGACTTTACTTTGACGAAACAGCAATATTTGATGCCAACACGGCTGACAGTGCTTACTTTGATGTGAATTTAAGTTTATTGAGTGATGAAGATTTTGATTATTTTGATACAGACACATGGGAGAGAAATTACATTGATAGTTCCAGTGGCTGTATGATAACAAGGGTAAGTCACAGTTCAACTTGGTGTATATGTCACGATTGGAAAACCATAGAACACAGAGTATTAATAGATGACAGAGGGATAGAATATAGAAGACCATTTTTAGCAATCAATTGTTATGATGGTAGTTTATTGACTCTACCAGTTTATCCTACTCCACCACCTGAAAAAATAGATAATTATTTTTGTATAAATGACTATCAAGGCTATACTTGGTATGTGCTACATAGTAGAACACTTGTATTAGACAATACCCCATTAGCTTTGAATAGAGATGACAAACAGTGTTTTGTAACATACAGTAAAAATAAATATGGTGTATAATAAGAAAACCACCTGTCAATTAAGATAGGTGGTTTTTTGTGTTTATATATTAGATTTTAAACGATTGCAATGAGCACAAAGCATTTGACAGTTTTCAGGTATAGTTTTACCACCCTTAGACCAAGGGTCAATGTGATCTGCGTGCATTTCTTCTATTTTGAAATGCTTACCACATTTAGGGCAAATACCTTTCTGTTTTTCATAAGTGGCACGAACAGTACGCTTATCAAATGTCCTAATACTAAGATAATTTTCATCACCAGAAAGGAGATAAGGATAAATACCAGAAAAACTTGTAATATCATCATCTTCAAATAGCTCAACAATTCTCTTTTCAAGTTCAGTGGCATTGTATTTATTGTTATGATACTTATTGTAGTAAGTGAACCAATCCTGACCTTTCATTTCTTTACGATACTTAACAAAGACTTTCTGTGCCCAATGAATAACATCTTGAAAATACTGCCACAATTCATCAGCGTCACTGTCATGCTGGTGATTAGACATATATTCATCAATATTAGTACCTTGAAGATTACATATACCTTTGAGTGTCTTTTCAAGTAGTTCTTGGCGGTTAGGATCACCAGTGATAAGCTGACCACCAAGGTTATAAGCCTGACACTTCTTTTTGGAAAAATAACGTTTTGCATCTGAAAGCCAAGTGCCTGTATATGTGGCATTACGAAGTTCTTGTGGTTTAAGGACTTCACCACCAACATTAACAGTTTCAAACCAAGCAAGTTTTTCTTTGTTTGTACCCTCACAAATATAAACTTTAAGGGGATAGCTAATTAATTTTTTATAGTCTTCGTCAGGTAGACTGTCCCAATAATATGTATGACCTTCGGTTATTAATTCAAAGTCATGGTGAAGATATTTGCAAATAGAGAGAGTTCTTTGTTGACCGTCAAGTATTTCAAAGTTTCCGTCTTCCTTCTTAACCCAGTACATTGTATTAAGTGGGAAATGATTAATAACAGACTGAATAACTTTACGGCTCTTATCAAGGTCATAGACAAACTCTCTTTGATACGGTGGTCTAATGTCAAGTTTACCACCATAGCCAACTACTCCGTCATCACCCTTATCTTCATAACCGTCAAATAAATCTTTAACAAGGATAGTTGTTTCATCAATCTTCATTGTGTTTAATCCTCCTAATTATAAGTCTACCAAACGGTACTTCACCTGGTTTTCCGTCACGGTCAATTCTAAGCTGGTTACCACGTTTTCTTTCTGGAACACTATAGGGTACTCGATAAACTATTTCATTAGTTTCTACATTAATGAAATGAATTTCATCACCAGCAGTTTTATGTATTATCTTTTTAGGTACAGATTGTCCCATTCCAATTATCTCAAATTCTTCTGGATTCCAGCTATCAAGAAAACTGAGGGGAACACCCATCATTCCATAATAATCATTTGGTATTTCAGATACTTTTGGAATATCTATACCATCATAATTATAATAGTGATTATATGCCTCTTCTGAATACCTACTATATGACATAAATTTTTCATGATGTTTAGACACATACAGATTAGTAAACCAAGTTACATTACCAAATGACTTGGTTGTTCCGTCAGGTCTATCAAATGTTTTAAGATGTGTATAGCCATACCAAGCTTTATTATCCATTATGTATTGGAAAGTGTCTTTGAAAGTAATTGATGTTTCTCGACCTACTATGATGAATTTTTTATCATAGTCAATAAGTTGTTTAACATACTCTCTGAACAAAGAGAATGGTGGGTTTGTAACTACAATGTCAGCTTCTTTAAAATACTTAATACATTCATCACTACGGAAGTCACCATTATTTTTAAGTTTTTTAACTCCACGCTTTTTAGACATTAGTAATTCATTTATATCTTCGTCTGATACTCCCCTACCATTTCTCATAGGAACAGTAGTTATTTCAACTACATAGCCATTTTTAGATGATATAGCATTTTCATCATCATCAAAAAGAGTCATTTGTGTACCTACAATAGGGCTACCACCATAAGTAATACAAATCAGTTTTTTGAGTTTTAGATAATTAAAGTTTTTGATAAAGAACTTGAAAAAATTACTCTCATACGGATCATCACAATTACATAATATGATTTGGTTTTCAAATTCCTTAACATAGTTATTTAACTCATTCTGAATATCATCATAACGAGTATAGTATTCATCATCTCGTGTAAGTTTACCTTTATTAAAAGCGTCTACCCTTGCCAACGAAAACACCTCCAAGATATAATTAACCAAGTTTAATTATATCAAAAAACAAAGAGTTTGTCAATATTAGTAATTTGTAAGTTGAATAGTAGTGTTGGTACTCATTAGCTCATTGTAGGCTAGTAAGTATTTTTTATTGTCATTAATAAATCTGAAAGCAGATGCAGCTACAAAGCTACGGTCAAGTTCAAATGATTTCCATTGTCTGTTGAGTTCTTCGGCACAGAAGCCTGTTGTGTTGCTACCAGCAAATATATCAACTACCAAGTCATTTGGTTCAGTAAGGTATTTAATAAAGAACCTTGCAAAGTCTTTGGGGAAACGAGCAGAGTGAGGTTTAATTCCTACAGATTTACAAGCAGATAAGTATGGATCACGGCTATCAGAGTTAGGTATTCGCAGTAGGTTTGTTGGAATAGAACCTTTGTTATTAACCCAAGTGTCATTATGAATATAGTGACCAGACGGTGTTGTGTAGTCATTTGGTTTGACTTCATCAATCTTCAATAGTTTTTTGAACTGACGAGAGTATTTGTTTAAGACCTGTGTTACATCTGCATAAGGTCTTGGAGTAATAGAAAACCAAGGGACTAAGTTTACAGAGTTTTTAGGGCGTATTTTCATTCGATTGCAGTAGGCTGTTGGTGAAGGCAGAGAAGATGGATTGTAATGAAAAAATTGAAAGCATAAATTAAGATTTAGTTCTTTTACTGCACGATAAATAAATTCATAGTTGTAGATATTCAGCGTTGGATTTTTATAATTGTAAACGTGTCCGAGGTCAAATACAATAGAGCCATTTGATTTAAGTTTTTGAATAAGGCTTTGAGTGATGTTTAATAGCCAATCAACAAAAGTGTTAGGGTCTGGGTTTTGGTAGTCGTTGCGATCTCTGACTTGTGGAAATGGTGGAGAACTGATGAACAGTTGAACAGATTTATCTTCAAGTTCAGTTTGTATAAGGTCTATGCAGTTTCCACAGTAAGCCTGTCCATTATTCGTTGTATACAAAAGCATAATTGGTTTATCTCCTTATGATTATTAACTACCTCTTATTATAGCATATTTTAGAGCATATGTAAAATATAAAGTATAATAATTATTTCAAGGAGGAACTAACCATGCAAGAGGAATACACAAGAGAAGAATATATGACAGTACAGAAATTCATTAAGAAAGCAAAAAAGATTGTTCGTGACTATATTAACCTAACAATGAACTGTGATGTTAATAAGCAGAACATTAGTATGGAGAGTTTAAGTTCTTCATTTAATTGCTATAAGGCAGAGTTTATATGTGCAGTCTTAGATACAAGAAACAAGTATGTTGTAGAGTATAACAGTGACACTGATTATTTCTATCTTGATATTTTTAGTTATAAAACCACTATAGAATACAGTGGTGATGATATTAAAACAGGCAGAGATTTTAATTTTGAAATCAATTTAGACTAGGAGGTTTAAGTATGGGTTATTCAAACAGTAGTTTGGCTACAGTAAAAAATCTGTTCAATCAGAATTACAATGTGAGGACACAGAAGATTGACAGGATCACCATTCATCACATGGCTGGTAATGGCACAGTATATGGTTGTAAGGCTGCACTATTATCAAGGGGCGGTTCTGTAAACTATGCTATTCAGTCAGACGGAACAATAGGTTTACTTCTGGAGGAAAAGTATAGGGCTTGGACAAGTAGTTCACCTGAGAATGATTATAGAGCAGTAACCATTGAGGTTGCAAATGCTCCGGGGGCTGGTGAACCTGATTGGAAAGTGACAGATGCTGCATTGGAAGCAGTAATTAAACTATGTGTAGACATTTGCAAAAGAAATGGAATTGCAAAGCTTACATTTACAGGCAGTTTAAATGGTAGCAATATGACAATGCACAAATGGTTTGCTTCTACTGGCTGTCCTGGACCTTATCTATCAAGTAAATTCCCCTACATTAGAGATGAAGTTAATAGAAGATTAGGTAAGAGTTCAGACACAGGGAATGGTAAAAAGACAGATGATAATAAGAAAACAGACACAAATACAAGTAAAGTTCCATATCTGGTTAAAATTACTTGCAAGGGTGGCTTGAATATTAGAACAGGGGCTGGTATAAATAACCCAATTAATAAGAATTGTAGGCTAGTTCCTTATGGTGGAGTTTACACTATAGTAGAAACAAAAACAGTAAGCGGACAAGTCTGGGGCAAATTAAAGAGTGGTGCAGGCTGGATTTGTTTAACTGGATATACAGAGGTATATAAGAAAGCTACAAATGGCAAGAAAAGTGTAGACGAGATAGCTAAAGAGGTTATACAAGGCAGATGGGGTAATGGAACAGATAGAGTAAGAAAATTAACAGATGCAGGGTATGACTATAACACAGTGCAGCGCAGAGTGAACGAAATGTTAGGATTAGGATAACAGATGCAGGGTATGGCTATAACACAGTGCAGCACAGAGTGAACAAAGTGTTAGGGTAAGGATTAACAGATGGTAGAAGGGGGTGATCAAATGCCAAGTAATTTTAAAACACAGTGTGTAGTGGATGAACAGAAGAACAAGTGTCCTGTAATCTCAGAGGTAGAAAGAGGTTCAGGTATCAAGTTTAATCGTATCAGAAGAATTACTGGCTATTAGCAATTTGACTGGTGATTTGAACACTTGGGGTTCAGCTAAGCAAGCCGAGTGTAGAGATAGAGTAAAGCATTGTTAATGGAAATGACAAATAGAAATAATGGGTGATACAGAGGTAAAAGTGCTGTATCACCCATTATTTTTTATTCTGATATGAAAATGATAAACTTTATGAAAACTAGTAAGATGAAATTTTAACAGATGGCAATAAATATAGAACTTTATGAAATATTAAAAACACATTACACAGAGGAATTGAACTAGTTAGCAAAATCTGATAACAGATGGCAATGTGCTGTATCGCCCATTATTTTTATTTTGGTATAAAAATGATAAACTTTATAAGAACTAGTAAGATGAAATTTTAACAGATGGCAATAAAAATAGAACTTTAGGAACTATTAACAAGATTTTTTGACAGTAATTATTCACTATTAAAAACTCATTACACAGAGGAATTGAACTAGTTAGCAAAATCTAATAACAGATGACAATGTAGGCATAACAGTTGTGAAAGTATTGAGGTTCAGTTTATGCACTTGTAATACAGGACAAAATAAAAACTTATTATTTAAGTAGGCATAAGTATGCACTTGTCAATTTGATGAACACATTAATAGAAAAGCTGAAGAACATATACTATTGCAATAGGAGTTGAAAGTAAAGATAGCAGAACAGTATTGCAATAGTGAAAGAACAATTGTGATGTTCCGAGTGCTTGTAGCTATAAAGTGTATAGACCTATATATGTACTTGGTTTGTAAGAATGAGAGCTGGGTCACAATAGTACTATGCAAAATAGTGCTAGAAAAAGGAGATAAGGACTAGAAAAAGGAGATAAAGGACTAGATAATAAAAATGATAAGTCTTATAAGATAAGAGCTTGTACAAGTAATGAACAGTCTAAAATACAAGGACTTATGTAGGTTTACAGATTGTGTTTGGGATCTGTAATTGCTGAAAATAGCAGTATAGAAATGGGATATATTGCCAATTTTTCATTTAAAAATGCCTCCAACTATAGGTAAACACAAAATGAATTTTTGATATAATCTTTGTAAATAAATCAGTAGGATTAACTAAAGATGCAGATGGCAATAATGGAATATTCATAGGGATATCAGATAACATACAAGGCACATATCGAGGGAGTATCTGGTGAAATGTCAAATGCTGGGAATTTCAAGACGTGTCAGTTTTGGGTTTCCAGCTTGTCAAATGAATAAAAAGTGAATTTTTATGACATTGGACTAGTTGAGAAAAATCACGAACTAATTGAGAAAAATCATAGGACTAGTTTAAGCACTTGAAAATAATACCAAGCGAACCTTTTAAAGAATAAAAAATTCACGGTTCAGGAGGAGGATAGCAGAAAGCTATTACTGTATTATTGAGTGTTGATTACGATATGAAACAACCATTTCAACCAGATTAAGCCAGAATTGATTTTAAAAATGGTGGTATTGGGATAAGGGTATAGGGTAGAAAGTGTGTTAGAATTGATTTCTGTGGGGTTGTGAGTGATTTTAAGTTTAGGTTTATATTTCACTGGAAGTTCACAAAAAAATGCCCGAAAAGATGTAAAATTAAGATGCGGTAATAGATTTCCAAAAATTATGAAAATCATAAGAAACAATAGTGGATAGGCTGATAGCTTATCAAATAGGAGGGACTATACTTTGGAAAAATATTTGCAAAGATGTGAAGAGAATGATGAGGCTTTACAGAACATGACTGAAACGCTGCGTGTGAAGATGATAGTAGACGGAGCAAACAGTTTAGTAGAGCTGTTATCAGTAGGATTCGAGGAATACAAACAGTATAAAGAAGAAATATACTTTGATATGCTGTATTTTTATATGCTGATGATGTCGAGTCCTATCAATAAGAACAAGAAAAAGTTACTTAGTAACTTTGAAAAGATGATGGTTGAGCAGATTGAGAAATACTGCATTGCAAGGGATATAGAATGTGGCATTGAGTAAGCTGAGTGATTAGTTTATGGATCTATTACCGCTATTTGTTTATCTCCTTGTATACAATGAAAAAGGAGAGATTACAATGAATGAAATACAAGCATATCAGTATATGTTTACAAGCTATCCTGATGTTGTGACAGTGAAGCAGTTAGCAGAGATGCTGGGGATATGTACTAAAAAAGCATATCAGCTTATAAGTGACAGGGAGATAAAAGTGCTACCCTGTAGCTATACTTATAAAATACCAAAGCTTTACGTAATTGAATACATTTTGAACAAAGCAGCATGAGGAGGAACATATTATGAGATTTATAAGTTCAGAATTGAAAGAAAGGAATAACATTTATCATATGTACATTACATATGCAGATAAAGATAATAAAATAAGAAAAACATCTAAGACTACAAAGCTTAAAATAAAAACAGGCAGACCAAGAGATGATAAGAATAATAAGAAAGAAGCTGAACAGATGCTGATAGACTTTGTAAATGAGTTTAAGCAGAGTATCAATAGTAATAAGTTTATTATTGGTATGGCTGGTTTCAATAAAATGGAAGAACCTACGTTCTATGATTATCTAAACACTTGGATAAAGTATAAGGAAAATCATAGTAAGAAAAAACCACAAGAAACCACAATAACTGGATACATTAGAAAGAATAATGTTATTCGTAGATATTTGGAAGAGCAAAAATGGGATACACTGAAAGTGTCAGACATAACTTGGAGGCACATACAAAAGTTTTATGATGACAAGGAAGATGAGGGCATTTCACAAAGCACAATAAGAAAGTATCATAATAACATAAGGCAGACATTAGATTTAGCAAGACGGAATGGGTTTATAAGTGAAAATCCTGCTAAGAATGAAGATATCATAATTCCAGACCCAGAGGAATATGTGGCAGAAACATTGAACGAGGAAGAAATAACACAGTGCCTTGCATTGTTTAAAGGTACAGACTACTGGTTATCAATATATTTATCTTGTAATTATGGTTTGCGTAGGAGTGAGGTTCTAGGTTTAAGGTGGAAAGATATTGACTTTGATAATAATATGATAACTCTATCAAACACACTATATGAAACAGTTAATAAAGAAACAAAGCAGTATGAGGTCAAAGCAAAACCACAAATGAAGAATAAAAAGAGCAGAAGAACACTACCATTAACAGAAGAAGTAAAAAGTGTTCTCATTAATTGGAAAAATCAACAAGAAAAATACAAGAAGTTGTGTGGAAAAAGCTATGTGAAGGCTTGGGATGGATATGTGTGTACACGTAGTTATGGTGACATAATTAAACCTGACACTCTTTCAAGAGCATTTGCAGACACATTAAAGAAGAATAGGTTTAAGAAAGTAAGACTACATGATCTAAGGCATAGCTTTGCTACAATATTATTGAGGAAAGGCATTAATCTACAAGTAATATCTAAACTGCTTGGACATTCAACTTATGCAATAACTGCAAAGACTTATGCTCACGTAGATGATTCTGATAAAGAAATTCCAATAGGTATTATTTCAGACATTATGAATACTAGTGAGAAGAAAGAGGAGGCTGATAAAGAAGGTGGTGAGAAATAATGGTTTAGACCAAAATTAGACCAAAGCAAAGAAAAAATGGTTTAGATACAGGGGATTTTTAAGAAAAAAAGATAGGCTTCTGAAAATCGAAGCCTATCTTGGGGTAATGGTGCTCGTGACCGGACTTGAACCGGTACAGTATCGCTACCGACGGATTTTAAGTCCGTTGCGTCTGCCTATTCCGCCACACGAGCAC